>SMVB01294301.1_pt1 | contig 20720 bp, 16 predicted proteins | sample 2456461 | NCBI WGS metagenome assembly SMVB01 (sample SAMN11095934, study PRJNA526329) | marine sediment metagenome | biome: Marine sediment; feature: Surficial sediment; material: Deep marine sediment; isolation source: Hadal surficial sediment | place: Pacific Ocean | collected 2014-05 | depth...
GCCGCGCGCGCGAGAGGTGCGACTTCACCGTGCCCTCAGGCAGGCCCGTCGCGAGCGCGATCTCCCGCACGGACTCGACGTGCAGGTGGAAGCGCAGGAGCACATCGCGCTCGACCGGACGCAGGGCCGCGAGCAGGAGCTCGAGCTCCTCACGCGTGTCGGCGATCGCCGTTCGCTCGGGGGCCGCGAGCTCGCGCTCGTCGAGGGAAGTCGGCTGCCGGGCACCCGCTGCGCGATGGTCGTGGAGGACGTGCTCCGCGACGCTCCGCAGCCAGGGCCACAATGCCCGGCGCTCGTCGTAGCTCGCGCGATACCGCAGCGCGCGAACGACGACCTCCTGAGCGACGTCCTCGGGCTCGACCCCGGGCAAACGCCGTGCGTGCCGCGCCAGGTGGGCTTCGAGCCGCGGGAGCACGCCCGCGAGGCGCTCCTCGAGGGGCTCGGGTACGCCGGGAGTGACGAGACTGTCGGTCACGTCCCCCCTGTACCGGCCGGCGGCCCTAGGGGTTGCAAGAAAATACCTGGTCAGTGGGCGCGCTCGAAGGGCACGCCGTGGTCCGCGAGCCAGGTCGCAGCGAGGTGTTCCAGGGCATCGTCACGGAAGCGGAACCAGGCATCCCGGAGCTCAAGGTCGGAGAGACCCTCCTCGAAGCAACGGAATGCGCCGCGACCGTGCAGCGCGCGGTCGAGTCGATTGCGTTGCTCAACGTCGTCGAGGGAACCGGCGAAGCGCTCCATGATCGACCACTCGTGAAGCTCGAACTTGTCCGGAAGGGCGAGGTACTCATCGGATTCTCGGGCCTGACGGATGATCTCGAGCTGCTCCAACTCCCAAGCCGAGGCACCTGCCTGTGCTGCAGGGTCGTCCAACAGGCTTTCATCTTCCGCCGTGATCGTGACGATCTCTCCCGTCCGTCGATTGAGGCAGACCGACCACTCATCGTCCGGGACGTCCATGGCCTCGACCACGTCGCTGAGTTTCACGGGTATCGCCATGTCAGGAACCCTACGGTGTGTGTCCTCTCTCTCACGGATCATCCTAGCCGATCAGCCACGGCCCGCGGGACCCTCCGCCAAGAACGGTCTTGGCGACATCGGCCAACTCGAATTCGCCGTCATGCCTCGGGGTCGAGCTCGAGTCGGTGGATCGGAAGGCCGGACGGCCCGTGTACGCCCCGCCGCACGAAGCGGAAGCCGTAGCGCTCGTAGAAGCGGCGGCCGATGGCATTCTCTTCGAACACTTCGACCTCCAGCCGGCCGCGCACTACACGCGCGTGGTCCATCAGCGCGCGGCCGAGTCCCCGCCCGTGATCCGCCGGTTCGACGAAGAGCGCGCCGACTTCGTTTCCAATCAGAGTCAGGAATCCGACCAGTCGGTCACCCTCGATCGAGACCCAGGTCTCCGTCTCCGCGTTCGGCAAGTACACCTCCGCGATGGCCTTCGCCTCGCCGTCCTGGAACTCCGCGTCGAGGAACGGGTGCGCCAGATCGGAGGAGCGCCGCCAAACGCCCAGCAGGGCGACGAGGTCCGCCGGCTCGTAGGGGCGGATCACTGCGCTATCAGGCATTCGAGCCTCGCTTGTTCGCTCGCCTACTCCGTCTTGATCCGCGCTGTTCCATCCTTCGCGATGACGATGGTCTGCTTGCCGCTCGTCAAGTCAAACTCCTGCGTTCCGACCTGCAACTTCGTTCCGCTGTCTCGAAGCATGAGCGTGTATCCCTCGAACGTCATGTTGTTGACACCACTGGCGTAGGAGTTCTCGAAGGTCAGTCCAGCGACTCTAACAGTGATTCGATGCTTGCCGAATCCGGCCACTGCCAAGGAGCCGCTCGCTCCGCCGCGAGTCCCGCCAGGTGGGTGATCGAGAGCGACGCCTTCGAAGATGAGCGTCACTCCGTCCATGTCGATCCTCGCCACTCCATCGCTCGGTGCGAGCGAGAACTGCCAAGTCTGGAGCCTACCGCATCCACAAAGGGTGAGTAGCGCGAATGTCACGAGCAGCCGGGGTCGCAAGTTGTGCATCGGGTGCCTCTCTTTCTGCGTCTAGCGCGAATCGGAATACCGGCTCCGTAGCATGCGAGCCGCCTCGACCTCGTGTCGCAGCTTGACGTACACCTCGTCCAGGTCGACGTCGGCGCCGGAGCCGGGGGCGAAGCCGCAGTCCGGGTTGAGGGTGATCCGTTCGGCGCCCAGGTGCTCGATCGCGAGCTCCACCCGGTCGGCGATGGTCTCGGCCGTGTCCACGCAGCCGGGTACGACGCTCACGCAACCGAGCCCGACCTCGAAGTCGTCGCGCAGGCCGCGGAACACCGCGGCATCGCCGGAACCGGGGGTGGTGAACTCCATGGTGAGGTGCTGGACCTCGAGCCTGTTCAGGCTCGGGAGGATAGCCTCGTAGTCGCCGACGTGCTGGCGTTCACCTCGGACGCGAGCCCCCGCCCGACGGCACAGGTGTACCGCGAGCTTCACGCCCTGGATGCCGGAGACGACGTCGTTCACCATGTCGACGGAGAACGCCATGGCCGACTCGGGATCCGCGTGGGCCGCGCGCACCTCGGGGTCCACGAACAGGCACAGGTGCGGGTCGTCGATCTGCACGATGTCGGCCCCGGCGTCGCGGATCAGCTCCACTTCCCGGCGCAAGATCGGGACACAGTCGCGGACGAAGTCCGCACGGCTCGGATAGGCGCGGGCGGAGCGCTCCGGATCCCACAGCCGCTCACCGAGGAGCGCGGGCGCGGGCAGCGTGGCCTTGATCTTGCGCTTGGTGAGGGAGCGCAGGAACCGAATTTCTGCGGCGACGAAGCCCGGGTTCGACGGGCTGATCTGCTCGGTGACGACGGTCCACGGCCGGCCGTCCTGCGGATTGCGGCTCAGCTCGAAGCCGTGGGCGAGGTCCGCGATGACGCCGATGTAGGACTTGCGGCGCCACTCTCCATCGGTGATCACGTCGAGCCCCGCGTGCTCCTGCAGGGCGACGACGTAACGCACGGCCGCGCCCATCGCCGCCTCGTAGTCCTCGGCGGAGAGCGGCGGCTCGCCGGCGATCAGCTCGCGCACGAAGCGCGGCCGCGGCATGGAGCCGACGACGGAAGCTGGAAACAGGGTCGTCATGCCTGCGGATTCCACAGGTCTTGCGCGAGGTCGAGGTCCTGCTGCGTATCGATCTCCCGGTAGTGCCCGGGGGTGTCCGCATGCGCCATGGAGAGGCCCTGTTCGAGCATGTCCTGCAAGAGCTGGATGAGGTAGGCCTGCTCGAACACGGCGGCTTCGCGGAACGGCCGGCCGGTGAACGCCGCGCGGCACCGATGGTAGTGCTCCCTGAGCTGGCTCGCCCCGAGGGCGGAGAACTTCGCGACTCCGATGAACTCGCCGTAGGCGTCGACGGAAGCGATGTCGCGGTGCAGCCGCGTGACCCGTCCGCCGTCGGCGGTGGCCTTCTCGGCATCGTGGGGCGGGTGGTGGGAGCGCGGCTTGTAGTGCTCCTCCCAGGCGGTGTCCAGCCCGAGCGCGATGTCCGCGTCGCTCTCGATCAGCCGCCGAACGACCTCGCCGGTGAAGAGGATATCGGAGTACGCGGACAGGAACGGGCCGTCCATCAGGTCTTCGGCGCACATGAGGGACGCGAGGATGTTGTTGTGCTCCCAGTCCTCGTTGTGGCGGAACGTGAACTCCGGGTACTCGGCCTGCACGGACTCCATGCGGTAACCGCCGATGAAACACACATCATCGACTCCGCCGGCGCGCAGCGCGTCCAGGATCCAGTCCAGGATGCGCCGGTCCTGGACCTTCGCGAAGCACTTCGGACAGTTCTCCGTGTTCGGCATGAGCCGCCGGCCGCGGCCCGCACCGATGATGATCGCTCTCATGACCCGCCCTCACGTCCGCGGTCGTCCTGCGGTCGAGCGTTCCACAGGAAGCAGACCGCGACGGCACCCGCAAAGGCGAAGCCAGCCCAGACTTTCACCGCGACGTTCCAGCCGTGCTCTTGCACCATCTGGCCGGTCACCCGGTCCCCAGCGTACGCTCCCATGTATCCCATGAAGTTCACGAATCCGACGGCGGCGGCGGGCGTCCCTCGCCGCGCCAGGTCCAACGGCGCGGTGCCGACGAGCAGCACCTGCGGTCCGTAGATGCAGAACCCGATCAACACGAGCAGGGCACCGGTCGGAAGCATGCCCCAGTGCACGACATAGTTGTAGCTCAGAGTTAATAGTCCGAGCAGGGCCAGGAGGAAAGCGATGGCGGGGGCGCGACGACCGCCGAGAAACCGGTCGGTGGCCCAGCCAGTGATCAAGGCGCCGGCGACTCCGCCGAGGGGCAACAGCGCGTACTTCACCGAGGCCGTGCCCACCCCATCCTCGATCACCTCGCTCAAGTGGGAGATGCCCCAGTCCAGGAATCCGTAGCGGTTGGCGTTCAGCAGCCCGAGCGTGACCGCGAGGAACCACAGCCCCGGGTTGGTGAGGGTCGTGAGCACGTTGCGGAAGATCTGGCCCGACGCGAGGCGGGGCGCGGAACGCCCCTGCGGTTCGGACGTGTTCGCTTCGTCCGGTGACTCGCGCAGGGTGAACAGCATGTGCAGGCTGGAGAGGAACAGCAGCCCGGCGGGCACGTAGAAGGCCCCGCGCCAACCAAAGCGCTCCGCCGCCCAACCCGAGATCAGAAACGTCAGGGCCGCCGTCACCTGGTATCCGGTCCCGATGATGCCGATGGCCCGGCCGCGTCGCCCGGCCGGGATCCAGTTCGACGCCACCTTCATGCACGGCGTCCAGCCCATCGACTGGGAGTAGCCGTTCATCGCCCACACGAAGAGCAGGAAGTAGAAGCCGGTCCCTAGGCCGAACACCACGTTGAGCACGGCCGAGAGCATCATGCCGATCGCGAGGAGCACCCGTGGCCGAAAGCGCTCCGCGAGCTGACCGTTGATGAACTGACCGATCCCGTAGGCGAGCTTGAGCGAGCCGAGGATGTTCGCGATCTCGATCTTGGAGAGCCCCAGGTCGGCTTCCATCCCCGGTACCGCCGCAGAGATGTTGGTGCGGCAGAAGTAGAACGACCCGTAGGTCATCCAGAGGACCCACAGGATCATCGGCCTGCCGGAGGATGTGGATCCTCCGCCCTGGCTCTTGGGCATCGGCAGAGCCTATCCGAGTCCCTGATCGGGAGCTATCCCGCCGGCGCTCACCGGCCTCCGCGGCCGCGCATCGCTTGCATCTCCTCGCGGCTCACGAAGCCATCGCCGTCCGCATCCAGGCGCGCGAACATCTCCTCGCGCCCGGGAAACTCGGCGGCGGACAGCTTGCCGTCGCCGTCGGCGTCCATGCGTTCGAACATCGCGCCGCGACCGCCCGCACCCGGCCCGTGGCCCCCCCGCCGTGAGCCGCCGCGCCCGCCACCCATGGCGCGACCGGCGTCCCGGTCCACCACCCAATGGATCAGGTAGGTCTGGGTGACCGGCTTGCACCAGCCTTCGGTGTCGTGACAAGCGAAGTAGCGCACGGTCACCTCGAGCGGCTCGGCGCTGTCGATGCCCGCCAGATCCACGAGGAACTCGCGCGGATCGAGGTCCACTTCGACCTCGACTTTCGGCCCCTCCGCGGTCGGCTTGTCGGCCTCGGCACCCTTCGGGAGCGCGAGCTCGTAATCCAGCGGCTTGGCGAGGTTGTTCCAGTGCACGCGATACAGGGGGTCGAGGTGGAAGCCCAGCTTGAGCGTGCCCGCCCCGTCATCGAGCAACCCGCCATCGGCTTCGGCGCGCAGCTTGACGTAGAACGGTGGCGCGCTCTTCCGCGGCTCGACCTTCAGAACGCGTAGACCGGGGGGGCCTTCGACGCGCGGGACGACGCCCTTCGCGGCCTCGGACTTCGGCCTGGGTGTCACCTTCAGGTCGAGCTGGTCGACCGTCGTGGGCGGCTCGACGGGTCCGTGGATCTTCGCGAGCGCCGCCCGCAGTTCCGAGGCGTCCGACCAGGACCACTTCTCGATGAGCTCACCCTTGGAGTCGAAGAGGAACTGAGAATTCGGCCGGTTGCCCATCGCATGTTTAAAGGCGTTGTCCATCCCGTCGCAGAGCCACGGGATCTCGGTGCCCAGGGTGAGCTCGGCCGCCTTCACGTGCCGCAAGCGCTCTTCGAGTGTGAACGGCTGCACGTAGCCATCCAGCTCGGGGTGGGCGAGCGCCTTGTAGACGTAGTAGAACTGCACACCCTTCTTCGAATAATCGCGGTGGACGGCTTCCAAACCCGGGAAGCCACGCAGAAAAGGCGGTCAGGTCAGGCAGCCGAAGACGATGGCGGTCGTGTGCCCCGCGAGGAGGTCGCGGATCGAGTGCGCCTTGCCCTGCGCGTCGTAGACCTTCACGTCCGGCGCCGAGCGGCCGAGCTCGACCTCGGCCAACTCGTCGCCTCCGCGCCCCGGTCCGCCGCCGGGACGTTGCGCGGCCGCGGGCATGGACGAGGCCAGGAGCGAACCGACGATCAGGAACGCGCGGGCGTGCGGCGGCAGAAGTTCGAGCATGATTCCTTACCGGTCGAAGAATGTGATCCGCGAGGGAAGCTAACGGTACCGGGCATAGCCGGCGAGGTGCACTCGAGAACCGGCGCTGTCGCCGGAGGTCGACATCGGGTTGGGAACGGCGGCCCATGCGCGCCGGTGAGCACCGCTCACCGCCCCTCGCGCCGCTTGCGCTCGGCCTCGCCGTACTCGCGATACCACTCCTCGAGCTCGGCCGGCCACTCGAAACGCGGCGCCTGCTCCGGATCGTAGCCCGCGAGATGGCCCGGCTCCGCGCGGTCCCGCGGGTGGATGTACCTCCATTCAGTGCCCGGGAACACCTCGGCAACCAGGACGAAGAGCCCGGGGTCGTACTCCTCGAGCTCCTCGCGCGTATCAACGTGATTGTGGTCGTGGTCGTTCTCGCGATTGGTATCGAAGTAGGACTGCACACCCTCCGCCCAGTACTCGCTCGGATTCGTGGAAGCGTACTTGTCCTCCCACAAGCCGGCCTCCATGGCGGCGTCGAAGGCGGCCTGCAGGCGCGCGTCGAATCCCGGGTCGACCGAGCGCATGCCCATCCCGTGCATCGCGTGCCCGAACTCGTGGATCAGGATACTCTCCGTCGCGTAAGGGTCGCCCGGGTAGCCGAGCAGGTTCTCGGCCCCGCAGCTCACCGCCGGCCGACTGCGCGTCGCGCCCAGCCCGCGCGCGCGGCGATCCCAATACTTGCCCGGTGTGAGGTCGGAGTGCTCAGGGATCTCCGTCGTCAGCTCGTCGTGCGCCATGACGGCGAGCCGTACTCCGTTCTCGATCAGCGCCTCGCGCACGTCGTCCCGCACGAGCATGTGCTCGACGAGATAGGCGGCCTCGAACAGCGCGTAATCGGGAACGCCGGCCGAGCTGACGATCGGGAACCCGCTGACACTGACGTGTTTCGTATAGAAGAGGTCGAGCGTGTACGTCTCGGGGACAGGGCTGAGCACGTAGCCGCCCCCGCCCTGCAGGACGCAGAGGGCCAGGCAGCAGGAGCGGATTCGGCGCTTCATCCAGGCAGTCTAGCACCGACCGAGCGGCCGTCCTGGCACGGCCCGAGGTGGCCGCGGCTCCACTTCCGGGCCCCGGTCACGCCGCATCCGCGGCTCGGCCTCGCGCGGGTCGCGGCGGCCGGCGAATCGCTCCACCAACGGATGGGAAGCCCAAGTGGGCGAGCGGGGAATCAGGCGGTCGGTGACCTCGGCAGCAAGCTCGTGTCCAGCCCCGTGCCGTACCGGGGTTGGCGGAGTTCCGTGCCCCCCCATATCATCAGTCGAGCGCCTCCTTCCTCCCGCCTCGGTCCACCTGATGAAGCCCCGTCTCGCTCCGGCCGTCCTCCTGGCCGCGCTCTCCTCCCCGTCCCTCCTCCGCGCGGACTTCCAGTACGCCGACTTCGCCACACCCCAGGGCCTCGTCCTCAACGGAACGGCGGCGCAGGTGGGCGACCGCATCCGGATCGTCGAGGGCGCCAGCTTCCGATACGGAGCGATGTGGCACGACGTAAAGCAGTTCGTCGCAAACGGCTTCGTGACGGATTTCACCTTCGAGCTCGATCCGAGCGTCGGGAAAGGCGGGCTGGCGTTCGTGATCCAGAACGCGAGCCTCGACGAAGTCGGGGGAGCGGACTGCAAGCTCGGCTACCACTTCATCGAGAACAGCGTCGCGATCGAGTTCGACTCCTGGTCGGACGGCGGCTGTGCGCTCCTCTGGATCGGCGATCCTGCGGGGCGCCACATCAGCGTGCAGACACGCGGCACTGCCCCGAACAGCGTCGAGCACTCCGCTTCACTCGGGTCGACCTCCGCGATCGTCAACTTCGCCAACGGCGCGCCGCACACCGCCCGTATCGAGTACACGGTCGGTACGCTCTCGGTCTACCTCGACGACCTGACGAACCCGGTGCTCGTCGTCGCGCTCGACCTCGCATCCCTGCTCAACCTCGACAGCGGCTTCGCCTGGGTCGGGCTCACCGCGGCGACCGGCGCGCCCGCCGAGAACCACGACGCCCTGGCCTGGAACTTCACCGGATTTGGGAGTCCTACCGGGAACCACCCGCCCGTCTCGCCGACGGTCACCGAGCCCGGTATGGACGGCCAGATCGTGAACCCGGCGGACGTCCACATGGAGTCCTCGGCGTTCTCGGATCCGGACGCGGGTGACCAACACGCCTGCAGCGACTGGGAGATCTGGACGGTGGCCCCAGTCGAACGCGTCTGGTCGATCCAGTGCATCACGGGCGTCGAGGTCCTCCACATCCACCTCGGCGATGGAGTGTTCGAGGGGTCGCACACGGGTCGAATCGACCTCCTGCAGCAGACGCCCTACGTCCTGCGAGTGCGCCACCGGGACGACAGCGGCGATGCCCTGAGCGAGTGGAGCCCATGGGGTGAACGGGACTTCACCACGGGTGACGCGTCCGACATCTTCCCGTTGGCCCTCTCGGACGTCGTCGAGTCGCCGGCGCCCGATTGGATCTTCGAGGACGGCGGCGCCGTCGTCGTGCTCCCGGCGGGCGATTCGAAGGTGTGGCTCGAGTCCCACGACGCCCTGGTGCTCGAGTTCGCCGCGTTCGATGGGCTGACCAACCTCGTGACGAACACGGATGAGCTCCACGGTCACGAGGTCGTGCGCCTGCGCGCTGACGCGGGGAGCACGGCCCTCGACCTCCCGGCGAGCGTCCTGACGATCGTCGACGAAGACTGCAACATTCGGACCGTGCTCATCCCGCGGATCCAGCTCGTGGCCGCCGAGGACGTCACCTGGTGGATCTCGTCGAGCGGCGCGACGTACGAGGGCGACGCGGCCGACGACGATCCGGACTTCACGACGCTCGCCCGCGGCCCCGATCCCCCCTGGATTCCGGCACTGCCCGGCTATGAGGTCGACGTCTTCGCGACCGGCCTGCAGCTCCCCATCCACCTCGCGTTCATCCCGAACGGCGGGTCGAACCCGGAAGACCCGTTTCTGTACGTCACCGAGCTGTACGGGACGATCAAGGTCATCTCGCGCGACGGCACGGTCGGCGTGTTCGCATCCAACCTTCTCGACTTCCACCCGACCGGCAGCTTCCCGGGCTCGGGCGAGCAGGGGCTCTCCGGGATCTCGGTCGACCCCATCTCGGGCGACGTGTTCGCCGCGATGTTGTACGACTCTCCGACCAACCCGGGCACCCACTTCCCGAAGGTCGTGCGCTTCACGAGCTTCGATGGTGGACACACCGCCGCCATAGAGACGACGATTCTCGACATGGCCGGCGAGATACAGGGCCAGTCGCACTTCATCTCGAACGTGACGGTCCACCCGAACGGGACGCTGTTCGTCCACATGGGCGACGGGTTCCAGGCCGCGACGGCCCTCAACCTCTCGAGCTTCCGGGGCAAGATCCTGCGGATGAATCTCGACGGGAGCCCGCGGACGGACAACCCGTTCTACGACGCGAGCGACGGGATCGACGCCTTGGACTACATCTTCGCCTACGGGCTCCGCAACCCGTTCGGCGGCCAGTGGCGTGCGGCGGACGGGTACCACTACGAGGTCGAGAACGGACCGGCGCTCGACCGACTGGCAAAGGTCGTCGCAGGCCGCAACTTCGCGTGGAACGGGGACCAGCAGACCATGGCCACGCACGCGATCTACAACTGGCAGCCGGCCGCCAGCCCCATCGCGCTCGCGTTCGTCCAGCCCGAGACGTTCGACGGGAGCGCGTTCCCCGAGAGCAAGATGGGGCACCTGTTCGTATCGCTCTCCGGGCCGACCTACGCCGAAGGTCCGAACTCGAAGGGCAAGCGCATCGTCGAGTTCGAGCTCGACGCGAGCGGCGACGTCGTCACCGGTCCGACGCCCTTCCTCGAGTACAGCGGTCAGGGCCGCGCGACCGCAGCAGGCCTTGCGGCGGGACCCGACGGGCTCTACATGACGGAGCTGTACAGAGACGACGCCGTCCTGCCGGCCGAAGCCGGCGCGAGAATCCTCCGCATCCGCTTCGTTGGCGGCATCGATTGCAACGGCAACGGCGTCCACGACGTATGCGACGTGCTGTCGGGGACGAGCCCCGACGAGAACCAGAACAGTGTGCCCGACGAGTGCGAGTGCCGGGGCCTCCGCTTCTGCTCGGCGACGGTCAACTCGAGCGGGCAATTCGCCGCGATCCACGTTGGCGGGAGCTGCATCGTCGACCTGAACGAGTTCGTCCTGACCGCCACCGGCCTGCCGGACCAGTTCGGCCTGTTCTACTACGGGGCGAACCAGCTCAACGGCGGCAACGGCATCCCGTTCTTCAACGGGTTGGCCTGTGTCGACGGCTCGCAGTCCTTCCGCCTGCCGCCCGTACTGATCATCGACGGTGTCGCGAACTACCAGCTGGACTTCACCGACCCGCCGATCGTGGGCGGGACGATCCTCCCGGGCTCGGCCTGGAACTTCCAGTTCTGGTTCCGCGACCCGGCAGGCGGCGGAACATTCGTCAACCTCTCGGATGCGATCGTGGCGACGTTCCGATAGGGGCGCGGTCGAGCTCGATGTTGCAAGCAATCCGAACAGAACCCTGCGCCTCCGCCCGTGCCCGATCTGTCGCGAGATGGCGAGCCGTCGGGCTCGGACACGGGCTTGTCAGGAAGGCTGCCACTGACAGAGCGAAGGGCACTGAGGCTAGGGCCCGAACGAGATCGAAGCCGCGTTGCTGAGGTTGAAGAACGCGCCGCACGGCCCCGCCGGGTCGCGGAACCACGCCTGGAAGTGCCAGGTCTCCCCGGGGTCGATGTGGCAGCTCATGGCCTGAGTCCCGCTGAACGCGACGATCCCCGGCCCCTCGGTGAGGACACCGGTCGCGCCCGAGCTCTGCACGGGGAAGCGGCAGAGCGCGCCGAACCCGGCACCGATGCAGCGCTGGCCGCCACCGAACGGCACCAGCCTCTGAGCCCCGCCCATGAACAGGAGGCCGAACTGGTTCCGTGGAACGCCGCTCACCGTGAGCAGGAGGTCGTCCGCGCTCAGGCTCGTCGTTCCGCCCGCGAGGAGGTGCGCACCGTCGCCCGTCGAGTTCGTGCAGCCGGCGTCCGGGTCCTCGTTCGCGCACGGCGCCGCCGCCGAGCAGAAGCAGTACGAGGGATCGAGCAGCGAGTAGAAGAAGGCTGCTCCGGTGCTCTGCTCGTCGCCCGTCGCGCCCACTGCGATTCGCCTGCCGTCGACCGCCACCGTCCGGCCGAAGCCGTCGAATGCCCCGATGTCTCCAGGGGCGAGTCGCGCCTGCTCGAACCACGCGTTCCCGTTGCGCGTGAACACGTACGCCGCGCCCTGCTCCTCGCCGCCTACATGCGCGTGAATGGCGCCGAGAACGGCTATGTCGCCGTCGACCGAAACCGAGAATCCAAGGTGGTCCCCGGCAACGAGAGCGGGCACGCGCAGCTTCGCCTGCTCCGTCCAGATCGTCCCCGAGCGCGTAAATACGTACGCCGATCCGCTGTCGGGTTCGGGGTCGTTGCCAAGGTGCCCGGACACGAGCGCCGTGTCGCCGCTCAGCGAAACGGACCAGCCGAAGTCATCGCCGACCCCTGCGTCGCTCGCTGTCAGTTTGGCTTCCTGCGTCCACGCCGTGCCGCTGCGCGTGAACACGTACGCGGAGCCGCCGTGGAAGAGCCCGCCCCAGTTGTCGAGTGAGGCGCCGACCAGGATCGTATCGCTCTCGATCGCCGCCGAGACCCCAAAGAAATCGGACACGTCGGCGTCGGCCGCGGTGAGCTTGGCTTCCTGCGTCCACGTCGTGCCATTGCGCACGAACACGTATGCCGAGCCGGAGTTCGAGCCGGCGTCGTCGTCGTTCGAAGCTCCCACGACTACCGTATCACCGGAGACCGCCACGGAGAAACCGAACAGGTCGCCCGACTCCGCGTCCGCAGCGGTAAGCTGCGCCTGCTCGGTCCAGGTCGTGCCGTTCCGCGTGTATACGAACGCCGCGCCCTCCTCCCAATACAGGGTGGCGCCCGCGGGCGCCCCGACCACCGCGGTGTCGCCGTCGATCGCCACGCTCCAGCCGAGTTGGTCCGGCAAGACCGTAGCGCTGCTCCCGAGCTTCTGCTCCTCCGTCCAACCGTTTCCGCCGAGGACGTACACGTAGGCGCCAGCGCCGGCGAACGTCCCGACGATCACTCGGTCGCCGTCGAGGGCCACGGACTGCCCGAAGCTCTGCCCCGTCGCGGCGTCGCTCGCTGTGACCTTCGCATCCTCCGCGACGACGAGCGAGACCTGCGACTGCGCATGCGAGCCGAAGAGTGCAACGGCGAATACGAAGAGCATGGTGCGTGCGCGGGTCATCACGCCATTGTAGCCACTCGGCTTCTTCCCGGCGCAGGACCCGGCGCCCACTCCGGGGCCGGCTCGGTCACGGCGTGACGGCGACGAGGGGTTGCACGCAGCGACGATCATGGATGAAAGCAAATGCCGATCGCGCTCGAGAAGTTCGCGCCCGAAGGCGCACCCTGCACCGAAGCGCAGGGATCCCGCGTCCAGTACTGGAAGTTGTACCGACTGCCCGCCACGACGTTCAGCGGCGCCGCCCCACCGGTCAGCGTCTGAGCCTGAGTCGCGAGGTCCACCGCCAGGCTCACCGTCGCCGTCACGGGGTCCGGGAAGAGCACGGGCCGCAGCCGCTGCAAGCCACCCGGAGCGATACAGAGAGTCCCGTTGAAAAAGGGGGTCGCTGACTGACCCGGGCCCGAGATGAAGATGCCCGGTTGCGTCCCAAGGCTGCAATTCAGGCCCAGAATCGGCAGATTGTCGGCGGTGAGCACGAACTGCGGCGACGGCGCGCTCATGGAGACGACGAGCGCGCTCGACGAAATGTCGGAGATGCCGTTCGATGTTGCCGAGCTCGCGCAGTACACGCCGGCCGTGCCGTTCGAACCGTCCGTGATGTCGACGCACGAGATGCTGGTCGCGATAGCGAACTCCCCGGTGATCGATGCCTGCGCGAAGGTCCCGAAGAGCGCGTCGAAGCGCTCGAGGCTCTCGACCGAGCCGACTGCGTCGACCGCGATCAGCCGGAGCTCGTCACCGACGAATGGCCCCGGGCCGCCGGCGGGAGTGATCGACACGGGCGCGCTCCACTCGAAGAAGAAGCAGGGCGGGTCCGGCGACAGCTTGCCACACCCCTCGAGCCCCGGGCTGCCTGCCTTGTGCGTCGCGACCGTCGCGACGACGGCGACGCCGGGAACGACCGTCGAACTGACGAGCGCGCCCCCGTCGTACACCTCGACGCGGACGACCGTGGCGCCGAGGCTCGCGTAGTCGGCGGTCGCCTCGACGACTCCACCGTTGTTCACGAGCTGCGCCGAACCGAGGTCGGTCCCGGCGGTCGCAGCGAACGTCCCGAACGCGCGGACGCCGACCGCCCCCCCTACCGTCCCGAACAGGTCGAGCGGCTCCAGCTCAATCCCGAAACCCTGGTCGAACACGCCGAGGTCGATCGACACGCCGTCGAGCACGCTCGACCCGAGGTTCGAGATCGTGATGCGATGACTCCCCGACATGCTCGTCTCGAGCTCGGCCGTGCCGACCGCCGTGTGATCGAAGCCGAAGAGGCGCAACGCCTCGCTCTCGATCGAGAGCGCGCTCACCCCCTGGGCGGTGAGCTCGGCGCGCACGAGCCCGCCCCCTGCCGCCGGCGGAAAGTCGGGCTCGAAAACAATCTGGTCGCCGGTGAAGATCGATGCGCCGATCTCGAACTCGACATCGATATCCACCGACCACCGCCACGCGTCGATCGAGCAGTCGCACTCGACCGCAACCTCCCCGAAGAAGCGCAGCTCGACCGCGGGCCCGGAGAGTCCGCTCGCGGAAGTCACGAAGTCGCCGTCGTCGAAGAGGATCGCCGTGTAGGTCGGGGACCCGAGCGGCGCGAAGTCGACCAACGCCTCGTACCCGTTCGGTGAACGCCGCAGCCCCGCCGTGCCCACCGGTCCGCCCGTCGCGATGAACATCGTCTGCATCGTATCGCCCTGCTGCCACAGCTCGGGGCGGAGAATCATCCGCGTGACGAACGCGGCGGATTCACCGATGTCGATCGATACGCCGTCCAGGCCGCTCGAGCCGATGTTCGAGATCGTGAGGTGACCGCCTCCCGTGCTCACGCCGGCCTGGCCGAGAGCGGTGTGCAACGACCCGCCGAAGAGCACCGGCGCTCCGGCCGGGATGCAGGCACCGTTCGACGCACCAGGCGTCCGCGGCTGGTCGGCGTTCGCGACGTCGTCGAAGTCGAGGAACGAAGTCGAGCACCACGGAGCCGGGAAGTCGCCTCCGCGATAGACGCCGGCGGGGAAGGACGAACCATCCGGCCCCACGATCGTCGGGAAGTCGAACACCGTGTCCAGCGCGGGCCAGTCGGCGTCGATCACGCCCAGGGCGTCCTCCACGCTGGAGAGGCTCGGTATCCGGGTCGTGAAGGGGCCGGTCGATACGTCGGTGCCCAGCAGCGCGAGGATCGCGGACGGATCGGCCGCCTGGACGAGATAAAAGGTCTCCGTTCCATTCTCGAGCACGTTCGAGGAGCCGATGTCGAGCTCCTTCGGAACCACGGCCGTGTCGCCCAACACGAAGAAACTGCTCGAGGGGACCACCAGGCCGGTGAGGTCCCACGCGCGGTCGAGCGTGCCTGCGGCCGCCCCCTCGCCCTCCACGACGAGCACCATCCAGCCCTGAAGGGAGAAGCCGGGCGGACCGACGAGCTCGATGAATTCCTGGTCGTCGTCGCCGGTGTGAGAGAGGTAGATCTCGTTGAGCCATGGCGTCTGGGCGTTCGCGGTGGACGCCATTGCCATGAGAGCCACGCCTCCAGCAAGCGAGGGAATTCGCATCATGAGGGGAGAGGTTCCGACAGCAGAAAGGGGCGGAGAGCGGACCGCCGGGTCCGGGATGCCCGCACGACGAGCACCGGCCCCTCCGGGATAGAGTGGGCGTCGAGCCCCCCCGAGGAGCCTACCAGGGGTGCTCGGAGACGGGCGATGAACCGCGAATTCGGGCCCGAGTCAGCCGGAGACCTGTCGGTTACCGGCGATGGAGTCCCGTGGTGGACCTCCGCTACGCCATCACGTCCCCGCACGACGGCGTCTGGCGGATCGTGGACCTCGACGGTGACTGCGACGGCGCCGATCCGGGCGGGCAGGTCCTCATGATCGACGGCAACACCGACCACACCATTGGGCACGACACGGGCATCGGGCCGATCGCGGCCTGGGCACTGCAGACCACCAGCGCGGCCGGAAACGGTGTCATGGCCTGCGCAGCGGCCCACGACTTCGCCGCCCACCGCTCGTTTCGGAACGGGCTGCCCGTGCGGCAATGACGACCCCGGCGCCGGCTGCGCGAACCCGACGAGCTCGGGCGCCCTACTCGAGGCGCGCGGAACGTCGAGCGTGGCCCCGGACGACCTCGCGCTCACGGCCACGAATGTCCCCGCGAATCAGTCTGGAATCATGCACATGGGCGGCGGGCAGGACTTCGCTCTCTTCGGCGACGGACAGCGCTGCGTCGCGGCCGGCGTATTCACTATCTGCCACTTCGATGTGCAGAACGCAGGCGCGGCGGGAACCCTCACTCGAGCGGGCGTCGTCGCGTCCGGCCTCACCCAGGGGCCCGCGTGTCCAATCGATCCCGGTGAGACCTGGAACTTCCAGGCCTGGTACCGCAACCCCTCGGGTCCGTGCGGCGGGTTCCTCAACCTGAGCCACGCCGTGGCGGTCACGTTCGCCCCGTAGGCCATCCGGTTCCGCGACAGCTCCGCCACTACTCGCGGCCGGCCGCCCCCTTCGCTGAAGAAGCGAGGGGGGCGGCCGGCCGCGAGTAGTGGCGGAGCTGTCGCGGAACCGGATGGCCTCCTACGGTCGGTCGTGGCCCGGGCCCGCTGCCAGGGCCCGGTCGCGGCGGATCCGAGTCTTGGGGTCGCGCGGGTCGCGGCGGCCGGCGAGGCGCTCGAAGCGTTCGGCCACGTCGGAACGAACGTCGAAGGTGCTCGCATTGGGGTGGACCGCGATCGAGCCGATGGCCACGCCCTCCACTTCGCCCCGGCGGCAGATGGCGGCGAGAATGCGGCCGGGCGTCGCGCCCTGATTGTCGCCCCAGTTGATGAAGAAGCGATCGAAGTCGCCGCCATGGCTCGGGCGGTCCCGACCCGTGCGCTTGCGACGCGGACGCTCCGGTCGCTCTTGCGCCTCGTAGACCCGTGCGGTCTCGACGTCCTTGGGTTCGGCGCGCCGTCTGGGCTCCAGCCGCGCCAGCAGCGCCGCCACGACGGGCGCGGCATCGCGGGTCGCGAGCAGCTCCTCGGCGTGCGCGAGGTGCGCGGCGGACGGGCCGGCGGCGAGGGCGGCGTCCAGGTCCGTCTCGAGCGCGGCGCGCGCGCGCTCGCTGAGCTGCGCGCGCACTTGCGCCGCATCGGGCACCGGCAGCCATTTCAAGTCGACGCCGGCCTGGGCCATGAGCGCGGCCACCTTGCGCCGGCGGTTCGGCGACGCGAGCAGCACGCTGCGGCCGCGCTTGCCCGCGCGCCCCGTGCGGCCGCTGCGGTGGGTGTAGATCTCAGCGTCGATGGAGGGCGAGGTGTGGATCACCGTCATGACGTCGGGCACGTCCAGACCGCGCGCCGCGACGTCGGTGGCGACGAGGACCGAGACGCGACCCTCGCGGAAGGCGGCGAGCGTGCGGTCCCGTTGGCTCTGGGCGAGCTCGCCGCTGAGGGGCAGCGCTGCGAAGCCGTCGGCCTCGAGCTTCTCCGCCACCTCGAGCGCGTCGGCGCGCCGCTCGACGAAGACGAGTGTCCGCTCGCCGTCCGCCTGCAGCAGCAGGTTGACCAGGGCCGCGTAGCGATCGCTGGGGCGGACGAGGTGACCCTCGTGCTCGATGTCCTCGTGCGGGTCGCCCAGGCGCGTGCCCTCGATCGCGACCGGGTCACGCTGATAGCGCTGCGCGAGCCGTTGGATCCCGTCGGGGAACGTGGCGGAGACCATGTGCGTCCGCCGGGACTTCGGCGTCGTGTCGAGGATGCCCTCGAGCTCCTCGCGAAAACCCATGTCGAGCATCTGGTCGGCCTCGTCGAGCACGAGCGCGCGCACGCTCCCGAGGTCGAGGTTGCCGCTCTTGACATGGTCGAGCAGACGTCCTGGAGTCCCGACGAGCACGCGCGGCCGGCGGCCGAGCAGCTGGCGGTCGCGATAGAGGGGATTGCCGCCGGTGACCGAGGCCACGAGGACGCCGGGGAGCTCGGCCATGAGCCATGCGAGCTCCTGGCACACTTGCGCGGCGAGCTCCCGCGTCGGCACGATGATCAGCACGTCCGGGCCCCTGCTGCCCCGCTCCGACTCCAGTACCGGCGCCAGCACGAAGCCCAGGGCGACCGTCTTGCCCGAGCCGGTCTGGGAGGAGATCTGCAGGTCCCGGCCCTCGACCTCGGCCGCGAGGACCGCGCTCTGGACGGCGGTCAGCTCGGTGAAGCCGCGCGCAACGAGGGGCGCGCGCAACGGAGCCGGTACGGAGTCGAAGGCACGGGCAGCCGAGGCGCCGTTCAGAGCGGGCGTGACGGCCTCGGGTGCCGTCGATAGATCGAGTTGCATGCGGTCCACAGAGGGCCAGAGGCCCAGTAGCAGGGGGGCAGCGCGGGCTGCCGGAAGGTGGACCACCACGGCCCGAAATGACGCGCGCGGTGGGTCCGAATACCTTTCTTCGGCCACGCGCGAACCGGACAGGGTAGCGCTCCGCGGGCGAGTAGCTCGTCCCGGCCCCGATTTATTGTGTGCGGGCCCACGCGCGTGGGTGGCCGATGCTCAGTGAACCAGCGCGTAGCCCGCCTTCGCCGGGTCGTCGTCGTGACCCGGCGCTCCGACGATCAGGTCGAGTCGGCCGTCGCCGTTCACGTCGCCGGCGCCGGCTACGGTGGCGCCGAACCAATCGCGTGCGCGCCGCCCCTCGAACACGCGGAGCTCGAGGCCCGTCCGACCCGAGACGAGCCACGCTCGCCCCGCTTCGGATCCTTTACCGTCCGCGGACGACGAACCCACGAGCACGTCGTCGTACCCGTCGCCGTCGACGTCCCCCACCCCGGCACCCGCTTGCAGGAACTCGCCGCTCTTCGTACCGCGCCACACGAGGAGCAGGGCTCCGTCGGACCCCGAGCGGACCTCGACCGCCCCGGCATCGATCGCCGCCCCGTCGTCCGCAGGGATGCCCAGCAGCAGGTCGGGGGTTCCGTCACCGTCGACGTCACCCGCCGCGGCGACGATGCTCCCGAGCCGGTCACCCGCCTGAGCGCCGCGGAAGACGCGGATCACCGCGCCGTCACGACCGGACAACACGAAGGCGGCGCCCGCGTTGAAGGCCGGGTCATCGGCGAACGGGGCGCCGATCAGGACGTCGGCCAGACCGTCGCCGTCGACGTCCCCCGCGCCGGCCACCGAGGCGCCGAGCTGATCCCAGGCGGCACCGTCGAGCGTGTGCAGCATGGACCCGTCGGCTCCGGAAAAGACGTACGCGCGCCCGGCGTGCGTCCCGGCCACGTCGGCGTGCGGCGCCCCGACCGCGATGTCGGGGTACCCGTCGCCGTCGACGTCCCCCACCCCGCTGACCGCGTGACCGAAGCGATCCCCCGGGGCCTCACCGAGCCAGTTCCAGAGGACCGCGCCCGTGCGCCCCGAGACCACACGGGCACCGCCCCGCGCCGACGCACCGAGGGGCGATCCAATCACGATGTCGTCGCAGCCGTCCCGGTCGACGTCCCCCGCCCCGTCCACGGAGAACCCCAGCCAATCGCCCGCCGCCGCCCCCTCCGTATAGAAGAGTAGGGAACCGTCCCGACCGGAGAACACGCTCACGGATCCGGACGAGGGCCCGTTCCCATCCGCGTGTGGAGCGCCGACGATGACGTCGTCGCACCCGTCACAGTCCACGTCACCGGCGCCCGCGACGGATGCACCGAAGCGATCGCCCACGGCGGCGCCTTTGAAACTGTGGATGGGTGGTGCGCCCAACGCGCAGACCAGGCCGAGAACGGGAAGGACGAGGGCTCGTGTATTCATGGTGAGCCTGAGACCACTCGACGCTCGATCGGTTGCGTGGAATGGGCCCGAAATCGGCGCTGGCGGCCCGACCGCCTGGCGCTACGCGGGGCACAGATCCACCGCGCGACGATCAGCCCACGGGAACTCCCGCGATAGCTGCGCAGGAGACGTCCTCGAGGTCGGGCTGCACGGTCTCGAGTCCCGCAGGCGCACCGGCGGCGTGCACGTGAAGACGAGTCTTGCCTGCTCGACGCTCGGTGGAGAGCGCGCGCTGCTATCGCGCCCTGCGCTCGGCACACTCGGCCGTCAAGGCAGCTCGCGGATCCGCAGGTTACGGAACTCGACGCGAGCGCCCTCGGCTTCGAGCGCCAGGTATCCCGCGCGTGGCGAGCACTGGGTACCGCCGTTCACCTCTTCACCGTTCACCCACAGCCGAACCTCGCCGTTGATGGCGCGAATGTAGTAGTGGTTCCAGGTGCCCGCCCTGCGCGTCAGCCGTTTCGTGGGGAAGCTCCGCGCGCTGTCGGGATTGCCGACCGTGTAGGTCGTCCCGTCGACCGCCGTGTACTCGATCTGGGGCGTGAAGGCCTTCATCGTCGACGAACCGACGGGAAAGACGTCCCCGTGGCTGGTGAACCAGTCCGAGTGCGAGCCTTTCGACTTCTCCCAGTTCTCTTCGTACCCGAGATCGAGCACCTGTACCTCGATCCCACTCCGCGGGAGCGTGCCGGGCGGCAGATCGGTGAAGGCCGATTCGGGGCACCACAGAAAGACGCCCGAGTTGCCGGCGTGCTCGTGGTGCTTCCACTCCAGGACCATCTCGAAGTTTGTGAACACCTTGCGGCTTCGAGCGCCGCCGATCGGCGTGCCGGTGCACACGATCGAGCCGTCCTTCTCCGTCCACGTGTCGGCGTCGCCGTTCACGTTGACGAAGTCGTCCAACGTCAGCTCCACCCAACCCTCCCCGGTGACGTAGGCCTTCGCGAGGGCCTCGTCGTGGGTCGAGGTCAGGCCGAGAGTGATCGCTGCGAGTGCGGAGAGACGAAGCGCTGTGTGCATGGCATTACTGTGGGCGAGGAGCCTGGGGATTCCGGACCGGAACATCCGGGGCGCCCACGATAGCGCATGCCTGGGCGGGTGGAGAGCATCAC
>SMVB01145360.1_pt1 | contig 20719 bp, 20 predicted proteins | sample 2456461 | NCBI WGS metagenome assembly SMVB01 (sample SAMN11095934, study PRJNA526329) | marine sediment metagenome | biome: Marine sediment; feature: Surficial sediment; material: Deep marine sediment; isolation source: Hadal surficial sediment | place: Pacific Ocean | collected 2014-05 | depth...
CCTCAGCCCTCGGCCTTCAGCAGAAGAGTTCCCAGTTCTCAGTTCCCGGCAAGGCAAGGAGAGTCCTCAGTCTTCAGCCCTCAGCAGGAAGTCTCCGGTATCCAGCATGAGGTCCCTTGTTGGTATCAGTCGTGGCCGGTGGCCGGGTACTGGTTCCTGACGACTGACGACTGGGAACTGGGAACTGATGACTGATGAATCAAACGACCCCCTTGAACCCGGCATCCGTATCCAATACGGTGACCCAGCCTTTCCAATGCGGAGAAACATGCCGGCGCTTGCCATCTGGTCGCCGGAGGACGGGGTTCTCGGTGCCGTCGCGCCGCTGGGGCTCGCCGCTGCATCGGGGACCGCGTTGGTGGTCGATCTGGATCCGCACGGTCCGAACTATCCGGGAGCCGGCACCCTAGCCGCTCTCGTTGCCGACGGTCCGAGGAGAAGCGACCTGCGGCCGGTCCGCAAAGGAGTGGCGGTACTCGCCAACGGCGGCATCGAACCCGAAGACGCGGAAGCGGTCCTCGACGCCATCGTCGGCGGCTGGCCGGCGGTCGTGCTGCGCCTCCCTGCAAGCCACGACGGACACACGGGTGCCATCCCCGTGCTTCCGCTCGTGCCCGGTGACCTGTTTCGCCAATACGAACCGCCGGCGGTATACCAGCGATCTGGATGGAGAGTGGAGCCTCCTCGAGGCGCCATCGTGCTTCCCCGGCCCCGCCGGGCGACCATCGGGATGCTCCTCGCCGGCGCGGCCCCACCGCCGCGGGATCGTTGGGTCGCCGCCTGGCGCCGACTGTGGGAGCAGTCGTGAACATGGCCGATCGGATCATTGGTCGGCTGCTCGACTCCGACGTCCCGTTGGAGCCAGGTGCGATCCGGGCAGCGGCCACCGCGATGATTCCAGAGGAAGCTCCGCTGGCCGGGCCCGACCTCGTCACCGACGTGGTCGACGCCCTGACCGGGCTTGGGCCGATTGAGCAGCTGCTGCGACAGCCCGACATCACCGACGTTCTCGTCAACGGGCCCTCAGAGGTTTGGGTCGAGCGCTCCGGCCGCCTGGAGCGTGTCCCGATCAGCTTTGCCGATGATGCTGCCATAGTCGCCGCCGTCGAGCGCGTGGTGGCTCCGTTGGGGCTGAGGATCGACCGCGCCAGCCCAGCCCTCGATGCCCGTCTGCCCGACGGCTCCCGGCTCCATGCTGTGATACCGCCGGCTGCGGTGGACGGTCCGATCCTCGCCATCCGGCGCTTCTCGCCCGCGGTTACGGATCTCGACGACCTTGTCGCCGCAGGTGGCGTGGACGAAGCCGGCGCGACCCTGCTGCGGGCATCCGTCCGGGAACGGATGAACCTGCTGGTCGCGGGCGGTACCGGCGCCGGCAAAACAACGTTGCTCAATGTGCTGTCGCGGGAAATCGGAGGCGATGAGCGCATCGTGACCGTCGAGGATGCTGCCGAGCTCCGTTTGAGCGGTCATGTGGTTCGCTTGGAGGCTCGGCCACCCAACGCAGAAGGGGCAGGTGAGGTGACCGTGCGGACCTTGCTCCGTCACGCCCTCCGCCTGAGACCGGATCGCATCGTGGTCGGCGAGGTTCGCGGGGCAGAAGCTCTCGACATGATCCAGGCGATGAACACGGGCCACGACGGTTCGATGTCGACGATCCATGCCAACGGGCCGGAAGAGGCACTGTGGCGCCTGGAGAGCCTGGCGGCGATGGCCGACGCCTCCGTGCCGGCCGACACGTTGCGCAGCCAGATCCGCGCCGCCATCGGCCGCGTGGTGTTCGTCACCCGCCGGCAGGGTGTACGGCGGGTCTCCGCGATCGTCGATGTGACCGCCACCGGCGTAGAGGAGGTCTACGCATGCTGATGGTGGCGCTGATTGCCGCAGCTATTGCAGCTGGAGCCCACCCCGTTGTGATCGCCCTCGCCGCATTGGCCGTCGTCGAGCCACGTCTGGTGCTCGCCGGTGCCGCCGGGTGGGCACTGTTCAACGTCGTGCGGCGCCGACGGATCCCGAGCGCCGATATCGAGGCCACGTTTCTGCGGGCATTGGCGGCCGAACTACGTGGGGGAAGCTCGCTTCGCCTTGCGCTCGCTGACGCGGCTACGCGGGTACCGCTTGATCTCGACCCCGCCGCTCGGCTTGCCAAAGCCGGGATGCCGATGGATCGTGTCGCAAACGCGCTCTCAAAGCGGCTGGCGCACAACGCGGTAGCGGTCGGCGCAGCATTCGAGCTGAGCGCCTGGAGCGGTGCTCGCACCGCTGCGGTGTTCGAAGGCTTAGCCGATAGGGCCACCGAAGCCGCCGAGCTGGATCGAGAGAAGGCCGCGGCAACCGCGCAGGCACGGTTCAGCGCATGGGTCGTCGGGCTGGCGCCACTTGTGTTCACCGGCCTTTTGCTGGGAGGCGGCGGCTTCGGCTCCCTGCGTCGCGCCGGGGGCGCCGGGTTCTTCGTCATCGGTCTCGGTCTCGCTCTGGAGGTTGCCGGCCTTGCCGTAGTCACACTCATCCTCAGGAGGGCCTCGCGATGATCCTGCTCGCCCTTCCGGTGGCGTGGGCCCTGGGCGATCGGCGAGTGTCCGCCGAGCTTCGGAAGTTGGGGTCGCGTCTTGGTTTCCGCATCACACGGTCGGAGCAAGAAGACGACGTGCTGCTTGCGGAGCTCACCGCGCTCGGGCTGAGCGCCGGGCTGAGCTTTCCGGCCTCGCTCGAGGCCGCGGCCCAGCACGCATCCGGACCCGGGCGCGATCAGGTGCGCCGGGCGCTCAGGACCCCGGAGGCACGCGGTGACGCCGGGCCGGCGACCGGCCTGTTCGCCCTCGCCGACCGCGCTCTCCTGACCGGTGCGCCGCTGCTGGCGTCGGTCGACGGTTATGCGATGAGCTTGCGCCGAGACCGCCGTGCCGCGGCGACCGAACGGGTACGGCGGCTTCCGGTGAAGCTTCTCTTTCCATTGGCGCTCCTCATACTTCCCGGGTTCCTCCTTCTCACCGTCGGGCCGGCGCTTCTCGCCGGGCTGGAACGGCTTCGTTTCTGACTTCCCGCCGCACCGGCCGGGACGCCGGATAGGAGAAAGCACATGCGTCAACTTCGCAATGATCAGCGCGGCCAAGCAACCGCTGAGTATGCCCTCGTCATGCTGGCGGCCGCCGCCGTTGCCCTCACTCTGATTGTGTGGGCCACCACCTCGGGGGTTCTGCCCGAGTTCTTCAGCGCAGTGATCAGGAAGGTCACTTCCATCGCCAACGGCACGCCTCTCGGGTGATCGACCGGGGGAGTGCCGTGGTGGAGTTCGCCCTGGTGGTTCCGCTCGTTCTGCTGCTGCTCCTCGGCGTGGTCGAGGTCGCCCTGGTGGCGCGGGGTCAGCTCATGGTCATCAGTGCCGCCCGTGAAGGTGCTCGCGAGGCGGCGGCGACCCCCGATCCAGCAGCCGCGGTTCGTGCCGCCAGGGCCGCCCTTGGCGATGCCGGATCGACGGCCCGTGTGTCGGTGAGGCGGCCACACGTCGTCGGGCAACCGGCCCGGGTTCGCGTGGTGATGCCGTATCGGGTTGCTGCCCCACTGCTCGGTGGCTTCTCGATCGATCTGACGGCGAGTGCGACGATGCGCGTGGAGCGGTGAGTGGTGATCGCGGAGCGGCCGCTCCTCTACTGCTTGCGGTCGCCGGTCTGACCATGCTGCTCGCCGTCGGCATTGCCGACGTTGGTTTGATCATCGCTGGCAAGTACCAGGCAGCGGCGGCTGCCGATGCCGCGGCCCTTGCCGCGGCCCCGGTGACGTTCCGACCGTTCGGCGCCACCGACGGCCCGGTGCAGGAAGCGGCTCGCTTTGCTGCCATGAACGGCGGTTCGGTCGTTGGTTGCCGGTGCGAGATGGACCGGTCGTGGCGGCAGCGAACCGTCGAGGTCGTGGTCGAGCGCGACGTCCACCTGATAGGGGGGATGGAAGTCACCGTGCAGGCTCGCAGCACCGCAGAGTTTGCGCCTCTCGCCCTACTCGACCCGTGAGTTCGCTCGCTGCGCTCGCTCCCAGTTCCCAGTTCGCTGGCTGCGCTCGCTTCCAGTCGTCAGTCGTCAGTCATCAGCTACACAGCTCTCATGGCCAACTCGGGTTCACACTATGGGGAACCGGTCACTGGAACTGGGAACTGGGATCTGGGAACTTGCGACTTGCGACTCGGGATCTGGGAACTGGTTTACCGGTTCAACAAGCCGTCGTCGGCGAGATCGGCGATCATGGCGTCGGCGTCGTCGCCGAGGAACACCACCGATCCGCCGCCTGCGGTCCCGAGTTTCCCGGGGAGGACAACGTTCTCGACTTGGTCCGGGTCGAGAGTGAAGGCGGTCGCTGCAAGCTGGATCTGTGCCGTTGGTGACAGGTCGGTCCAGGCGTGGTCTTCCAAGATGGTCAGGAACGTCGGTGCCGCCAGCACATCGCTGGTCTGGATGAGTCGAAGCATCGCCAACATCACCACGCCCTGGTTCCCCGACCGGGTGAAGTCGCCGCCGGGCACGCCCTTGCGCGTTCTGGAGTATTCCAGCACCCGCTGCGGGGACAGCGTCTGCGCTCCTGCCCTGAAGGCAGGCCACCACGGCTGGGCTGGGATCGACCGGGGTAGGTCGATGGGAAGGCTGCCCAGGCTGGCCATCAAGCCCTCGAATCCCTTGAAGCCGGTGACAACGTACCCCTCGATCGGGAGATCCCATTCGACGGCGACGACCTCGGTGATGACCTCGGGACCGCGCCCGGACATCACCGATGACAGCTTCATCGATCCGAAAGGGGAGGGAACGTAGCTGTCACGAGGGAAGCCGAGGATGGTGCCGGTTCCGTCGGAAGCCCGCGCCGTCAACAAGTGGACGCTGTCGGCGCGATAACGCTGCTGGTTCTGCCCCGGCCTCGCATCGGACCCGAGGACGAGGACGAGTCGGGGCTCGCCGCCAAACCAGGCGCCACCCTTTGCCGCATCGACGCCGACGATCTGCCACCCGGTGCCCTCGTCGGCCGCGGCGTAGACGTCGCTCGTTGGGCCGACGAGGATGGCAACCGAGCCTCCTTCCAGATCGACGACGTTCGCCGTCACCACCAAGGTGTCCGGTATGTCCAGGTCCAACTCGAGGAGTGGTCCGGCGAAACCCTCCGGTATGGGTGGGGTGGTGTTTCGCTGGTCGACCCGCCACGACAGGGTGTCACCGAGGGCGACCAGCAGTTCCTCGGGGATGTCCTCTCCGACCGCACCAACCACCACCGTCGCCAGGGGAGCCGTCGTCGTGGTCCCGGCCAACGTCGTTGACGTGGTGGTGGTCGATGGAGCTGCCGCGGTCGACGTCGTGGTCGTCTCCCCAGCTGTGGAGGCGCACCCCGATGCGATGATCGCCATCGCGACAAACCCGACGGTGGCGGCTCGATGGATAGGGAGGCTGGTCACGGCGGCGGATGTTAAAAGGGTGCTCTGGTATTCGCTCGCTGCGCTCGCTTCCAGTCGTCAGTCGTCAGTTTTCAGCAATCCAATTCTCGTGGCCGACTCGCATCGGAACTGGGAACTGGGAACTGGGAACTGGGAACCGGGAACTGGGAAACGGACTCTCACCACCCGTATCCCTATACTCCCGCCGATTTCGCCGCACGTTGATCGGGAGCAACTGTGAACCCTGAGCTCTGGCTCTATATCGCAATGGCCATGGGAGTCCTGAGCCTCGCCGTCGCCGCCTTCTACGCATCACAGGTGTTATCCGCCGACCCGGGAAACGAGGAAATGGTTCGGCTGATGAGCGTTATTCGCAAGGGCGCGATGGCGTTCCTGCGCCGCGAGTACCTTGCCATCGTCGTCTTCGTGGCCCTCCTAGCGGTTCTGCTGGTCATCTTCCTCCCGTGGGGCTGGCCGTGGGGTGCGGTGGCCTATGTGTTTGGGGCGTCCCTGTCCGCGCTGGCAGGTTTCATCGGGATGCGGATCGCCACCGCCGCCAACGCCCGCACCGCGGAGGCGGCGCGGCAGGGCGGCGTTGCCCAAGCCTTCCCTGTGGCGTTCCACGGTGGGGCGGTAATGGGCTTCACGGTCGCCGGTCTCGGTCTGCTCGGGTTCTCGCTCGGCATCTGGTTCTTCCGCAATGTGCTCGACCGCGACGATTGGGTGACGATAGTTACCGCCATCGGGCTCGGCGCCTCGTCGATCGCCCTGTTCGCGCGCATCGGTGGCGGCATCTACACGAAGGCCGCCGATGTCGGGGCGGATCTGGTTGGCAAGGTCGAGGCAGGCATTCCTGAGGATGATCCGCGCAACCCGGCGGTGATCGCAGACAACGTTGGCGACAACGTCGGGGACGTTGCCGGCATGGGCGCCGACCTCTTCGAGTCGTATATGGGCTCCCTGGTGGCCCCGATCACGTACGCCGTCATCGTTTTCGGGCTGGCGGGCGCAGCTTTCACCGTACAAACCGTGTTCTATCCGCTGGCGATCGCCGCCATCGGGATGCTCGCCTCGATCATCGGCTCGTTCCTGGTCCGCCCAGGAAAGGCCAGCCTCAGTGCCACCCTCGAACGGGGAACATGGGTTGCGACCGGGTTGACCATCCTCGGTATTGCCATCCTGACGCCGGCGTTGTTCAACGATGTCGATGGAGTAAAGAACCCATGGGGCTTCTTCGGGGCGGTCCTCGTCGGCCTCATCGTGGGGGTGGCGATCGGAAGAATCTCGATGTGGTTCACCTCGGACGAGTACAAAGTGGTCAAGGAGGTTGCCCGCCAAGCCCAGACCGGTGCGGCGACGGTGATCCTGTCCGGGGTGTCGGAGGGGATGAAGTCGGCGGCGTACTCCGTCATGGTTGTCGCCGCCGGCATGGGCGCCGCATTCTGGGCGGGTCAACTGGCGGTCGATGACGGTGGCATCTACGGCGTCGCCATTGCTGCCATCGGAGTGTTGGCAACTCTGGGTATCACGGTGTCGGTCGATGCGTACGGGCCGATCGCCGACAACGCCGGCGGCATCGCCGAGATGGCCCATCTTGCCCCCGAGGTGCGCGACGCCACCGACGAGCTCGATGCCCTTGGCAACACCACCGCGGCCGTCGCCAAGGGGTTTGCCATCGGCTCGGCTGCGGTTACTGCCCTTGCCCTGTTCTTCACCTTCTTCCGGGCGGTCAATGTCGAGCTGGAGAAGGCAGGCGAACCAATGATCGAAAGCCTCGACCTCCTCAACATCTGGGTCATCGTGGGGCTGTTCATCGGAGGAATGTTCCCCTACCTGTTCGGGGCTCAGACCATCCAGGCAGTGGGGAGGTCCGCGGTGCAGATCATCGAAGAGGTTCGCCGCCAATTCCGAGAGATCCCCGGGCTGAGGGAAGGAGACCCGGACGCCCTGCCCGATTACGACAAGGTCATCGACATCGCAACCAGGGCATCGCTGCGGGAGATGGTCATCCCCGGCACTATGGCGGTGGCGCTGCCGCTGGTGGTCGGGTTCATCAGCATCGAGATGCTCGGCGGTGTGCTGGCAGGAGCGCTGGTGTCGGGTTTTCTGCTAGCCATCTATATGGCGAACGCCGGTGGTATGTGGGATAACGCCAAGAAGTTCGTCGAAGCCGGCGCCTTCGGCGGCAAGGGATCCGAGGCGCACAAGGCGGCCGTGGTCGGAGACACCGTCGGAGATCCGTTCAAGGACACCACGGGCCCATCGATGAACATCGTCATCAAGGTGATGACGATCGTCTCGTTGATCTTCTCCTCGGCCTTCGTCAGCAATGGGTTGTTCTAGGGAACGTATTACGTATTACGTATTACGTACTCGACGATACTGACTAAGGACTCATGACTCGTCGTATCACGCTGATCCGGCATGCCGAGACCGCAGCCAACGTGCACGGAGGATGGCAGGGCCACTCCGATTCCGAGTTGAGCGACCGCGGCCATGCCCAGCTCGTCAAGTTTGCCGCGCGCTTCAAGCCCGATGCACCTTCGCTCTTGATCACCTCGGACCTGGGCAGGGCCATAGCGACCGCAGATGCCCTCGGGTCTGCCGAGCCCGATCCACGATGGCGGGAGTTTCACTTCGGTGAGTGGGAGGGATTGCGTTCCGACGAGATTGAGCAGAGGTTCCCCGACGGCTTGGTGGCATTGCGCTCCGGGGACGACTTTCGGCCGGAAGGCGGAGAATCGCAGTCGGAATTCGCGGCGAGGATCCAAGAGGCGCTCGCTGCTGTAGTTCATCGTCTCGACGACGGCGACGAGGCAATGGTCGTCACCCACGGTGGTCTGATCCACTCGCTGATCGCTCTCGTCCTTGGGGCAGATCCAGGGGCGCTGGCGCTGCCGGCCAATACGTCTGCGACGACCGTCGTGCTCGACGACGGTCAACGACCCCAAGTGTTCACCTACAGCGACGCAACTCACCTTGGCGGAGATGTAGCTCGCGCCGAGGGCCGCACCGTGATGCTCTACCGGCATGGCGAAACCGTGGCCAACGTCGAACGTCGATGGCATGGGCATCGCGAGAGCCCGCTCACAGAGACCGGGCGGCGGCAAGCCTCCGATCTGGCGGCAACAGCATTACCTCTCGACGCCATCGTCAGCTCTCCGTTGTCGCGGGCTCACCAAACGGCGGCTTCGGTCGCCGACGCCCAGGGCAGACCGGTCACCGTCGACGATGCCCTCAAGGAGATGCACTTCGGCGAGTGGGAGGGGATGACCAGTGCCGAGGCGGAGGCGGCCGACCCGGAGCACTTCGAGCGTATCTACCGATCCGGTCTCGACGAGCCGCGCGGGCGGACCGGCGAGACCTTCGCCGAGGCTGGACAACGCCTCGCCGCCGCCATCGACGAGGTGATCGAGGAGACCGATGCAGGCTCCATCGGCATCTTCACCCACGGGGGTGTAGCCAGAGCCTATGTTGCCGGGGTCCTTGGTGTTTCCTTCGCGGAGAGGGACGCCCTTCCGGTGCTGCGCAACACCGCTCATGCGGAAATGGTCATCGGCCCGCGGCGGACACGCCTCGTGTCCTACAACGTCGCACCGCATCTCGAGTGGTGACATGCGGCTTCTTGTCATCACCAACGACTACCCGCCAAAACCAGGCGGCATCCAGCAATACCTCAGCAACGTCGTCGCCTCCTGGCCGGACCCGGTCCACGTCATAGCACCCGCCGCTGAGAGCACCGATGACGCTGGTCGTGTGAGCCGGCACCAAGCGGCCTTCATGTGGCCGACGAGAGCGACCGGGGATTGGATCTTCGAGCGTGCCGAGCGGTTTGCGCCTGATGTGGTTTTGTTTGGTGCCCCATACCCGCTCCCCTATCTCGGTCCCCGCCTCCGCGACCGCCTCCGGGTTCCATACGCGGTGCTGGCCCACGGCGCCGAGGTCACGCTGCCAGCAGCCGCGCCCGGGTTTCGGCAGGCGATTGCCAAGGCCCTGGGAGACGCCGACGTGCGGTTTGCGGTGAGCCGCTACACCGCAGATCGGGTGGCACGGCTCACCGGCAAGGACGTCGTGTACCTCGGCGCCGGCGTGGACGTCGATGTGTTCGTCCCTCCGCCCGACGGTCGCAACGAAGCCCCTGTGGTCGGCTGTGTCAGCCGGTTCATCCCTCGTAAGGGCCAGCATCGGTTGCTCGAAGCGGTGGCGCGGCTGGATCGGCCTGCCGAGGTGCTCGTCGTCGGTAAAGGCAGGAAGGAAGCCAACCTCCGCCGGCTCGCCGATCGGCTTGGGGTGCGGGCGCGCTTCATCGTGGATCCGCCGTGGAGCGATATGCCCGGCCTGTACCGGTCGATGGATGTGTTTTGCATGCCCTGTGCGTCCCGCTGGGGCAGTCTCGAGGTGGAGGGGCTCGGTCTTGTTTTCCTCGAGGCGGCGGCGACCGGACTCCCGGTGTTGGCGGGGGACTCCGGAGGCTCGTCGGAGACGGTGCTTCCCGGCGAATCCGGATTCGTTGTGCGCTCCGTGGACGACATCGTCGAGGGTCTGGACATCTTGTTCGGCGATCCGCAGCGAGCTCGGGGAATGGGGGCTGCCGGCCGCCGCTTCGTAGAGGACAGATTCACCTGGGATCAGGTGGTGGATCGACTCTTGAGCGGTTTCGAGCCGACGGCCTCGTAACCGGCCCGGCGAAACCGACGTACCCGTGCTCGTACGATGGTATCAGCCGGTGCGCGGCTCCAAGATGACGACCGGGATCTGCCGATCTATTTTCTGTTCGTACGCGGCGAAAAAGGGGTAGGCCCGCTTCTGCTCAGCCCAGATCGGCTCCCGCTCGTCGCTTTTGGTCACGCGGGCCGTGACCGCGATGGCCTCGGTGCCAACCTCGACGGTCACCTCGGGATTGGCGACCAGGTTGTGGTACCAGCCCGGGTGGCTCGGCGCACCGCCCTTGGAAGCGAAGACGGCGTAGCCGGTGTCAACGGCCTGATACATCATCAGCGAGACGCGTTCCTGACCGGTCCTGGCGCCCAGGTGATGCAACAACAGGAGCGGCGCTCCCTCGAACCGGCCGCCGACCTTCCCCTCGTTCGCCCGAAACTCGTCGATCATGGCTCGGTCGGTCATTGGTACCTCCGTCAGATTGATCCGGGAGGTCCAACACGACGAGGGGCCCTTCTTCATCCCGACTTGTGTTGACGCTTTTGCGGGCGGGCCTACGCCCCGTGTTGGTGGCCCGGGGTGGCGACCGCTATCAGGTGGGCGCTGAGCCCGCGTAGGCTCGGCTCGGATTCGATCGCTCGCGCCGAAAACAGGATGGTTTCTTTTCCCTCCGGGTCGTCCCATCGTTCGGCGAGCTCCGGTACCCAGGCGGCGAGCCCCTCGACGCCGACCAGCTCGACCACCCGCAGCCCGGCCCCCGCCACTTCTTCGGCGAGCTCGTCTGGGTGGTGGAAGTAGGCGGTAGTGAACCAGCCCGGCGCCCTCGTTGGGTTCCGATGCTGGCCGGTGGACAGATTCTCCTCGGTGAGGGCGCGGAAGGTGGAATCGAAGAGTGCGCCGCCGGTCAGACCTTCGAACAGCGGCGCGTATCTGGTGATTGACGCACCGAACACCACGCCGTGACCCTTGACGACTCTGCGCGCCTCGCACCAGGCGGTCACACGGTCGGCGCTCTCGGTCAGGTGATACAGCGGGCCGAGGAGCAGCACGGCGTCATAGGAGCGGTTCGCCGCGTTCAGCGTGCGGGCATCACCGACCTCTGCCGAGAACCCGTCGTACTTCCCTAACCGCTGTGTCGCTTGCTCCACATGCCGGGGCAATGGGTCAACGAGGTGGACGCTGTGGCCATCGTCGAGCAGCCATTCGGCGTGGATGCCTGAGGCGCCTCCGACGTCGAGGATCCGCGCCGATCCAGGGGGAAGGTGACGACGAATGATTTCCTGGGTCCTCAGGAGCTCGAGCTCGCCCAGACCCTGGCGCAGGCGGAGATCCTCATCGACTCCTTGTTCGTAATGCTCGAGGACCTCGTCGGGTAGGCCTTTATCGCTCATGGAACCGAGCATACGCCCCGATCATCTTGTGATATGCGACTCGTGAGTTGTGACCTGCGACTTGTGTCTTGCGACTCAATTCCTTGACAGCAGGTCCATACTCGTCCGTTGAGACGTCCCCGACTGAGGTATTTCCTCGCACATGCCAAAGAAGCTCGTCATCGTCGAGTCCCCTGCCAAGGCCCGCACCATCGGTCGGTACCTCGGTGGTGACTTCGTCGTGGAATCTTCGGTCGGGCACATCCGTGACATCCCGGCCAAGGCCAATCAGGTGACCGACTCCAAGCGGGAGGCTTGGAAGGCGACGAGGTTCGGTATCGACATCGACAACGAATTCACCGCCATGTACATCGTGACGCCCGACTCGAAACAGCAGGTCGCCAAGCTGCGCAAGGAGCTCGAGGGCGCCGATGCCCTGTACCTCGCCACCGACGAGGACCGTGAGGGGGAGGCGATCGCCTGGCATCTGCTCGAGGTCCTCAAGCCGAAGGTCCCTGTGCACCGGATGGTATTCCACGAGATCACCGAAGAAGCCATCCACGAGGCGGTGGCGAACCCCCGTGACCTCGACCTCGAGCTCGTGGAAGCCCAGGAGACGCGGCGCATCCTCGATCGGTTGTTCGGATTCGAGGTCTCGCCCGTGTTGTGGCGGAAGGTGCAACGGGGCCTATCGGCCGGCCGGGTGCAATCGCCGGCGACCCGCATCATCGTGGACCGCGAGCGGGAGCGCATCGCCTTCGTCTCCGCGTCGTATGGCGGCGTCACCGGCACGTTCTCGACGGGCGACGACGGTCTCCCCAACTTTGCGGCGGCGCTGGTCAGCGTCGACGGGGAACGCGTTGCCACCGGTAAGGATTTCGGCGAGGGAGGCCGGCCCAGAGACGACCGGCTGGTGCTGACTGCCGAAGACGCCACCGCCCTGGCCACCCAGCTCACCGATGCCGACTTTGCGGTCAGCAGTGTCGAGCGCAAGCCGTACATACGAAAACCATATGCCCCGTTTCGCACATCGACGCTGCAACAGGAGGCGGGGAGAAAGCTCCGCTTCGGTGCCAAGCGCACCATGTCGGTTGCACAACGGCTCTATGAGTCCGGCCACATCACCTATATGCGGACCGATTCGACACACCTATCGGGAACCGCCCTCACCGCGGCACGGCGCCTCGTTGCACGCCGCTACGGCGATCAATACCTCCCGGACAAGCCGAGGTTCTACGGGAAGGCTGCGAAGGGAGCACAAGAGGCGCATGAGGCCATCCGCCCCGCCGGTGACGATTTCGAGGATCCCAAGGTCATCGCCGGTGCCTTCGGAGCCAAGTCTGACGAGGCAAGTCTCTACGACCTGATCTTCAAACGCACCGCCGCCAGTCAGATGAAGGATGCCAAAGGGGAGAGCCTGCGGATCGAGCTCAGCGGCTCCGCCGGCGAATCCGGCCGAGAGACCATGTTCTCTGCGACCGGACGCACGATCCTGTTTCCAGGCTTCCTCAAGGCGTACGTCGAGGACATCGACGATCCCGGTGCCACCCGCGATGATCAGGAGGCGACGCTCCCCGACGTCGCCAAAGGCCAGTCGATTGCTGCGGTGTCGATGGAGGCCACCTCCCACGAGACCAAGCCGCCACCGCGATACACGGAGGCCAGCCTGGTCAAACGACTCGAAGAGCTTGGGATCGGGCGACCCTCGACGTATGCCTCGATCATCTCAACCATTCAAGACCGCGAGTACGTACGCATGCAGGGACCTGCGCTGGTCCCCACCCTCACCGCGTTCACCGTCGTCGGTCTGCTCGAGGACTATTTCGGGGACTATGTCGACTACGAGTTCACCGCCCGCATGGAAGAGGACCTCGACCGCATCGCCAACGGCGAAGAACAGAAGGTGCCGTATCTCGCTCGGTTCTACTTCGGTAACGGGCATCCCGGTCTGGTAGATCTGGTCTCAGATCAGGCCCTCGACGCTATCGATCCCCGCAAGGTCAATGCCTTCCCCATTGGGCTCGACGAAGCAGGCGAAGAGGTGGTCGCCCGCGTCGGCCAGTACGGCCCCTACCTGGTGCGCGGCGAGCAGCGAGCGTCGATCCCCGAGGACCTGGCACTCGATGAGCTGTCGGTGGAGAAGGCGATCGAGCTGCTCGAGGCCCCTTCTGGGGACCGGACACTCGGCGACGATCCGGCGACCCGACTCCCCGTGTATGCCAGGGTCGGCCGCTACGGCCCGTACGTCCAGGTCGGCGACCGCGACGCCGAATCCGAGACCAAGCCAAAAACCGCTTCGCTGTTCGCATCGATGGAGCTGGAGACGGTGACCCTCGACGATGCCCTCCGGCTGCTCAGTTTGCCGCGGGTGGTCGGCGACCATCCCGACAACGGCGATCCGATCACCAGCCAAAACGGCCGGTACGGTCCGTACATCAAATGGGGGTCGGAAACGCGGTCGCTCGAGGGCGAGGAGCAGATCTTCTCGATCGATCTGGAAGCCGCAGTGACCCTGCTCGCTCAGCCCAAGACGCGGGGGCGCCGTGCCGCCGCCCCGCTACGCGAGCTCGGCGATGATCCGAACTCGGGGAAACCGATCGTGGTCAAGTCGGGGCGGTACGGACCATACGTCACCGACGGCGAGACCAATGCCTCGTTGCGCACCGCGGACACGGTGGAGGCGATCAGCCTGGATCGTGCCGTGGAGCTTCTTGCCGAACGCCGAGCCAAGGGGCCGCCCAAGAAGAAGAAGAAGAAGAAGAAGAAGAAGTAGTCGCAAGTCGCAAGTGGCAAGTCCTTCGTGGGAACTGGGAACTGGGAACTGGTCACTGGTTAACTTGCAGCCGTGACCGCCACAACCGAACCTCGCAGCAAGTACATCGCCTTCGAGGGCATCGACGGTGCCGGCAAGTCGACGGTCGCCACGCGGTTCGGCGACGCCCTCGAAGCAGATGGTGAGACGGTGGTGCGGGTTCGGGAACCCGGAGGGACACCGGTGGGTGAGCGGATCAGGAAGATCCTCCTCGGGCACGACCTGGAGCCGGCCCCGTGGCCGGAGGCGCTGCTGTTCGCCGCGGCTCGTGCACAACTCGCCGCCGACGTCATCGCACCGGCGCTTGCCTCGGGAGCGTGGGTGATCGGGGACCGGTCGGTGTACTCGTCGCTTGCCTACCAGGGAGGAGGACGCGGCCTCGGCATCGAGACGGTGCGCCGGGTCAACGAAGCGGGCCTTGGGGAGGTGTGGCCTGACGTTGTCGTCCTGCTCCAGGTCGATCCAGAGACGGCGCTCGCCAGACAACACGACCCAGACCGGATCGGCGCAGAGGGCGTCGACTTTCAGCGTGCGGTTGGCGAAGCCTTCGCTGAGATCGCCATCGCCGAACACGACCGGTTTCTCATCATCGACGCCAACGGCGAACTCGACGCGGTGGTGGATGCCGTCATCGCCGCGCTGGGTACAGGGTGATGGAGACGTTTTCCGGCATCGTAGGCCACGCCTCGGTGACCGAGATGCTCACCAGCGAGATAGACAACCCATCGCACGGTTATCTGTTTGTGGGTCCGTCCAACGTGGGGAAGTCGACCGTGGCACGGCGATTCGCCGCCGCCCTTCTGTGCGGCGACGACGAGGCGTGCTTCGCCAGGGCCGTCGGCGGCCGTCACCCCGATCTCGTGCTCGTCGAGCCGGAAGGCCGGGCGTCGATCACGGTCGATCAGGCTCGCCAGATGGTGGCTCAGGCGGCGCGGACCCCGCTGGAAGCGAACAGGAAGGTGTTCTTGTTGGAGGAGGGCGGGATGATGAGCGACGAAGCCGCCAACGCACTCCTCAAGACCCTCGAGGAGCCGGCGCCTTCCACCCTGTTCATCATCGTCGCCGAGACTGAGGATCAACTCCCGGACACCGTCGCCAGTCGTTGTCGAACGGTGGTGTTCGGTCGGGTGGGCGATGCCGAACTTGCTGAGGGCCTCAGCCGCGTCGGGATCGATGCTGGCGCCGCGGCCGAGGTTGCACGGATCGCCGGAGGCCGGCCCGGATTGGCGGTTGCGCTGGCCACCGAGCCGGAGGTCGCCGCCTTCCGGCGGCTCTGGCTCGGCGTCCCCATGCGGCTCGGTGAGTTTCCGGGAGTGGCATTTCGCCTCGCTGAGGAGGCGATGGAGGCGACCGAGCCGTTGCTCGCTGCGCTGAAGAAGCGTCAAGACGAGGAGCGCGACCTGCTCGGCGAGGATGCTCCTCGCTTGCTAAAGGACCGCCAGACCCGCGAGTTGAAGCGAGCAACGGACTCGCTGCACGTCACCGGGCTCGAGATCCTCGCCTCGTATTATCGTGATGTCGCCGCCGCCCAGTTTGCGAGCCCGGTTCGCAATGCCGACATCCCGGTGGCGGAGCTGTCATCGATCTCGCCACGGCGCGCTGTTGCCAACGCCGGGCTGGTTCTCGACGCCATCGACGCCCTCGCCGCCAACCAGCGCCCGCAGTTGGCGTTTGCCAACCTGTTCTCGCAACTGTCCACCGATGCCTGACCACGAGTATCGGCGAGCCGCCTGGGTGACCAAGGTGGGCATACCGCCGCTGCGGTTCGCCGCCCAGGTGTTGCTGGATCTCGAGGTCACCGGTACCGAGCACGTGCCGAGTCAGGGTGGTCTGGTGGTCGCCGCCAATCACCTCTCCCATATCGACCCGCCGGTGGTGACGATTGCGGTTGGCAGGGACATCCGATTCATCGCCCTCGATGAGCTCTTCGGGAGAGGGGCGCTCTTCGATCGGTTCACCCTGTTTTTTGGAGCCATTCCCACCGACCGGGACGGTGCGCCTCTGGGACCGCTCCGGGAGGCGATCGGGCACGTCGCCGCAGGGGGAGCCGTCGGGTTCTTCCCCGAGGGCAGGCGGGAGACATATTGGGGGGAGACCGAGCCGAAGCGCGGCGCCGCCTGGCTGGCGTGGATGACCGGTGCCCCGCTGCTGCCGGTCGCTATTCATGGGACCGAGCGGCTGCTGAGCCCGTCCTTTGAGGGGGTGCGCCGTCCGTCGCTGCGGGTATGGGTGGAGGAACCGCTGCTGTGGGAAGACTTTGCCGACTGCGTCGACCCGGTGGGCATCATGACCAATCGGTGGAGGCAAGCGATCGGCGACCATCTGCGTGATTGGTGGGCTCGGTAGGCTCGGGACATGAACGATCCGATGCCGTCTGCCGAGATCGATGCCGCTCTCGATGCCGCCGAGGCGGCGCTCGATACCACTGGGCGGGTGGTGCTGCGCGGAACAGGCTTCTGGAGGGCGGTAGCGACCGTCAAAAGTGATCGCTCGCTGGTCGACCGTTACGCCGACCGCATCGGTGCCATCGACCAGGCAGCCTTCCGATCTTGGGTCCCGATCCTGATACCGCTGTGGCCCGGAACCCTGGCTGCGATCCTCGGCGCCGTCGTCGCAGTGATGCTCATCGGAGTGAGCTACGGCACCGCCGCGCCATGGAATGGAGTCTGGTTTCTCCTCGGTACCGGCGGGTTGCTGGTGGCGACCCACGGGCTGGCGCACCTCGCGGTCGGGTCGGTGGTCGGGATCCGGTTCACCACCTGGTTCGCCGGGTTCAAACCCCCCCAGCCCGGGGTGAAGACCGACTACGCCAGCTATCTGCGGTCGCCGGCCCGGTCACGGGCACGGATGCATGCCTCGGGAGCCATCGTGACCAAGTCGATCCCGTTTCTGCTCCTCCCCTCGGCACTGATCGCCGGGGTCCCCACCTGGACCGTCATCGTGCTGGTGGGGCTCGGTGTCTTCCAGCTCATCACCGACGCGCTGTGGTCGACGAAGGTCTCCGACTGGGCCAAATACCGCAGAGAGATGGCGATCGCCAGAGAATACGAGGGGGCGTGACCACGGCTATGCCCTATCAACCACCCCGTACTCCGTATTACGTACCACGTATGCGAACGGTCTCGTAATACGCAATACGTAATACGTAATACGGGAGCGAGCGCAGCGAGTGACCCTCGCGAACGAACGCAAGGGAGTGACCTAGGGGAGGCCGCTCACCGCGTACAGGTGCCATTCGTCGGGGACGCCCTTGAGCTGGTGGGAACCTCTGTCCTCGAACTCGATACCGGACCCGACGACGAGGTCCTTCACGGTGCTCGACACCATGACGCCGCTGCCCGGTTCGGCGTCGATGACCCGGGCGGCGATATGGACGGCAATTCCTCCGATGTCGTTGCCGGTGAGCTCGACTTCTCCCGTGTGGAGCCCGACGCGGATCTGGATCCCCAACTCGGGCATTGTGCGCTGCAGCTCCGCGGCGCAGGTGACCGCTCGGGTCGGACCATCAAAGGTGGCCAGAAAGCCGTCGCCCGCCGTGTCTCGTTCTATGCCGCGATACCGGTGCAGGTAGTCGCGGGTGAGCCGGTTGTGGTCGCCCAGCAGGTTCAACCACCGCTCGTCGCCGAGCCGGGCGGCGTGGCCGGTGGAATCGACGATGTCGGTGAACATGACCGTGGCCAGCGTGCGGTCGGAGACCGGTCGGGCTCGTACTCCGGTGAGGAACTCCTCGATTTCGTCGAGGACGGGTTCGGGGTCGGCCTCGAAGTAGGGCGAGGTGTCGGCGCCCGGCAGTTCGACGAGCTTGGCTTCGGAAATGTGCTCTGCGAGGTAGCGACTGTGGGCTGGGCGGTGATACGTCGCATCGCTTCTGGCGATGACCAGCGTCGGGACGTTGATGTTGGCGAGGATCGGGCGCAGGTCTACTTGTGAGTACCAGCGGAACGCGAGGCTGGCTATTCCAGGCGGAACGGCCGTTCTCTGAAAGCGGGCGAGCGATGTCTTGAGCTGCTCGTCGTTGATACGGCTGGGAAGGAGTGCGTCGAAGTAGCCGGGCTTGCCGACGTTCTGCTTGAGCCAAATCATCAGCTTGTCGAGGGTGGCAGCCGGCATACCAATGGCGTAGTCCTCGGCGCGGGTCCAGCGAGCAAAGGCGTTGGTGAGCACTAGCGCCGACACCCGGTGCGGGTAGGTGGCGGCAAAGAGCATGGCGGTGGGTCCCCCTTCGACGTCGCCGAGCAAGGCGACCTGCTCGATTCCGGCAGCGTCCAGGACGGCACGGCCGTCGTCCATCCAGTTGTCGATGGTGATGGCGTCGTAGGGAATCGGATCTGACACACCGGTGCCGCGGTTGTCGAAGTAGGTCACTCGGGTGAATGAGGACAGGCGATCGAAGTACTGGGCGACCGCCGGATACTCCCACATCACCTCGACATTGGAGTTGATGTCGGTGAAGAACAGCAGGTCGCGCCCCTGGCCGAAGGTCTGGTAGGCGACGAACCCCTCGCCGGTATCGGCGTACTGCGTCTCGGGCGGGTTCCGGAGCAGGCTCATGAGGGGGCAAAGGTATCAGCTTGCCAGTGAGCGGACATCAACAGACCCGTACTCCGTATTACGTATTACGAATACGGGAGCGAGCGCAGCGAGCTCTTCAGCGTCGCTTCTTGAGACCCGGTATGCCGTCGATGAACCGCCGGCCGATCGACAGCCATGGCCGCTTGGCCGCGGGCGTATCGGCCTCGTCACCAGACCGGGCGGCTCCGGGGGCAAATTTCTCGTCGTCCTCGCTCGGAATTGGACGGCTCGTCGGCTCGTCGTCAGATGCCACCATTCGAATATCTTACTACATATTTGCCTGCCGAGCCGGGCGGAAAGGCTCCCGTAGGCCGGCGTTTTCGGGTGAGCGTTCACACCCTAAGGTTGCCCCATGCTCGAAACGCAAGGCATCCGGCTCGACCAGATGCGACCGACACCCGCCTCGATCACCGGCAGCCATGCCTCCGTGTCCCGGACATGCACCGGGGGCGTTGCTCGTGCTGCGTCGAGATCGTGACCAAGGTTCTCACGACGACCATCGGATCGTTTCCCAAGCCGGACTACGTGCCGGTTCGTGACTGGTTCCAGCGGCCGTATTCGCCGACGTTCGACGCACTCCACTTCGACAGCCGGGACCTCGAGACTCGCTTTGCGATCGCGACAAAGGCAGCGGTGACGGCGCAGATCGACGCTGGGGTGGACGTTCCCACCGATGGAGAGATGCGTAGGGAGCACTACATTTTCTACCACTTACGTCACCTCAGCGGAGTGGACTTCGAGCACCTCCAGCTACGCGAGATTCGGACCGGGGCGTGGGAACGCGAGGTGCCGACAATCATCGACCGGGTCCTTCCCAAGGAGAGATTTCTTCCCTCCGACTACAAGATCGCTCAGTCGTACTCATCGCAACCGATCAAGATCACCGTCCCGGGCCCGATGACCATCGCCGACACCGTCGCCGACGAGCATTACGGAGACCCGCAACGGCTCAACCGCGACCTCGCCGACGCCCTCAACGTTGAGATCCGGGCGCTGGCCGCGGCGGGGTGTCGCCACATCCAGGTGGACGAACCGGTGTTTGCTCGCAAGACCGAGGAAGCGCTCGCGTTCGGGATCGACAATCTCGAACGCTGCTTCGCGGGCGTGCCGGCGGATGTACAACGCATCGTTCACCTGTGCTGCGGGTATCCGCGTCACCTCGATCAACCAGCTGAGGACGTCTTCAAGGCCGACCCCGCCGCCTACTTCGAACTCGCCGAGGCGCTCGACCTGGCGTCGGTCGATGCCATTTCCATAGAAGATGCACACCGCCCGGTCGATCTTGGTCTATTGGATCTGTTTGAGCGAAGTACGGTCATCCTCGGCCTGATCGCCATAGCCAAGACTCGCGTTGAATCGATCGAAGAGATACGCCAACGCCTCGATGAAGCCCTCTCCCACATCGACCCCGAGCGTCTGGTGGCGGCACCCGATTGCGGCCTCGGGATGTTGGACCTGGCAACCGCGAAATCCAAGCTCGCCAACCTCACCGCGGCCGCTAACTCCTTCGATTGACGCGGCCCCGACCGCGGCCCTCGCTGACCCCTTCCACGCCGTAACCGCAGTCGGTTGCTCGTGTGGCGTTGGCTGTGGCGTCGAGTGGCCGATCACGTGAATCGGTCGCCGAACCGAGGTAGTGGGTCCTTGTGAAATCGGTCTGAAGAACGAGCGCACCCAATCCGCCACCGTCGGGGAGGGGATTCGGCTCGATACCACGCTGCGTGGTCGCCGCAACCTCCCGTTCGTGGCGCGACAGCTCAATGTCAGCAAGGGAATTCGCCAGTGACTAGTCCACTCGATTCGGGAGAATCACTCCCCCGCGCCGTTCAATCGAATAAGACCGTTTTCCGATAACAGACACATATCGAAACAACGGGAAAAATCAACGTGCCACGCCCC
>SMVB01118378.1_pt1 | contig 20718 bp, 17 predicted proteins | sample 2456461 | NCBI WGS metagenome assembly SMVB01 (sample SAMN11095934, study PRJNA526329) | marine sediment metagenome | biome: Marine sediment; feature: Surficial sediment; material: Deep marine sediment; isolation source: Hadal surficial sediment | place: Pacific Ocean | collected 2014-05 | depth...
AATTCCGAATAGTCCTGTCGAATCCCCGCTTCGATCTGTTCATCATCGACTGAAAATACGCCGAGTTTCTCGCGCAATACCTCGGCGTCTCCGAGCAAACTTCGCAAACGCTCCATGTTGCTCGGATCGCCAACGTCCATGGCCGACGCGAGCGTCTGCAGGCTCGCTCGCGGCAACCACTGCAGCGTTTCGAAATAGTCCGGAATAGTCCGGTTGGCGTTCGTCGCCAATACTACGGCAGCAATCGGCATGCCCATTTCACGCGCCATGACGCAAGCCAGCGCGTTGCCAAGATTACCGGTCGGAATTACAAATCCCGGTTTCCTGCCGCGAGCGTGAAAGTGCTGCAGGCTCGCGTAAGCGTAGTAAGTACTTTGCGGTAACAGCCTGCCGATATTGATGCTGTTGGCGGAACTAAAACGATACGTCGAGCATAAGGCACTGTCGGCGAACGCGGCCTTGGCCAGCGCCTGGCAATCGTCGAACGATCCTTGTACGGATAAGGACAATACGTTGTCGCTCCAGCAGGTAAGCTGCTGCTCCTGTCGCGCTGACACGCGGCCATGGGGAAACAACACAACGACACGCATTCCCGGACGCTCGTTGAATGCCGCAGCGACGGCGCCACCGGTATCGCCGGAGGTCGCGACCAGTATTGTCAACGGCGCAGACTCATCCCCCTCAAGGCGCGTCAGGCAAGCTGCCAGGAACGCGGCCCCCACGTCTTTGAATGCAGCCGTCGGGCCATGAAACAGCTCCAGCAAGGAGGCGCTGCCATCGCTGCCCGGTAGCGCTTTGATTGAAATCGGGAAAGAAAACGTTTCGGCCAGGATCTGCGGCAGTTCATCGGCGAGGGAAGATCCAGAAAAAAACGGCCGCAACGAAATTTCAGCGACTTCAGCAATGGTCGTCGCGTCTTTGAACTGATCAAGAGAAAACGACGGTAAATCGACGGGCATGTACAGCCCACCATCGGCGGCAATGCCATCGACCAGCGCCTCATCCAGCCCGACGGGCGCCGCGCCACGTGTGCTAAGGAACTGCACGGTTACTTTTCAAGGTAGGCGCCGGGAGCATTCATCGGGCTGATCCATGATTGACAGTCGATACCTTCACTCCGGCACGCCTGCTGCATGGACGCTGCGAGTTTTTCAGCCGCGTCTGTCTCACACAACGCGAATATGGTCGGGCCGCTGCCAGACAGGCTGACGCCCAGCGCACCACCGTTTTCAGCGGCACTCTTTACCGCATCGAAACAGCTAACTGCCGCCGCGCGCTGCGGCTCAATGATGACATCCCTGAGTGTCTTGCCGATCAAAGCAATGTCGTTGCTCGCACAAGCGGCGATAAAACCTGCGAGATAGCCTTGCTGGCTAAGCCACTGCTCCATCGAGTAGTTTTTTGCCAGTCCACGACGCGATTGCGCCGAATTGACCTGTAGCTCCGGATGAACAACAACTGCGCTTACGCCGTCAGGGGCAGTCAGCTGAATAATTTCCGGCGCCAATACTTGCGGGCAAAGAATCATGCCGCCCATCAGGCTCGGTGCGACATTGTCCGAATGCAGACCGCCGCTTGCGTATTTCTCGCCTTCAAGCGCATACGGAATAATCTTTTCGACCGGCAGCGGCGAATCCAGCAACGCGTTAACCGCAACCGCCGCCGCAACCGCTGAGGCGGCCGAACCGCCCATGCCCGACTGCAACGGAATGCCCTTGAAAATCCGCAGCTCAATGCCTCCATCGCCGCCATGCTCGTCCCACAGCGCCCGCGCAGCGATCGAAGCCGTGTTGTGTGCCGGATCTGTTGACAGATCGGGGTGCGGTTTACCGTTCAGTCCGCAAACTTCGGCCAGCGAAATGCCGGGACTATCCGTCTTTTTAGCCGACACACGATCGCCGACGCCGGCAATTGCCAGCCCGAGCATGTCAAACCCAACCGCCAGGTTGCCGATCGAGGCCGGTGCAAATGCGGTTACTGCGTCAGACATAGCCTTCACCGGTGCTGAGGTATTTCGCCAGCCGCAGCAAATCGGCGAAAACACCGGCGGCCGTGACTTCAGGGCCCGCACCGGGCCCCTGCACCACCAGCGGGTTCGCCGAATACCGATCCGTCTCGAACTGCACGATATTGTCGGTCAGATTGATATTGCAAAACGGGTGCTGCTTATCCACAGCATCAAGTCCAACAGCCGCATGGCCATTAGCGTCCAGTGATGCGACATAGCGTAGCTGCTTGTCCTGTGCAACGGCCTGCTTGTACAAGGCCTCAATTTCGTCATCGTACTCCGGGAGTTTGTCCATGAACTCCTCAAGCGAACAGTCGCGCAATGCTTCAGGCACAAGGTTTTGCACTCGAATATCAGCAATCTCGATTTCCTGCCCAAGTTCGCGAGCCAGAATTGTCAGCTTGCGTGCGACGTCCAGGCCCGACAGATCGTCCCGCGGATCCGGCTCGGTGTAGCCGCTCTCCCTGGCGTCACGGACGATTTCCGAAAATGGCGTCGAGCCGTCATAAACATTAAACAGATAAGCGAGTGTGCCCGACAAGATTCCGCGTACTGAACGTACTTCGTCGCCTGTATAAATGAGATCGCAAAGAGTGCTGATAATCGGCAGTCCCGCACCGACGGTCGTCTCGTAAAAATAATGCGAACTACCGACATCTGCGGCGTCCTGCAAAGCTTTGTAATCTGCGTATGCACCGCTGAACGCTTTCTTGTTCGGTGTAATGACGTTAATACCGCGCTCGAGCCACCCCGCGTATCGGGCCGCGATCGACTCTTCGGCCGTACAGTCGATGATGACTGCGTGCGGCAGGTGATCCGGATTGATGTGCTGTTCAAACAGCTCGAGATCCAGATCGACTGCCGATTCCTCGAACTCCTGTTTCCAGTTCGCAAGATCAATGCGGCGATCACCCAGGAGCATGGCTTTCGACCGTGCTATCGCGCGAACACGCAAATCGAGATTAAAATCACCGATGAGACGTTCAGCTTGCTTCTCGATTTGCTTGAGCAAGGTGCCGCCGACTGTGCCAGATCCGATCAAACCTATTGATATTGTTTTTGACGACAAATAAAACCCCGAATGTATGGCACGCAGCGCCCGCGTCGAATCATCCGTAGCAACAACGACTGAGATGTTTCTTTCGGACGAGCCCTGAGCGATAGCCCGGATGTTGATTCCGGCCCGGCCCAGCGTTCCAAATAAACGGCCCGCGATGCCCGGCGTGCCGGCCATGCCGTCGCCAACCAATGCCACGATGCTTTGCGCCTCGGTCAGCTCGATACTCTGAATCTGGCCACTTGCCAACTCCTCGGCAAACGCTTCGCGGACAACCCGCCTGGCGCGCTGCGCGAATTTCTGGGGCACCGCAACACATATCGAATGCGAGGAGCTGGCTTGCGAAATCAGAGTGACCGGCACGCCGGCGTTCTTCAACGCGACGAACAGGCGATCGGCCTTTCCCGGCACCCCGATCATGCCGGTTCCCTCGATATTGAGGAGCGCCATGCCGTCAATCGCGGTAATCCCCTTGATATTGTCTGCCGTCACTGGAGCCGCTTCAATCCGGCTCCCCGCGTGAGCTGCATTGAAACTATTCCGGATGACGACCGGTATATTGTTTTCGATGACGGGACCCAGGGTTTGCGGATGAATCACATTAGCGCCGAAGTACGCGAGCTCCATCGCCTCGTTGTAGCTCATTTTCTCAATGACTCGTGCCTCGGGAACGCGATTTGGATCCGCGCTCATGATGCCGTCGACGTCTGTCCAGATAGTCAGCTCCTCAGCGTCGCTTAAAGCCGCAAATATCGCGGCTGAGTAATCACTGCCGTTGCGTCCTAAAGTCGTTGGCAGGCCGGTCTCGTCAGCGGCGACAAAACCCGTGAAGACGGCGATACCACTGAAGTCCGCTGGTATGGCATCGTCAAATTTCGCTTGCGACGCATCCCACAATACGGTTGGGCCCAGTTCAGTCTGCCGGACAGTCACGATCTTGCGTGCGTCGATCCAGGTTCCGGCACGACTGGCATCCCGCTGTGCGAGGTGCGCGGCCAATAATCGGGCCGACCAGATTTCACCGTATCCTGCGACGGCATCGCAGCTAGGCTGTGGTGCCGATTTGGCGACGGCTATGCTACCCAGAACATCCCCGATGGCATCGGCATCTTCGCTCCATGCAGCAAGCAAATTGGCGAGGCTATCGCCATCGAGGATCTCTTTGGCCGTCGTGGAGTAACGCTCACCGATCAGCCGCAACTCATCGACGTACGTGTCGTCGTCGCGCTCGGCAAGTATCGCCAGATGCAATAGTTTGTCGGTCATACCGCCCATCGCCGAAACGACGACACCGATGCGGGTCTCGGGGCAATCGAACAACAAATTCGCGACACGACGAAAACAAGCCGCATCGCCGAGACTGCTGCCACCGAACTTATGAATTTTCCAACGACTTGCCAACTAACCGTTCCTAGCGGAAAACGGTGCATGATAGCGGCTGATGTTGCGAATAGAAATGGTGGGGCGTGTAGGGATCGAACCTACGACCGGTCGGTTAAAAGCCGAATGCTCTACCTCTGAGCTAACGCCCCCGAAATCAGTGGCAGATCGCCACTGGAATGCCGGCGGCATGATACCGAACCGCCACCAAATGACAAGCGGATACGTACCCCAGCGGACCGATGCTCGCAGGCTCAAACGCCTTCTGATTGCATGCGCTTGAGGTATTGGCCCGCCAACCGCGCCGCCGTCGTTTCAGGATAATCTGCTTGTACACGCGTCAACGTCGCGCGAGCCGCTTCCCAGCGCTTCAGGTTGTAATTGCAGTAGCCTATCTTCAGTAGCGCATCGGGCACTTTACGCGAGCGCGGATGACCGTTGATAACCACCTCGAAGTCCTTCAATGCCAGGACAAACTTGTCCGATGCATAATACGACTCCGCCAACCAGTACTGTGCATTGTCGGCCAGCTGGCTGTCCGGAAACGCGACCAGGAACTGCCGAAACGCCGTCGCCGCCAGATCATAACGCTCTTCTTTGAGGAGTTCGAAGGCGACCTGGTAATTGTCGCGATCCGAGCCCCCTGGCACCGGCAATTGACCGGGCCTTAAATAACCGCTCTCCAGAACGCCACCGGCGCGCAAGCCGCCCTCTAGACTCTGCAAGCGCGCATCAAGGTCCGCATACAGTTGGCGTTGGCGCGTCGCAGTGCCCTGTGCGTCGTGTTGCAGCGTTTCAGCCGCCCCTTGCTGTTGGTCCGAACGCCTCTCCAGCGTTTCAACCTGCTGCGTTAGCCGCACCAGGCTTTGGTTATCCAGTTTCCTTTCGATAAGCTCGAGACGCCGCTCAATTTCATTCATCCGGATCACTACCGGGTCCGGGGACGACTGCAGCATGCTGCAACCACCCAGCACGCTCAGCGGCAGTAACAGCAACAGGGGCTTGAAAATCATCATTTTGCTGTATCGAAGACCTAGTTCGTGTACGTGATTTCGACCCGACGATTCTGCGCGTAGGCCTCTTCATCGTTGCCGAAAGAAACCGGACGTTCTTCGCCGAAGCTCACTGTCGAGATTTGTGCTGACGACGTGCCCTGAATCAACAACATGCGGCGTACGGTCTGCGAACGCCGTTCACCTAGACCGATGTTGTATTCGCGCGATCCGCGTTCATCTGCGTGCCCTTCCAGGCGCACCCGCAGACTCGAGTTTCCGGACAGTTGTACCGCGTGTCGGGCAACGATATCGGAATCCTCAGGACGCAGTTCGGACGAGTCGAATTCGAAATAAATGATAGTGGCCAGTTCACCACCCATCGGGTCGTAAGGAACGTCCTCGCCGGAACCGAACCCGCCGTCGCTATAACCGTCTGTGGTTGCTGCAGCATCGTCGCTGTAGGTCGCCTCAACAGGGTCGGGATCCGGAACATTTGATGCGCAAGCCGCCAGGACCAGAAATAAAAATGAAGCAATGAGTGATTTATACTGAAACATGTCAAAATCCTTGAAAGATATCTCTCGAAAAATGTTTTAAAACAATAAGTTATAATGCTAACTTAATCTATATTATTATTACCTTAAAAGCGTTGAAATGGCGACCAGACAGGCTCCCGCACATCCCCTTTCCCGGAGGCCAGTCGCTGCCGAATGAGGCCGTCTGCCGTCACGCTCTCCAACACGCCGTTACGACTCTGCCGCGTCGCGTAAATCAGCGTGTCGCTGTTCGGCGCGAAACTCGGCGATTCATCCTGCCGCCCGGCCGATAACACCAGCAAGTCCTTGCGCTTCAGGTCCATCACCGCAATTCTATAATTCCCCCTGTTGAGGTGAACCATCGCCAGCTTCGATCCGTCCGGCGACAACCGCGGCCGCGCATTATAACTCCCCTCGAAAGTTATTCGCTCCGCCTTACCGCCACTTACTGCTATTCGGTATATTTGGGGTCCGCCGCTGCGATCCGACGTGAAGTAAATATAACGTCCGTCCGGCGACCAGCTTCCCTCGGTATCGATCGCGCGATGCGTCGTGAGCCGTCGGGTCTCCCGCGAATTGATGTCCATCACGTAGATATCAAGATTGCCATCAATTCCGCCCAGGGTCAGCACCAGCTTGCGGCCGTCGGGAGAAAATGCCGGCGCACCATTAATTCCCGGCTTGCTCGACACCTTTATACGGTTGCCTGTCCTTAGAGTCTGAATGAATATCGACGAATGGCTGCCCTCGAAGGATACGTAGGCCAGGCGGCGACTGTCAGGCGACCAGGCCGGTGACATGATCGGATCATTGCTCTCCATGATCTTGTGATCGTTCTCACCGTCCTGATCCGAAACGATGAGCGAAAAAAGCCGCCCGTCGCCGCGTTGCTCCGCCGTAACGTAAGCAACCTTGGTGTCGAACACCCCTTTGATGCCCGTCAGTTTCTCGTAAATCATATCGGCCGCACGATGTGCAACGCGTCGAATTGTGCCGCGACTCGCTCGCATGCGGTAACCAACCAGTTGATCGCGCCCGAACACATCGAATAACTGGAATTGAACGTCGTAGGCATTTTGGCCCGTTTGCGTAACACTCCCGATGACGACGGCTTCAACACCCAGAATCGACCAGTCGCTGAAGTCCATATCGACGCCCGCGGTAGGTTTCTGCAACATATCGCGCTCGTCAATCGGCGCAAATCGGCCACTGCGGGTCAGGTCGTTGCTGATAAGCTGCGCGACATCCAGTGGCATATTCGGTGAAGTCCCGGCCCAGCCAAATGGAACCACCGCGATCGGGCGCCGCTTCACGCCCTCGGTGATTTCGATAACCAGCTGTGCCTCAGCAACGCCGACAGAAAGTAAACACAACAAAAGAGCTCTGCTCAGATAATTTCGCACAATGCCTAATCCTCTTCCTTCGGTCTGAATTCTAGTCGTATATCGCGATTAAAAACGCTCGAATCTTCGGGTGTCGGCAATGGCGATGCCCGGTGAATCGCTGCCTCAATCGAGCGTCGCACGGCCGCGTCGCCGTTACATCGACCAATCCTCACCGATATTACCTCGCCGCCGGGCAATTGTTTGATATGGACAATGCATTCCATGCCCACCGTTGCTGAAGCCGGCATGGCCCAGCGGCTCATGACCCGCTGCTTAATGGCAAACATGTATGCCGCTTTGGCATTGGCCATCATCGCGTCCAGTCGATTGCTCTCTGCGTCCAATTCCTCCTGCCGCGCCGCCTGCGCTGCGGCGCGCAAGCGATCATTCTCGCGCCGCTGACGCTCGACCTCTGCCTTGCGTGCGCGCTCGGCTTCGAGCCGCCGTTTTTCCGCATCTGCCTGCCGCTTCCGCTCAGCATCCGCCTCCGCTTTCTTACGATCCTTTTTCTGTTGCTCGATGCGACTAATTCGCTCGCGTTCAATGCGTGCATCGTCCAGGCGCTTCTGTTGTTCCGCCAGAAGTCGATCCTCTTCGCGAGTGTCGGGCTCAGGCGGTATCACGACCGCGTTGTCGGTGACCAGCGTGCCTTTGATCGCTAGCGGAATAGCCAGATGCTCCCTGTCGCCAAAGTCCAGCACGACGACCAACGATCCGAAGACGATGACGTGCAGGAACACCGCCAAAGTTACCGGAATAACATTGTGATTGTCGTGAACCACTCAGATATTTCTCAATCAGGTACCGGATAAGTATCCAGAGGATCAGTTATGAATCCGACAGCGCTGGCACCGCCTTGTTGCAACAAAACCATTGCGCCGATGACGTTGCCATAAGGCACGGACCGGTCTGCCTTGATCAGAATAGGCGTATCAGGACGGTTGCGCAGCACCGCTCCAACCCGTGCAACGACTTCTTTTCCGCTCGTCGGCGCATCCTCGTCGTCGCCGACATTCAGGTAGAGATTGCCCGCCGCATCGACGCTCAGTATCAGCGGCGGATGGTCCGGCACATCTGCAATCGGCTCGGCGCCGGCCTTCGGCAACTCGACATTGATGCCCTGGGTCAACAATGGCGCCGTCACCATAAAGATCACCAACAACACGAGCATGACGTCGATGTAAGGCACTACATTGATTTCACTCATTAACTTGCGTTTTTGCATCGGCGTGACAGGCATCTCAGGCTCCCTTTTTGCTGCGCGCGTGGCGCTGCAAGATACTCGAGAACTCCTCGGTAAAACCGTCGTAGCGATACTCGAGGCGGACAACTTTGTCGGCATAGCGGTTGTACGCAATGACCGCCGGTATCGCAGCGAACAATCCCATTGCGGTCGCGACCAGCGCCTCGGCGATCGGTGGCGCAACCACCGCGAGCGTCGCCGTTTGCATATTCGACAGCCCAATGAACGCGTTCATGATGCCCCAGACCGTACCGAACAGTCCGACATAGGGACTTGTTGACCCAATGGTCGCCAGCGTCGCCAGGCTTTGTTCGAGGCGGTCTACCTCGCGCATCTGCGCGACCCGCATTGCACGGCGGCATTCGTCAATCAGTTTGTCAGGCTCAACGTCGCCCTGTTCTAACGCGCGATTGAATTCGCGAAAACCGGATTCGAAAATGCTCGCCATACCGACATTGCTGCCCGTATCTCTTACCGTGCTGCGGTACAGGGTATTCAGGTCCCCGCCCGACCAGAAATTAGCCTCGAAGTCGTCCGACGCATCCGTGCTGCGCCGGATCAGGCGCCGTTTCGTAAAAATGATGCTCCACGACATGATGGACGCGATGACCAGCAGCAGTATCACGATTTGCACCGGCACACTGGCGCCGAGCACCATACCGAGTATGGACATATCTGGTGTCATAATTGGTTTCCCTTAAAAATCGACGCCGGAACACGCTTGGGGCGCAGAGTATCGGCATCGAGATATGCCACTCGTACCCCGCCTCGTAACAGCAACTCGCCGTCCAGACCGTCGAGATAAATATTCTGCTCGATGTCGAACGTCGCCCGCGTGTGTCCGGCGAGCCGCGCGGTAACAACGACCTGGTCGTTAAATCGTGCGGGCGCTATGAATTCGGCCTTGGTCTCCGTCACGACAAAAAACCGGCGCTGTTCTTCCATCATTGCAACCTGATCGATGCCCAGCGAACGCAGCCATTCCGTTCGCGCACGCTCCATAAATCGAAAATAGCTGGCGTAATAGACAACCGCCTGTGCATCCGTGTCCTCGTAGTAGACGCGAACTGGCCACTCGAAGGGCCGTGCATTATCAGCCGCCGCCATTACTGTTCTGCTTCCTCATCGAACAACGGCAGCTCCGCAGGCTGTCCGGTGACGGGCGCTTTCAGGCCCAGATGCAGGTACGCGTTTTTGGTGGCGACACGGCCACGGGAGGTCCGCATCATAAAACCCTGTTGAATAAGATACGGCTCAATGACATCTTCAATCGTTCCACGTTCTTCGCCGATGGCCGCCGCGAGGCTCTCAATGCCGACAGGACCGCCATCGAACTTCTCAATGATCGTCCTTAGCAAACGCCTGTCCATCGCATCGAATCCGTTCGGGTCAACCTGCAACATGTCCATCGCGCTGATAGCGACAGCTCCGCTGACGATGCCGTCCGCCTGTACCTCGGCGAAATCACGCACCCGCCGTAACAGGCGGTTCGCAATTCGCGGCGTACCGCGCGCGCGCTTCGCGATTTCAGTGGCGCCCTGAGCGTCCATTTGCAGGTTCATAATGCCGGCCGATCGCTCCGCAATCGTTTCGAGATCCTCGGTCGAGTAAAACTCGAGCCTCTGCACGATGCCGAATCGATCTCGCAGTGGCGAGGTCAGCAAGCCTGCGCGCGTCGTCGCGCCGACCAGAGTAAATGGCGGCAAATCGAGTTTGATTGAGCGTGCGGCCGGTCCTTCGCCAATCATGATGTCGAGTTGAAAATCTTCCATGGCCGGATACAGAACCTCTTCGACAACCGGGCTCAGCCGGTGAATCTCATCGACGAAGAGCACGTCGTTGGCCTCCAGGTTGGTCAATATCGCCGCAAGATCCCCGGGGCGTTCCAGCACCGGGCCCGAGGTCTGGCGTAAATTGACGCCCATCTCATGCGCAACGATATGTGCAAGTGTGGTCTTGCCCAAGCCAGGCGGCCCGAATATCAGTACGTGATCGAGCGCCTCTTTGCGTCGGCGCGCGGCCTCGATAAAGATCGCCATTTGCCGTTTCACATCCGGCTGTCCGACATACTCGGCCAGTGTCTTCGGGCGGATCGCCCGATCAAATGCCTTGTCCTCCGAAGCAGGCTCGGCGCTGGTGAGTCGGTCGTGTTCTATATCGGACATCGTCTACTGTGCCACCCGTCGAAGCGCCAGCCGAATGATGTCTTCGGCCGACTTGTCCTCGACGTCCAGGCCGCCAACCAACTTGGTCACGTCATTCAGCTTGTACCCGAGCGCAACCAATGCATCGACTGCCTCGCTGCGGGGATTGGCCTCAGCCGTTACCTTGCGCGCCCCGGGCACTGTCGAACCCGCTTCGAACTTGTCGCGCATTTCGATGATAAGCCGCTCCGCTGTTTTCTTGCCGACGCCAGGAATTTTAATCAGCATGGCCGCATCTTCGTATTCGACGCAACGCTGAAAATCACTGACGCTCATCGTCGACAAGATTGCCAGCCCCATTTTGGCGCCAACACCGGAAATACGCAGCAAGGTGCGAAACAGAGTTCGCTCCAGCAGCGTGGCAAAACCGTACAAGATTTGGGCGTCTTCCCGAACCAGCAGGTGCGTGTGCAAGAAAATCTCTCCACCGATTCGGGACAGCTCGAGAAACGTCGACATCGGTGTCTCGAGTTCATAGCCAACGCCCTGGCATTCTATGATGATGTGCGGCGCCTGTTTGGCGCTTAGCGTGCCGCGAAGTGAACCTATCATCGCAGGCTCGCAATGGCGGCCTGGTCGCCCAGTCGCGCCTGCAAGCGCCGCCGGTGGCCGTGGCATATAGCCGCTGCCAACGCATCGGCTGCATCGCTTGCCGGTATGCCATCGAGTTGCAGCAATGACACAACCATGTGCTGCACCTGCTCCTTGCTGGCCGCGCCGGTGCCAACAACGGCTTGTTTGATCTCACGCGGCGCGTATTCGAAAACTTCGACGTCGAACGCGAAGGTCGCACATAACGCGGCCGATCGCGCATGACCTAGCTTCAATGCACTGCCGGCATTGCGAGCCATGAACACACTTTCGATCGCCACGATATCCGGCCGGTATTGAGCGACGATTTCGCCAACAGATTCGAATATCTTCTTCAGCCTGTCCGGAAACGCACCCCCCGAACTCTTGATCGTGCCGCTCGCGACATAGCTAGGTTGATCGCCGTCAAAATCGATCACACCGAATCCCGTAAACCGGGAGCCGGGATCAATACCAAGAATTCGTCGCTTATCGCTCAATAGCCGCCTCAAATTTGCGCCAACACATCATCTGAAATGTCAGCGTTGCTATAAACTTCCTGCACATCGTCAAGGTCCTCAAGCGAGTCGAGTAACTTGATCATTGACGTAGCTTCCTTGACATCAAGTTGTGCCGTGGTCGATGCGCGCATCGTGATTTGTGCGTTTTCCGGCTCCAGACCTAATTCGCGCATCTTGTCTCGGACCTGTTCGAAGTCTCCCGGTTCTGTCAAAACCTCAATCGATTGGTCATCGTCAACGACAACATCTTCGGCACCGGCTTCGATCGCCGCGTCCATGACCGTGTCCTCACCACTCCCTGCCGCAAACAGCAATTGGCCCACCGAATTGAACAGGTAACTCACCGAGCCATCCGCGCCGAGATTGCCGCCGTATTTTGAGAACGCATGCCGGACCTCTGCAACTGTCCGATTACGATTGTCTGTCAGGCAATCGACCATGACAGCGGCACCGCCGGGGCCGTAGCCTTCATAGCGCAGCTCTTCGTAATCAGCTCCATCGAGTTCGCCAGCGCCGCGCTTCACGGCGCGCTCAATATTGTCCTTCGGCATGCTTTGCGCTTTGGCCTTGTCGACTGCGAGCCGCAGGCGCGGATTGGAATTCAGGTCACTGCCGCCCATCCGGGCCGCGACCGTGATTTCTCGTATCAGCTTGGTGAAGAGCTTGCTGCGCTTCTTGTCCTGAGCGCCCTTGCGGTGCTGAATATTCGCCCATTTACTGTGTCCTGCCATGATCCCCTGCTTAGCCCAAGCAAAACCCGGCCAGCCCGGGCTAAAATCTGCGCGTATGATAACGGTTATTGCATAAACAGGCACACAATCAAAGCCGCTCAAAATGCCGCTTTCCAATCCCGAAACTCCCGTCAACGCCCTCGCCCAGACCGATATTCTCAAGGTGGCAACAGCGTTAGTTGCATCGCTGCCCGACACAGAGGCCACGGCAGCCGCAATTCGCGAAGGGCAAGCCATTGCCGCCATTGCCGAACCTCTGGGGCTGCCTGACGACCTCATCGCCGCCGTACAACTCTATCCCCTCGTCCGGGATAAGGTCATCGACGATAACTTGTTAAATACCAATAAGTTAATATCTTTATCTCGAATAATTCTTGATCTAATTCAACTGAATCACTTCTCCCTGCCGCCAGAATGGCAGCCTGGGGACGCCCTGGCCGTGAAGCAATCCGAAGCACTCCGAAAAATGCTGCTGGCCGTGGTCTCCGACGTGCGACTCGTCCTCGTGCGTATCGCTGAGCAGCTACACCGCATGCGGCGAGCCAAGACCATGCCACACGACGAGCAACTTGCGGCCGCGATCGAGACGCGCGAAATTTACGCCCCGCTCGCCAATCGGCTGGGTGTCTGGCAATTCAAATGGGAACTTGAAGATCTCGCATTTCGCTTTCTCGACCCCGACAAGTACCGGGAAATCGCGAACGCCCTGCACGAAAAACGCGCGCAGCGTGAGCGTTTCATAGATCGGGTCCAGTTGACGTTGCGCGATGAGCTCAAGAAACAGGACATAGTCGCGGAGATTTCGGGCCGGCCGAAGCACATTTACAGTATCTGGCGCAAAATGCAGCGCAAGGATCGCGGTCTGGAGGCCTTGTTCGACATCCGCGCGGTTCGCGTACTCGTTGATGACGTCAAAGATTGCTATGCGGCCCTCGGCGCCGTACACAATCTCTGGTCTTACCTGCCCGGGGAATTTGACGACTACATTGCCAATCCCAAGGGTAATGACTACCAGTCATTGCACACTGCCGTCGTCGGCCCGCAGGGCAAGACGGTTGAAATACAGATCCGCTCGCACGACATGCATCGGCAGGCCGAACTCGGCGTCGCCGCACATTGGCGATATAAGGAAGGAGGCAGCTCCACGGCCGCATTTGACCAGAAGATTCGTTTCTTGCGGCAACTGCTCGAACCTTCGGACGACGACCAAGACCTGCTGGCGCAAATACGCGATGACGTTTTCGAAGATCGCGTCTATGCCATCAGTCCAAAAGGCGATGTCGTCGAATTGCCTGCAGGCGCTACGCCACTCGATTTCGCGTATTACGTCCACACTCAGGTCGGACATCGCTGTCGTGGCGCGAAGATCAATGGCCGCATCGTGCCGTTGACCCATCGGGTCAATAACGGCGATCAGGTCGAGATCATCACAGGTAGTCAGTCGCAACCAAGTCGCGATTGGCTGAGTCCGAAGCTCGGCTACCTCGCGAGTGCACGTAGTCGCGCCAAAGTTCGAAACTGGTTTCGGCAACAGGACCGCGACCAGCACCAGCGGCAGGGCCGGGAAATTCTGGATCGCGAACTCTCGCGGCTCAATGTTCGGGACGTTGCGACCGACGAAATTGCGCGACAGCTGAAGCACAAGACGACCGATAGCTTGTGCGTGTCACTCGGTGCAGGCGACCTGACGTCAGCCTCCATCGCGACGGCGCTGCAACATATCCGTGGCACAGAATCGCCGGGCAAGAGGCGCCCCAGACGCGCGCCGCAACAAAAAGAACGGCCTGCCGATTCCGTTGCCATCAGCGGGATCGGCGACTTGCTGTCAAACTTTGCGCGTTGCTGCCGGCCCGTACCACCGGAGCCTATTGTCGGCTACATTACGAAAGGTCGCGGCATAAGCATTCATCGTCAGGATTGCGGCAATTTCCTCAGCCTGAATCAACGCAGCCCGGAACGCATCATCGAAGTTGGCTGGGGACAGTCCGAGACAGCGACCTACCCGGTTGACCTCACGCTGCGGGCGCACGATCGCAACGGCCTGCTGCGCGACATCAGCGCCGTACTGGCGGACGAAAACGTGAGCGTGACCGCCCTGTCGAGTCACACTGACAAACGTTCAATGCAGACCGTAATGGCCATCAGTGTCGAAATACGCGACTTGCCGACGCTAAGTACAACGATGGCACGGCTCGAACAGTTGACCAATGTGCTCGCGGTCAAACGAAACGCCTGACCGGCCCAGAACCCTCATTCGCTGATTTTCGGTTACTATCCGTGGCGCCGACAGCGAACAGCAAAATAAAAGGACTGGCATGCAAGATATCGTCAACCAAATAAACAGCTATGTCTGGAGTCCGGCACTCATCTATTTGTGCCTCGCTGCAGGACTTTTCTTTTCTGTTCTCACGCGATTTGTGCAAGTGCGAATGTTTAAGGAAATGGTCCACTTGCTGTTTTCGAGCAAGGAATCTGATCGGGGTATTTCCTCGTTTCAGGCGCTGTCGGTATCGCTGTCCGGTCGAGTGGGCACTGGCAACATCGCCGGCGTCGCCGCTGCAATCGGTTTTGGTGGCCCGGGGGCGGTTTTCTGGATGTGGGTTGTCGCTTTCCTTGGCGCGGCGACGGCGTATGTCGAGTCCACACTGGGTCAGATCTACAAAGAAGAAATCGACGGACAGTTTCGTGGCGGACCGGCGTTCTACATCGAAAAAGCGATGGGTCAGAAATGGTATGCGTGGATCTTCGCTCTCACGACAATTTTCGCGGTCGGCTTCTTGTTACCGACCGTGCAGTCCAACAGTATAGGAAATGCGGCGGAACTCGCGTTTGGCGGGTCCGGAATTCTACAAACCGGCATCGGTGACATTAGTTATACGAAATTTGCCGCAGCCGCTGTCGTCGTAGTGATTCTCGGCATCATTATTTTTGGCGGCGTTAAACGCATCGCCCACGTGACCCAGGTTGTGGTGCCGTTCATGGCGCTGAGCTACATGATTATGGCGATCGGCGTCGTTGCAATGCATATCTCTGAGCTCCCGGGAATCTTAGCGTTGATATTCAGTGATGCGTTTACTCCCATGGCGGGCATTGGCGCCGCCATCGGCTGGGGCGTCAAACGCGGAGTGTATTCGAACGAGGCTGGTCAGGGTACTGGCCCACACGCAGCCGCAGCCTGCGAAGTACAACATCCGGCACAGCAGGGTCTCGTGCAGGCGTTTTCTGTGTATATCGACACGCTGCTGGTCTGTTCGGCGACAGCCTTCATGATCCTCATCACAAACCAGTACTACGTCACCGGCGTCGAACAGGCGATTAGCGGCGGCATGCTCGCGTCTGACATTCAGGCAAACAGCCCGGCATTTACGCAACTTGCGCTGGAAAGCGTCATGGGCGGATTCGGCAAGATTTTCGTCGCAGTCGCACTGTTCTTCTTCGCATTCACGACACTGCTCGCCTATTACTACATTGCCGAAACGAATGTCGCGTACATTCGGCGCTCGTTTAAAATTCCTGGCTTAATTACGATCCTGAAAATCGTGCTGTTAGGGTCCGTTTTCTACGGCACGGTTCGCACGGCCGATTTAGCATGGGGCCTTGGCGATATCGGTGTCGGTGTGATGGCATGGCTCAACATCATCGCCATTCTGATATTGTTCTTCATGAGCAAGCCGGCGATCAAGGCACTCAAGGACTATGAGGCGCAGCGCAAGGCCGGCGTCAAAGAGTACACGTTCGATCCCGAAGCGCTGGGCATCAAGAACGCAGACTTCTGGATGAAATAGGAATTCGAACTACCGGTTGACGTAGTTGAGCGCGCGATTATCAACCGCCAATGCTGCCTCGTGTATCGATTCTGCCAGGCTCGGATGCGCGTGGATCGTGCGCTGCAAGTCTTCGGTGCTCGCCGAAAATTCCATCGCCAGCACGGCTTCTGCGATCAACTCCCCGGCCATTGGCCCGATGATGTGAACGCCAAGTATTTCGTCATTGTCTGACGCAGCGATGACCTTGACCATGCCGCTGGTTTGCTCCATCGCTTTCGCGCGACCATTTGCGGCAAACGGGAAGGATCCGGTCTTGTAAGCGCGACCGCTTGCTTTGACCTCGTCTTCTGTCTGGCCAACCCATGCAATTTCCGGGGCGGTATAGATGACCGACGGAATAACCTTGTAGTTGACCTCAGTGAGTTCGCCTGCGATCAGGTCAGCTACCATCACGCCCTCTTCGGAACCCTTGTGAGCAAGCATCGGACCGCGAACACAATCGCCGACGGCAAAAACACCCTTGACGCGCGTTCTGCATTCATCGTCAACCTCGATAAAACCGCGGTCATCGAGTTGTATCCCGGAATCGTCAGCCAGCAAACCATCGGTAAACGGTCGGCGACCGACAGCGACAACCAGCGCATCGACGTCGAAGGACTGCGCGCCATCCGCGTCTTCGTATTCGACATTGACATTTTTGTTGCTCGCTTTGGCCGCCGTGAGCTTCGCACCGAGCCTGATGTCCAGCCCCTGGCGCTTAAATTCTTTGGCGGCAACCTTGGCAACATCACGATCGGCCATGGACAGGAAATCGTCCATCGCCTCGATCACGGTCACTTTCGCGCCAAGCCGCGCCCAGACACTGCCGAGTTCGAGGCCGATCACGCCTGCGCCAACGACACCCAAATGTTTCGGCACCGCGTTTAGTTCGAGTGCTCCCCAGGAATCCAGAATCTTCTCGCCGTCGAATGGCGCGATCGCGAGCTCGACCGGCGTGGATCCGGTCGCGAGTATCACGTTCTCGGCATCGATGATCTCGACGTCGCCGTCTACGGGCGTGAATTCGACTTTCTTACCGGACAGCAACTTGCCATGCCCTACCAGGCCCGTAATGTTATTGGCTTTGAGCAGACCGGCAATACCGCCTGTCAGTTGGCGGACAATACTGGCGCGCCGCTTTTGCATTACCGCGATATCCATATTGACGTCGCCGGTCGTGATGCCGTGTTTTTTGAATTCATGCTGCGCACGGTGGTAGAGCTCGGAAGATTCGAGCAAGGCCTTCGAAGGAATACAGCCCGCGTTCAGACAGGTGCCGCCAAACGCGTTCTTGCCGTCCTTATTCTTCCATTCATCGATGCACGCGACCTTCTTGCCGTGTTGTGCGGCGCGAATCGCCGCAACGTAACCTGCAGGACCCGCGCCGATGACGACGATGTCGTATTTCTCACTCATCTCTTCGATTCGCCCTATATCTGCAACAACAATCTGCCCGGATCTTCGAGCTGTTCCTTGACCGTCACGAGAAACTGCACCGCGTCCCGTCCGTCGATAATTCGATGATCGTATGTCATCGCCAAAAACATCATCGGCCTTGCAACGATGTCACCATCGACGACCATCGGCCGCTGCTGAATAGAATGCATGCCGAGGATTGCGCTTTGCGGCTGATTCAGGATTGGTGTGGATAACATGGAGCCGAAAATACCACCGTTGGTAATCGTGAAAGTGCCACCGGTCAAATCGTCCATACTGATCGCACCGTCCTGCGCTTTCCGGGCTATCGCGCCGAGTTCGGTTTCGAATTGTGCGAAACTCATTTGGTCAACATCCCGCAGGACCGGCACCATCAGTCCACGATCGGTCGAAACGGCGATGCCGATATCGTAGTAATTGTGATAAACGATATCCGTCCCTTCTATCGATGCGTTCACTACCGGAAATTTCTTCAACGCCGCAACGGATGCTTTCGCGAAGAACGACATGAATCCGAGACGCACTCCGTGCTCTTTTTCAAATGAGTCACGATATCGACTGCGCAGAGCCATCACTTCGGTCAGATCAACTTCATTGAATGTCGTTAGCATCGCGGCGGTTTGCTGTGTGTTCACCAGACGCTCGGCGATGCGCGCGCGCAATCGAGTCATCGGAACTCGCTGCTCATTGCGCTCGAACCCGACAGCATCGCTTGCGTGGGTTGCGACGGGCACTGGATCACCGGGCGTCGTATCGCTGCTGATATCGGATTTGAGAAACGCCAGAACGTCGGCCTTGGTTATTCGTCCACCCTTACCCGTACCCGACACCGACGATTCGTCAAGATCGTGCTCATCCAGCAAACGACGCACTGCCGGACTGGTCTTGACAGGTCGCGACTCATTCGCAACATCCATGCTGGCTGACGCTGGTCGAATTGCGGCGGCCGCATCGCCTGCCTCAATGATCGCGAGAACATCGCCCGCCACAACAGTCGCCCCGTCCGCTACCCGCAATTCTGTAAGCACGCCGTCCAAAGGTGCGGGCACTTCGAGAACGACCTTGTCGGTTTCAAGATCCACCAGGTTTTCGTCGCGCGCAACCGATTCGCCAACTTTCTTGTGCCAGGCGATTAGTGTCGCATCATTGACGGACTCGGGCAGTTGCGGCACTTTTATTTCAATACTCATATACCCTCGATACCCAGCGCCGCATCGACCAGCACCTGTTGTTGCTGTACGTGGATCTTCATAATGCCGGTTGCCGGCGCGGCAGCGCCTGGTCTGCCAGCATAGTGGAGCTGCTGATTGTCGTAGAGCGACTCTTGCAAGCGATGCCGAATCTGATACCAGGCACCCTGATTCTGCGGCTCTTCCTGACACCAGACGATTGCATCAACCTGTCCGTACTGCTTCAGCAAGCTCGCATACTCATCGACAGGAAACGGGTAAAGCTGTTCGATCCTTACGATCGCAACATTATCGACGCCGTGCGCCTGACGTGCTTCCAGCAAATCATAATAGACCTTGCCGCTGCAGAATACGACGCGACGTATATTCTTCGGAGCGATGTCTTCCGCTTCAGGAATAATCAGTTCGAACTGTCCTGTTGATAATGAAGACAGCGGCGAGACCGCCATTTTGTGCCGCAGCAGGCTCTTTGGCGTCATGACGATCAGCGGTTTTCGGTACGACCGCAGCATCTGCCGCCTGAGCATGTGAAACATCTGTGCCGGCGTCGATGGCACGCAAACCTGCAGATTGTGCTCAGCACACATTTGCAGGAATCGCTCGAGTCGCGCAGACGAGTGCTCAGGCCCCTGCCCTTCGTAGCCGTGCGGCAAGAACAAGGTAATTCCACACAGCCGGCCCCACTTCGCTTCGCCCGAGCTAATAAACTGATCGATCACGACCTGCGCGCCATTGACGAAATCGCCGAACTGCCCTTCCCAAATAACCAGCGTGTTTGGTTCGGTCGTCGCGTAGCCGTATTCGAATCCAAGCACGGCCTCTTCGGACAGCAGCGAATCGATTACGCGAAACGCATCCGGGCGATCGACAAGATATTGCAACGGTGTGTACTCGCGATTATTCAATTGGTTGTGCAACACGGCGTGGCGATGGAAGAAAGTGCCGCGACTACTGTCCTGACCGACCAGCCGGCAATCGAAACCGTCCTCAATCAACGCCGCATAGGCCATGGTTTCAGCAAAACCCCAATCCATGTCGATATCACCCGACGCCATGCGGACTCTTTCGTCGATGATGCGCTGTACGCGATCATGCAATTTCATGCTCGCGGGAAAATCGCTTATCGCCTTGCCCAATTTTGTGCACTGGACCGGGCTGATCGTCGTATCGACCGAAGCGTCCCAGTTCGTATTTGCAAAGGGGCTCCAGTCAACCGTGAACTCATTACCGATCAGACCCAGTGACGATTTTGGAACTGGTTCGCCACGATCGAGACGGTCGCGGTATGCATCCTGGAGCTGCGCTATGCCGGACTCGGTGATGATCTTTTCGTCGACGAGTTTCTGCGCATACAATTTACGCGTCGAGTCCTGGGCCCGAATCTTGCTGTACATGATCGGCTGCGTCGCAGCTGGCTCATCGGCCTCGTTGTGCCCGTGACGGCGGTAGCAGACGAGATCGATAACGACGTCCTTTCGAAATTTCTGGCGATATTTGAGAGCCAGTCGGGCCACGAACAGAGCCGCTTCCGGGTCGTCCCCGTTAACGTGAAAGATCGGGGCTTCGATCATCTTCGCGACGTCACTGCAATAATCGGTTGATCGTGCGTCCGACGGTCGGCTCGTCGTAAATCCGATTTGATTGTTGATGACGAT
>SMVB01291486.1_pt1 | contig 20716 bp, 15 predicted proteins | sample 2456461 | NCBI WGS metagenome assembly SMVB01 (sample SAMN11095934, study PRJNA526329) | marine sediment metagenome | biome: Marine sediment; feature: Surficial sediment; material: Deep marine sediment; isolation source: Hadal surficial sediment | place: Pacific Ocean | collected 2014-05 | depth...
GCCGTTGTAAATGAACGCGAAGAACAGGTTTTGGCGGATGTTGGCCATGGTGGCGCGGCTCAGGCGGCGCGCCCGGACGATGCCCTCGAGGTTGCCCCCAACCAGGGTTATGCCAGCGCTCTGGATGGCCACGTCGGTCCCGGTGCCCATGGCCACGCCGACATCGGCCTGGGCCAGGGCCGGGGCGTCGTTGACCCCGTCGCCGGCCATGGCCACCACGGCCCCGGCACCTTGCAACCGCTTGATGATGGCGATCTTGTCCTCGGGCAGCACCTCCGCCTCGACGTCGTCGATGCCCAGCCTTTGGGCGATGGCTTGCGCCGTGGTGCGGTTGTCGCCGGTCAACATGACGATGCGCAAGCCGTCTTCACGGAGCGCTTTGAGTGCCGCCGGCGTGGTCTCCTTGATGGGATCGGCGACGCCGATAATGCCGGCAACGGCCCCCTCGACGGCGACGAACATGACGGTTTCACCGCCCGCGCGGCGTTGGTCCGCCTGGCCGGCCAGCGGCCCGGGATCGAGGCCGAGCGCCTCCAACAACCGCGCATTTCCCAGCGCCACCGTCCGGCCGTCGACCATGCCGGTCACGCCCTTGCCGGTCACCGATTGGAAATTCTCGACCTTGCCCGACGCCAGGCCCTTTTCTTCCGCCGCCGCCACCATGGCGGCCGCCAGGGGGTGTTCGCTGCCGCGCTCCAGCGCCGCCGCCAGGCCAAGCAATTCATCGATGGGCATGGCGCTGGCCTCGAGCGTCGTCACCTTGGGTTTGCCCTCGGTGAGGGTTCCGGTCTTGTCCACGACCAATGTGTCGACCTTCTCGAAGCGCTCCAACGCCTCGGCGTTCTTGATCAGGACACCGGCCTGGGCGGCGCGCCCGACGCCCACCATGATCGACATGGGCGTGGCCAGGCCGAGCGCGCAGGGACAGGCGATGATCAGCACCGAGACCGCCACCACCAGGGCAAAGCTCATGGCCGGCGGTGGTCCCCAGACCGACCAGACGACAAAGGCCACGGCTGCGACAAGCACCACGACGGGCACGAAATAGCCGGCGACCTTATCCACCAGTCCTTGGATCGGCGCCCGGCTGCGCTGGGCCTCGGCCACCATTTGCACGATTCCGGCCAGCATGGTTTCGGCGCCGATGCGTTGCGCCTCCATGATGAATCCGCCGGTCCCGTTCAGGGTGCCGCCGATCACCGTGTCGCCGGCCGCTTTCTCCACCGGGATCGATTCGCCGGTCACCATGGATTCGTCGATGGCGCTGTGCCCGTCGGTGATCTCCCCGTCCACCGCTATGGTGTCGCCAGGGCGCACCCGCAGCCGGTCGCCCACCTTGACCGAGGAAAGGGGGATTTCCGTGTCTTCGCCATGGGCGCCGACGCGCCAGGCGGTTTTCGGCGCGAGGTCGAGCAAGGCCCGGATCGCCGCGCCGGTTCCTTCCCGGGCGCGGAGTTCCAGGACCTGGCCCAGAAGCACCAGGACGACGATCACCGAGGCGGCCTCGAAATAGACCGCGACCTCGCCGCCCGGCCCCCGGAAAGATGCGTGGAAAATATCGGGCGCCATGGTCGCCACGGCGCTGTAGAACCATGCCGTCCCGGTGCCGATGGCGATCAGGGTGAACATGTTGAGCCGCATGGTCCTGATGGACTGCGCGCCGCGCACGAAAAAGGGCCAACCCGCCCACCCCACCACCGGCGTCGCCAGGGCCGCCTGGATCCAGATCCCTTGCGCGCGCGACATCCAACCGTCGAGCCCGAGGCCGGGGATTATCCCACCCATCTCGAGAATCAGGACCGGAACCGCAAGCACCAAGCCGATCCAGAAGCGGCGGGTCATGTCGATCAGTTCGGGGTTGGGCGGCACCTCGGCGCCGACCATCTCCGGTTCCAGCGCCATGCCGCAGTCGGGACAGCTGCCGGGATGGTTCTGGCGCACCTCGAGATGCATGGGGCAGGTGTAGATCACCACCGGGCCGGCCGATTCCAGGGCCATGCCGCAATCGGGACAGCTGCCGGGATGGTCCTGGCGGACATCGGGATGCATGGGGCAGGTGTACATCCCGGGCGGCACATCGGCGGTCGGCGCGGGCGCCGCCTGATGGCACTGGGCATGGGGGTCTTCGCCGGGCGCCGCCGCGGCGCCGGCCGTCTCCGGTTGCAGGGTCATGCCGCAATCGGGGCAGCTGCCGGGATGGTCCTGGCTCACCTCGGGGTGCATGGGGCAGGTGTAGGTCGCCATTGGCGCCTGGGCCGGTTCCAGGGTCATGCCGCAATCGGGGCAGCTGCCCGGTTGGTCCTGGCGCACCTCGGGGTGCATGGGGCAGGTGTAGGTCACCATTGGCGCCTGGGCCGGTTCCAGGGTCATGCCGCAATCGGGGCAGCTGCTCGGTTGATCCTGGCGCACCTCGGGGTGCATGGGGCAGGTGTAAATCACCGCCGGCTCGTGGCACTGGGCATGGGGGTCTTTTGCGCCCTGATGTTCACCGCTGTGATCGTCGGTCATGGAGTTGCCCTCTCAAGTATTGCCGGCCCCGGCCCGATGATCATCGTTGCCGGGCGCGGCGGCTGATGGCGGCTTGGCGTTCGCGGATGGAGTCGGGCCAACGGCTCTTGATGAAGGCAATCACGGCCCAGATATCGCTATCGCTAAGCCTGCCCGCGTAGGCCGGCATGTCGCTCCGGTAACCGGGGCCGGCAAAAGCCGCGGTCCCCAGCTTGGTCATGGCGAACAGCTGATCGTCGGGATGATGCCAGGTATGGCCCGTTTGGTCATGGGGCGGCGCCGGCAGCCGGCCGTTGGGCCGCCTCTGGCGCCAGTTGGGCTGGCCCCCCAGGCGGGCGCCGTGACAGCTCGCGCATTGGCTGGCATAGACCTTGCGCCCCTGGGCAACCTGGGCGGCATTCTCGGGATTGGCGGCCGGCCCGTCATCCTTTTGCCCCCAATAAATTCCCCAACCGATGGCCGCGGCGCCGGCGGCGGCGATCCAAAGGGCGGCGGAACGCAAGCTGGATGCGCGTGCCTTGGCCTTGGCGGGTTGGGGTGGCATGGTGTTTCCGGGCGATGATGATTGACGCCGGTACTATACGGGGGTAGGGTAATAGAATGCAATCAAAAAGCCATCAATCGTGCGTCACGCGGTTGCGCAAGATCGAGGGTCAGGTGCGCGGCATCGTCCGCATGATCGACGAAAAGCGGTACTGCATCGACGTCTTGACCCAGGTCCACGCGATCAAGGCGGCCCTGGCCAAGGTCGAGAGCGAGATCCTCAAGGATCACGCCGAGAACTGCGTGGAAGAAGCCATTGCCAGCGGCGACGCCGCCGAGCAGCGCCAGAAGTTCGCCGAACTGGTCGACGTCCTGGGCAAGTACCGCTCCTGACCCGCATCCCGCTAGGGGGCCGGGGGCGTTCGTGACGGTCGCCCATGGCCCAGGATTGGCCGCCGATCCCGGACCTGGTTCCCTACCCCCGCCAATACGGGATTCTGCCGGGGGCGGCGCTCAGGCGTTCCCCTCTCTATCGGCCGCGGAAGTAAGCAATTCCGGCCCATGGCGAGCGATGGGCGGGAGAGGGAATCAAGGCCAGGTCCAGTGGACGGCTTCGATGATGAAATCGGGGAGCGGAACCAGGGCGACCACGAAGTCGGTGCTGAGCGAGAGCGCGACACCGCCGAGGACCGACACCAAGATCCCCGCCAGCAGGCGGCCTTCGAAGACCTCGTGCTGGCGATTGAGAACCCAGTTGAACAGCACCTTGAATATCGAGGCGGAACGCTGGATGGGCGCGACGACGGTGATCGGCGCGACCGAGAGCGCCATGAACCTGAACATATGTGAAACGGCGACGATCAAGGCCGAAATCAGAAACCACCCGGTGGATTTGCGGTCGATGGAGAGGACATGGCGGAGCTGGCCCGGTTTGATCAGCATCGCAGCGATCACCAGGGTTGCCGCCAGGTAAGAGATCAAGCCGCCGGCCAGGCTGGCGCCAAGGCCCGCATCCTCCACCGCCATGCGGATGAAAATAGGGCTCACGCCGTAACCGGCGATGGACAAAAACGCGAAGGTATAGCCCTCGGCATAGTTGGGCACGAAGGCCTGGACCCCGGCCGGGGAGGCCGCCGCGCCGACGCTCTCCGGCCCCGGCACCGGGCCCGATCGGGACTTGACCGCCCTAAGCACGCGCCCGGGTGGGATGGCGATGCTCCCGCCCACCAAGATGAGGCAGATTCCCAATATCTTCAGGGGGGTCAAGGTCTCCCCAAGAAAGGCCATGGCGAGGCCGAGCTTGAGGGGAAAATCCAACTGTCTTATGGGAATGATCGCGTTGCCCCCCATGGCTTTGATCGCCCGGTAATTGCAGTATCGGCCCCACACGAAATGCAGCAAACCGGCCGCCACCAGCAACGCCACCGCCTTGGACGAGAACTCGAACAAGGCCCCGAGAGAGCCCATGGCCAAGGCCGCCAGAAAGAACAGCGGCACCCCCATGGGGACGGTTATGGCCATGCCCTGGGCCACCGTGGCGGTCAATACCCCACGCCGGACGGTGGCCCCGTTGAGGCCGAAAGCGGCGGCGGCCAAAACCGCCATTACGCTCCCAAGCAACATCAAATCTACCTCGATAAATTTGCCTTGCGCCGCCGCCTTGGCGCCGCGGCCGCCATGGGTGTGATCAACTCATGTTTCCCGGCCGCCGGCCGCCGGCGCCCCACGCCCGCGGGCCAAATCCGCGGCTTCACGGGGGGGGCCAAATACTTCCGGGCCTTTCAGGGTTGGCATCGGTGGGCGGGCGGCATGGGCGAAATTCCGCTCAATCCCGCTGGTGCTGGCGGGTCGCGCGGTCTTTATCGGGGATCTCCGCCCCCGGTTTGAACTTGCGCAGGGCCGGGCCTTGGGCCCTCTCGCCGGCACCGAACGGCCGGTCGCCCTTGATGGTCACGCGCTCCATGAGGCGGCGCGCGGGGTAGTAGTCGTGAACCGCCGCATGCTGGACCGACCGGTTGTCCCAGAACACCACCATGTCGGGTTCCCAGCGGTGCCGGTAGTGAATTTCGAGCAGCGACGTCAGCCGGTAAAGGCGATCGAGAAGCATCGCACTTTCGGCCTCTTCCATGCCCTTGATGGACATTGTGAACGACCGGCTGACGTAGACCGCTTTCTTGCCGGTGATGGGATGCACGCGCACCACGGGATGAACCACCGGCGGGTAGGCGTCTTCGTATTGGCGCAACCTGGCCCGGTCTTCCGCGCTGTCGGGGAAAAGAGACTTGAAGATCTTGAAGTCGTTGACCGCCTCGAGACCGGAGAGGAATTGCTGCATCTTGTCGGAAAGGGTCTCATAGGCCGCGGTCATGCTGCAAAAGACGGTATCGCCGCCGATCTCTGGAATGACCTTGGAACAGAGCGCCGTGCCCAGGGGCGGGCATTGGCGAAACATCTCGTCGGAATGCCAAAGATCGGTGGCCCGCGGCGGATTGCCCTCCTTGTTGTCGTAGATGATGAGTTCGGGGTCGCCCTCGGCGTTGGTGGAGAACGGATGCACCGACAGGTCGCCGAAATAGCGGCCGAAACGCTTGAGGTCTTCGGCGCTGATGGCCTGGTTTGGGAAGACCAGCACCTGATGATCCGCATGGGCTTGGCGGATGGCGGCTTGGGTGGTTTCGTCGAGGGGCCGGGCCAGATCGATTCCGGTAATTTGCGCGCCCAGATGCCGGGCGATCTTGCGCACGGTGATGGACGGTGCGGCGTGGGAATCGGCGGTGGCGGGCCCGGTCATGGTTGCTCCCCCAATATTGGCGCGGCGCCGTCAAGCCGCGCGTGGAGAAACTCCAGCGCCTTGGCCCAGGATTGCTTGGCCGCCGCCCGATCATAGCGCGGATGCCACGGGTTCAGGAAGCCGTGGCCCGCCTCGGCGTAACGGTGGAAAATATACTCCTTGCCGAGCGCCGCGAGGAGCCCATCGAGCCGGTCCACCTCCTGGGGCGTCGGGTGGCTGTCGCGGCTGCCGAAAAAACCGGCGATGGGGCAGGCGATTTTTTCCAGGCGTTCTTTCGCGCCCGGCGGCGCCAGCTGGCCTCCCAACGGCTCGAACACCTCGCCGCCGTACCAAACACAGCCGCAGGTCCAGATCTCGGGGTTGCATTCCAGCGCCACCAGGGCGGTGCGCCCGCCCATGCAGGGCCCAAGCACGGCAAGCCGGCGTTCGTTGACGCCGCCCTGGGCCGCCAGCCACGCCGCACCCGCCTCGAGGTCCAAGGCCATCTGCTCGTCGGTGAGGTACTTGTTGCGCTCCTTGAAGCCCGTGCCCTGGGGCAGGACATGGTAGTGGTCCGGCGCGATGGCCGCGAAGCCGGCGGCGGCCAGGTGGTCCACCTTCCACGCGGTGAAGGCATCGAGGCCTTCGCGATGGTAGGTCACGACGATTCCCGGGAACGGGCCGTCTCCCCCCGGCATGGCAACGAGCGCCTTGGTTCGCACCGGCCCGACGGCGAGATCGATTTTCTTGGCCATTGTTCCTCCCGGGTCCCGGCCCCGATTATCGGCTTTCGGATGCCGCCCAAGCCTTTGGGCGGCATCAACTCGCCCGGGGCGACTCATTCCATCCTATCCGAAAACGCCGCCCGTATCGGCACCTTGTGCCCGCCCGGACTCTCCCGGCGGCGCCGCGCCGTGGTCCCGGGTCACCGTGCGCCCGGGCGCGAACACCGCCCCCGCCTTGGTCGAGGGGCGCCCGCCTTGGGCAATGGCGTCGGCGGCCGAAAGTCGAACCGTCGCGCCCTGGGCACACGGGAAAACCCGGCGCACATGGCCGGCGCCGGCGTCCGCCCGCTCACCCCCGGCTGAACCGATGATTCCAGGGGGCGGCCCAGGCCGCCGTGGTCAGGATCGCTTGGCGGCGGGAAACTGGCGCGCGGAGCCGCTGCGCCACGATGACGAGGACTTGCATTTGGGGCAGATGCGCTCGCCCGCCCATCCGCTGGTGAACGGCTGCCGGCAAGCCAGGCAGCTGCGCACCTTGGGGTCGAGCACCCCATCGGGTGTGGGTTTCTTGTTACTCATACGCGTTACTCATAAAGGGCACCTTCTCCGCCCGAAGCGGCCTATATCAGGGAAGCCACCAGATTAGCAGATTTGGCAAGCTCTTCCTAAGTAATTAGCGCTGAAACGATGCCGGAAGGCGGGGCGGCCATGGCCATGGGCGGCGAAATCCGGCACCCGTCCGGCGCGGAAAATGTTGTCCCGCGAAATAAAAAAACTTGCAATTCTCGTGTGTTATGCACATATCTCCGGCGTGATGGCTCCACAGGCCTTGCGATGACGTATTCGCCGCTTCGCGGCAGAAGATTCTTCCCTAAGTCGTTGTGTGAACTTTCGCCCCGGGCAGAACAGGTTTCGCCCGGGAAACTAAGACTATGAAAGAAAGACATTGACCATAGGTAGCGTGAAATTCTTCAACGCCCCCAAGGGCCACGGGTTCACCGCTGCCGACGCACGCGGCCCCAAGGCCGTCAAGCCGCAGGCCGAATAAAGCCGCGGCAGAGGCGGTGCAGCCTCATTCGAATCTCCCGCGATCGCGCAAGACGCTTCCCAAGGAAGCGGTCCGTCGCGGGACTTCCCTCTCTTTATCCCGTTGTTTCCAGATGCGCATGGAAGCGGCAAAAACGAACCGCGCGCCAGCGCCTGCCGGTCCGGCCCATGTCGGCCGCCATGCCGCGCCCGCCCGCGTAGAAAGATCAGACCATTGAGTAATCATCCCAGTAATCATCCCAGTTTTTCCCAACTCGGCGTCGCCGAGCCCCTGTGCCGCGCCCTCGCCGCCAGGAACTACCACCGCCCCACCCCCATCCAGGCCCGCGCCATCCCGCTGCTGCTGGACGGCCGCGACATCGTCGGCGTCGCCCAGACCGGCACCGGCAAGACCGCGGCTTTCGCGCTGCCGATCCTGCAGCTGCTCGGCACGCCGGACCGCCGCAATGGGCCGCGGGCCCTGGTCCTGGCCCCCACCCGCGAACTGGCGATCCAAATCGCCGATGGCTTCAAGGCCTATGGCGCGAACACCAAATTGCGCCTGGCCGTGATCTTCGGCGGCGTGTCCCAGCGCGGTCAGGTCGATCGGTTGCGCCGCGGCGTGGACATCATCGTCGCCACCCCGGGGCGGCTGCTGGATCTCATGAACCAGGGCCACGCCGCGCTCGGCGGCATCCAACACCTGGTGCTGGACGAGGCCGACCGCATGCTCGACATGGGCTTCATCCGCGACGTCCGCAAGATCATCGCCGCGCTCCCCCACGACCGGCAGGCGCTGCTGTTTTCCGCCACCATGCCGGCGGCGGTGGAGCGCCTTACCGCGGATATCCTCCACCGGCCCACCCGCATCGACATCGTGCCCAAGGCGGTGGCGGTGGAGTCGATCCGCCAAAGCGTCCATTTCGTGGACGCGAAGGCGAAATTGGGCCTACTGCGCGACCTCATGGCCGACCAGCGGCTTTCGCGCGTCATCGTCTTCACCCGCACCAAGCATCGCGCCAACAGGGTTGCCGACAACCTGGTCAAGGCGGGAATCGCCGCCGAGGCGATCCACGGCAACAAGTCCCAGGGGGCGCGCCAGCGGGCGCTGGAAAGCTTCCGCCAGGGCAGGGCCCGGGTGCTGGTGGCGACCGATATCGCCGCCCGCGGCATCGACGTGGTTGGCGTCACCCACGTCATCAACTTCGAGCTGCCCAACGAACCCGAAAGCTATGTGCACCGCATCGGCCGGACCGCCCGCGCCGGGGCTTCGGGCGTCGCGCTGTCGTTTTGCGACGCAAGCGAGTATGCTTTCCTGCGCGATATCGAGGCGCTCATCCGGATGCCGATCACCGTCGACGGTGGCGAGCGGCCGTCGGGCGTGGTCTCCGCAAAGCCCGCGCAGCGCGGCCGGGGCCGCGCCGGGCGCCAGCGGAACCGCCCGCGCCGAGGGGGCAGGCCGGCGCGCCGCGCGGCCTGAACCCTGCGGAGAGAAAACCCGCCGCGATGATTTTCACCGTCGGCTAAGATTGGAGAGAACCATGGCCCGCAAACCGAATTACAATTTCGAGAAGCGCCAGCGCGAGATCCAGAAGAAGGAAAAGAAAGCCGCCAAGGCCGAGGCCAAGCGGCTGCAGGCCGAGGCGCGCAAGGGAGGTGAAGGGCATAAGGCCGAGTCACCCAGCGCCGGCGGCGGCGCCTAGAGCACTTCCATCGTCTGCACAGGGAAAGAGACGGCGGAGGTCGATGAGCCGCGGAATCAATTGATCTAAATCGTCTTCCCCTATTCCTCCGCCGCCCGGCAGGTCCGGAAGCCGGCGAACACGTCGCGCCGCCAAGCCTCGAAATAGTTTCGGTAGGTGCCGTGGATCATCCGCCCGCGGGTGGTCCAGGCGCCGCCGCGCAGCACCTTGGTGTCGCCGAACAGCATGGCCGAGTATTCCTTGTAGGCGTCGGCCGAAAACCCCGGGAAGCCGTAAAAGGTGTCGGCCGTCCATTCCCAGACGTTGCCGAGCATCTGGCGGCAACCGAAGGCGCTGTCGCCAGCCGCCAGCGCCGCCACGCCGACCGGCCCCAGCGCCCGGCCGTCCAGGTTGGCGCGCGATGGATCCGGCGCCGCCGCGCCCCAAGGATAGCGCCGCTTGGCCGCCGACAGGGTGCCGTCGGCCGCCGCCTCGCCGAGGGCCGCCGCCTCCCATTCCACTTCCCGCGGCAAGCGCTGCCCGGCCCAGCGGCAATAGGCGTCGGCCTCGAACCAATTGACGTGAACCACGGGCTCATGGGCGGGCAGCACCATGGTGCGCTCGAAGCGCCTCAACAGCCAATCGCCCGGCCCGGCGCGCCGCCAATACACGGGATGCTTGGCGCCGGCCTCCTGGCGCCATTTCCAGCCCTCGGCGTCCCACAACGCTTCCTGGCCATAGCCGCCGTCATCGACGAAGGCCTGGAATTCCCGGTTGGTGACGGGCGCCTTGGCGATCTCGAAGGGCGCGAGTGTCACCGCATGGGCCCATTTTTCGTTGTCGAACAGGAACGGTGCGTCCTTGGGGGCCCCCAGCAGGAACGCACCGCCCGGGATTTCGGCCCAACCGGGATGGGCCCCCGCCGCCCGGGCGGCCGAGACGTCGGCGGCGGCGGCCAGGTCGGGCGTCGCATAGGCCAGGGTCTGGCGGGTCCAGAGGAAGGCTTCGGTGTGCATGTCTTCATGGAAGATTCCGAACTGATAGATGAAGCTGTCGCCCTCGCTCGCCATGCCGCCGCCCAGGCGCTCGACCAGGCGGTCGAGCACCGCGCTCAGGTAGGATAGCGTCTCGGCCCGGGTGAGCAGCGCCAAGTCCCACCTGAGGTCATGGTCGATGGCGATGGAATCATAGAGTTGGTCGGCCCTCTCGCCGAGCACGGAATCGTGGCCGTAAAGCCGGCGCAGGATGAAATATTCGTAGAAATAGGCGACGTGGGCGATTTCCCAGCGCAACGGGTTGACGGTGGGCAACCTGGGGCCCATGAGCTGCTCGTCGTCCAGGTCGCGGACCAGTTCCAGGGTCCGCTGGCGGGCGTCTTGCATGGCCTCGATCAAATATGCGGTACTGACGGGCGCGGTCATGGGGAAATGCCAGGGTTGGAGAATACAGGGTTGGAGAATACGGGTGAAGATTAGCCTAATCACACCGGCCAAAAAACAGTCGAAGAACGGCAACCGGACGACGGCGCTTCGCTGGGCCCGGATGTTGCGCCAAGCGGGCCACCGGGTAAGAATCGGCATGGACTACGGCGGCGAGGCCGCCGATCTGATGATCGCCATTCACGCCTGGCGCAGTGCCGGCGCTATTCTACGCTACCGGGAACGCTTTCCTGGCGGGCCCCTGGTGGTCGGTCTCGGCGGCACCGACGTCAATACCTACTTGTTATCGCACCCGGAGGAGACGCTGCGCTCCATGGAGATGGCGGACGCCCTGATCGGCCTGCACGACCTCATCGGCCAGGCGTTGCCGCGCCCGCTTCGCGGCAAGCTCCATGTGGTGCGCCAATCGGCCTTGCCCCTGTCCGGCCCGCGGCGCCCGGCCAAGCGGTACTTCGAAATCTGTGTCATCGGCCACCTGCGCCCCGAGAAAGACCCTTTCCGGGCCGCCCTGGCGGCCAGGCTCCTGCCGCCCGAATCGAAGCTCCGGGTCACCCACCTGGGCCAGGCCCACACCCCCGACTTCGCCGAACAAGCCGCCGCCGAGATGGCCCGGAACCCCCGCTACCGGTGGCTCGGCGAAGTGCCGGGATGGCGGGTGCGCCGCGAATTGGCCAAGACCCGGGCCATGGTGATCAGTTCCACTCAGGAGGGCGGCGCCAACGTGGTTTCCGAGGCCATCGTCGCCGGCGTGCCGGTGATCGCCAGTGACATCGCCGGCAACGTCGGCCTGTTGGGGGGCGATTATCCCGGCACCTACCCGGTCGGCGACCAGGCGGCGCTGGCGCGTCTGCTGGGCCGCGCCGAAACCGAGCCTGGCTTCCTCGCGACCCTGGAGCGCTTTGGGCGGAAGCTCCAACCCCTGTTTCGCCCGGCCCATGAGCGGGCCGCCTTGGCCCGGATCGTCGATTCGGTCGGGAAATACTCTAGATCAGGGTGACCGGCTCCAGGTGATCGCTTGGGGCGGTCACGCGGCCGATCAGGACCGCCCTGGCATAGCCGAGATCACGCAGCGCCCGCAGGCAGGCCTCGGCGCGGGCGGCGGGCAGGCTGGCCAGCAGGCCGCCCGATGTCTGGGGATCGAAAACCAACGGATAGCGTTGGTGACCCTGCACTTCGGCCAAGTTGCGGATGGCCCGGCGCAGCCGGACGTTGGCGGGTTGCAGTGAACTTAGGATGCCGAGGCGCACCGTCTCCTCGGCGCCGTCCAGGATCGGCAGGGAATCGAAATCGATCTCGACGTCGACGCCCGAGGCCTTGGTCATCTCCACCATATGCCCCAACAGCCCGAAACCGGTGATATCCGTGCACGCGCTGGCGCCGTGATCGAACAGGCATCGCGCCGCGGCGCGGTTGGACTGGACCATGGACTTGAGCGCCTCCTCGATCCACCGCCCCTTGGCTTTCATCTGCATGTCGGCGGCGAACAGGGTGCCGGTGCCGAGCGCCTTGGTGAGAATCAAGACCTCACCGGCCGCCATGCCGCCCTTGCGGAGAATGGCGTCGCGGTCGGCTAGGCCGTTGATGGAGAACCCCAGCGCCAACTCCGGGCCCTCGCTGGTATGGCCGCCGACCAAGGTTGCGCCGGCCTCGTTGAGGATATCTATGGCGCCGGTCATCATCTCGCGGATGGTGGTTTCGACCTTGGCTTCCAGGCCGTAGGGAACGGTGGCGATGGCGAGCGCCGATTGGGCCTCCGCCCCCATGGCGAAGATGTCGCTCAGGGCGTGGTTGGCGGCAACCTGGCCGAACACGTAAGCGTCGTCGATAAAGGCCCGGAAGTAGTCCACGGTATGGACCATCACCTTACCGTCGGGAATCTGCACCACCGCCGCGTCGTCCGGGGCATGGAGGCCGACCAGAACATCGGTGTTGGCAACCGGCTCCAGGTCGGCCAAGGCCCGGGTCAGGACATTGGCCCCAACCTTGGCGCCGCAACCGCCACAGCGCATGGCGATCGCCGAAATGTCCTTGAGCGTGGCCTGATCGGCGAGGCCGGGATCCAGCGGCGGCGCCTCCTCGGCCGCCATCTTGGGCAGTTCGTTGAACTTGCGCATGAAGCGCCGATCGATCCAATCCTTCCACTTCCAGACCCACTGGCCTTCCGCGGAGAACCCCCATTTGGCGGCCACGGCACGTTTGTCGCCGGTGGAAATGAGGACCAGGAAGGCGCGTTGCGGCGAAAATTTCCGGGCCGGGCGGCCGACCAGGACTCGGCGCAGGTTCTCCGTCAGCGGAGGCCCTTGGCGGACCGCGAAGACCCCGGCTTTGGGCCGCGGATGATTGACCACGGTGGCGATGTCCCCGGCCGCGAAGACGTCGCCATGAGAGGTCGATTGCAGGGTGTCGCGAACCAGGACGAATCCGGCCTCGTCCACGTCGAGGCCGGATTGGCGCAGCCAGGGCGGCGCGCCGGCCGCGGTGACCCAGAGGATCTCATCCAATTCTATTGCCTTGCCGCCGGCGATGATGATCGCGCCGGGCTCTACTTTGGCCGCCTCGGCGCCGCAATGCACGTGGACGCCGCGTGCCGCCAGCAGGCGCTCGAAGTGGCGGCGCACGCCGGGCCCGAAATTCGGCAGGATGGTCTCCGACTTGGAGATCAGATGGAATTCCAGTCTTTCCGTCCCCTGCCCGCGCCGGGCCAGGAGATTGCCGAGCCGATACTGCGCGGCGAGAAGCAGCTCGGTGCCCCCCGCCCCGGCCCCGACAACGCCGATCCGATGCGGGCCTGGACTATCCAGCACCCGCGCCACCAACAGCCGCCAGCGATCGACGAAATTGTTGATCGGTTTGACCGGCGTGGTGAATTCCTCGGCCCCGGAAATGCCGTTGAAATCGGGCGTCGAGCCGATGTTGAGGGAAAGCACGTCATAGGGAACCGCCGGGCGCCCCTTGCAGACGACCTGCTTGGCCTCCAGGTCGAGCATGATCGCCTCGTCATGGTAAAGGCGGGCGCCGGCGAACTGGCAAAGCGGGCGCAAGTCGATATGCGCCTCGTCGAATTGGTAGTGGCCGGCCAGGTAGCCCGGCAGCATGCCCGAATAGGGCGTGTGCACGTCGCGGGCGATGACCGTCAGGCGGACGCCGGGCAGCGGCAACATGGCGAACTTCTTGAGCAGGATCACATGAGAGTGCCCGCCGCCGACCAGCACGAGGTCTTTGACGATGGCGTCTTGGCCGGATTTCATCTCGTCATCCTTTTGCTCAAACCTAGGCGCGTCCGGCCTGGGTGCTCAAGCGCAGGCGGCTGCGAATGCGGCGGGACAGGATATCAATGCCCATATTAAAGACCGCCGTGACGGCAATCAAAAACATTGCCCGGTCGAGGCGAATATCGGCCAGCGCGGAGTCGATGAAGAACCCCAGGGTGGCGATCCCGAGAATCCCCAGAATCGCCGTCTCCCGCATGATCACTTCCCAACGGTAGAACAGGAACGCCAGGAACTGGCCGTAGACACGGGGCACGATCTCGAACCCGTAAAGATTGAGGCCGCGGGGGCTGTCGGGCCGCAGCCGCACCTCATCACTGAAGCGGCCCACCAGATGGCCGATGATGGCGCCATTGTGAATCGACAGGGCGACAATGGCCGGCAGCATGGAGGGCCCCCAGAGCTGCAGGAAGATGTAAGCGAGGATGAACTCCGGCGTCGAACGCATGACCACCAGGAACCCATGCCCCACACTCCGCCCCACCGGGCCGAAGAATTTCCGCGAAATCAGGGGAAACAGGACCAGGGCCAGGATGCCCGTGGCGACCAGGGCGATCTGGGTGAGCAGTAAGGTCGCGATCATGCCGGGAAGCGCCTGGTCCATGAGCAGGGTCCATGTCCAGTCCCCCAGGTTGCTCCAGGTCTGGCCGTCCAGAAATTCTCCCCGGCGCAACGGCGCGGGCACGATATCGACGGTCAGAAACCTGGTGATGTTAGCCATATCGATGGCCGCGCCGCCGCCCAACAGAAACGGCGCCCCAAGCACATAGAAGCCGACCAGTTTGGGGCGCATCCAAAAGCGCAGGGATGCGATGAGCACGTAGAAGATGATCAGCAAGGCCGCGGCCTCGGAATAATTGCCTTCGGAGAAGGCCGTTTCCAGATGGAACCCCAGGGTGGGCAAGCCGACGAAACCCAGCACCGTGGCGGAACGGAGCCCGCATTCGAAGCGGTAGGCGGTGTAAGTCTTGAGGTGCACCCAGACTTCGGGCAGGCGGGCGAAGAAAAAGGCGGAGACCATGCCGGTCCCCTTGGGCAAGACCCGGAGCGCGGGCAATTCCGCCTCCTCCAGGGTTTCGGCATAGACCTTGGCGCAGATGCCGGCGTAGGGAATGGCGATGGCCAGCACGCCGGTGAGCGGTGAAAGCCCCAGCATTTGCAGGAAAATCAGGGCCCAGAACAGTTCGTGGATGGCGCGGACCGAGGCGCAGGCCCAGCGAACCGGGCCCAGGTGGAACACCTGGGAAAGCAGGAACCCGCCCAGCGCCCCCAGCGCCACCCCCGAGAGCGCAAAGGCGATGGTCCGCACGACGACCATGCCGAGCCCGGTGACCACGGAGAAATCGGGCGTCACCGCACCCCAGGCCATGCGCTTCATTTCCGACCAAGGGTCGAGGGTGGTAATGGAAATATCGGCGAACACGAAGCAGGCCACCGCCACGGCGACGAATCCCATGCTGACCTTGGCCACGGGCGAGAAACGCGGGGTGCTCGGCGTGGAAATGGTCGGCACCGCCATCACTCAATCCCTAAAGAGAAAATCGAGATCGGCCCGGCTCAGGTCCCCGGCCGGCGCATCCAAGGCGATGCCGCCGCCCTTGATGCCGATGATCCGCGTCGAGAATTCCAGCGCCAGGTCGACGTCGTGCATGGCCAGGATGACGGTTTCAAACGTTTCCGAAAGCGCATCAAGGATGATTCGGGATTGGTGATTGTCGGTGGCGGAGACCGGCTCGTCGCCCAGTACCGCGTCGCCGCCCTGCAAAAGCGCCCGGCAGATGGCCGTTCGCTGCTGTTGTCCGCCGGAAAGCCGGCCCACCCTCTCGAACAGTTTGTCGGCAAGCCCTAGGCGTTCGACGATGGGGCGGATGCGCGCCACCTCCGCCGGGCGCGGCCAAACCAGGTTCATGAGGTTATAGGCGGCGGAATGCCGGTGCAGGCTGCCCATGTAGACATTGTGGAAGACGCTTAAGTTGCGGACCAGGCCCAGATCCTGGGGGATCAGCGCGGTGTTGCCGTCGTAGCGGCTTTGCAGCACCGACAGCAAGGTGGATTTGCCGGCGCCGCTCTCGCCCACCAATGCCACCCGCTCGCCGGCGGAAACGGTGAGGGAAATGCCGCGAAGCACGGCATCTCCGTCATAACCCAGGTCTTCGTTGCTAAGACGGAAAAGCACCTTCAGTCAATCAGCTTGATCTGTTTCGCCACATCCCAGATGGGCCGGTAGTCGATATTCGACGCCGGGACGAAGCTCTTCCTGGGAAAGGAATTCAGCAGGTCGGGATCCTTCATGGCCAGCAGGACGTCCCTGACCCGCTGGATGAACCCGGCCTTCCAGCGCTTGCCCACGTCGCCGCGGATGGTCCACTGATAATCCGGGTATGGCGGCGTTTTCCAGATGACGGAGACCTTGGCGGGGTCGATCTTTCCGGCCTTCATTTGGTTTTGCCAGACCTTGAAATTGACCGCGCCCACCTGGTAGGCGCCGGACTGGACAAGGGCGATGGTTTTGGAGTGATTGCCGCTGAACCCGACTTTCTTGAAAACCTTTCCGGGCGCCGTCTTGAAATTCCGGCGGATGTGGTATTCCGGTATCAGGCGGCCCGATGTCGAGCCTTTGGAGCCGAAGGTGAAGGTCTTGCCGGCCATGTCCTTGGGAAATGCAGCGGATAATTTCAGCCCGGTGCTGGCGTGGGCGATGAAATAGGTCACGAAGGCCTGGTCTTCATAACCTTGGGCGATGGCCAGCGAACCGGGCACGAGATTCCGCGCGCGAACGCCGGAAAGACCGCCGAACCATGCCAATTGAACTTGATTGTTGCGGAATGCCGTGATCGCCGCCGCATAGGATTTCACCGGGATATATTTGGTCTCGACGCCAAGCTTCTTGGTAAAATAATCGGCGAGTTTGTCGAACCGTTGGCGCAGGCGGGATTCGTCCTCATCGGGAATCGCGGTGAAGACGAAGGGGTCGGCCAAGGCAATCGGCGCGGGCGCGGCCCACGCCAACAACGAGACGGCCGAACACAGCGCAAGGGTCCTTATGGATGGCACGGGGCTCTCTCTGGAAGTTGGTCATGGCAAGGTTTGAGGAAAGCAAAGGATAGCCGCCTGGGAAAAGCAAATCACCGCATTTTCATAACAAATTTTCATGCCGCGCGGCCAACCCACCCTTGGTTAATCCCTTGATCCTTAGTTTTCCTATATTCGGAACCGCAAGTAACTGAAATAATGGGACGATGGCAAATTCCGCTGCACCGCTTCAGGCCGCGCTGCCGTCGGTTGACCGTGTTCTTCGTCTGCCGCCGGTGGGGGCGCTGATCGAGGCCCATGGCCGGACCGTGGTCACGGCAATGGTGCGCGCCGTGTTGGCGGAATCGCGCGCGGCCATGGGCGCGGGCGATCCCGGCTCGGTGCCCGACCTCTCGGACGGGGCGGTCGCCAAGCGTGTGGCATGGGCGGTGGCGGCCCAAGCCCGGCCCTCGCTTCGTCCGGTCTTCAACCTCACGGGTACGGTGCTGCACACCAATCTTGGCCGTGCCGTGTTGCCGCCGGAAGCCATCGCCGCCGCCGCCGAGGCCGCGCAAGGCGCCACCAACCTGGAATTCGACCTGGCGACCGGGCGCCGCGGCGACCGGGACAGCCATCTGGACGCGCTGGTGTGCCGGCTGACCGGCGCCCAAGCGGCAACGGTGGTCAACAACAACGCGGCCGCCGTGCTTTTGGTGTTGAATTCACTGGCGCTGCGCAAGGAGGTGCCGGTTTCGCGCGGCGAGCTGATCGAAATCGGCGGCGCCTTCCGGATGCCCGACATCATGGCGCGGGCGGGGTGCAAGCTGGTGGAGGTGGGCACCACCAACCGCACCCATGATGCGGACTTCGAGGGCGCCATGGGACCGCGCACGGCGCTTATCATGAAGGTGCATGCCAGCAATTTCGTGGTCCAAGGGTTCACCGCCGAGGTGGCGGAGACCAGACTGGCTGAAATCGCCCATGGCCACCATGTGCCATTGGTGGTGGATCTGGGCGCGGGATCCCTGGTGGACCTCTCGCGCTACGGGCTGCCCCACGAGCCGACGGTGGCGGAAACCCTGGCAAACGGCGCCGATATTGTCACCTTCAGCGGCGATAAACTGCTCGGCGGTCCACAGGCCGGGATCATCGCCGGGCGCGAAGACCTGATCGCCAGGATCAAACGCAACCCCATGAAGCGGGCGTTGCGCTGTGACAAGATGACCATCGCCGCCCTGGCCGCGGTACTACGCCTGCACGCCGATCCCGACCGCCTGGCCGAGCGTTTGCCGGTGATCAGGCTGTTGTCCCGCCCGCAAAAGGAAATCGAAGCGCAAGCCTTGCGCCTGGCGCCGAAGTTGGAAGAGTGTCTGGGAGGGGTGGCAAAGGTGGACGTGGCGCCCTGCCAAAGCCAGATCGGCAGCGGGTCGCTGCCCACCGAAAGCTTGGCGAGCTTTGCCGTGGTGCTGCGCCCCGAGACCGGCAAACGGGGCCGCGGCCGCGCCCTGAAACGCCTTTCGGCGGCCTTCCGGAGCTTGCCGGTGGCCGTGGTGGGCCGCATCCAGGACGATTCCTTGGTGCTGGATCTCCGTTGCCTGACCGATGAAGAGCGTTTTGTCGACCAGCTTCGCCGGCTTTCGCTGGACCGCGGCGGTGCCCGGTGATCGTCGCCACCGCCGGCCATATCGACCACGGCAAGACAGAGCTGGTGAAGGCGCTTACCGGCGTCGATACCGACCGGCTTCCGGAGGAAAAGAAACGCGGGCTCACCATCGATTTGGGCTTTGCCTATACGCCGTCGGCCGACGGGTCGGTGCTGGGGTTCGTCGACGTGCCGGGACACGACAAGTTTATCCGCAACATGATCGCCGGGGTCACCGGTATCGACTGCGCGCTTTTAGTGGTGGCCGCCGATGACGGGCCCATGCCCCAGACCAATGAACATCTCGCCATTCTCGACCTGCTTGGCGTCGCCGGCGGGGTGGTGGCGCTCACCAAGATCGACCGGGTCCCGGCCGAGAGGGTGGCGGAAGTGGCGGCGGCGATCGCCCGGCTTATTTCCGGCACGGTGTTGGATGGCGCCGAAATTTTTCCCGTCTGCGCCCCCACCGGCGACGGCATCGCGCCCTTGCGCGCCGCGCTGGACCGGGCGGACCATAGGGACGCGGGGGCGGAGGCCGGTAATTTCCGGCTTGCCGTCGACCGCAGTTTCACGGTCCCCGGCGCCGGCGTGGTGGTGACCGGCGCGGTATTTTCCGGCACCGTCGGAATCGGCGATCGGCTGGTCGTCTCGCCGCCGGGAATTCCCGTCAGGGTGCGCTCCATCCATGCCCAGAACCGGGCGGCCGAGAGCGGCATGGTGGGCCAGCGTTGTGCGCTGAACATCGCCTCCCCGCGCCTGGAGCGCACCGACATCGCCCGCGGCCAATGGCTGGTCGCGAAAGAGGTGCACGCACCGACGGCCCGCATGGACGGCCGGCTCCGGGTGCTGCCCGGCGAAGCGGAGCCCCTGAAACATTGGACACCCGTCCATTTGCATCTCGGCGCGGCGGAGGTTCCGGCCCGGGTCGCGGTGCTGGAAGGGGGCACCATCGCGCCGGGTGAAGACGCGCTGGTGCAGCTTGTGCTCGACCAGGAAATCGGCGCCCTGAGAGGGGACCGGTTTATCCTGCGGGACACCTCGGCCCGGCGCACCATCGCCGGCGGCGCGGTGATCGATCCCTTTGCGCCGGCCCGCGCCAGGGCCAGGCCGGCACGCGTGGCCCTGGTCCGCAAAATGGAAATGGAGCCCGCCGGCGACGCCCTGGCAGAGCTGTTGCAGGCCATGGAGGGCGGTGTGGACCTTGGCTGGTTCGCGCGAACCTGGAACCTGAAACCAGAGCACGCGGAGGCTCTCTGGGACCAGGCGGGGCTCAAACGGGCGGGCGGCGATCACGGTTTCGCGGCCGGTCATTGGAAAACCTGGGGAGAGAAAACCAGGGCCGCGCTCGGTCGATTCCATGCCGACAACAAACAAGCGCCGGGCATCGCCGAAGAGACCTTGCGCCGGGTGGTCGGGCGCGCCCTGCCAAAGGACGCCTTCGCTCAGCTGGTCTCCGAGCTGGCCGCCGATGGCGGGCTGTCGCTGGGCGGCGGCACCCTGCGGCTGGCCCAACACCGCGTCGTGCTGGCCCCCCGGGACGCCGCCCTTTGGCGGCAACTGGCCCCGGCTTTCGAGGCTTCTGGGCTCCGCCCCCCGTCATTGGGTGATCTGGCGGATGGGGCGGCAACCGACGTGCCGACCGTGGAGCGATTCCTGGTCCGCGCCGCCCGGGTAGGCCTTGTGGTGCGGATCGCCGCCAAGTCTTTTCTGCTGCCCCAGGCCCTGGAACGACTGGGGGCCATGGCGGAAGCCATCGCCAAGCAGGACGGCACGCTGACCATCAAGGCGTTCCGCGACATTTCCGGGATCGGCCGCAACGTGACCATCGAGGTGGCGGAATATTTCGACCGAATCGGCTTCACCCACCGGCGCGGCAACGACCGCGATATCCGCAAGCCGGCGGCCGAGGTCGATTGGATCAGGAGGAATTGATTGGAAATTCGTGCCCGCGAGGGGGCGGGGGCCGCGATTGGGAACATGGCGGCCGCGATTGGGAACATGGCGGCGACGATTGGGAACATGGCGGCGACGATTGGCAATATAACGACGACGCGGCCGACAGATGGAAGGGAATCGCATCCGGTGGTGCGCCTGGACTTCAAATCCAGTGAGGGGCGTTAGACGTCCCTGGTGGGTTCGACTCCCACTCTCTTCCGCCAA
>SMVB01148873.1_pt1 | contig 20714 bp, 15 predicted proteins | sample 2456461 | NCBI WGS metagenome assembly SMVB01 (sample SAMN11095934, study PRJNA526329) | marine sediment metagenome | biome: Marine sediment; feature: Surficial sediment; material: Deep marine sediment; isolation source: Hadal surficial sediment | place: Pacific Ocean | collected 2014-05 | depth...
ACCAAGATGTCCTCGGCACCGATCCGGACAACGTGGACGCACGCATCGGGCTGGCCTACCTCGATCTGTGGGCCGGCGAGATCGGTCGCGCGGCAGAGCAGGCCGCGGAGCTGAAACGAGAGCACCCGGACCATGAGGAAGTCGCCAAACTCGACGACCAGGTGTCCCGGTCCGCCGGGGCCCGGTGGAGGGTCGACGTCAGTCAGATCGACGACACCGATGACAATCGGCTTCGCCGCTACCTCGTGAGCGGGGGCTTTGGCCTCGGACGCCAGGTACGCCTCGACCTCGGCGCCGGTCGCTACGAGATGTCCGATCCGACGGGCGAGGCATCGATCGACAACGTACACACGATCCTCAGCTTCTATCCGGGTACGGGCCAACGAGTCTCCGCCCGGGTGGGTTACGACCGGCGCACACGGACCGACGATACGACCGACAGTGACGTCCTCGGTGGCCTGTCGTACAGCTGGGGCCTCGACCGGCGCTGGCAGGTGCACGCTTCGGCGATGCGCATGCCGATCCGGTATTCGCCCGCAATCACCGACGCCGGGATCACGTTCGATCAGGTCGAACTGCGGATCAGCGGTGCCGCCGGCGAGCGATTTCGCGTGCACGCCGCGGTCGGCAGCGCCGATTTTTCGGACCACAACAGCCGCAAGACCGCCAACGTGGGCTTCCTGTATAGAGTGCCAGTGCGGAAGGTCGCGTTGCACGTGGGCTACACCGCACGCGCGATGGACTACGACCAGGATCTTGCGAACGGATACTTTGATCCACAGGATTTTCTCGCGCATCTTGCGCAACTTCGCCTGAGCGACGAATACGGCAACCGCGGCAACTACTACCGGCTGCAACTCGATACCGGATTGCAGTCGTTCACCGTGAGTGGCGTCGACGTCAACAACGACACGGTACTGGTGATCGGCGGAACCCTCGGTTTCCCGCTGGCGAAACGAATGACACTCGAGGCCTACGTGGAGCACGGCGATTACGCCGCGACGACGGCGAGCGGGTTCGAAAGCACGGCGGTAGGCCTGCGCTTGCTATGGCGTGCCGGGCTCTGAGAGGACAGGCGAATGGCATCCACGCAAATCCTCGTAGTTGACGACGATGCGGTGACCGCGCGGTTTATCGCTTCGCTGTTACGTGAACATGGCTACGACGTGCTAATCGCCGAGGACGGCGTCCACGCGCTCGAACTCGTCGACCGCCATGAGCTCGCGATGATCGTCTGCGATCTGGTGATGCCGTACCGCGACGGCTATTCGGTGTTACGCGCGATCCGGCAGAACCCAAAATTCCATGATCTTCCGGTGCTGCTGCTTTCCATGCGCGACCGCGAAGAAGACATCGTCAAGGGGCTCGAAGAGGGGGCGGACGACTACGTCATCAAACCGTTCAACGCGCGCGAACTGCTGGCTCGCATTCGCAAGATCCTCAACCGCAAGCGCAGGGTGTCGTGATGCAGCAAATCCTCGTCTGGATCATCTTTTCAATCAGTGGCGTCTTCCTGACTCTGACGGTCCTGATCGTCGCCAACAAGGCCTGGCGCGAAACCCAGGCCGCGAAGCGCGCACGCCGCCGCAGAGAACTCGAGCCCAAGATCCTCACCTGGGCGCACGGCGACGAGAAGACCGTGCGCAGGGCGCTGGACGGCCACCCGTCCTCGTCGGACAGGGCGGTCATCGAGCAGATCCTGCTGGATCACATCCAGCGGGTTCGTGGGATCGAGCGCGAGCGAATGTCCCGGGCGATGGAACAGCTGGGCTTCGTCGACACCTACCTCGAGGGACTGGAAAGCCGCCGCTGGTGGCGGCGCGCGGAATCGGCGGAGAAGCTCGGCCTGGCCGTCAGCAAACGCGCCGTCCAATCGCTCTCACGCGCGCTTGATGACGAGATGCCCGAGGTGCGGCTGCGCGCGGCCAAAGCGCTCGGCCAACTCGGTGGCGTGGCGTCGGCTCGTAAGCTCGTGCGTGCGCTCAACGAACCGAACCGTTGGTCGACGATCCGCGTGGCCGACATCCTGATCGGTATGGGACACAAGTCGATCGACGTGGTGATCGAGGCGTTCGCCGGTTTGACACGCGAGGGCCAGCTTGCCGTACTCGATATCGTCGGCCGTGTGCGCCCGCTATCCGCCACGCCGTGGTTGATCGAAAGGGCGAAAGACGAATCCACCGATATCCGCGCCCGCGCCTGTCACGCACTCGGCAGCATCGGCGATCCGAACGTGAGTGATGAGTTGATCGCCGCGATGGACGATGACGAATGGCCCGTACGTGCGATGGCTGCCAAGGCATTGGGGCGCATGAGCGTGGTCAAGGCGATTCCGAATCTTGCTCGCGCGCTGCGGGACCAGCAATGGTGGGTTCGCCACAACGCGGCCCGCGCGTTGCGTGACATCGGCCCGCGGGGTCTCGAGGCGCTCGAGAAACTGGTCGCCGACGGTGATGCGTTTGCCCGCGAGCAGGCAGTCCTGATGCTTGAGGAAGCCGGCCATGTCGACGAGCGTGCCGGTGAACTCGCGCAAGAGGGATCGGCCGCGCGCAAGTCCGCCAAATTGTTTTTCGAAAGCATCGTGGCCACCGGCGCCACCGGACGCCTGCGCGTGCTGTCCCGTGAACATCCCGTGGAAGAAGTGCGCCGCGAGTTGCTCGCGTTGCTACCGGAGGAAGCCGCCTCATGAATTGGGCTGCCACCGTGACCACGCTGATCGTCGGCTTCAACGCTTTCGTGCTGGTCTATTTCCTGCTGCTCAATACCAGCTACCTGGTGTTGTTCCTGCTCTCGTTACGGGGAGTATTCCGCTTTACGCGGCGGACGTTCTTCTCGGACTACCGGCAGATCATGCAGTCGGAGATGACCTGGCCAATCTCGGTCATCGTGGCAGCGCACAACGAAGAAAAAACAATCGTCGACACCGTACGGTCGTTGATGATGGTCAATTATCCCGAGTTCGAGATCATCGTCGTCAACGACGGCTCGACCGACGCGACCCTGAAGAACTTGGTCGAGGCGTTTGATCTCGCCGAGCTCGACAAGGTCTACAAGCGTGAAATCAAGACGCGTCCGGTTCGCGGTGTGCACGGGTCGCTGGACCACAACATCACCGTTGTCGACAAGGTGCGGGGCGGCAAGCCCGATGCGCTCAACGCGGGCATCAACGTCAGTCGCTATCCGCTGTTCTGTTCGATCGACGCCGACTCGGTGATCGAGGACAACGCGTTGCTGCGTGTCGTCAAGCCGTTCATGGAGCACCCCGAGGAGACGATCGCCGCGGGCGGGATCGTGCGCATCGTCAACGGCTGCCAGGTTCGTGAAGGCCGCGTGGTGCAGATCGAGTTGCCCGACAAGGCGCTGCCCATTTTCCAGGTCATCGAGTACCTGCGGGCGTTCCTCTCCGGTCGCGTTGGCTGGAGTGTGCTGAAGAGCCTGCTGATCATCTCCGGCGCGTTCGGCGTCTACCGCAAGAAGGAAGTGATCGAAATCGGAGGCTACAGCCTCGAGACCGACACTGAGGACCTGGACCTGGTGGTGCGGTTGCACGTCCACATGCGCGACCAGAAACGCAAATATCGCGTGGTGTTCGTGCCCGATCCGGTGTGCTGGACTGAGGTTCCGGAAAACCTCAAAACGCTTCGGCACCAGCGCGCTCGCTGGCACCGAGGCCTGGCCCAAACGCTTTGGGCGCACAAGCGCATTCTCTGCAACCCGCGCTATGGCACCCTGGGGCTGATTGCGTTTCCCCACGCGTTCTTCTTCGAGATGCTCGGCCCGTTGGTCGAGGTGCTGGGTTACCTGGCGATCATCGTCTCGTTCTTGTTCGGCATCCTGAACCTGCAATTCTTCCTGTTATTCCTCGCGATCGCGGTGCTCTACGGCGTATTCCTGTCGATCGCGGCGGTGTTACTCGAGGAGATTTCCTTCCGGCGCTACCCGGGTTGGGTCGATCTCTCCAAGCTGATCGTCTTCGGCATCCTCGAGAACTTCGGCTACCGCCAGATGCTGGCGCTCTTCAAGCTGAAAGCGTTGTGGGACGTCGTGCGCCGCCGCCGCGGCTGGGGCGAGATGGATCGCGAGGGCTTCCGGACCCCACCGAAGGCGGCGCCCTCCAAATAGTCAGATCCTACCCGTCGAACTGATTCGAGACAGCCTGTCTCCTGTTTACATCCGCACACTTCCCCTCGTCGACGGGTGGGGCAATGAGTTCCTGATGTGGGGCACCGAAGCCGAGTACGTCATCATGTCGCTGGGCGCCGATGAGTTGCCGGATCAGTATTACGGCTTCGCTAGCGGGAATACTGCGACGTTCCCATTCAAAGGGGCCTTCACCGATCCAGGCGGCGACATCATCTTCTCCAACGGCCAGTTCGTTCAATGGCCCAAGGAAATGCAACAGTAAACTCCATGACTCCCCGGTCCGGGGTAGAATCGGCCGGTCATTTTCAACGGGAGTCTCGACATGCCGCGATGGTTGCTGGGCTTGGTCTGCCTCGCCCTGTGGGTGTGCGTTCCGGCTGCGGCCAATGTTGAAATGGAGGGGATCGCCCCCGAGGCGTTGTTCCCCTGGGCCAGCTTCAATCCCGACATCCCGACGCAGAAGGAAATCGTCGGTTTCAACCCGGGCGCGCGGCCATTGACGCACGGTGAAACGATGCGCTACCTGGAAGCGCTGGCCGCGGCCTCGCCGCGCGCCGAGATGCGCACGTACGCCGAGACCCATGAGGGTCGCAAGCTCGTCACCTTCTTCGTCAGCGATGAACGGACGATCGCGGGACTGGATGCCTTCCGCGAGGCGCACATCGCGCGCGTCGACCCGCGCGGCCGCCCCGCACGAGATGACGCGCGAGCGCTCGACGGCGCCAAGGCCGTCGGTTGGATCGCCTACGGGATCCACGGTGACGAACTGAGCAGCGTCGATGCGGCCGCGGCGGTCGCCTACTGGTTGGTCGCCGGAGAAGACGACCGCGCCAAAAAACTGCGCGACCGACTCGTCATCATCATCGATCCGATCGAGAATCCCGACGGGCGCGACCGCTACCTGGCGCAGACCCGCTCGTTTGCGCACCGCGTCCCCAACCCCGACCAGGACGACCTGTCGCACACGGCGATCTGGCCCTGGGGCCGCGGCAACCACTACCTGTTCGACCTCAACCGCGACTGGTTCAGCATGGTGCACCCCGAGAGCACGCGCAGCGGGGTCATCGCGCAGTGGGAGCCGCAGTTGATGGTCGACAGCCACGAGATGGGCGATGACGACACGTACCTGTTCACGCCGCCACGCCAGCCCTTCAACCCGCACCTACCGCCGAGCCATCGCAAATGGTGGGACCGTTTTGCAACGGACCAGGCCGCCGAACTGGACCGCCGCGGTTTCCCGTACTACACACGCGAGTGGAACGAGGAGTTCTTCCCTGGCTACGGTTCGTCCTGGGCCTCCTACCGCGGGGCGTTGGGCATCCTCTACGAGATGTCGCGTACCGCCGGTACGGTGGTCAAGAAACACACCGGCGATCTGCGCACGTACGCCGAGGCGACCGAGCACCACGCGTTGAGTTCGATCGCCAACCTCGAGTCGCTCTCGAACAACCGCACGGAGATCCTCGCCGACTTCGTCGCCGAACGGCGCGAGATGGTCGAGTTGGCCGGCGATGACGGGGTGGCCGCCTGGGTCCTGCCCGAGGGCAAGTACCCGCACCGCACGCGCGATTTGGTCCGCCTTCTTCGCCGCCAGGGAATCGAAGTCCTCGGGCGCAGCGGCGAAAGTATCCGTCTCGACAACCTGCGCGACGGCCGCAGCGGTGCTGCGGTGAGCGCCTCCGGTTTGCCGGCGAACTGTTGGCTCGTCCCGGTCAACCAACCGGCGGGCCGCCTGGTCCGAGAATTGCTCGACCCGCACCTTCCGATGGACTCGGAATTCTTCCGCGAGGAACGACGCAGCATCGAACGCGGCGAGGGTTCGCGGCTCTACGAAACGACCGCGTGGTCGCTCCCGTTCAATCTTGGCATCGAGGCCTACTGGACCACGAGCTGGCAATTCCAAGGGTTCGACGCCGCCGTGGAGCCGGCCGACCCGGTCGGTGCGGTCGTGGGTGAGACCACGGTTGGCTGGCTCATCGACGGTACACCGGATCGCTCGGTCGGTGCGCTCGCCGACCTTCTGCAACGTGGCATCCGGGTGCGCGTCGCACGTAAACCGCTTCGCGTCGACGGGCGCGAGTACGACCGCGGCGCGTTGCTGGTCCGGGTGGAGGGCAACCCAGCCAACCTGACGGAGACGCTGGCAGCGGTGGCCGAGCGCTGGAAGGTGCGGATCGAAGCCACCGGCACCGGACTCGCGGAGCAGGGGCCCGACCTCGGTGGTCGGCACTTCCCGACTCTGGTCGCACCGCGCGTCGGGGTCTGGACCGGACCGGGTATCTCGCCATCGCAGTACGGCGCGATCTGGCATCTGCTCGACCGGGTCGTCGAGTTGCGCTTTTCGGGCATCGACGTCGCGCGCGCCGGGAGAACCGATCTGCGCCGCTACAACGTGTTGATCTTTCCGCCCGGCAGATACAACGCGTTCGGATCTTCCGGCGTGAAGCGCATCAAGGCCTGGATCGAGAACGGTGGCACCGCGATCGGAATCGGTGGCGGCGCCGAGTTCCTGGCGTCGAAGGAACGCGAGATTACGAAAACGCGCCTACGCAAAGAGGCCCTCGAGGAACACCCGCCCGTGGTCTACGGTCCGGCGGCCGAGACCGTCCTTGCGGCTGGCCTGTTCCACGCGACGGGGATGCGCGCGCCGGAACCCTCGAAGGAAGACGACGACGAACCGAAGCGCAAGACGAACGAGACCAAGGCCGGTTCGCCCTACGACGTGGCGCCGATGCTCGGCGCGGGCGCGAGACCGTTCGCCGAGGGGTATCCCCAGGGAACGCCGGTCGGCGGCGATCCCGTCGATCTGGCGGAGTGGGTCAAGCCGCTGCTCCCGCCGGGAATGAGCAAGCCCGACGAGTCCACGCTAGCCCGGGTCGACAGCCGGTTGCGTTCGTTCTCCGCGCGAGGGGCGCATCTGCGGGTCGAACTCGACCCCGAATTGTGGTTGTCCTGGGGTTTGCCGGACGAACTGCCCGTGCTGGCGAACGCGCGAGACACCTTGGTCGCGGCACCACCGGTCCAGGTACCGGCGCGCTTCGCCACCCTCGACCGGCTGCACCTCGGCGGCTTGCTGTGGCCGGAGGCCGCCGGACGCCTCGCCGAAACCGCGTACGTGACACGCGAATCCGTTGGTCGTGGCCAGGTCGTGTTGTTCCTCAACGATCCGGAGTTCCGTGCGTGGACCGTGGGGACGCGGCGGTTGTTGACCAACGCGATCCTCTACGGCCCGGGTTTGGGGAGTTCCTGGTCGACTCCCTGGTAAAGTCAATGTTGAAATGTGAGACCTGACCCCCGAGGAGACGACGATGGACTGGGGAATGAAAAACCGGATGTGCCGGATCTTCAAGCCCGCAACCGGACGCACCGTCATGCTGGCGATCGACCACGGGTACTTCCTCGGGCCGACCCGCGGGCTCGAACAACCCGACCGCACGGTCGAGAAATTGTTGCCCCACGCCGATTCGCTGATGCTGACGCGCGGCGTGCTGCGACGCTGCATCCCCTCGACCTCCTCGATCCCCATCGTGCTGCGCGTTTCCGGTGGCACGAGCATCCTGACCGAACTCTCGAACGAGGGCTTGACGGTCGATATGGAAGACGCCCTGCGCGTCAACGCCTGTGCGGTCACGCTCTCGGTGTTCATCGGCGAGGAGGGCGAACGAACGACCCTGCTGAACCTGTCCAAGCTGGTCGACGCCGGGGAGAAGTACGGCGTCCCCGTGCTGGCCGTGACGGCGGTGGGTAAGAACATGACGCGCGATTCGCGCTATCTCGGGTTGGCTTGCCGCATTTGCGCCGAACTCGGCGCCCACATGGTCAAGACCTACTACTGCGAAGGATTCGAGGAGATCGTCAAGAGTACGCCCGTGCCGATCGTGATCGCGGGCGGTAAGAAGGTCGACGAACGCGAGGCGCTCCAACTCGCCGGCAACGCCGTGCGCGACGGGGCGTGCGGCGTCGATATGGGACGCAACGTCTTCCAGTCCGATTGCCCCGAGGGGATGATCAAAGCGATCCGCGCGGTCGTGCAGGAAGGCGCATCTCCCGATGACGCCTTCGGCATCTACCGGGACACCAAGGGTTAGTGTCCAAAGCGTGACAGTCGATGCGCGTCGCAGTCTACTACAGTAACGACGACATCCGACTCGAGGAACGCCCGTGTCCGGAGCCCGGGCCCGGCGAGTTGCTGATGCGTGTCGAAGCCAGCGGGGTCTGCGGCTCCGACGTGACGGAGTGGTATCGCTTGCCCAAGGCGCCGCTGGTGCTGGGACACGAGGTCAGCGGAGTGGTCGAGGAGGTCGGCGCGGGCGTGACCCGGTTCGCGACCGGGGACCGCATCGCAACGACGCATCACGTTCCCTGCAACGACTGTCGTTACTGCCGGCGGAAGCTGCACAACGTGTGCGAGTCGATGCACCGCACCACGTTCGATCCCGGAGGGTTCAGCGAATTCGTCCGGCTCCCCGCCGTCAACGTCGAGAGCGGCACGTTCAAGTTGCCGGACCGTGTCGGATTCGACGCGGCCACGTTTGTCGAACCGCTCGCCTGCGTGCTGCGCGGGCAGCGCGTCGCGGGTGTTGGCCCAGGGGACACCGTGCTGGTGATCGGCGCCGGGATCTCGGGGATCCTGCAGATTCAGGCCGCCCGCGTCAACGGCGCGTCGCGGGTGTTCGCCGTCGACGTGCACCCTTCGCGGCTCGAGATGGCGCGCAGGTTCGGCGCCGACGAGGCCTGGCCGGCAGGGAAGACGACCGCCGAGCGCCTTCGCGCCGCCAACGAGGGCCGTCTCGCCGATCGCGTCCTCGTGTGCGCCGGTGCGCGCGCCGCCCTCGAGGGAGCGTTGGCGCTGATCGATCTCGGCGGAAGTCTGCTGGTTTTCGCACCTCTACTTCCGGGCGAAACTCTCGCACTCGATGTGAACGACCTGTGGAAAAGAGGTATTTCGATCGTGCACTCCTACGCCGGTCCGCCCGACGACATGCGCCTGGCGCTCGGCTGGATCGCGACGCCCAAGATCGACGTGGCGTCGATGGTGACGCATCGCCTCCCGCTCGAGGAAACGGGCGCGGGCTTTCGTCTCGTCGCCGCAAGTGGCGATTCCCTCAAGGTCCTGATCGAACCTGGGCGATAATCGGACGATGGCTCATTGGAATCGAGGCAAGGGCGCGCGCGTGCAGGACCGTCCCGTCCCGTGGAAATTCCGCCTCGTCCTGTTCGGTTCGGGGATCGCAACCTGGGTGATCCAGACGTGGGCGCGCGGCCGTCCAGACCTGGTCGAAGCATTCTACGCGAAAGCGATCTACCCCTTCATCCGCGAATTCGTCGGAACGCTGACCGGCTGGACGTCCTACTCCCTCGCCGAGTTGTTCGCCGTACTGGCGATCGCCTGGTTCGTCTATCGATCCGTACGCAATGTCCGGGCGGTGTTCCGCAAGCGGCGCAGTCTGCGCAATCTGAGTGCACACGTGCTGAGCGGTTCGCTCGCACTGGCCGGCGTGCTTTACACCTGGGGCATGCTCGGCTGGGGTTTCAACTACTACCGGCAGCCGTTCCTGCACCTCGAGCACCTTGATCGCGTCGGCATCACGGCGGAAGAACTTCGTGCCGTCAGTCAGAAGCTGGTCGTCGAGGCCAACGAGTTGCGTGCGATCCTCGAGGAAGACGACGACGGCGTGATGCGCACCCAGGACGGTGATCGCGCCGCGCTCAAACGCGCAAAGGTCGCCTTCGACGTACGCGGCCTGGAGTACCTCTCGCTGCGCGACGGCTTCGTGTCGCGACCGAAAGGCCTCGTTCTTCCGCTGCTTCCGTGGTTGAGCGTCAGCGGTATCTTCTTCCCCTACACCGGCGAACCGAGCGTGGGGATGGAGCAACCGGACCACGATCGCCTGTTCGCGGGCTGCCACGAAATGGCGCACCAACTCGGCTGGGCCCGCGAGGAAGAGGCCAACTTCGTCGGCTACGCGGTGTGTCGCCGGCACCCCGATGCCGATTACCGCTACGCCGCGGCGCAGGGCGCGCTGTCGTATGCCATGGGTGCGCTTCGCGGGGTCGACCCGGATGCGGCGGCCGCGGTGGCGCTGACGTTGGGCAAGGGGCTGGAACGCGACTGGGACGCCTCGCGCAACTTCTGGAAAAGGTACGACACACGGTTCGGCGATTTGGCGCTGCGGATCAACGACGCTTACTTGAAAGTGCAGGGTCAGGAAGCGGGCATCCATAGTTACGGTCTGATGGTCGAACTGCTCGTCGCCGATCATCGTCGGGAGAGCCATTGAAGGCAAAACGCCAGCGGTGATCGAGCACCGGATCCAGTTGTCGGACGGGCGGACCCTGGCCGCCGCCGAGGTCGGCGATCCCGACGGCACGGCGGTAATTTACTCGCACGGCTTTCCGGGGTCGCGTCTGGGCGTGCGCCTCGGCGAAGTCGACGCGAAGCGATACGGGATCCGGTTGATCGCCTTCGACCGGCCCGGATGGGGTGAATCCGATCCGCTGAACGGACGGCGCTTGACCGACTGGCCTCGCGACGTCGCCGAAGCGGCTGATCGACTCAGCTGCACTCGATTCAACCTGATTGGTGTTTCCGGCGGAGCGCCCTTCGCGCTGGCCTGTGCCGCCGCGCTCCCGGATCGCGTCGGCCGGACCGGCATCGTCTGCGGGCTCGGTCCCGTCGTGGCCATGCGCAAGGGCGACGGCATGATGTGGCACAACCGCGTCGGGCTCACGATGGCCTCACGCGCCCCGTGGCTCGTGCGACCGGTCATGGGTGTCACCGGTCCGATCCTGCGACGTTTCTTCGGGGTCGCAATCGATCACCTGGCGCGGCATGCCGGGCCGGCCGATGCCGCGGTGCTCGCCGATCCCGCGATCCGCGACATCCTGGGCGCGGAGTTTCGCGAGGCGTTCCGTCACGGTGGAGCCGGCGCCGCCGCGGACGGGCTGATCTATGGCGCCGACTGGGGACTCGACCTCGCCGCGATCAAGGGTCCGGTGCACCTGTGGCATGGCGCGGACGACCGGATCGTCCCGCTGGCGATGGCCCACTGGGTCGCGGAAAGGATCCCCGGGGTGAGCGCGAGCTACCACCCCGGCGAGGGACACTTCTCGCTCGTGATCGGGCATCTCGCGGAGATCTTCGACGTACTGCGCATCGGTCCTGCGTGATAGCCTGCGCGCCATGGACACCGGGCTGAAGTACGAGGGCGAGGCTGCGCGCAAACGGTTCATTATTTACTGGTTGCGACCGGCGGTCGCGGCGTTGGCTTTCGGGTTGTTCACGTTCGCCGTCGTCTCCGTTCCGGGGGAGAAGGAAAAGATCAAGTTGCGCGGCGAGATCCAACGCCTGCAGGCCGAGAAAGAGAAACTCGACCGCATGGTATGGGCTTGGAAACCCCGGATTGGCGTGGTCGGTGTGCCCGCCCTGACCGTGGTGAATCTGGGTAACCCGGGAGACCCGCAGGGTTGGGGCCGCGTGCTCTACGACGACAGCAACGGCCACGGCGCGGCGATGGTCCACAATATCGAAGCCGAGGGGCAACGCGTTTTCTATTGGTGGAGAAGTCTCGACGGCACTCGACGGCCTCTTGCGGCGCTTGATCTGGAACTCGGCTCCGGGCATGCCCTCATTCGGTTCGGCGATGAAAGGACGGGATCGTTCCTCGTCACGCTCGAGTCACTCGAGGGCGAGCCCAGCGAAGACAGCCGGCCGATCCTGGAAGCGGCGATTCACTAACCGACCTTGACCACGACTCCGGCCGCCGTATCGCCCGCGGCGCAACCGACGAACAAACCGTGGCCGCCGCCGGTCTGGGCCAACTCCTCGATCAGTTCGATCACGAGTCGCATGCCGGTCGGTCCCTGCGGGTGCCCGAAGATCAACGACGAGCCGAAATTGTTGAAGTCGTTTGCGTCGAGGCCGAGTTCCTTCGCCAGGTACAGGTCGTTGACGGCGAACGGGTTGTGCGTCTTGATCGCCTTCATGTCGCGGATGCCGAGACCCGCGGCGTCGAGCGCGGCCCGCGCGGCGGGCACGGTCGCCTTGGCCATGTAGCCCTTGTTCGCGCGGCCCTGACCGTAGGAGACCAACTGCACCGCGATGTCTCCATTGCGCGACAACGACTTGGCCTTGTCCCGCGAGGTCAGCACGACACCGCAGTTACCGTCCGCCGGGTGCGTCTGCGACCCGAACGTGACGGTCCCGTCGGGCATCACCGGCCGTAGCTTGGCCAAGCCCTCCGCCGTGGTCTCGAACACACCCTCGTCCGTTTCGATGTTGGCGATCGTTTTTTTACCGCGTGCGTCCTTGACCTCAAACGGTGTCAGCATGTAACGCTTCTGGAACGCGCGGTCGTCGGCGAGCGCGTCCTGGTACTGCTCGTAGCGTCGCAGGGCAAGCGCGTCCTGCTCCTCGCGCGTGATGCCCGCCTCGGCGGCGACGTTCTCCGCGGTTTGCAGCATCGAGTTGCGCGCCCAGGGATCGTTGCCGAAACTGTCCATCACCACGTCTTCTTTTTCGCCGGTACCGCCCGGACCCGCTGGGTTGGGGTAGTAAATGTGCGGTCCGTTGCTGCAGCGGTCGGCGGTGATCGCGAGGACCGTGTGGTCGCCCGAAGTTTCAATCTCCGACGCCGCGGTGGCCAGCGAACGAGCGCCCGTGGCGCAGGCCTGCGAAACCATCGTTCCCGTGATTCCCGGAGCGCCGATCATCGCGGCGAGCCACGGCCCTCCGTAGAGCGAACTCTTCTGCGGTACCGTCATGCCCAGCACGATGGCGTCGAATCTCTCGGGAGACAGATCACGTTCGGCGAGAGCCTTGCGGGCGGCCTGTGCGGCGACGTGAACGGCGTTGAGCGTCGACAGGCTGCCCTGCCATTTGCAGAAGGGAGTGCTCCAGTAGGCCCCATACGGGATGTAAGTGTTCTGGAAACGCATCGGTGTGGACTCCAGTGATTGAAAGTCGAAAGGGAAACTTCAGTTTAGCAGCCCCGCTCGGCGCCCGGTATATTGCCCGGGTGAGAGTCGAGGTTCATCCGGCGACGGCCGTGCTTGTCCTGTCGACGGCCCTGGCGCTCTTCGCCCTGACCGGTTGCGAGGGGGGGCAAGACCCCGCGAAGACGTTGCCCGCCGCGACGACGGCCGTTTCTGCGTACATCGGCCGCGAGGCCTGCCGCGACTGCCATCTCAGCACCTACAACAGCTTCGTCCGAACGGGGATGGGACGTTCGTTCTCGCCGTTGGGGCCGGACAACACGTTCGGCGAGTTCAGCAACGCGCCCGAGTTCACGGAACAGGGCCTGACTTACCGAATGTTCGAACGCGACCAAAAATTCTTCATGCAGGAGTATGCAAAAGACTCCGCGGGCAGGCCGTTGGCGCTCGAGGAACACGAGCTGATCTGGGTCGTGGGCTCGAACAACCACGGGCGAACCTACCTGATCGAACGCGACGGCAAACTGTTCCAGGCTCCGGTTTGCTGGTACCCGCAGGAAACCACGTGGGCACTCTGTCCGGGTTTCGAGCGGATGAACGAACACTTCACACGCGAGATCTCGCAGAGCTGCATGTTTTGCCACAATGGAGTGATGCCCGCCGTTGCGGGCAGGCGCAACATCTTCGAGCAGCCTTACCCGCACGGGATCGGCTGCGAGCGTTGCCACGGGCCCGGTGAGAAGCACGTCGAGCGCTGGAATAGTGATGAAGACTTCGGACACGGCAGCCAGGATCCGACGATCGTGAACCCGTCGTTGCTCCCCGCCGCCGAACGCCAACAGGTGTGCTTCCAGTGCCATCTCGGCGACGCCAACCAGACCGAACGGATCATCCGCCACGATCGTGAACCCGAGTCGTTCCGCCCCGGCGAGTTGATCACCTCCGTGTTCGTCCCGTTCCGCTTCGTGGACCCGACCGAATACGACTTCGGTCTGTCGTCCCAGGCGGATCGCATGATCCTCAGCGCGTGCTACACACAATCAGACGGGCAACTTGGGTGCCTGACCTGCCACGACCCCCACGTGCCGGTCGCCGACCATCCCGCGGGCTTCTATTCCCTCGCGTGTCAAACCTGCCACGAGGTCGAGGATTGCGGTGAGGCGCACAATGCGCGCGAGGCTGCCGGCAACGACTGTGTGAGTTGTCACATGCGCCGTGCCGAGCCCGACGATCAACGATTCTCGGAGTTCACGGATCACTGGATCCGCCGTGACATCGCGATCGACGCGCCGGATCCTCGAGAAGGTTTCGATATCGAACCGATCTTCCCGCAGCAGTACGCCGCGCTGACGACAGGCCAGCAGGCCTACTACCGCGCGCGCGCGTTGACGCAGATGTCCGACTCGGTTCCGGCGCGCGAACGGCCGGCGATGATCGCGCAAGCGACGAGGCTCTACGGCGAGGCGATCGAGGAAGGTTACGACACCACCGACTCGCGTTACCAGTATGGAAAGTCGCTGTTGACCGAGCGACGCTTCGAGGAGTCCACCGAGCAGTTCGAGGCCGTGCTGGGTCATGACCCGGATCATCGCGACGCCCTGTTCGCGCTGGGTCAGTACCACGAAGCCAACGGCGATCGGGCGCAAGCGATCGCGATGTTCGACCGCATCCTGGCGAGTGCGCCCGACACGGCGATGGCGATCGCCGAACGCGGCCGCATCCTGTTCGACCGCGGCGAGCACGAACAGGCACTTGCTCTTTATCGTGAGGCGTTGAACTACGAACCCTGGAACGTGACGTTCCACATCAACGTCGGCATGTCCCTCGCCGCGACTGGTCGGATGGAGGAAGCGGCCGTGCTGGCGCGGAGCGCTGCACAACTCGACCCCGACGCCGTCAACGTCTGGCAGTTCAACGCCAACGTGTTGCGCGAGACCGGGGACGAACGCGGCGCCGCCGAGGCGCGACTCAGGCTGGAAGAACTCCAGCGACGATGAGGCTACTTCTCCGCCAACGCAGGCCACCCGAACACGGCGTGGAAGCTCACGCTCGTGCGGGTCTCCACCGGGAGGTTCAGCAGGAAGCGTTGTCCGTCGGCGGTGACGTCCTCGAACAGCGGCATCCCGGGCACGGGGGCCTCCGGAAGTGCGAACAGCACCTCCGCCGTGCCGGCACGGAACACCGGTTGCGTCCGGATCGAGACGGCCATGACGTCGCCGGCGGGCGCGACGTAGAACAACTCGCGCCCGTCGCCACGCCAGCGCGGCCTCAAGCCCCCGTCCACGGAGATTTGCCACTGCTGTGACCCTTCGCGGGGCTCGCTGACGTAGACCTCGAACCTGCCGGTCTCGTCCGAGATGTAGGCCAGCCAACGACCATCGGGCGACAGTTCCGGATCCGTCTCGCTGAACGGTGTTCCGATCAAAACCCGGGCGCTCTCCGGCTCGTCGAGGTCCAGGATCCAGATGTCCTCGGACGTCTCGGCGTGCTGCTCGGAGAACACCAGCGCGCGCCCATCGGGAGTCCAGCTTCCGAGCGAGTCCCAGTCGGGCGACTCGTGCACCACCTCGCCCTCGTGTCCGGCCCCGATCGTCTTGACGCACAGGTCTCGCATTCTGCTCTCGGGCATGCACGTGTACGCCAGGCGGCTGCCATCGGGGGACCACACGGGGGACCCGTAGTCGCTACTCTCGAAGGTGAAGCGGTACTCGCGGGCATGCTCCAAGTCGTGGATCCAGATGTCCTGGTCCATCGACTGCGGCTTGCCCCGCACCACGGCGACCTGGGCGTCGTTGGGAGAGAGCCTCGGGGTGATGTGGAAACCCGGTTCTCCGAGTGTCTCGAGCGCGAGTCCGCTGCGGTCGTACCACTGCAGCACCGTCTGACGGGTGGACTCGGGCAGGTAGACGAGGGTGCCGTCGTTCGACGCGGTGAATGGGATGAAGTTCTTGGGCTCCCAGTAGCTGAGCTTTTCGGGGATTAAAGGTACGGCGTCGCCGAGGAGAGTGAGACCGGAGAGATCGAAGGGCCGGGCCAGAAGGTCGCCCGCTCGTCCGTAGATGATGTAGCCGGGCTCGACGTAGACCGCGTTGGTGGAGTGTTCGATCAGAAGGCGCGGCTCGGGGTCGTCGAGCGAGGCGAGCATGAGCTTGCCGACCTCGCCGAGGTCCTCGGAAATCACCCGCGACAGAAAGAAGAAGTGCTCGCCGTCGGGCAGGAAGTGCGGCCAGCGCTGGGTCGTCTCGAGCTCGGAATCGAAAGGGGTCAGCGGCTTCATCCGGCCGCCCCCGGCCGGGATGCTGTGGATCGCCGTCGTGATGTTGGGCGCGAACAGGATGACGTCCGAGCGGCCCCAGCTCGCACCACGGCCTGAGGGTGCGTCGGCAAGACTCTGCGGCGAGCCGCCGCGCAGGTCCACCCGCTTCAGCTTGCCGCTGGCGAAGAAACCGAGATGCATGCCGTCGGGCGACCAGAACGGATAGGACGCCCCGCGCGTTTCGGGAATCGGCCTCGCTTCCATGGAGGACAGGTCGCGGATCCACATCTGGCTTGCGCCGTCGCGTTGGTTGGTGACGAACGCCAGGCTCCTGCCGTCGGGCGAGAGCGCCGCGCCCAGCTCGTCGAACGGGATCAACGCCGTGTCGGGTGGCGGGATCAGCGAGGCGCGCACCACCGGAGCGGGCACCGGGGTAGGCCGCGTCGCGAACGCGATGATCAGCGTCAGGGACAGCGCGGCCAACAGCGTAGCGACGATCCACGGAACGCCGGCGCGTTTGCGCCGGGATGCCGTGGTCGTAGGCCCGGCCTGCGAGCCCTCCGTCGAGATCCACCTCAATTGGGCGCCGACATCACCAGCCGACTGCCAGCGATCGTCGGGGTCCTTCTCGAGGCACTTGCGCACGATGAAGTCTAGGGCGGGCGTCGTCATCGATTGGATGACGCTCGAGATCGGCTCCGGCTGCGACGAGACGATGGCGGCGATCAGGCTCGTCTTGTTCTTGCCCTCGAAGGCGTGCTTGCCCGTCGCCATTTCGTAGATCATCGTCCCGAGGGCCCAGATGTCGGTGCGGGCGTCGGACTCGAGCCCCTCGAGTTGCTCGGGCGCCATGTACTGGAAGGTGCCCAGGATCGTCCCGGCCTGGGTGAGCTGCTTCTCCTGGGTCGGCAAGCTGGTCAGGCCGTCGACGGGTGGAGTGGACTCGGTCGCCGTCTTGGCCAGCCCGAAGTCGAGTAGCTTCGCCCCACTCACGCGCGTCAGCATGACGTTGTCCGGCTTCAGGTCGCGGTGCGTGATTCCCGCCTTGTGCGCCGCCGCCAGCGCGGATGCGATCTGGGCGCCGACCTCCAGCACATCGTCGAGGGGCATGGCGCCCCTGGCCCTGATCCGATCGCCCAGCGATTCGCCCTCGAGATGCTCCATCACCAGGAAGTGCGTGTCCCCTTCACTTCCGATATCGAACAGCGTGCATATATGAGGATGGTTGAGCGAGGAGATCGTCTTACCCTCGCGTTCGAACCTCGTCCGGTACTGCTCGTTGGCCGCAAACCCCTGCGGCAACACCTTGACGGCGACGTCGCGGTCGAGGCGCAGGTCGCGGGCCAGCCAGACCTCGCCCATCCCGCCCTCGCCGAGTTTTTCGACGAGGCGGTAGTGCAGCAGCGGTTGGCCAGGTTTCAGCGACATGGGGTCAGATTATACGGGCGCCGGGGTCCGTGTTGAATACTGGCAGGGGAGACAGGAATCGAACCTGCAACCCCCGGTTTTGGAGACCGGTGCTCTGCCAATTGAGCTACTCCCCTGCAGGTCGAACCCCGAAGATTAGCACACCGTTAGAACACTTCCACTATCAAGTGTAGCGCGTGAATACACTGTCGTCGGTCGTGAGCGACAGCATCAACTTGAGATGAACGAAGCGCTTCTCCCGTCGCTGCACGCGCGGATTGTTGTCTTCCACAAGATGGACTGTCAATTCTTTCTAAAGTGAAAACGTACAGAAGAACCTGGCCAGTTCCGTAGCCGATCAGTTCAACAAGAACGTTGATAACAAAACTCATGTTTGATCAGGCATCTAACGTGCTGCGCATCACCTGCGGGCTGGGCTGGGCTGGGCTGGCGCGGCGCGGCCGTAAATCTCACTCAACTGCCAACTTGGGATGAGTATACGTCCGTCGATCAGCACCCTCGACTCGACAGCGATCGTCGGGGTTTCAAGTCTCCAACAGTTCTCGGGTGGTCTGGTAGCAGTCCGCGACGAAACGGGTTAATCCGGCCAACCGGTCCGGATTCGGCCATGCGCCGGACGCCTTGGTCAGCGTCCCGCAGGAGAGTTCGTACTCGGCCAGCAACTCGATGTACTCTCGGCGACGTTCTTTGGGGATCACCACCGGTGGTAGGCCCGATCGCAGCAGCGGAAGGTTGGCGATCAGGCGCGCGATACGGCCATTGCCATCCCAGAACGGGTGAATATGTGCAACCGCCGCATGGATGGCTGCATAGAAAGCCGGGGCGACCTCGTAGGTCAACTGTCTCGCCTCCGCAGTATTCAGCCGCTCAATCACTTCTGCCATCAACGCGGGAACATCCCGTGGATGGGCGTACTCCAGATAGACACGCTCGTCGCTCGCGCCGATCGTGTAGGTGCCGTTGGGTTCCACTTTCCAAGCGCCGTTGGGCTTGTAAACGTCATGGATCACTTCGGCCTGCACGGCACGATGTAGCTCGAACACCGTGTTCTCGGTCAAGGGTTCGGACAGGGCCTGATACATCAGGGCGATGGCAGAGGCGTGGCCGATCACTTCCTGATGTTCCCGGATCGACTTTCCCGAGATCGTCAGTCCTTCCTCGAGGATGAAGTGGGTGTCTCCCAAGGTCAGGGTATTCCCCTCGATTGCGGTGGAGTGGTGGGTCCACAGGTCACGAAGGTGCTTCAGTACCTGCGCACGTTGGACCGGTGTCTTGCCGTCCAGGAACTTGAAAGGCGGGAGCTCGGGCCGTCGAACCGGTTGATAGCGGGTGCCACGTTTTTCTCCGTGGCGACGCAAGAGTCGCTGGTCCACTGCCTCGCTCAACCAACGACGCAGCGTTCGATCCGGAACGGCCTCGACGCCGGGGATCAACTTGCGGATCTCGCTGATCGAGAGTGGACCCGTCGCCAAAGCCAGTCGCTCCAGGAGCAGGCGTTTCGTTTTCTCATCGGCCATGACCCACGGGCTCCGGTGGTGAAATCGGCCAGCTAACGGCCATTAGTCGTCCTATCGGCCATTTTAAGAGATCCGAGGTTGGCCTGGCAACACTTATCGGCCAAAAATAATAATATCGGCCATCTTAACGGCCAGCCCTCGAGAGAGCCTTCCGACAGGCTGCCCTGCGCCGTGCCCTCATGGTACCCGTGTCGCCAGCGGAGCCAATTGCACCCGCTGGGCTCCGGGCTCGACTGGCACGGGGCCGCGGAGCAAGTGCAGCAGCGCCGGGGGCCGCGGGCTTGACCCACCGGTGCGCCATCGGTAGTTTTCGGGCAGATGGCGGTTGTTGTCTGGGTCGGGAGAAGAGGCGGTCCCATGAGAGATTCCATTGGGTGGATCGCGCTCCTGGCAGTGGCGCTGCCCCTGAGTCTGGCCTGCTCATACCATCCGGAGTGCCAGGTCGACGCCGACTGCGACATTGGCAGCATTTGCGAGGGGAGAAAGTGCGAGCCGGTGGCCTGTCTGGCGATCTACGACCCCGTCTGTGGCGTCGACGGTAGGACCTACGGCAACGAGTGCGCGGCACGTGTGGCGCATGTAAGCGTGGCACACCTGGGGGAGTGTGGGCAGTTTTGCGGTGGCATCGCCGGCATCGTTTGTCCGGATGGCGAGCGCTGCGAACTAACGCCCGGCCAGTGCGATGTCAGGGATGGGTCCGGCGTCTGCGAACCGATCCCCGACGTTTGCACCGAGGAGTACGACCCTGTCTGCGGCTGCGACCGGAACACCTATTCCAACGACTGTCACCGGAAGATGGCGAGGGTCCAGAAGGACCACGACGGCGAGTGCGAGAGCAGCCGGTAGTGTTCTCTTACTGAATCATCCGAAAGTCACGCGGCTTGGCGTAAGGAATTCGACGATCGAGTTTCGGTACACTACGGGATAGTCTTCTGATACTCATCAAGGAATTTCCCGACGAAGTTTCCTTCCTCGCTCCCGTCAGGTCTTGCGATGAGCCAGTCGAGCAACTCCGACTCTGGGAAGCGGTAGAAATCATCGTACCGGTACCCTTTAACAAACCCGATATCACTCGCGATCTTTCCCCAGATTCTTCCCCTGCGAATCTTGGTGACGCGAATGAAGACCTGCTCGTGCAGTCCGTCGATGTCTGTGAGCCGAGTTGTAACGAAGAATGTATGCCCTGGAGGTAACCCGTCTTTGAAGCGCTGTTTGGCCTCCGGGTAGGTCGCCCGAGCCTTGTCGACGTACGGCTGCATCGCCTCAACTGTCTTGGCAAATTGTTCCGCATCTGTATCGAACGGCTGATCCTCAGGAGGGTTCGATGCCGTTCCGGTTTCCTGACCCAGAGCCGAACCAGCAACAAGAATGATTGCGACGGCGAAAGAAAGCGACCGCTTCACAATCTCGCTCCTGTCTGCCCGCTGCGCGTCACC
>SMVB01319091.1_pt1 | contig 20714 bp, 21 predicted proteins | sample 2456461 | NCBI WGS metagenome assembly SMVB01 (sample SAMN11095934, study PRJNA526329) | marine sediment metagenome | biome: Marine sediment; feature: Surficial sediment; material: Deep marine sediment; isolation source: Hadal surficial sediment | place: Pacific Ocean | collected 2014-05 | depth...
ACTCTGGGTTTTTTTGGCGAGCTTTCCGATGGTCGTGACGATGAGCCTCTCAGAGGCAACGGCGAGAGCCAGACTGACGACGACGATGATGATCGCTTGCAGCCAAACGTAGGGCCCGAGCCATGACAGCCACGGCAGGCTCGCATCGGCTAGGGTTTGAATCTGGTCTTCCATGTCAATTAGCACCGACACCAAGAGGGTAAATGATTGCTTCTTCGGCAGCGTTATCCTCCACGGTAGACTCCGGTGAGCCCCGCGAGAATGTCTCGGCCGCGTAGAGGGTCGTCAAGAAGCGTCGCGCGCTGTCGGACGTCGCGAAAGTCGTCGCGGTTAGCGGTTGGGCTTCACCGCCCGGCGAATAGAAATTCCGATTCGCAGCATGGTCCACACCCAGCTTGGCACCTTGAATGGTTGCGCCGGCGAACAGCCCGCGGCTGCGAACGTAGGTATAAAGTTCAGACGCGAACGTCCTGTCCCTAGTGACGGCAAAATTTCGGCCGACCGGACCGGCTGTGGCGGAGGCGTCACTGCCGACTGTGAACTTACCCTCGCCGATATTGCGGACGGAGATCTCATTGCCAAAGACCAGTATCAAGTCCGTAGATTCCGCACCGATCTGCGCGCCGAAGCTGCCGCCCGTCAAAGTAATAAAACTGGGGTTACTCCACTCGCCGTTGTCACTGCGAACGACGACGATACCTTTACCGCGGTGTCCGCCAAAAATGAAGCCGACTCGAATCACACGGGGAATGATTGCAATGCCCTGTGCCTGTTGCAGGAGCTGTGAGGGAATCGCGGTCGCGGGGTCGGTCGTGAATGCATTAAGGACAGCTCCTGCGCTGGCGAGCCGGGCCTCTTCAGCCGTCTGGCCGTAGCTCTGGCTCGAAGGGAGCAGGCCACCGAGCGCTAGCCCGGCCAGAGTGAGTAGTAAACAACGCATGCTGGCGTCCTAGAGATTCGGTGAGTGCAATGTTACCTAAACATCGAGGTCGATGGCGGCTGCGGGTGGGACGGGGCAACCCAGCGTGGCAGCGATGCCTCGAAACAGTTCATGCTCGGCGAGTGTGATGTGGTGGTCATGGCGAATACAGGCGAGCACGGCGGCCAGCACCCGAGCCCTGACGCGAGGTTTCAAGACGGCCAAACGGGCCAGGGCGCCGTCCAGGTCGCCCAGATTGCGGGCGTCGGCCAGCGGTTCGAAGCGCGGTTCAGGGACGCGAGATTTGCGCTTGTTGATGCTCGCGATTCCGCTCCTGAATGCCGCTAGCGCGGCGGTGCTGTTATCGTGGCCGTAGGCTGCGACGCATCGCAACAGTGCCACTAGCGCCGTATTCGGGGACAGGCTGCGCCTTGCCTTCGGTGGCTTCATGCCGGAATTCGGTAAGTCCCAAAGATAGCTCTCCAACAGACGCAGCAACACGTAGTCGAATAACCGCTCGTTCGTGTTGATGTCTGTCAGGCGTTTCAGCAGCGTAGATAAAAACTCCAGTTGCTCGGCAGGCCTCTGTTTTAGCGCGGGCATGGCCAGTTCTAACAACGGCAGCTTCAGCTTGTCGTCCAGATTCTCAAGTTCGTTACGGAGCTTCCCGCAGAGCGCGTTGCGCGCACTACCAAGTTGCTGCTCCAGCAGACTGTCTTGACGTACCCGAATCCGTTCCTCGTCGCCGATCGCAAGCGCCAGTATTAGCAGCAGGCTCGATTCCCTCGAGTGGGCTGCGTGGTAGAGCTCATCGGGAATTGCAAGCCGCAAATCCTTGGCTACTTCGTGCGGCGCGGACTGTCCTGCAGTAGCCAAAATATTCGCTTCGCTTACGGTCCCGCTGCCGCTCGCCAGCGAGTGCACCAGGGCGGCCGTGCCCGAGTCCGCTGCGACAGAGAATGTCGCATCGACCTTAGTGTAATCGCCGGGCGTGAAACTCGGATCAAGTGCCTGGATGCGTTCGTCCAGGGGCGGATGTGTCGCGAACCAGCCGCGAAATGCGTGCGAGCCGCGGGAGAACAGCATGTGTGCGATCTCTTCACTATTTCGCGCGGTGAGCTTGCTCGTAAAGCCGCCAATCTTCTTCAATGCGCTGGCGAGTGCCGAACTGTCTCGCGTGAACTGCACTGCGGAGGCGTCGGCCAGCATCTCGCGCTGACGCGAGACACCCGCCTTGATCAGGCGACCGAAGAAGAGGCCGATGTAACCGATGAGCAGGAATGCCAGACCGACTCCGGCGGCTGCCGCTAGCCCCCCACCGGAACGACTGCGTCGCGTGAAATGCATGCTGTACAACAGCCAACGGCCCATCAGAGCCAGTATCAGGATACCGAACGACAGCCCCATGAGGCGCTGATTCAGGCGCATGTCGCCATTGAGAATATGGCTGAATTCGTGAGCGACCACGCCCTGGAGTTCGGCGCGACTGAGTTTTTCCAGCGCTCCACGGGTTACTGCGATCGCCGCATCGGCGGGCGTCAGCCCGGCTGCAAAGGCATTGATTCCCTGCTCTTCTTCAAGAACGAAGATCTCCGGCACCGGGATACCCGATGCGATGGCCATCTCCTCCACGACATTTAGCAGGCGCTGCCGTAGCGGATCGGAACCCTCGCCCGTGACTTCCGTGGCGCCCAGCATTCGAGCCACCTGACCGCCGCCCCGGGAGAGTGTCGCCGTGCGATAGAGGCTGGCCAGTGAGATAAACAAGGCGGTGAGCGCTGCGACGCCGGCTAACAGTGTGCCGTTCTCTACTATCCAAGCGGCGAACGACCCGCCGTTTATGACCGACTGTGGGCCATACGGGTCCATATACATGCGCAAGATGAACGCAACGACCAAGGTAACGGCCAACACGATTAGTGTTACCGCGAGCAGGAACATCACGACCAAGACTCGCGTAGCACGACGCGAGCGCTCTTGTTGAGTGAAGAAGTCCACGGCCTTAAGTCAGGACGACGGTAGGTTCAGCCGCTAAACGAGACACTCGGCACCTCGCGCTTCTCCTCCTGTTCGATTTTCAGAAACTCCGCATGCTTGAACTTGAAGTTATTTGCGATCAGGCTGTTGGGGAAGTTCTCACGAGCGTTGTTGAAGGACATTACGGCGTCATTAAATGCCTGCCGCGAGAACGCGACCTTGTTTTCGGTTGAAGCGAGTTCTTCCTGAAGTTGCATCATGTTTTGATTGGCCTTCAGGTCGGGGTAGTTCTCCGTAAGCGCGAAGAGTCGTCCTAGTGTGCCGCCGAGCGTGGCTTCCGCGCCTGCCAGTGCCTTGATGGCTTCCGGGTCGGATGGGTCGGCCGCGGCGCGTTTGAGCCCCGAGACCGCTGAGTTGCGCGCGTTGATCACATCGTCCAAAGTGCCTCGCTCGTGGCTCATGTAGCCTTTGACAGCCTCTACGAGGTTGGGAATCAGGTCGTAGCGGCGTGTTAGCTGCACATCGATTTGTGAGAAGCTGTTTTTTACACGGTTGCGAAGGTTGACGAGCTTATTATAGGCGGCGATCGCCCAAATCACGACGACGAGCACAATGCCAAGTACAACGTACAGTTCCATGAACACGCTCCCAAACGGTGGACCGTTGGGGAGCATACGCCCTACTTTTCGCGTTCGCCAACGGAGCCGTTGCCGGTTCGTGGTTTTAGCCGCTTCGCTGCTCTGCTCAACCGCTACACCGTCGGCATGGGGTGCTTGGGTGGGCGACGGCGAAGATCTCATGGGGACGAGAGTTTCGGTCGAACTCTGGCATGAGGACGAGGCACAGGGACAAGCACTGGTGCAGCGAGTCCTGGCGGAATACCGACGCATCGATGCGAGCATGAGCACTTACAAAGCCGATAGCGAAATTTCGATGATCAATCGGACCGCGGCGTTCGGCCCTGTCGTAGCAGGTGAAGAGCTGTTCAACTTAATTAGCCGCTCGGTGGAGCTCTCGACCTTGAGTGCGGGCGCGTTCGACATTACCTATGAGAGCGTAGGTTACCTCTACGACTTCAGAGTCAGGCGGCGTCCAAGCCAGTCCGAGATCGATATTCGTCTCGCTGCTATCGACTATCGGCACATCGTCCTGGACCCGGCGGCCGGGACCGTTGCCTTCGCGCACCCCGAAGTTCGCATCAATCTCGGCGGCATCGCCAAGGGTTACGCGGTGGAGCGGGGCGCCGCGTTACTCCAGGCGGCCGGAGTGACGCACGCGCTACTCAATGCCGGTGGTGACACACGTGTGTTGGGCGACCGCCGTGGCCAACCCTGGATTGTCGGTATTCGACATCCACGAGCCGCCGATCAGGTGGTCACGCGTTTGCCGCTAGTCGACGAAGCGATCTCCACCTCCGGTGACTACGAACGATTTTTTGAGGATGCGGGCCGTCGTTATCATCACATCATCAATCCGATGACGGGCTCTCCGACCGAAGGTATTCTCAGCGTAACGGTCATCGGACCCGACGCGACGCTTACCGATGGACTCTCTACCACGTTGTTTGTTCTAGGCGTAGAGCGAGGTCTGGAATTCATTCGGACACTGCCCGAGTACGAGGCGATTATCGTTGATGCTGCGGGCCGACTTTCCTACTCGGACGGACTCGCGCCGCCCGCAGACTAAAGCGTCTGTGTTAGGCGCGTCCGGCGCGCCTGCAGCCTTCGGGCGCATCACCGCGCCGCACAATAACTTATTGATTTATAGAGGGTATCTCTAGCTGAATCCGGTTCGAATTGAGCTGTGGATGATGCTCCGAGCGCCGCTTCGGGCGATAGGATGAGACCTAGCTCACAGATACCTGACTGACGACAGAATAACGTTTCTTGCCTTGGTGAGCGCTTGTGCGCGATTAAACATAAGTGGCCAACGGCATCCATTCGCTGTAACCCGGTAGTGATGCGCGGGCTTTCGCTGTGGGTCGCATGCTCAGGGATGAGCTTCATCAGGAAACGGATTGTTGCAGACGATGTTCATAAGACTACCGGGTTTCGCACTCGTTTTATTAATCCTCCCTTTAGCAGGGATCGGGGTAGGTTTCGCGGCCGCCCAATTATCCGGAGCGCAAGCTCCGGATTTTGTCTTGAAGAGTCTCGCCGGCAAGAACTTGCGACTATCCGAGTATCGCGGCGAGGTTGTCATGCTTAGTTTCTGGGCGAGCTGGTGCAGCGACTGCCGTGCTCAACTCGCTGAGATAAACGGAATTTATAGCGCCTATCGTCAGACAGGATTCCAATCATTGACGGTCAGCATGGACAGGGATCGTCGCGACACGAGCGAGACGATGGCAGCGTTGAGTCTGGGCTTTCCCGTGTTAGTTGACGCGAATCTCGAAGTCAGCAGGCTTTACGACGTGGAATCGCTGCCTATTGTAGTGCTGATAGATCGCGAAGGTGTCCTGCGCGAAGTGATTCACGGCTACGGCCAAGGCAGCGCGCAGCAATATCTGCAGCGCGTACAAGCTCTGCTAACGGAATAGCCAAACCACTCAGCGATGGCAATGAGGTGACGCATGGAAAGCGGTCGGAGAATTTTATGAGGATCATCGTAGTCGGCATTCTTCTGAGTCCGATCTGGGCGTGCCAACCGGCCGCCGGACAGGCCACGTTAGGCAGTGTCGTACCCGAGTTCGCAGCAACGCAGGCTGTCGCTACGCCCGATGCCGGTCAGGACCGAGCCGAGTTCAGGACGCTCGATGAGAGCATTCAGAATTTGAAGACGTTGGTCATGAATCTGAATCGGGATTTGTTCCTGCTGGAGGAAGAATTGCTGTTTCCCGCCAATACGCAGGTAGCCATCTTCGTCTCGATGGATGTGGGCGAGTTCTTCGACCTGGATTCCGTGCAAATAAAACTGAACGATCAAAACGTCGCGAATTACCTGTACACCTCACGGGAGGTGGACGCTCTGATCCGCGGTGGCGTGCAGCAGCTCTACCTGGGAAACATGAAAGCCGGGCAGCATGAACTCGTCGCTATCTTTACCGGCCATGGTCCTCACGAGCGGGATTATCGGCGCGGCGCCACCATTGTGTTCGACAAGGGCATCGGGCCGAAGTACATCGAGCTCAGCATTTCTGACCGGGAGCAGAAACTCCAGCCGGAGTTCGTGGTCACGGAGTGGGAGTAGCCGGTGATTAGCCAACGGCTGCAGGCACTCGGCGTTGCGGTGCTGCTTATTTCGCTCGGCTCGGTGCGGATTGCCGAGGTCGCTGCGGCACGCGAAGAAGATAGGGTACTCAGTGGCGTGCGGGATCTAGCCTACGGTGAGGTCTTATTTCATTTTTTCCAAGACGATTATTTTTCTGCGCTAACCCGACTGCTCGCGGCGCAAGCTCGCGGTGAATTGACGCACCACGCAACCGAGGCCGAGCTGCTGCTCGGGGGGCTCTATCTGTCGTACGGTCAGCATCTCCTGGCCGGCGAGATATTCGAGCGCTTGTTGGAGCAATCGGTGGACTCCGAGGTTCATGATCGGGCGTGGCTGTTCCTGGCGAAGATCTGGTATCAGCGCGGCTATCTCGCGGAGGCTCGCGCGGCATTGGCGCGGATCAAAAACCGGCTTGACGTCGAACTCGAGCCCGAGCGGCAAATGCTGTCTGCCCGCGTATTGATGGATCAAGGCCGCTTCGATCAGGCGTTGACGATCCTGGAAGCGTGGCATGACCCAGAGGCACAGTGGGTTGGTTACGCGAAATACAATATTGGCGTGACCCTGGTTCGCCTCGACCGGGTGGCAGAGGGCGCCGCGATCTTGGACGCAGTGGGGCAGCTCGACCTCAGTAATCCCGCGCTCCGCGGTCTCCGGGACAAGGCCAACTTGGCGCTGGGGTACGCCTGGTTGCAAGCGGGCCGCCCGCTCGAAGCCAAGGCACCCTTACAAAGAGTTCGGCTCAACGGGCCTTTCTCCAACAAGGCGCTCCTCGGTGTCGGCTGGTCCGACGCGGCGGTCGAAAGTTTTGACGCGGCACTCGTGCCCTGGATGGAGTTGCGGCAGCGGAGCTTACTGGATCCGGCTGTCCAGGAGGCGTTACTCGCAGTGCCGTACGCGTTCAGCAGGCTAGGCGCGGACGAGCAAGCCGCGACTCACTACCTGAATGCCGTCGCGGCTTTTGATGTTGAGTTGTCGCGCGTGGAAAGCTCTATCGACTCCGTCAAAGCGGGTGAGTTCATCGCCTCGCTTCTCGATGCTGAGGTGCTCGACGCCTCCGGCTGGCAGTGGCGCCTGGCAGCCCTTCCGGACTCGAATGAGACGCGCTATCTCTACGAGCTGGTGGCATCGCATCGCTTCCAGGAAGGCCTGAAAAATTATCGTGACTTACAATTTCTGCGCGGTAATCTCGATCGATGGCTGCAGAGTCTGGGAGCGTTTGACGACATTCTGGACGCTCGGCAGCGCGCCTTTGACCAGCGTCTTCCTCTACTCAACGCTAGCCTCGCCCGCATGGACTTGGGGGAAATCGCTGGGCAGTTAGAGAACTTCGAGTCCCGGCTCGCGGCCGTAGAGGGGGCTCGTGATGTAGTCGCGCTGGGTACGTCTGTCGAGCAGGATCAATGGCGCCGGTTGCAGCGTTTGGAGTCGCAGCTCAGCTTGCTCGGTGATGATCCGAGCGCACAGGAGCTTAGGCGCAAGCAGCGTTTTCTCGAAGGCGTGTTGCTATGGGATGTTGAGCGGGACTACAAAGTTCGCTTGTGGCGAGAACAGAGAAGCCTGCGTGAACTCGACGCTCAGCTCACGGAGGCCCGCCGAACCTATCGTCAGGTGGACAACGCTCGTAGCGAGTGGCCGCAAGAGTTCGCGGCACTCACCGAGCGAATCGCGCTTCTGGAACCACGCGTCTTAAGTCTCGCCGCCCAGATCGGCGAGACGTTGGCGCAGCAGGCGCGATACCTTGAGGGAATTGCGGTGGAGGAGCTGCAAGCTCAGCGCCAGCGGCTCAATACCTATCGAGTTCAGGCACGCTTCGCGCTTGCGTCGGTCTATGACCGGGCGACCGCTAGAACAGATCCGCCTGCCATCGACGGCAATTCTCTCCACCAACTCGCGGAGGCCGGCCAATGAACGGTGCCACCGTGTTGACCATCATTTCGATGGCTGCGCTATGGCCTCCCTGGCCGTTCGGCCGCGACGCCGACCGTGCCGAGGATAACGTGCAGACGATACGGGCTCTGGCGTCACAGACCGTGGAGGTTGATACGAGTGCGACCATCGTCGGCAGTCAGGAGAAGGCCATCGAGAGTTATCAGCTATTTCTTAGCCTTGCGTCGATCGATCCTGAGCTGCAAACGGAGGGTATGCGCCGCCTTGCAGATCTCCAGCTGGAGTCGACGGAGATCGAACAACTGACCCAGAACTTACAAGCGCTAGGTAGCGATTTCGATGATGCTGTACATCTTTATGAGCAGCTGCTCAAATCCTACCCGGACTACCGCAAGAACGACCTCGTCCTTTACCAGCTGGCTCGTGCTTACGAAATCAACGGCCAGACGGACGAGACGCTGAGTACTCTTAACCGGCTCGTTGCTGAGTATCCGCTGACACCGCATCTGGAAGAAGCCCATTTTCGCCGCGGTGAGACGCTCTTCGTACAACAGCGCTACGGCGAGGCAGAGAAAGCTTATGCGCAGGTACTCGCTAGCGGCGGCGCACAGTTCCGTGAACAGTCTCTATACAAACACGGCTGGTCACTCTTCAAGCAGCAACGGCATGAGGAGAGCCTCGACTCTTTCTTTGCACTGTTGGACGATAAGTTTGTCTCTGAGGCAACCACGCCGGTGGCGGACCCGGCAGTCATTTATGCGGCGATGGGCCGGGCTGAACAGGAACTTCTAGCGGATACGCTGCGGGTTCTATCGATCAGCTTTTCCTTCCTGGGAGGGCCGCAGTCCATCAGCGATTACTTCGAAGCCATGGGCACGCGTGCGTACGCCTACATCGTCTATTCGACGGTAGGTAAGTTCTATCTGGAGCATGAGCGTTACCAGGATACTGCGGCCGCCTATCAGGCATTCATCGACCTGGATCCTTACCACGACAAGGCGCCGTTGATGCAGGCCGAGGCAATCGACGCCTACCAACAGGGGGGTTTTGCCAACCTCGTACTGATAGCCAAGCAGGACTTTGTCGAGCGTTACGGTGCCGGCAGCCCGTATTGGCAAATGCACACGTATGAGCAGCAGAGCGAGGTTGTCGCGCAATTAAAAATTAACCTTGGTGAGTTAGCGGCTCATCACCACGCCGAGGCCCAACGGCTAGGCGACACCACGCATTACCATACCGCAGCTCACTGGTACCAAACTTATCTGGAGTCCTTTCCGAACGATACGGATGTTGCAAACACCCGGTTTTTATTTGCTGAGGTGTTATATGAAAGCGGCAACTATCATAACGCCGCCCTCGAGTATGAACGAACCGCGTACGATTATCCGTTGTATGGGCGCGGCGCTGAAGCCGGCTATGCCGCATTACTCGCCTACGCGAATTACGAGGAAACGCTTGCGGATGCAGAACAACTGGCCTGGCATCGTCAGGGAATAGAGAGTGCGCTGCGGTTTGCGGCGAACTTTCCGGGTCACGAACAGGCGGCTCCAGTTCTGACCGACGTCGCAGAGAAGTTATTCGCATTGAACGAATTCGGATGGGCGCGAGATGTCGGTTGGCAGTTGCTGCACAGGGAGCCGCCGGCGGAGTCGACACTGCGGCGTACTGCCTGGACCGTCGTGGCGCACGCCGAGTTCGACCAAGAGAACTTCGCCGCAGCGGAAGCGGCCTATCTTCAGCTGCTCGCGTTGACGCCGGCAGACGACGCGACACGTCCTGAACTCACGGAGCGATTCGCGTCGTCCATTTATCGGCAGGGCGAGCAGGCCCAGATCAGAGCGGAGTATGCCAATGCCGTTGGGCACTTTCTCAGAATAGCCGAGCTCGCGCCGGGCTCGGAGATCGCCGCGATAGCACAATACGATGCTGCCGCCGGACTCATTCAACTCGAGGACTGGAGCAGTGCGGCGTCCGTGCTCGTTGAATTTCGCCGCGACTATCCGCAGCACGAGCTGGTTTCGGAGGTTACCGCCAAGCTTGCGGTCGCTTACTTGACGTTAGGGAATAATGTCGGTGCGGCCAACGAGTTCGAGCGCATCGCCGCAGGCGATGACGAGCCCCAAGTTCGGCGTGAGGCGCTATGGCAGGCTGGAGAACTCTACGCGGAGGCTGGACAGGACACGGTTGCTGCTGCGACCTTCGCCCGCTATGTGGAGCGCTATCCCGATCCGCTTGCCGAAGCTGTGGAGGTGCAGCAAAAACTGGTCGAGCTCGCCGAAAGAGCGGGCGACTATCCAGCCAGAATGAGCTGGCTCGCGGCCATCGTTGCGGCCGATCGCAGTGCCGGAGATTCGCGCACCGAGAGAATGCGCTATCTCGCGGCCCATGCGGCACTCGAGTTGGGCGCGCCGTCTCGCGACGCCTTTAACGCGGTGCGTCTGGTCATTCCCCTGCAAGACAGTTTGACGCTGAAAAAAGAGCGGATGGAAGACGCGTTGAGTGCGTACGGCGTTGCGGCCGACTACGGCGTCGCGGAAGTCACTACGGCCGTAACGTTCGAGATCGCGAATCTCTACCACAGCTTGAGTCGAGATTTATTCGACTCCGAACGCCCGACGGATCTGACGTCGCTCGAGCTGGCCCAATACGACATCCTGCTGGAGGAACAGGCATATCCGTTCGAAGAACAAGCCATTGACCTTCACGAGATGAACGCCGCTCGAACGGCTCAAGGCATCTACGACGAATGGGTGAAGAAGAGCCTAGGAGCACTGGCGGTGTTGTACCCGGTGCGCTATGCGAAACATGAAGAGGGAGAGCAATTTGTTTCGGCGATTTGGTAACTCAGCCCGCATATCGCAGCAGGCGACCTTCGCCGCGGCATTCATCGCGTTCATCCTGCTGTTGCAAGGCTGTGGAACATCCGGTTCGCCGCTGTCCGGGACAGCAACTCGTCGCGTACATGCGACGAAATCTGTTCCCGAGTTCGCTATGGTCGCTTATGAGCGCGCACTCGCCGCCATGGCGAGCGGCGCTGTAACCGAGGCGGAGCTCGAGTTAGAGCATCTCATACTCGAGTATCCGAGCTACGCTGGCCCGTACGTGAATCTGGCGATACTGTACCGGGGTAGTGGGCGCGCGGAGGATGCTGTGGAGGTATTGGGTCGCGCGCTGGCCTTGGAGCCGAACCACCCGGCTGCAAACAATCAGCTAGGCATCCTGTTAAGAGCGCAAGGCCAGTTCGAAAATGCTGAGGCGGCCTATCAACTGGCGATCACCGCGGACCCGGAGTACGCACTCGCTTACTACAACCTCGGCATCTTGCTGGATCTTTACCTGCACCGGCCCGCTGACGCGCTACATAATTACCTACGCTATCAGGATTTGGCGTCCATGCCGAATGCTTCGGTTGCGAATTGGATCATCGATCTGAGACGCCGTCTCGGCATAACCGACAATACGCCACGCGTGGCGCAGGAGATCGCGCCATGAACAAACGCAGTGCTACACGGCTTCGACTCTTGGCTTTACTCGGTGTGGGCGGGCTGGTTTCAGGCCCGGGCGGCTGGGCGCAAGATAATGCTGTGCCTGCCACGCCGCTCGCCGAGGTTGCGGACCTTGAGCCGGCCGTCGACGTGGGTGAGTACGCTACAGCACCGCGAACTCAGCCGTCCCCAGGCAGGCCGGGCCGCGTGATGGACACGCTCTATCTGGGAACCACTTCCGTTACCGGTAGTCAGGAACTGCCTAAGATTCTGTATATCGTGCCCTGGAAAAGATCGGATCTTGGGGATTTAGTGGGTCGGCCGGTCAATACCTTACTCGATGAGGTGCTAGCGCCCGTTGATCCTGAGGTGTTTCAGAGACATCTGGAGTATTACGACGCCCTCTTTACGGACGGCGAAAAGGAGTAAATGCAATGGAACTGTATTCGAGTACCGTAGGGTTTTTTCAAGAGGGGGGCATATTCATGTACCCCATCGTTCTGGTGCTCGCGCTGGGGTTATCCATCTCGATCGAACGATGGTTGTACCTGACCATGACCAAGACAAAAAACAAAGCGGTGTGGAGCAAAATTACGCCGCACTTAAAGTCCGGCAATTTTGCAGGCGCAGCACAAATCACCAGTAAGTCGAAGGCTGCAATTGCGTTGATCTTGACCTATGGCCTGACTCGGGTCCGTTCAGCACGCCGTCGCGAGGATATCGAGAAGGCTATGGAAGAGAGCCTCATGGAAGTCATGCCCCGGCTTGAGAAGCGCACGCACTACCTGGCGACATTCGCGAATATAGCCACATTGCTCGGTCTCCTAGGCACGATCATCGGCCTGATCCGCGCATTCACGGCCGTCTCCAACGCAAACCCTGCCGAAAAGGCGGACCTCTTATCTGCGAGCATCTCTGTTGCGATGAACACCACAGCCTTCGGTCTGATGGTGGCGATTCCGCTACTCCTGGCGCACACCCTGCTACAAACGAAGACGACAGAAATCGTAGATAGTCTCGAGATGGTGTCGGTGAAATTTCTGAATGCGATTGCCGAGCATTCGGAGGCCAGGACCGCTCAGCGCGCGACATAAGTCATGCGCCATCGTCGCTCACGCAGTCACCGCGACCGACACGCGGTAGAACTCAACATCACGGCATTTATGAACCTGATGGTGATTCTTGTGCCGTTCCTGCTCATCACGGCAGTATTTTCCCAGGTTGCGATTCTCGAGCTGAACTTACCGACCTCGCCGGCAGAGAGTGAAGAATCGCCAAACCCGGAGCTTCATCTGGAGATCGTTGTTCGCGAAGCATCGATTGATGTCGGTGATCGTGCCACGGGCGTACTGACGCGAATCGACAACACTGCCGATGGCTACAATCTTGTCGAGCTTCGCAACTACCTTAAACAGGTGAAACTAGTATTCCCCGACAAGATTGATGCGACGCTGCTGCTGGAACCGGACATCTCCTACCAGGTGCTCGTTGATGTCATGGACACCGTGCGTGTCTACGAGCGCCGCGACCCGGAACGACAGACGGTGGCGAAGCTAGAGCTGTTTCCTGAAATTGCGATCGGCGACGCGCCGCTGTTGAACTAGAGGGCCAGGCGAATGGGTTTCATGGGACGAGCAGCTCGGATGGAGCGTCACCATCAGCGGCACCAGCGTAACGTCACGCTCAATCTCGTGGCGCTGATGGATATCTTTACCATCTTGGTGTTTTTCCTGCTCGTAAACTCCGGTGAAGTGCAGACACTGCCGAACGCGAAGGATCTATCGCTGCCCGAATCGGTCGCTGAGCAGCGGGCTCGTGAGTCAGTGGTCGTAGTGGTGACGGAGCAGGATCTGCTGGTCCAGGGACGCGTCGTCGCCAGCGTCCCCGAGGTCATGGAGCGGGAGGAGATCATCATCCCGGAGCTGATGACGGCACTGCAGCGTCAGACGGATCGCACGCTGCGCCAGGACACCCGGAACGACATCGCTAACCGGGAGGTCACCATCATGGCTAACAAAGAGATCCCCTATTGGCTGTTGAAGCGAATCATGGCGACCTGCACGGCTGCGGAATACGGACGACTGTCGTTGGCGGTGCTGCAGAGATCCTCGGCAATCCAACTCGCGACGCTGGCGGACTCCGGCGCCTAGAGGCTCATCGATGGAGATGGCACTGCTACCGTATCGGATCTACGAGTTGCCCTGGGCAACGGGATGGGAGCAGGATCAGCGGTTTCTGCGTATTCAGAAGCGCTCGCTCGGTGTGGTGCTGATCTTAAGTCTCGTGTTGAGTGTTCTACCGCTACCCGAGCTCGACCCCGCAGAATTTCAGGAGATTCCGGCGCGGTTCGCGAAGCTCGTGTTAGAGCGCCAGGTGCCGCTGCCGGTCGTGGTCCAAGAGGATCGCGAGCGGGCGCCCGAGCCCGAGTCTGAGCCGCTCGTCGAGCAGCAACAGGCGCCTGAACTCATTCCGGAACCGCCACCGGACCGCGTCGAGTTGACCCAAAGAGCGCGGCGGCGGGCCAGCGTCGCCGGACTTTTGCCGTTTGCCGCGGAGCTGGCATCACTCAGAGATAATGCGGCGCTGCGTAACCTGGCCGAAACTGACATCATGAACGCGCCTGCGAGCGCGGCACCAACGACCGACCGCTCGCTGGTTACTTCCGCGGCCACCCGTACCAGCGGTGGCATCAATACCGATTCGTTCAGTCGTGATACGGGCGGCGGCGGACTCGAAGCGCGGACGACGACGCGGATCGCGAGTCCGATCGAGGGCATCGGTCCGGCCGGTGGATCTGCCTCCCGTACCGGCGCTAGCAATCGCGCATCTCGCAGCCGCGAGGAAATCGAAGTGGTCTTCGATCGAAATAAAGGCGCCATCTTCGCACTCTACAACCGGGCGCTGCGGCAGAATCCGGCACTGCAAGGCAAACTCGTGCTCAGACTGACAATCGAGCCCGATGGTACCGTCAGCTCCTGCGATGTCATCTCATCGGAGCTCGGCGATCTCGAGCTCGAGCAGAAGCTAGCGCAGAGAGTGCTGCTATTTCAATTCGAGCCGAAGGATGTCGAAGTGATGACGACGACCAAGCCCATCGAATTTTTCCCGGCTTAGTTGATGTCTACGGATACACTGAGTAGACGGCAGCCCTCAGCGCAGTGCTAGGAGCGGCCGTTACGCTGCGAAGCGAATCAGCCAAGCTCGCTGCAGGACGAGCCGAACGCGAAGCAGCTGTAGCAGCGGTGATGCCGCATCATGATCCGCTTCGCCAAACTCTCCGCGAGCGTACCCCCTAAGTCATAAGACTCGTCATCATCCACTAGCGTACAGGCGTAGACTCGCATACGGCCCTGCTTCTTGATGACCATCTTCGAGAACGAACACATGAACGCGTGACGCGTTTCTTCCGTGTGATAGGTCGTCATGCAGTTCTCGGTGATATCCGGGACAGTAGAATGGCTGCCCGGCGTCAGAAAGTCCGGGAACGCGACGATCATCGTATTCTCAGGCAACCGGTGCTGGCGGAGCAGCTGGCGGTACTCGGCAGTGACAGCGTTGTTGTCTTCGTCAGCATCCATTTGTCGCGCAAGGGAAATTTTGAAGCCGCGTTGATGCAGCTCGCGTAAGCTTTGCCAGGACTTGTTAAAACTACCGCTACCACGAGCTGAATCATGTCGCGTCTCATCGGGATAGTCGATACTGACGCGAAACGCGACGGGATGGAGTTGTTCGGCGAGCGTTTCGATCTGCCGCAGCCGCTTCAGCAACGGGTCGGTGCCATTCGTCAACACGAGACAGGGCTTCCGTGCCGACGCGTAACGCAGGATATTGATGAAGTCTTTGACGATAAACGGCTCGCCGCCGGTGAAGGAGAATTGCTCAACGCCGAGGGCGACGGCTTCGTCGAGCAGGGGTTGGGCGTCCTGCAGCGTGATCCGGTCGAGGCGATTATCCCCCGGCTTCGAGCCCTCAAGACAGAATGGGCAGGCGAGATTACAGGCCGTGCCCGTGTGGAACCACAGTTCCCGCAGCGGTCCGGGATCGATATAACCTCGTCGCTTCGCGTCGGGAGTGAAGTTGAGCGGGTCGAGTTTTGCGCTCATGGATTCCCGTCCTTATTCGTCACAGCCGTTTGTTGATAATGCTCCGCAAGCCGTTCGGCAGGAACACCTAGCAGATAGCGAATTGCCAGGGCGCGATTGGCCAGACTTCTGTGCCACCAACCGTCGCGTTCCCAGCGTCGAGCGGCTACCCCTATAGGCAACGCCAGCGCCAGAAAGTGCCCGCGCCTTCTAAGAGTTCGCACCAGGGCTACCTCCTCGAATAGCGGTTGATGGGTGAAACCACCGGCTTCGAAATAGGCTTTGCGGCGCACGAAAATTCCCTGATCTCCGTACGGGATACCGCCGATTCGAGTGCGCAGATTGATCAGGCGCTCGAGAAGTGCTTTCCACCACGTACGTTTGCCGAGGAACAGAAAGCGAAAGTAGCCGCCTTCGGCGCCTTGTTCGACGGCCTGTGAGATTTCGCCCAGACTATCCGAGTGCGGCTCAGCATCGGCATGCAGGAACCAGAGAATATCGGCCGTTGCGTTCTCAGCTCCCCGATCCAGTTGTGTCCCACGGCACGATAAAGACGCGACATGGCGGCAGTCGTGCTCTAGACAGAGCTTGTGCACTTGCCGGCTAGAGTCGGCTGAGACGACGATCAATTCCGCTGGCTGCAACGCCCAGCTTCGGGTACGTGCGAGAAGCGCTCGAAGGGCAGTTGTATCCTCTAGAACCGGAATCACGATCGCGATATCCGTAGTCGCCATCAGGCACTCCAACGAAACCACCGGGCCATGATGCGCTTGGTCCGGGGGGTCAGGCGCGTTCGCCGGTAGCTATCGGCTAGGCGGCGTAGATACTCTGCACGTGTCGGGTACGGCAGCACGACCTTCCCCAGTCCACCGAGTCCGATGTGGTGGCTCATCGCGATGCAGAGCCCCGCAATTTGCTCTCCGGCATCGTGTCCGACGATCGTTGCGCCGAGGATCTTGTCGCCACCCTTGGCCGTCAAAATCTCGACAAAGCCCTCTGTATCGCCTTGTGTCCGGCTGCGATCCAGGTCACCGAACTCGACCCGGTAAACATCGAATTCTACCAGTTCTCGGCGCAGCTCCATCTTGCTCCGGCCGACATGCGCCACCTCCGGATCGGTATAGGTACAGTGAGGAATGATCAGCCTGTCGGTACTCGCCGTCGGCGCGAACAACGCATTCTGGATGACGATACGGGCCTGGGCATCGGCGTTATGCGTGAATTGCGTCCGGGAGCAGACGTCACCGGCCGCATAGATTCTGGGGTTGCTGGTTCGCAGACGGCCGTCTACCTTGACCAGTCCTGCCACCGTGTCGACACCGACAACGTTGAGCTTAAGACCCTCGATATTCGCTCGCCGACCTGCCGCGACCAGAATTTTGTCTGCGCTTACCCGCACGTCGGCGCTGTGCACGGTGACTCCGAATTGGTCGCCGGAGATACGTAAGACCGGTGCATTCAAATGCAGAGCGACACCGTCTCGCGCCAACGCCTGAGCGACGACTGCGCTCGCCTCCTCTTCCTCGAGCGGTAGGACTCGCTCGGCCATCTCAAAGAGCTGGACCTCGATGCCGAGACGAACAAAGGCTTGTGCCATCTCGCAGCCAACGGCGCCCGCGCCGAGAATCGCGAGGCTGGCAGGCGGCTCTCTGAGATCAAACAGCGTCTCGTTCGTCAGCGGTTCGCACGCAGCGAGTCCTGGAATAGGCGGGACCGCAGCGCGCGCGCCGGTCGCAAGCACGATACGTCTAGCGCTCAGGCGTTGCTCGCCAACCTCTACGGTCGTGTCGTCAACGAATTCAGCCGAACCTAAGAAGACATCGACACCGCTCCGCGTATAGCGTTCTACGGAGTCAACTCGAGAGATATCGGCACGAACTTTGCGCAGCCACTCGAAGCCGGCGTCGAAACTACCCGCGCCACCGGACCGCCGCGTGAATTCGAGGAGAGCCTTCGAGGGGACGCAGCCGATATTCAGACAGTCGCCGCCCATGGCCTTGTGCTCGATCAGCGCGACTCGGGCGCCCAGTCCCGCGGCGCCGATCGCCGTAATCAAGCCCGCTGTCCCCGCTCCCAGGACCACGATGTGATAGCGTGCTCTGGGTTCTGGATTCGCATAGCCGGCCGGGAACGTCAGCTCGCGCCAGATCGCATCATCGTATGCACCGGGGTACGCTGCGTCGTTGGGTTCGAAACTCAAGGCACGCCCCCGTGTTCCGCGGATTCACGTGCCAGATGCTGCGAGAGTCTGCGAGTCGCGTTGCGGGTAACGACGATCGTCAACAAGACAGTTGCTGCGAGCCCGATGAAGAGCAACGCGCGGCCGACCACGCCGCCCGGCAGACCTCCGCTCGTCAATGCAGTGAGGTCCTTTGCCACCGAGCCGAAATACGCATAGAGAAGGGTGCCCGGCAGCATGCCGAGCCACGAGGCGAGGAAGTAATGTCTAAAACGAACGCTCGTCAACGCCAAGCCATAGTTAATGACATTGAACGGAAACAGTGGGGACAGTCTGACCAGTAACACGATCATGAAGCCCTTTTGCCGGGTTGCGTGATTCAAGGCCTGAAAACGTGGCAAGCCGGCAATTCTCTTTGCTACCCATTCCCGAACGAAAAAACGGCCGACCAGAAATGCCGCCGACGCGCCGAGGACACTACCGACGGAGGCGAGTACTAAAGCGAGCGGCAAGCCAAAGACGAAGCCGGCAGCCAGCGTCAGAATCGACACCGGAAAAGCGAGTACCGTCGCGATGATATAGATGGCGACGTAGACGAACCACGCCATGGTCGAATGCGTCTCTGTCCACGTGATGCCGAGTGTTAGCCACTCCGTCAGCGGCGCCAGCGCGGCGCTCACGAGCATGATCACGATCATCGCGGCCAAAAAGATGGGTTTGGCGTGCTGTCTCATGAGCTCCTGTTCCAGGCCGCGTTCGGCTGGTTCAACCAATGGCTGAAAGCGCGCCGTGCGGGTCGCGGGTCCTGTGCCAGGTCGCTACGCGCGGTTAGCAATGCGCTGACCGAGTCGACGTCAGCGCGGACGTCAAGATTCGCGATCGTCAGGCCGCGCTGGGTGCAAAGACGAGCCAGCTCGGTGTGCAAGCGGACCGTGCTCCAGGGAAGCTCGGCGAGCGCCGGCCACATCCGACGCGTTCCCATCAGTACGACGCCGCCGTCTGTCGCCGGCCCGAGCACGACATCGTGATGGATCAGGTCGGCGGCGGCTTGCAGTAAGTAGTCGCGCTCCATGGCAGGACAGTCGGTGCCGACGAAAAGTAGATTCTTCTCTCCGCGGTACCTTAATGTCTCGTCGACATGGTTGATACGTTCGCCCAGGTTGCTGCCTGTCTGTAGCACACCTGGGTAGGAGCTGCCGAGCTGCCGATCCAGCCATGCAGCGTCTTCGGTCTCGGCCGGCGCGAAATAGACGGGGCCGGGCCAACTCTGAAGATCCTCCAGCATGCACGCCCACAGGTGTGTCGCTGCGGTCGTCGCAAGCTCGCCGATCTCTTCGGCGAGTCGGCGCTTGGATCTTGCCGGCGCTTTGAAACAGAGTACTAGGCAGGTCGCGGCCGCGGCGTCCATCTGATTGGAATCTGACATCATGCTTACTCGGACCGGTTGGCGCGGTGCGGTGTTACCTCGTACCAGGACGCAGGCCAGACAGCCCACTGACCGATGATAGCGCCTTCGCTGTCAACTGGCGCAAGCGCGTTAATCGCGAGCCTCTTTCTGCTATAGTGCGCCCCGATTTTTCCGAGTGAGGATTAAGATACCGATGGTCAAGCTGGTTATGACGGATCGAGAAGGACAGGTTGTTGACGTTGACGCCCGAGTCGGTATCTCGGTGATGGAGAACATTCGCGATCTCGACAACAGTGTCGACGCGATTTGCGGGGGGTTGTGTTCGTGTGCGACCTGCCACGTTTTCGTCGATCCGGCGTGGGGCGCGAAGCTGCCTCCCCGCAGCAGCGGAGAAGCCCAGCTTCTAGGCGATCTATCCTCTTTCGACGAACACCGGTCCCGGCTGAGCTGTCAACTCAAATTGACCGAGGAACTCGACGGTCTGGTGCTGACCGTCGCCCCGGAAGCGTTCTAGGCCCGCCAAACGACCACTGGCCACAGCCAGCCGAAGGCGCCGGTTGTGGTAAGCGCGTAGGCAATCGCGTCGGCCACGCCCGCTGTTTCTCTGCACTAATCTGGTGCATCTACGCCCTATTATAGTGCGTTTCCCTGCTGTAGCCGGACCCGAGTATTTCTGCAAGTCATTGAAAATTATAGAAACTGGCGCTTGGCACGGAACCTGCAGTTAGCAATTGACCACTACACATGCGGCGAAGGAGGAACCCCGCCATGAAGTTACGCCAAACCATAACTCTGATGAGCTTAGGCTGCGTCCCCGCGGTATCGATGGCAGATTTTTCGGCCAATGTCGGTATGGTGAGCGATTACATCTATCGCGGCAGTTTCCAGTCGGCTTCTTCGGCTTCCGCCGGCCTCGATTATGAGGACGATAACGGGTTCTACATTGGCGTCTGGGGCGCGGATGTCAGCAACGGCATCGAGACGGACTTCTACTTTGGCTACGGCAGTGAGATTGGGGATTTTACCTGGGGTATCGGTTACACCGGGTACTACTACACCGAAAGTAGTTTCGATGACACCTATACCGAGGTGAATCTAAGTCTTGGTTACGGCATGTTCTCATTGGATGTGGCCCTCGGTGACTATGACGCTTTGGATCCGGCCGACCCTGATAGCTACACGTTTGTTTCCCTGACGTTCGAACTTCCGAATGGCCCGTACTTTACGTACGGTGACTTCGGCGACGAGTTCACCGGCGACTATTTTGAAGTTGGCTACGGTTTCGACTGGCAGGGGCTCGATCTGTCTATCGCATGGATCACCAGCGACGACTTAGGCGTGAGCCAGGACAATCCGCTGGCTGACCAAAGCCTGGTATTCGGTATCAGCAAGTCCTTCGCATTCGGCGACTAGACGGATAAGAACAGGAGGCGATGACATGAAACTCATTACAACCATTATCAAACCTTTCAAGCTGGAGGATGTTCGTCAGGCGCTGGCCGAGTCGGGTGTCCAAGGTATGACGGTCACCGAAGTCAAAGGCTTCGGCAGACAGAAAGGCCAT
>SMVB01366108.1_pt1 | contig 20695 bp, 20 predicted proteins | sample 2456461 | NCBI WGS metagenome assembly SMVB01 (sample SAMN11095934, study PRJNA526329) | marine sediment metagenome | biome: Marine sediment; feature: Surficial sediment; material: Deep marine sediment; isolation source: Hadal surficial sediment | place: Pacific Ocean | collected 2014-05 | depth...
CCGCCTTCAGCGCGTCCACGTCGCCGCGCATGTCTTCCAGTTTCATGCCAAACATCGCCTCGCGGGATTCGCGGAACCAGTCGCTGTCGTCCGGATGGGCGTGCTTAAAGGTGTCGGGCACCACCAGGGCCCTGAGCCGGCCATGCACCGATATGTCCACCCATTTGTTGAAGAACCTGGCTTGCGCGCGTCCCATCGCGCCGCCGAACAGGCTGGGCGCGTCCGGGTAGGTGTCTTCCAAGTATTCCGCGATGGTCCAGGAGTCGTGGACCCAGCGCTCGCCATCGACCAGCACCGGCACGCGGTCCTGGCCCGAGGGCTCGATGGCCGCGCGGTCGGTGAACTTCATCGGCGCGCGTTCGAAGTCGAGGCCCTTGTGCTTGAGCGCCATGATGGTGCGCCAGCAATAGGGGCTGAAGCGATGGCCGTCGCGGCCGTGCAATTCGTGCAGAACGCGGGTCATCCGCGGCCCTCCTCTTTGAATTTATCAGACGCGGGCGGCGCGCCGCGCGGCGCCCGGAGTGGTGTCGAAGTTGCGCTTGAAGGCACGCTTGAACGCGGCGTCCGGCATTAATCCTTGACACCGTACCATGGTACGGCGTGTAAACGGAACTCCCGTGATCGGAGCATGACCGCGATGAAGATTGGAGAATTGGCTCGTAGAGCCGGCGTGGGCGTTGAAACCGTTCGCTTTTACGAGCGCAAGGGCTTGATCGAGCAGCCGGCGAAACCGAACGGCGGCGCGCGCCTTTACCCCGAGGCGGTGGCCCGACGGATCGGGTTTATCCGCCAGGCGCGGGAGCTGGGATTCTCGCTGCGCGAGACCGAGGAGTTGCTCTCTCTCCAGGCCATCCCATCGAGCGATTGCGCCGACGTACGAAACCGCGCGCGCGCCAAGCTCGACGAGGTCGACCGGAAGATCGCGCGGCTCGATCGCATCAAGGTGGCGCTTGAACAACTCATCGAGGCGTGTCCCGGCCAGGGCGCCCTCCGCTCGTGCTCGATCATGGAAGTCCTGGAGGGCACGGACCCTCCAGCATACCCGACCAACCACGGAGCTTGAACGATGGCCACGAAACGCCAAATCGAAATTTTCAGCGCGGGCTGCCCGGTCTGCGAGGACGTGATCGCCCGGGTCAAGGACATCGCCTGTCCGTCGTGTGAGATTACCGTCCTCGACATGAATGACACGGATGTGGCCGCGCGCGCCAAAACCCTCGGGATTGCATCCATGCCGGCCGTCGTCATCGACGGCGCTCTCGCGGCTTGTTGCGCCGATGGCGGCCCCGACGAAGCCGTGTTGCGGGCCGCCGGGCTCGGCAAACCGCTTTCTTGATGGACAATTCCGCACCACGCAGGAGACCCATGCCATGACTTTCGTTCGCGCGCCCCTCGGCCTTTTAACGCCCGTGATCGGCGCTCTCGCCGTCCTGGTTTTTTCCGTCCTCGCGGTTTCCGCTCAGGAGGTCGACCGGCCCACGTACACGATCCAAGTCGATGGAATGGCATGCCCCTTCTGCGCCTACGGACTGGAAAAAAGCCTGACCAAAATCTCCGGCGTCGAAGGCATCGAAACCGACATCGACACGGGCATCGTCACTATCACCATGGCGGCCGAGGCCACCCTTCATCGCATGGCCGCGACGCAAGCCGTCGAGGACGCCGGTTTTGCCCTCAACGACTTCCAGGAAATTCGCGTGGTCGGGCAGTCTCTCCCATCGGAATAAGCCGTGCCGCCGACAGTGGCCGGCCGGAGACAAAAGTTGCGCTGGCCCGCGTGGAGCGCCGCCGCCATCGCCCTGTTCGCCGCGACGGCGACGGCGTGGGGCGCGCCGCTGACCTCGAACACCGCGCTTCCTGTCGCCAAGGGCGAGTTCGTGTTCCGCCAGCAATTCGTCTTCGACCGGTCCGGCGACGATCCGAGCGGCGCCGGCCGCGACCGTGAAGCTTTCGCCGCGGTCGCCGCCCTCGGCTATGGGGTGAGTCGAAATCTCGCCGTGTTCGGCGTGCTGCCCTATGTCGACAGGCGCCTCAAGCTTACCGTCGGCGGCCAACGTCTTGCCCGAAGCGCCAGGGGTATTGGCGACGCGAGCCTGTTTGCCCGCTACACCGTTTTCCAAAAGAACTGGCCACAGCGTACCCTGCGCGTCGCGCCGTTCGCGGGACTGGAGCTTCCCACCGGCGCCGACGACGAAACCGACGCTTTCGGCCGCCTGCCAGCAGCCGTACAGCCGGGCTCGGGCTCTCTCGATCCGTTTGGCGGTGTCGTGGCCACCTACCAGACCCTCGACTTCCAAATCGACGCGCAGCTCGCCTACAAGGCCAATATCGAGGCCAATAATTTCGCGTTCGGCGACGTGGCGCGGCTCGACCTGTCGCTCCAGGTCCGCCTGTTGCCCCGCGTGCTGTCGGGTGGCGTGCCCGGTTTTCTGTACGGTATCGTGGAAGCCAATCTGATCCATCGCGGCCACAACGAGATCGGCGGTGTCGAGGACGCCAATTCCGGCGGCACTACCCTGTTTATCGTGCCGGGCTTGCAATACGTAACGAAGCGGTGGATCGTCGAGGCGGGCATTCAGCTTCCCGCGTTTCAGAACCTCAACGGCACGGCGCTCGGGAATGGTTATGTCGTTCGTGGCGGCTTCCGATTTAACTTCTGAGAGAGCTTTCGGCACATGAAACGACGCACGATCCTTCGGCTGTCGGTCGGAGTGGTGTTGGTTTTCGCGGCCCTCTTCGCGGCGGCGTGGATCGCCTTTGTGCCATCGCCGAGGGAGCCGGGTTACATATTCGTCGCCAGTTGGGGTCACAAAGGCGCGGGCGCCGGAGAATTTCACGATCCGACCGGCATCGTTGTCTCCGGTCAGGAAGTGTTTGTCGCCGACGCCCGCAATGGCCGCGTCCAGGTGTTCGACCTCGACGGAATATTCAAGCGCCAGATCGGTGAACCCGGCGAAGCGCCGGGCCAGCTTGGCCGGCCAATGAACCTCGCCATCGCCGGCGGCGAGCTCTATGTCGCCGACTACTGGAACGACCGTATCGAGGTTTTTTCCCTTGACGGAACACACCAACGGACAATCGGCGCGGCTGGATCCGGTGGCGGAGAATTTAACTCTCCTGGAGGCGTGGCCGTCGCGCCGAACGGCGACCTCTACGTGGCCGGTTTTTACAACCAGCGCGTCCAGCACCTCCGCGCCGACGGCACCTTCATCCGCCAGTGGGGAACCACGGGGGAAATCGGCATTTGGGCCGGCGACTTCAACTACCCGACCGATGTGGCGTTGGGGCCGGGCGGCACCCTCTACGTCGCCGATGCCTATAACGACCGGGTGCAGGCCTTCGACCCCGACGGCCGCTACCTGCGGCGCTGGGGCGGGCCGTTCGGGCTCAATATCGCCGGACCCTTCAATGGCTGGTTTTCGACCGCGACCAGTGTTGCCGTGGACCGCGACGGCAATGTCTACGTGGCCGATTTCCACAACCACCGCATCCAGAAATTCACCTCCGATGGCACCTTCCTGACGGCTTTCGGACAGCCCGGAAGCGCGCCCGGACACTTCAATTTTCCCACCGCGGTGGCCATCGCCGAGGACGGATCGGCGTTCGTTACCGACCTGGCCAATCACCGGGTACAGAAGTGGCGGCCTCGGCAATAAAGCGGTCCGGTCCCGCGGCGAGACCCGCGAGGTGCGCTATTTTTGACTTGACGCCGTACCGTGGTACGGCATGTAGGCTTATTCCAATTCAGCGCGTAAGCAAGGAGACGGACCGATGAAACGCTTGATGGCCGTTGGCGTCCTCGCGCTCTTTCTTGCCGGTTCGGCCACGGCTTGGGCCGCCGAGATTTATGAGCTCGGCGTCGATGGACTGGCCTGCCCATACTGCGCCTACGGCCTCGAAAAGGCGCTTACCAAGGTGGCGGGCGTCGAAAGCCTCGACATCTTCATCAACGAGGGAACGTGCCGCGTGGTGATGCGGGACGGCGCGACCCTGACCGAGGACGCGGCGCGTCAAATCGTCGCCGACGCAGGCTTTACCCTGCGCGCTTTCGAACGAGTCGAAGCCTCGCAATGACGCCGGGGTGTGGATCCGTAAGCATGCGCGGAAGGTCTCGATGTTGGGCCGCGAAGTTTCTACTGGCGACACTGGTTTTGGTGTTCGCCAACGGTCCGACTTTCGCCCACGGTCCCCTCTTCAGCCCCGGGCCCGAGACGATCTGGAAGGGCGGTACCGAGCTCACGCTTGGTTTTCATGCCGAAAAAGCGACGGGGGCCGGTGACGAGGCGAAGCAGTACGAGGTCTTCCTCGAAGCCGAATATGGCGTGAGCGCGAACTGGCAGATCGGCATCGAGGTCCCTTATGCCTGGAGGGAGCGAACCGGCCTCGACGCCAACGGTCCGGGCGATATCGTCCTGCGCACGAAATATCAATTCTGGAAGCGCGACTTGCCGGGCGCGCAGTACAAGGCCGCCGCGTTCCTCGATATCAAGCTCCCGACCGGTGACGACGGCAGCCGGCCGCGATTGGGTTCCGGGTCGACCGACGTTATCGCGGGCCTTGCCACCGGTTAGGAGTCACGGCGCTGGTATTGGTTCGCGAGTGGCGTCTACCGGGCCAACGCCGAGGGCGCGGGCGGCCTCGAGCAGGGCGACAGACAGTTCCTCAACGTTGTCGGCGGCGTGCGGCCGTGGCTGAGCGAATACAAGGAGCCCGACACGGTGATCATGCTCGAGCTCAACTGGGAGCGCTCGGGCCGTGACGCGCTGAACGGCGTGGGGCTCGCCGACAGCGGCGGCTGGGAACTTTTCATATCGCCGGTCATTTGGTGGACCTACCGGCAAGTGGCCATCAAGGGTGGCGCGCAATTCCTGGTGGCCGAAGATCTCGACGGGCGCCAGCCGACGTCCGACTACCGGATCCTGCTGGAGTCCGTGTATCACTTCTGAGCCCCGCGAGGCCGCGCGCGAGACGGCTCACGAACTCGTGGCAACCCACAAGCCTGACCCGCCGCGCGCGTATTGGCGTTGCGGATGTCGCGTTCCTCTTAAAACCACGCCACCCGCTTGGTCGTCCCCGGCATCCGGCGCGAGTCTCGGGGCAGCCACATCACCCGCGCCCGCGTCGCCCGGCTTGGGGTTTCGCCGGGGCGGGGTTGGGGCTAGGCTGTGATCCCGGTTCTTGCGGCGCCCCGTGGTTAGGCGCGGCGGATCGGTTCCTTCGGCACAGGGGAGTTCGAGTCATGAAATTATGGCCCGTGGTGACCGCTATTATCGGTCTGGTGGTGGGCGTGGTGATCGGCGGCAAGCTCATCGGCGGCGGCGCGCCAAGCGTCACCGAGACGGCGGGCGAGGGGGGTGCTTCCTCGTCGGGCGGACCGGCGCCGGCCGCGCCGGTGCGGTGGAAAATGGCCAGCGCCTTCGGTAGCCAGTGGCCGATCCAGGGCGAGTTGGGCCTGCGGCTGGTCGAGCGCCTTGACGTCATCTCCGAGGGCAACATAAAAATCCAGTTCTTCGAGCCCGGCGCGCTGGTGCCGGCGCTGGAGATTTTCGACGCGGTGTCGTCGGGCGCCATCGACGCGGGCTGGACCACCGCCGGCTACTGGGCGGGCAAGGTGCCGGCGTTGCAGTTCTACACCGCCGTCCCGTTCGGTCCCGACGCCATGGAATACGCCGCCTGGCTCTACTACGCCGGCGGCGACGTGCTGTACGACCAAATTTATGAGCCGTTCAACATCAAGGCGCTGCATTGTGGCGTCCATTCGCCGGAAGGCTCCGGCTGGTTCCGCGAGCCCATCGAGTCGATCGACGACCTCAAGGGCCTCAAGATGCGTTTCTTCGGCCTCGGCGCCAAGGTGATGGAAAAAGTCGGCGTGTCGACCCAGCTTCTCGCCGGCGGCGACATCTTCCCGGCGCTCGAGCTCGGCACCATCGACGCCACCGAATATTCCATGCCGATCATCGATTTGAACCAGGGCTTTTATCAGGTCGCCAAGCATTACTACTTCCCGGGCTGGCATCAGCCGTCGAGCATTTTCGAGCTGCAGATCAATAGGGACCGGTGGGACGAATTGAGCGTCGCGCAACAGGCGATGATCGAGGTTGTGTGCGGCGACAACTACCGCGCCGGGCTGGGCATGAGCGAGGCGGCGCAGGCCGACGCCCTGGTCGAGCTTCGCGCGAAAGGCGTCGAATTCCACAAATGGCCGCCCGAGATTCTCGCGGTCTTTCGCGAGAAATGGAACGAGGTCGTGGCGGAGGAAGCGGCCAAGGACGAGATGTTCAACACCGTGTGGCAATCGTTCACCGCGTTTCGCGAGAAATACGCGATCTGGGCCGAACTGGGTTATGTCAGATAGGCCCAGGGAACGAGAAACACGTGAGCGACCCGCTTGACGCGCTGGAACTGACCCGCGCGCTGCTCCGCTTCGACACCATCAACCCGCCGGGGCGGGAGCGCGACTGCGCCGATTATCTCTGTGGTTTGTTGGAAGCCGGCGGGCTTGACGTGGCGCGCCACGAATTCGCCGACGGGCGCGCCAGCCTTGTCGCGCGACTGGCGGGCGAGGGGGACGGCGCGCCGCTTTGTTTTACCGGCCACATCGACACGGTGCCGCTGGGCCACCGGGCATGGTCGGTCGATCCCTTCGCCGGCGAGGTCGCCGACGGCAAGCTCTATGGCCGTGGCAGCACGGACATGAAAAGCGGTGTGGCCTGTCTCACGCTCGCCGCGCTGCGCTTGGCCAAGCTGCCCAGGCCGCGCGCCGGTCTGGTGCTGGTGATCACGGCGGGCGAGGAGACCGGGTGCGAGGGCGCCGCGCACCTGGCCGCGGAAGACGCGCTGGGCGAAGCCGGCGCCATCCTGGTCGGCGAGCCGACCTCGAATTATCCCCTGGTCGGCCACAAGGGCGCGTTGTGGCTCAAGGCGGTCACGGAAGGCATCACCGCCCATGGCTCGATGCCCGAGAAGGGCGTCAACGCGGTCTACAAGGCGGCGCGCGCGGTGGCCAAGCTGGAGGAATTCGGCTTCAACGCGCCACATCATGAGCTGCTCGGCGCGCCGACGCTGAACGTGGGCACCATCTCTGGTGGCATCAACGTCAACTCGGTACCCGACCACGCCGAAATCGGCATCGATATCCGCTCGGTCCCGGGCCTGGGCCACGGTGGCGTGATGACGCAATTGACGCAATATCTGGGCGGCGACGTCGAACTTGAGACCATCGTCGATGTCGAAGCGGTGGCGACCGACGCCGACGACCCCTGGGTGCGCGAGGTCTTCGCCGTGATGTCGGGCTATCTGGGCGAGGAGCCGCGGCCGCGCGGCGCGCCCTATTTCACCGATGCCTCGGTGCTGACCCGCGCCTATGGCGGCCCACCGACCGTGATCCTGGGCCCCGGCGAGGCCGACATGGCCCATCAGACCGACGAATACTGCCTGGTAGAGCGGCTCGATGTCGCGGTGGACGCCTACGGCGAGATCGCGCGCCGCTGGTGCGGGGCCGATTAGTCGGCGTCACGGCCCTCTAGCTTTCCACCTTCACCGGTTCTAAATTAATATGCGTTAGTGAACGGATGCCGCGATTGGGGCCATGTATGGGTCCGTGGGCCATCGCGGCGCCGTAACGAGGGGGACCAGCCGGTCATGGATTACGAGAAGTTCTTCGCCAATTCCCTGCAAGGGCTGAGGACCGAGGGCCGCTACCGGGTTTTCGCCGACCTCAAGCGCCACGCCGGGGCCTTTCCGCGCGCCGCCTTCTACATGAACGGCCGGCAGCGCGAGGTCGTGGTGTGGTGCTCCAACGACTATCTCGGCATGGGCCAGAACCCCAAGGTGACGGCGGCCATGACCCAGGCGATCGCCGAGGCCGGCGCGGGCTCGGGCGGCACGCGCAACATTTCCGGCACCACCCATTACCACGTGATGCTTGAGGAAGAACTGGCCGACCTGCACGGTAAGGAAGCCGCGCTGCTGTTCACGTCCGGATACATTTCCAACGACGCCACCTTGAGCACCTTGGGTTCGATGATGCCCGGCTGCGTGATCGTCTCCGACGCGCTCAATCACGCCTCGATGATCCAGGGCATCCGCCACAGCCAGGCGCCCAAGAAAATCTTCCGCCACAACGACCCGGAACATCTCGACGAACTGCTCGGCGAGCTCGACCCGGACGCGCCCAAGATCGTCGCCTTCGAATCGGTCTATTCGATGGATGGCGATATCGCCCCGATCGGTGAAATCTGCGCGGTCGCCAAGCACCACGGCGCGCTGACCTATCTCGACGAAGTGCACGCGGTCGGCATGTACGGCCCGCGCGGCGGCGGCGTCGCCGAGCGCGAGGGGCTGATGGACCAGCTCGACATCATCGAGGGCACCTTGGCCAAGGCGTATGGCGTGATGGGCGGCTATATCGCCAGTTCCGCCAATCTGGTCGACGTGGTGCGCTCCTACGCGTCCGGATTCATTTTCACCACCTCGCTTCCGCCCGCCATCGTCGCCGGCGGCCTGGCCGCGGTCCAGCATCTCAAGCACAGCGGCGTCGAGCGCCAACGTCACCAGGAACGCGCCGCCACCCTGAAGCGGCGCCTTGCCCAGGCCGACCTGCCCGTGATGGAGACGGCCAGCCACATCGTGCCGGTCATTGTCGGCGACCCGGTGCTGTGCAAGCAGGCCTCCGACGATTTGCTGGAATATCACGGCATCTACGTCCAGCCGATCAACTACCCGACCGTGCCGCGCGGCGCGGAGCGCCTGCGCATTACCCCCTCGCCGCTGCACGACGACGCCATGATGGACGACCTGGTCGCCGCCCTGCGCGACGTCTGGAGCCGCCTGAATCTCACCCTGGCCGCCGCCTGAATCCATCCGACCCGGCTGTCCTGTTCGAAGACCGATTCACTTGGCCGCCTGACGGCGGCTTCTCATCCTTCGACTGGCTCAGGATGAGGGGTGCTTTATGTCAGCCAACCACACACCCTCATGCTGAGCAGGGCCGTCAGGCCCGTGTCGAAGCATGCGCGCGCGAGTGGTCTTGGCGGGGGGGCTGCAATACCGATCGTCCGCGTGTAAAGTGCGCGCCGGCCCGCGCCGGGCCCCGGACTTTGCACACGGAGCAACGCGCATGATCGACCTGCACTACTGGCCCACGCCGAACGGCAAGAAAGTCACCATTCTGCTGGAGGAATGCGGCGCGCCGTACAGGATCGTACCATGCGATATCGGCCGCGGCGATCAGTTCGAGGCGGATTTCCTGCGCATCTGCCCCAACAACCGCATGCCGGCCATGGTCGACCACGAGCCCACCGGCGGCGGGGCGCCGGTCGAGATTTTCGAATCCGGCGCCATCATGATGTACATCGCCGAAAAGGTCGGCCGGTTCTATCCCCAGGACTTGCGCGCCCGCTACGAGGTCAACCAATGGATCATGTGGCAGATGGCCAACCAGGGTCCCAAGACCGGCGAGCGCGGCCATTTCAACCGCCTCGGCGACGACTACGGCGATCAAACCTACGCGCTGACCCGGTTCACCGACGAGGTCAACCGGATGTACGGCGTGATGAACAATCGCTTGTACGACCGACCCTATCTGGCCGGCGAGGATTACACCATCGCCGACATGATCTGCTACCCGTGGACGGCGGGCTGGAAAATCCAGGACCAGGACATCGACGACTTCAAATATTTCAAGCGCTGGTTCGAGGAACTCTCCGCGCGCGACGCCGTGCAACGGGGCATGGCGGTGGGCAAGGACATGGGCGACGATCCCGCCAAACTCTCGGACGAAGAAAAAGCCCGCCGCCGCGCGATGCTCTACAACCAACGCGCCAGACCGGCGCCGGGGTAGGGAACGCTTCTACAGCACCCGTTCGCCGAACTTCGTCAGCGCCGCTTCCGACAGGGTCAAGCCGAGGCCCGGCGCGTCGTTCAACGTCACCCAGCCGTCGGCGATCTTGGGCGGATTTTCGAACAATTCGGCCTGCAACGGGTCGCGCTCGGGGTCGGTGAAGGATTCGACGATCAGGCCGGCCGGGGTCGAGGCGACCAGCGGCGCGTGAATGAAGCAGTCGTGGTGCGGCGCGACGGCGACGTGGTTGAGCTCGCACAGCGCGGCCAGCTTGCGGCCCATGGTGAAGCCGCCGAACATGGTGCAGTCGAACTGAAGAATCTGGATCGCGCGTTCTTCCAGCAGCGCGCGGCAGCCATACCCGGTCAATTCGCTTTCGCCGGCCGATAGCGGGATGCGGGTGCGCGCGGCGAGCAGCGTCAGCTCGCGCCGGTCGTCGGCCCAGCGCACCGGCTCCTCGAGCCAGCGCGGCTTGAGCGGCTCCAGCATTTCCACCGCTTGCGTCGCGGTGGCCAAGTCCCAGCCCCGGTTCACGTCGACCATCAGGTCGCGCTCGTCGCCGATCACGTCGCGAACGACCTCGAGTCGCGCCATGTCCTCGGCCAGGCTCAACCCGCCGGCCTTGGCCTTGAACCCCCGGTGGCCCTGCGCCACCAGCATCTCGATTTCGTCGCGCAACTCCGCCAGATCCTTGCCGTCGCGGTAATAGGCGCACGTGACATAACAGGGCACGGCGTCGCGGTAGCCACCGAACAGGCGGTGCAGCGGCAGCCCGGCGATCTTGCCGACGATGTCCCAGCACGCGATGTCGACGGCCGCGGCAATGCGCACCAGCGCCTCGCGGCCCCAGCCCTTCTCGAACGCGAGGCGTTGCGAGGTCAGCGCGAAAAGCTTTTCGTACAGCCGCTCCGGCGCCAGCGCGTCGGCGCCGACGATCTGCTCGCCGATGCCGGCGCGGAACGCCCCCGCCACCGGCTCCACCGCCCCGTAACACGTCGCCAGCCCGAACCCCTCGACGCCGTCGGCGGTACGAAGGCGCACCAAAAGCTCGCTGGCGCGCGGCACCATGAAATGGCTCACCCAATGCGCCCGGCCGGTGTCCGGCGCCTGGAGCACGAACACGTCGATGTTGGTGATCTTCGCCGCCATAAACCTCGCTTCCCGATGATGTTCCGCCCGCCGGCAAGTGAAAGTTAATTCCGCCTCGGAGTCCAGACGCGGCCCTGGAATCCTGTTACCGACAGCTCGTTGACCGCCGCGCTTTCATACGCTACGCTATTCACCGTAGGGAAATGTCATGTCTATGACAATAATTGGTGTGGATTGATGAGTGTAAAAAAATTCAATCCCACCAATAAAACGGAGGAAGTCTTTGATGAGCTCGACAGTGCGTTTTCTTCACCACCCCACGTCTCAGCCATGCCGGGCCGTGCACCAATTTATGCTGGAGAACGAAATCCCGTTCGAGGAAGAAGTCGTCAATCTGATGGACGGGAGCAATGAGCAGCAGAGCTTCAAGGACCAATACAACCCGACCGGACAGGTGCCGATTCTCTGCGATGGCGACTTCGTTGTGTGGGAGAGCTCGGCCATCGCCTTCTACCTGAATGAAAAATTCAATGCGCCCGCCAACTGGTTCGGGGCCACGGCGCAACAAAAGGCCACCATTCAGCAATATTGCCACTGGCACGCGTCATACCTTCGCCGCGGCGCCGGCGCGTTTTTCTATACGCACTTCGCCGAATGCATTTGGGGCAAGAACGACTATTCCAAGGAAATCGCAAAGGGTAGGTACACGCTCGACGATTCATTGGCCTATCTGGAAGCGTGGCTGACCAAGAGTAAATACCTGTGCGGCGACGAGATCAGCTTCGCCGACCTGCTCGGCTATCACGAACTGGTTTCCCACGTCGCCGGCGCCATCCTCGGCGACGCCGACTGGCAAAAGCATCCCAAGATCAAGCAGTGGTACGACACCATCAGCGAACGCCCCCATTCAAAGCCGGTGAGCGAGATGATCATGCAGGTCGGCGCCATGCGCCTGGCCGGCGATCTCATCCCCATGACCCGCAAAACCTCCCTGGCCAAGGGCACGGAAGTGACGCCCGGCGTTTATAGTTAGGGCCTGGCCGGGAACGCGTCGGGCGCGGCGATCCCGGCGGCCGCGGCTCCCGCCGCTAACGTTTCGCCCCCGCGCCCGGCGGCAAGTGAAATTTAATTCCGCTTCGGAGTTCAGCCGCGGCCGGGATTCGAATACTCTGACCGCAATTTATCGGTAGCTGCAAATCCCTGTTGCCGCGTGTAAGCTGTACTGGGGAGGCAAGCCCGTGTCCGATATCCGCGATTGGCTGGAGGCCCTGGCGCTCGGCGACTACGCCGAGGCGTTCGAGGCCGAGAAGATAAGCCCCGACGCCGTGCCCGAGTTGACCGAGGACGACCTCAAGGAACTCGGTCTTGCCATGGGACCGCGCAGAATCTTCTTGAAAGCGGCGAAAGTCCTGGCGACGAGCGAGGAGAAAGAGAACGGGGCGGACGAAACACCCGACGAAACGGCGACGGAGCACGGCGAGGCTGAACGCCGCCAATTGACGGTCATGTTTTGCGACTTGGTGGGTTCGACGGCGCTATCGGAAAAGCTTGATCCGGAAGATTTGCGCGCGCTGATGCAGGCGTATCAGCAGGCCGCCGGCGCGGTGATCGAACGCTACGAGGGCCATGTCGCGCAATATCTCGGCGACGGCCTTATGGCCTATTTCGGCTGGCCCAAGGCCCACGAGGACGACGCCGGGCGCGCCATCCGGGCCGGGTTGGAGGTCGTCGACGCGGTCGGAGAGATCGAAGCCACCGCGCCGCTGTCGGTGCGCGTGGGCATCGCCACCGGTCCGGTGGTGGTGGGCGAGACTGGCGCCGGCGATGCTTCCGTTCCGAAGGCGGCTGTCGGCGAGACCCCCAACCTGGCGGCGCGGGTGCAAGGGCTGGCCGCGCCAAACACGGTGGCGATCGCGGAGGCGACCCGCCGTCTGGTAGGCGGCGTATTCGAACTTGAGGACCTCGGGCCGCGGCACCTGAAGGGCATCGAAAGCGCCGTCGGTGTCTGGCGCGTGCTTGGCGAGAGCGCGGCGGAGAGCCGGTTCGAGGCCGCCCACGTCGCCGGTCTGACCCCGCTGGTCGGGCGCGAGGCCGAGATCGCCATGCTGCTGGACCGCTGGCGCCAGGCCCAGGCCGGCGACGGCCAGGTCGTGATCCTGTCGGGCGAGCCCGGTATCGGCAAAAGCCGGATCACTCAGGAACTGCGCGACTTGGTGGCTGGCGACAGACCCATCGGGCTCCGCTATCAGTGTTCGCCGCACCACACCGACTCGGCGTTTTATCCGGTCATCAGCCAGCTGGAACAGGCCGCCGGTTTCAACCGCGACGACGCCGCCGCCGCCCGACTCGACAAGCTGGAAGCGGTGATCGCGGAGTCGGGCACCGACCTGGACGAGGTCGGTGCATTGTTCGCCACGCTGATGGGCCTGCCGGCGGAGCGTTATCCGGCGCCCGAGGGCAGCGGGCAAAAGCGCAAGAATCTGACGTTGCGGGCGCTGGTCGGTCAGGTGCTCGCACTGGCCCGGCGCGCACCGGTGCTGTTGGTGTTCGAGGATGCCCACTGGATCGACCCGACCACCCAGGAAGCGCTCGATATGCTGGTGCCGGCGTTGGACTCGGCGCCGGTGCTGGCGGTGATCACCTGCCGGCCGGAATATGTCGCGCCGTGGCGTCACGGCCATGTCACCACGCACGTGCTCAACCGTCTGGGCCGCCGCCAAGGCGCCGACGTAGTCGCCGAGGTCACCGGTGGCAAGGACCTGCCAGAAGCGGTGCTCGATCAGATCGTCGCCAAGTCCGACGGGGTGCCGATTTTCATCGAGGAGCTGACCAAGACGGTTCTGGAAGCCGGTTTCCTCAAGGATGCCGGCGACCGTTACGAGCTCGACGGCCCGTTGCCGGCGCTCGCCGTGCCGGCCACCTTGCACGACTCGTTGATGGCCCGCCTCGACCGCCAAGGCGCGGACAAGGACGTCGCCCAGATCGCCGCCTGCATCGGCCGCGAGTTCCCCTTCGACCTGGTCGCGGCGGTCTCGCCGCTATCGGACGACCAACTGGCCGACGCGCTCCAGCGACTGGCCGACAGCCAGCTGATCTTCGCGCTCGGTGCCCGGCCCGACGCCACATACAGCTTCAAGCACGCCCTGGTTCGCGACGCCGCCTATGAGAGCCTGCTCAAGAGCCGGCGACAAATCTTGCACGGCGAGATCGGCGCGGCCATGGAAGCCGGGCCGGCCGGGTCGCCGGAACACAAGCCGGAGTCGATCGCCTACCATTTCGCCAGGGGCGCGCGCTGGCGAGACGCGGTCGATTATTTTCGCAAGGCCGCCAAAACGACCGCGCGCGGCTTCGCCATCAAGGAAGCGTTGTCGCTCAACCAGCAGGCGCTCGACGCGGCCGCGCATCTCGACCCGGCACAAGCGGCCGGCGATATCATGGCCATCCATGAGAGGCGGTCCGGACTGTTCTTCCTGATCGGGGATTTCTCGGACGCGCGGCGCGAATGGTCGGATGTGCTAACGGTCGCGCGCCGGATCGGCGACCGGCACCGCGAGTGCGCCGCGCTGGCGGGCTTGGCCGGCGCCTATATGTGGGAAGAGGATTTCGATCAGGCCTTGGCCCATGCCGATGAGGCCGCCGCGCTCGCCGAAGCGATAGACGCGCCCGAGCTCCTGGCCAGCGCGCGCACGACCACCGGCTCCGTACAAGCCGTGTCCGGCCGTCTCGACGAAGCCAAACAAGAACTGAACGCGGCGATCGCGATCGCCCACTCGGCGGGCAGCGCCGCGCACGAGTCGATGGCGCTTTACATGAGCGGCAACATCGAAAACTGGCACGGCCGTTTTGACAAGGCGATTGAATTGGCCGCCGCCGGAGCGCGGCTCGCGCACGACAATAATCTCACGGCCCTCTACCTTCGCTGCAACTACGCGCACGCCATCGCGCTGGCCGCCAAGGGCGCCTACGACCCGGCGTTGTCGCTGTTCAACGATGGTCTGCGGCTGGCCGAAAAACTGGGCGACGAGGCGTTCATACCGCGTTATCAGAACGGTCTCGGCTGGCTTTACATGGAGTGCCAGGACTTTGGCCGCGGGCTCGAACTCAACCACAAGGGCGCCGAGATGGCGCGCACGCGCAAACACGCCATCGGCGTCGAGATGACCGCCTTCGCCGAAGTCAACATGGCCGATATTTTCCTGGCGCAAGGCGATCTCGGCCAGGCCTTCGACATGTTGGACGGGGTTCATCGGGTCTGCGTCGATCCGGCCGGCCACACATGGATGAAGTGGCGTTATTCGGCGCACATGTTCGTCAGCCTGGGTCGTCTGTGGCTGACCCGCGGCGACGTTCGCAAGGCCGAGGAATTCGCCGAGCGCTGCCTGACCATCGCCACCCAAACGAATTCCCGGAAATACATCGCCAAGGCATGGCTGCTTCAAGGCGAGATCGCGATCGCCCGCAAGGCGTGGGACGAGGCCCAACAATCGCTCGGCCAGGCCCTCAAGCTCGCGGCCGCGATCGGCAACCCGCCCCTGACGGTGGCGGCGCATATGGCCGTGGGCGGGCTGCACGGCGAAACCAAACGCGACGACAAGGCCAGGCACGAATACCAGGCGGCGCGCGCCATCGTCGAACGCATCAAGGCCGACACCAAGGACGCGGACTTGCGCAACGCCCTCGACAACGCCCCCGCCTTTCGCCAATTCGAGCAATTATAGCCGCAGCCGCGGCCGCTGGGCCACCAAGACGTTGTTAGGATTACTGATGAAGCCCAGCGTCAAGAGAAACCGATAAATAATATGTTGTATCAATTTGTTTCAGGGTTTACTTAACCTCACATAGCCGCAATATTCCACCCGAAACATCGTTCGCTCACGCTGGCGCGGCTTCCGTCGCCTCGGCTTCGAGGTCCTCGGTGGCGAAGTTGGCGGGGGAGACGATTTCGAGCACCTCGAAGTCGTCGGAATATTCGATCAGGTTGTGGTCGATGCCGGGCGGCTGGTTGATGCAACTGCCCTTCTTGATGGTGACCTCGCCGACGCCGTCGTAGTGGAAGCGCGCCCAGCCGGCCAAAACGTAGACCAGTTGGAAGTCGCATTCATGCCGGTGCAGGCCGGTGCCGCGCCCGTCGAAGGCTTGGGCGGCGCGGATCACGTGGGCGATGATCCCGCCCTTGGTGGCGTCCTTGATGCCGAGGTCGCGGTATTCGAAATAGGGTCGCAGGCCGTCGGCCTTGAAGGTGGCGCCCTCGGCGTGGTTGACGGAAAAGTCGGAATCGATCTTGGCCATCTGCGTTGCTCCCTGCCTCGTGGTGGTTGGCTCCGGCCCCAGTCTAGCGCCTCGTTTGGCGCTTGGCGATTGCGGCGCGCGCCGCTAGGCTCGGTGGCGGCGAAGAGCGAGCGGAGGACGGCATGGGCGGCCTCGACGAGCGGGAAGTGATCTACGAGTTCATCGAGATGGGCAACGTGGTCAAGGTCACCGCCATCGACCCCGACAGCGGCACGGAAGCCGTCATCGTCGGCGCGCGCAACGCCACGCGCCAAGTGCTCCAGCACAACGCGCTGCGCAAGCTCAAATACGTGCTCGCCAAGCGCGCCGGGCCGTGAGGCGGCCGGAGAACCTTTCGCCGGCCCTTTCGCCGCCGCGGCGGATCGGCTAGACAGGGCCGCGCCGCCCCGGCGGGGGGCGGCCCAAGGCGCAACAGGCGCGGCGGCGGGGCGCGATGGCCTATTTCCTCCAGCAACTGATCAACGGCGTCACGCTGGGCAGCATCTACGGGCTGATCGCGATCGGCTACACGATGGTCTACGGGATCATCGGCATGATCAATTTCGCCCATGGCGAGATTTACATGATCGGCGCGTTCATGGCGGTGCTGTGCTTCACCATGCTGGGCGCCGCCGGCGTGACCTGGGTGCCGCTGGCCCTGGTCATGGTGCTGCTGGTGGCGATCGTGTTCACCGCGACCTACGGCTGGGCGGTGGAGCGGATCGCGTATCGGCCGCTGCGCGGCTCGCATCGCCTGGCGGCGCTGATCTCGGCCATCGGCATGTCGCTGGCGCTGCAGAACTACGTGCTGCTGTCCCAGGGCGCCGGGGTCAAGGCGGTGGCGCCGATCATCACCGGCCGGCTCACCGTGTACGAGACGCCCGGATTCGACGTCACCCTGAGCTACATCCAGATTTTTATTATGGTGCTAACCGTTGCGCTGATGGCGGCCTTCGCGACCTTGATCACCCACACCGCGCTGGGCCGCGCGCAACGCGCCTGCGAGCAGGACCGCGGCATGGCGCTGCTGCTGGGGATCGACGTCGACCGCACCATCTCGCTGACCTTCGTGATGGGCGCGGCGCTGGCCGCGGTGGCTGGCGTCATGGTCACGCTTTATTACGGCGTGATCGATTTCTTCATGGGCTTCATCGCCGGGTTGAAGGCGTTCACGGCCGCCGTGTTGGGCGGCATCGGCTCGCTGCCCGGCGCCATGCTGGGCGGCATGCTGCTGGGCATGGTCGAGGCGTTCTGGTCGGGCTATTTCAGCGTCGAGTACAAGGACGTCGCCGCCTTCGGCATTCTGGTCCTGGTGCTGATCTTCCGCCCCACCGGGCTGCTCGGGCGCCCCGAAATCGAGAAGGTCTGAGTCTTGGCCGACGGCGCCGCCCCGGCGCGCAAAACTTCTCCCGCCGTGGCGATCCTGCGGGAAGCCGGCCTGACCGCGGCCGTTGCCTTCGCCCTAGCGCTGCCCCTGATCGGCCTGCGCGGCTTCACCCGGGGCGGCGCGATGGTGGTCGAGACCCGCTTCGAATGGCTGGCGATCGCCGTGGCGGTGGTGTTCGTGGGCCGCCTCGCCCTGATCGGGCTGCGCCACGCCATCCCGAGGCTACGCCGCGCCGTGGCGGCGCCGCGCCGGGTCGGCGGCCACGCGGCCGGCTTGGGCAGCCAGATCGAGCGCTACCGGGTGCCGCTCGGCGCGGCCGCGCTGGCGTTTGTCGCCGCCATGCCGTTCATGCCCTTCGCCGACCGCTACATCATCGACGTGGCCACCCTGGTGCTGATCTACGTGATGCTGGGCTGGGGGCTCAACATCGTGGTCGGACTGGCCGGCCTGCTCGACCTGGGCTACGTCGCCTTCTACGCGGTCGGCGCCTACAGCTTCGCGCTGTTGGGCACCACCTTCGATCTGTCGTTCTGGGCCTGCCTTCCCATCGCCGGCGCCTGCGCCGCCATGTTCGGCCTCCTGCTGGGCTATCCGGTGCTGCGCCTGCGCGGCGATTACCTGGCCATCGTCACCCTGGGCTTCGGCGAGATCGTGCGGTTGGTGCTGACCAACTGGGTCGCTTTTTCGGGCGGTCCCAACGGCATTTCCGGCATCCCGCGCCCCACCCTGTTCGGGCTCGAATTCAAGAAGCGCGTCGCCGAGGGCCAGACCTTCCACGAATTCTTCGGCATTGAGCACGCCGGCGTCCACCGCATCATTTTTCTGTATTACGTGATCCTAGTTCTTGCATTGCTAACGAATCTCTTCGTCCTGCGCATCCGCCGCCTCCCCATCGGCCGCGCCTGGGAGGCGTTGCGCGAGGACGAGGTGGCGTCGCGCGCGCTGGGCATCAATCCGGTCAACACCAAGCTTTCGGCGTTCGCGCTGGGCGCCATGTTCGGCGGTTTCGCGGGATCGTTCTTCGCCACCCGCTCGGGCTTCATCAGTCCGGAAAGCTTCACCTTCATCGAATCCGCGATCATCCTGTCCATCGTCGTCCTCGGCGGCATGGGCAGCCAGATCGGCGTGGTGCTGGCCGCCGCCGCGATCGTTCTGGTGCCCGAAGTGCTGCGCGAATTCGCCGAATACCGCATGCTGGCCTTCGGCATGGCCATGGTGCTGATCATGATCTGGCGCCCGCGCGGCCTGCTGGCGCATCGCCGGCCGACTATTCTGTTGCACGGCCGCGCCGGCGGCGCCGGGGGCGGCGGGCAGGGCGGTCCGTGAGCGCCCCCCTGCTGGCGGTCGAGCACCTGACCATGCGCTTCGGCGGTCTGGTCGCCATCGACGACCTGTCGTTCGAGGCCGCCGACAAGAAGATCACCGCCATCATCGGCCCCAACGGCGCCGGCAAGACCACCGTGTTCAATTGCCTGACCGGTTTCTACAAGCCCACCGTCGGCCGCCTGACCCTGTCCAATGGCGCCACCCATTACCTGGAACGCATGGAAGGTTTCCGCATCGCCCGCGCCGGCGTGGCGCGTACCTTCCAGAACATCCGCCTGTTCCCGGCGATGTCGGTGCTGGAGAACCTGATCGTCGCGCAGCATAACGAGCTCATGGACGCCTCGTTTTTTTCGTTGGCCGGGCTGCTCGGGCTGGAGCGCTACCGGCGCGCGGAAGCAAAGGCCGTGGAGCTGGCGCGGTTCTGGCTCGACCGCATGGGGTTGATCGATGTCGCCGACCGCGCCGCCGGCGAGCTTCCCTACGGCGACCAGCGCCGCTTGGAGATCGCGCGCGCCATGTGCAACAAGCCGGCGCTGTTGTGTCTCGACGAGCCGGCGGCCGGACTCAATCCGCGTGAATCGGCCGACCTCAACGTCATGCTGCGCGAAATCCGCGACCGCCACGGCATCGGCCTGCTGCTGATCGAGCACGACATGAACGTGGTGATGGAAATCTCCGACCATATCGTGGTGCTCGACTACGGCCGCAAGATCGCCGACGGCGCGCCGGAAGCCGTGCGCAACGACCCGGCCGTGATCCGGGCCTATCTGGGCGACGACGACGACGACGACGACACGACGCCGGACGGCGCCGGGGCGCGGAGCCCATGATGCTCGCGGTCGAGGGCGTGCATACCTTCTACGGCCAGATCGAGGCCCTGCGCGGGGTCGATCTGCATGTCGAGGCCGGCGAGATCGTCACCATGATCGGCGCCAACGGCGCGGGCAAATCGACTCTGCTGATGACCATCTGCGGCAATCCCCACGCGTCGAGCGGCCGGGTGATGTTCGACGGCGACGACATCACCGCGGTGCCGACCTTCCAGATCATCCGCCGCGGCATCGCCCAGGCGCCCGAGGGGCGGCGCATTTTCCCGCGCATGACGGTGCTGGAGAACCTGCAAATGGGCGCGGTCACGGCGGACGAGTCCCATTTCGACGAGGATATCGCGCGCGTCTTCACCCAGTTCCCGATCCTGGGCGAGCGCCGCGACCAGCGGGGCGGCACGTTGTCGGGCGGCGAGCAGCAGATGCTCGCCATCGCGCGCGCCTTGATGAGCCGGCCCCGCCTGTTGCTGCTCGACGAGCCCTCGCTGGGGCTGGCGCCGATGATCGTCAAGCAGATCTTCCGGGTGATCGCCGAGATCAACCGCGCCGGCATGACCATCCTGCTGGTCGAGCAGAACGCCTACCACGCGCTGCGCGTGGCGGACCGGGGCTACGTCATGGCCAACGGCCGCATTTTGATAAAGGGCACCGGCAAGGAACTCTTGGCTGATCCGAAAGTCCAGGCCGCCTATCTGGAAGCGGGGCATTGAGGGGCATGGTTTTTATGCGTCCCCACAGACGGCTAGTTTTCAAAGGCCTATGCATGTGGAGGCGCACCCCCTCACCCCGACCCTCTCCCCCTTGTCCAGGGGGAGAAGGAGAAGAGAAGCGCGCCGGCGCTGGTCTGGAACCCTCTCCCCACGCTTGCGGGGGGAGAGGGCAGGGTGAGGGGGGTGCCCGCCATCGAACGGGAGCCGCGTGGACGCGCAAATTTTATGGCACCGGGGGGGTGGGACG
>SMVB01250024.1_pt1 | contig 20682 bp, 17 predicted proteins | sample 2456461 | NCBI WGS metagenome assembly SMVB01 (sample SAMN11095934, study PRJNA526329) | marine sediment metagenome | biome: Marine sediment; feature: Surficial sediment; material: Deep marine sediment; isolation source: Hadal surficial sediment | place: Pacific Ocean | collected 2014-05 | depth...
ATCTTCTCCGCGATGAACTTCGAGTAGAAAAAATAGCCGCCAGCTATGGCTATCATGCCGATGAGTGCCGGAATGATTGCGCTCATTATTCAACCAGGGTTCGAGGTAGACACCTGGGGGTTTCCAACCTCAACCGAGGTTAGAGGCCGCCCCAACGTCGGTCGCTCACAGGCGACCGGGCGGCAATGTAGGGGAAAAAGTCGCTCCCGTCAGCCCTGCGTATGAAGAAAGTCGGTAAACCCTGCGTCGTAATCGGAGAGCCCGTTCTGTCCGGTCATCTTCATACGCTCCTCCATGATCGGCTTCATGACGGTCCATACGGCCCGCTCATAGGCCGAGGGCGGAGGCCGAATCGCGTGGAAGTCCTTCGCCAGCTCCTCGCGCAGACGCGACTCGTCCACGAGGCGGTGATAGTGGTCGAGATCTCCGTCCGCCAAGACGCGCAGGTTGCGATGCATACGTTCGGAGCGGGCGGACTGCACCAGGACGGGGTCGTCCGAAGTGCTGAGCGCCAGATAAGCGATGGCCTGGGCCTGAAGCTCCTTGTAGTAGCCTTTTCTATGGCAGAACTCGTGCGCGATGATATGCGGCTCGAAGATGCCCGAGTCCCGGAAGATCGTGACGTCGCCGGAGAGGATGTCGCAGACACCCAGGGCGAAGGGAAAAAGGATCTTCGCGAGAGCGACACTGCGTACTTCCGCGCTCGTTTCGACGCGTTGACCGGTGATGGAGGCGATGTAGGCCGTGAGCTGCTCGTTCACGACCTTGGCCAACTCTTCTCTGGAGCGCTCCAACGGCACGTAGTCACGGTTCAGCACGGCGACCAGATCCTTGACCTCCTCCTGCCTGGCCTCCTCGCTCATCGCCTCGAGATTCGACGGGTCCTGACCGAAGGTCTCCTCGAAGTCGATCGGGCGGGCGTCCTTCCGGGCGAGCCAGTCGCTCAGCGCACTCCCTGCGTAGGCCCCCAGGGCAAGGGCTTGGACGATACGACCCGGCACGCTGGCTCGGAACAGCAGCCGCGACGCCAAAGGCGCCAGCATGAACACGTCGGCCAGCGGAAGGGGCGTGTACGTCGCCTTGTTGGGGATTTCTACTCGGTCTACGGTCACACTTACCTGCCTGTCTCGTTTTGGGTCATCACTTGGAACGTCAGGTGTCTAGCGCCCAAGAGCTAGTTCGTACCACATCAGGCGGCCGTAGGTCCCTTTTTTGCAGGAGGGCGGAAGAGTGGCTCACGATCCCGCTCCGGCCAGCGCTTCGCTCTACCGCCTCCGGCGGCAGACTGCCCTGCGCGGGACCGTGAGCCCCTCTTCACGTCGGCATGGTCGGGGGGGCAACGGACCGCTCTCCGGGCTACAGGGGCGGGGCGGGACGAATATTCCCACCATCCTGCCAGCGGCCCCCTCAGCATGGGGGCGTCCGTGTCCGGTCCGACCGGTCCGTCGTGGAGGGGGAGGCGGTGGTCCTCCGGAAGGAGCAGTCCGACGGCGAAGCCGAGCAAAAGCGCTCACCCACCCACCCGCCAAAGCCCCCCCAAGCCCGGGCGGGCGGTGTTCGGCTCCAGAGAACACGCTCGAGGGAGAGGGATCGATGGTCCTCCGGAGGACAGTCTGCGGCGAAGCCGTAGAGCGAAGCGCTGGCCGAAGGAGGACCGCCGATTCCTGTCCCTTCCACACGCAACAAAAGGAGCAGCAGACTGCCCTCCTCGGGCGGCCCACCCCTTTCCGATTATCCTTCTGACGGTACAATGCTTCGAAATGCCATCGACTGAACCTGATCGGTTCGTGAGTGATCGGGGCTACTTGCCTGGTCTCCTCCGTTGGGCCCTGCACCCCATGGCGTGGGCCCTGCTCCTCTTCCCGGGTGCCGGGTTGGCTCAGAGCGGAGGCCGAGACGCCTGGTTCCCGGACGCGGAATACTTCCCCCGGCCGACGGCTTCGGTCCGTGAGCCGACGTTGGGGCTGGGGGTCGTGTGGACCACGGTGTTCCGAGACCGGGCCGACCCCGCCGAGCGCCCACCGTTCGACCTCCAGGGGGGGAACGGGCTGGAGGCCGACCTTCAGGGCGAGGCCGCGCTCGGCGGCAACGTCCGGATCTGGCAGCCGGTGCAATGGGCCGACGGAGGACTGACCCTGGGCATCCAAGCCGGGGTCTTCGGCCGGTTCCGCCTGGAGGTTTCGAGCAACGACCTCGTAGCCTCGGACTGGATCGTGGCTCTCCCGGCGGAGATCGCGCGAGGACCTTGGTCCGGGCGTTTGCGCCTTCAGCATTGGAGCGCTCACGTGGGCGACGAGCTGATCGAGCAGGGTGTGGAACGCGTCGACTTTACGACCGAGACGTTGGAAGCCCTAGTGGCCTATGGGTCCGACGCGTTTCGGGTCTACGGAGGCGGAAGCCTGGTGGTCCGTTCGAGCCTCGAGAACGAGGTTCAGTTGGGCTCGGCCTTCTCCGACGATGTACTGATCCGGTTCGGCGCCGACGCTCGTGTGCGTCCTTGGGCCCGAGACGACATAACGGTGGACGGGGGAGTGGATTGGCACAGCAGCGATCGCACAGGGTGGGCGGGTCAGCTCTCCGTCCGGCTCGGCCTCGCCGTGCACGACGGTACACATAAGGCTCGGTTGAGCGGCGTCTACCACCGGGGGCCATCCCCCATGGGCCAATTCTTCCTCACGAACGAGCGGTACTGGGGAATCGAGTTGTTTCTTGAGCCGTGAGCGGCGTACGTTTCGCCATGTCCTATTCGACGCACCCATCGACGCACCCATCGACGCACCCCGCCATGTCGGGAGTCCAACACAGTTCACCCTATTCGTTTCAGTCATAGAGAAGTTGTCCATCTCTGCTCTGGAGGCCGCCCATGACCTGCTCTTTCCCTGATCTTCGGTTACGTCCCCGAGCCACCTCACGTCTCCGTGTGCGGTCGGGTGTGTTGGGCCGGACGCTTTTCGCGGGAGCCATGTCTGTCCTGCTTCTCCCCCTCTCACCGATGCTCGGCATGGCACAGAGTCTACCCGCCGACGGGGCAACGGCCACCGCCCGGCTGGAGGCCTCGCCACGGCACGGGGAGTGGATCACGTACGACGCCGGTGGAGGGGATCGCGTGCACGCATGGGTTGCCTATCCCGAGAGGAGCGACCCGGCCCCCGTGGTCGTGGTCATTCACGACATTCGCGCGATGTCCGACTGGGCACGGGCGGTGGGCGACCAGCTGGCCGCAGACGGGTTCATCGCGGTCGTGCCGGACCTCCTCTCCGGCAGGGGGCCCGGAGGCGGCGGTACGGAGTCCTTCACCTCCAATGAGGTCGGCCGTGCCATACGGGACCTCGACCCCGCTGACGTCAACCGGCGCTTGAGGGCCGCTGCTGCGTACGGCACTTCCCTCCCCTCCGCCACGGACCGAGTTGGCGTCGTCGGGTTCTGCTGGGGAGGCTCCACGAGCTTCGCCTTCGCGGTGGATTACGCGGATCTGAACGCCGCCGTCGTTTATTATGGCACCTCCCCACCCACGGAAGCTCTCTCGAGTGTCCGGGCCCCTGTGCTCGGCCTCTACGGGGGAATAGACAACCGGGTCAACTCGACCATCCCGGCGGCCCAAGCCGAATTGGCGCGCCTCGGCAAGCGATATGACGTGAACATCTATGACGGGGCCGGGCATGGCTTCCTGGGCCGCCAGAGCGGCCAGGACGGGGCCAACCAGGCGGCTTCCGAGGGAGCCTGGCCGGCCACGATATCGTTCTTCCGCGAGCTGCTGGAGGAGTAACCGCGGAGGGAATGCCGGAAACGAACCCAGTCCTCCACTTCGATTTTCGCCCCGGGGGAGCCGTTCGCCCCGGGGCGGGACCTCCGTCCCCTTCGTCGGGCCCGCTCACCTTCCGCCAGCCGATCGAGGTCATCTCGACCAGTCGGCTGGAGGATGTGGCTCCCGCTCTGGCTCGCGTGGAGGCAGCGGCCCTGGAAGGACGCTGGGCCGCAGGCTTCGTAGCATACGAGGCGGCGCCGGCCTTCGACCCGGCATTCCGGGTCAAGGAGAGCGGACCGCTCCCCCTGCTCTGGTTCGGAATCTTCGAGCGGCCCGCGCACCCGGACAAAGCCGACCCGGAGGAGGCGCCCTTCGATCTGGGCCAATGGACGCCGGACGTCGACGCTCGGGAGTACCATCGCTGCATTCGCGTGATCCGTGACGGCATCAGAGATGGTGCCGTTTACCAGGTTAATTACACGCTGCGTCTGAGGGCCCCCTTCGCGGGGGATCCTCTCGGGCTCCACCGACGCCTGTGCGCTGCGCAAGGGTCGTCCTACTCGGCGTACCTCGACCTGGGGCGATTTAGCATCCTTTCTGCATCCCCGGAGCTCTTCTTCGAACGAAATGGCTCGACGATCACCTGCCGCCCCATGAAGGGTACGGCCCGCCGCGGGCGCTGGAAGGAAGAGGACGAGGAAGCGAGCGCTCGCCTCCTCGCGTCCGAAAAGGACCGCGCCGAGAACGCCATGATCGTAGACCTGGTCCGAAACGACCTCGGACGTCTCAGTGAATTCGGATCCGTGCAGGCCCGCGACGTCTTCAAGTTGGAGACGTACCGTACCGTCCATCAGATGACCAGCACGATCGGGAGCACCGTCCGGAAGGGGAGCACGCTCGTCGATCTCTTCCGAAGTGTCTTTCCGTGTGGATCCGTCACTGGAACACCGAAGATCGCGTCCACGGGTTTCATCAAGGATCTCGAAAGGGCTCCACGAGGCGTTTACTGCGGGGCCATCGGCTACGTGGAACCGGGCGGTGACTGTGTGTTCAACGTACCGATCCGCACGGTGGTCGTGGACCGGGAGCAGGGGGAAGCCGAATACGGGGTCGGCGGGGGTATCACCTGGGATTCCTCCCCCGACGAAGAGTACGCGGAGGTGCTCGCGAAAGCGGAGATCCTCAGGGCCGAGTGGCCCGCATTCTCACTCCTGGAGACGTTTCGCTCAGATGGTCTGAGTCCGGTACGACTCGCGGCCCACCTCGAGCGAATGGAAACGTCCGCGGTCTACTTCGGCTTTCGGTTCAGCGCGTCCGAGGTAAAGGCGACGATCGAGCGCGCGCTGGCCGAAGCCGGAAATGCCCACCCACAAGCGGCCAGTACAGGTACCGCCGACACCTCCTCCTCCTGGCGGATCCGTGCCCTCTCGGACGAGCAAGGTCGCGTCTCGGTCGAAGTGAGTCCCTGTGATCCCCCAGGTTCCACCGCCCGTTTCCGGGAATCCCCCGGGCCGAACACGGCGCCCCGTTCGGAGACACCTCGCCCGACCGCGCCCCACCCCATAGGATTCGCCAGTCGCCCGGTCTCTTCCGGCGACCCGTTCTTGTTTCACAAGACCACGCATCGCGCGGCATACGAATCCCGGGCCGCTGAACACCCCGATCTCTTCGACGTCCTTCTGATGAACGAGGACGGCTACGTCACCGAATTCACGCGCGGAAACGTGGTCGCCGAATTCGACGGGTCGGAGTGGACGCCGCCCCGGGAGTGCGGGCTACTTGCGGGAATTTTCCGAGGTGAGTTGCTCGCCGAGGGTAGGATTCAGGAGCGGCTACTCACGCCCGCCCAGGTGCGCGGGGCCTCTCGCCTCTGGCTCATCAACTCGGTGCGAGAGTGGGTGGAGGTGCGGCTGGTCGACTAGCCCCATATCATGGGCTGTTGTTCACGGATCATGCGCTGTCATCCGCACCCGCCCTTGTCGAGGCGGGGCTTGTAACCGAAAGGAAGACCGACATGCAGTCGCGAGCCCCGACAAGTAGGAAGACGATCTGGGGATGGGCGCTCTACGACTTCGGCAACTCGGCCTTCTTCACCGTGATCGTGACCTTCGTCTACGCGGCCTTCTTCGTTGACATAATTGTCCCTGATGGTGATACGCTCGGTTCGGTCATCTGGGCGAGTGGGCTCACGGTGACTGGCATCATCGTCGCGCTGACCTCACCCTTCTTGGGCGCCCTTGCTGACCGCGCAGGCCACCGGCGGCGGTATCTGTTCATCGCGACGGCGGTCGCAATCTTGGGAACCGCGCTCCTCTACTTTCCTACCCCGGGAGAGGTGCGCCTCGCCCTCATGATCTTCGTGATGGCCAACGTGGCGGCCGAACTGGCGATGGTTTTTTACAACGCGTACCTGCCCGACATCTCCACGCCGGACAACATCGGCAAGATCTCCGGGTACGGGTGGGCGCTGGGATACGTGGGTGGGGTTTTCGTCCTGGGGATCGCGCTGGTCGGCTTCGTCCAACCCGACCAGCCCTGGTTCGGTCTCTCGACGGGCGAGGAGGGGCAGTTTCAAAATTTTCGAGCGATCCCGGTGATGATCGCCGTATGGTTCGCAGTCTTTGCCGTCCCGATGTTCCGATGGGTTCCCAAGCCCGAACACCCGGACACCCCCCCGCTCGGTGAGCTCCTGCGGGGTACCCTCGTCCAGCTCAGGAGCACGTTCAAGGAGATCCGGCGCTACGGACAGGTCGCTCGTCTACTGGTCGCCCGCATGATCTACAACGACGGCCTCGTAATGATCTTCGGCATCGGGGCAATCTACAGCATCGAGGTCTTCGGCTTTACGATCGAGCAGGCGTTGCTCTGGGGTTTGGGGGTCCAGATCACAGCCGGTCTCGGCGCCTTCGCGATGGGATTTCTCGACGACCGCATCGGAGGCAAGAAGACGATCGTCATCTCGCTGGTCGGGCTCTCGGTCGCCGTCCTCTGGGCCACGCTCGCTCCGGCGGAGAGTGCGACCTCCCTCTACCTGGCAGGGTTTATCATCGGCATATTCATGGGTCCAAATCAGGCCGCGAGTCGCTCACTTCTGGGCCGCTTCGTCCCGGCGGAAAAGGAAACGGAGTTCTATGGTTTCTTCGCCTTCTCGGGGAAGGCCACCTCCTTCTGGGGCTTTGCTATCTACGCTGCAATGACGACGGCCTTCGGGAGCCCGAGGTATGGCGCGGGTGCGGTCATCGTCTTCTTCCTCGTCGGGGGCTTGATCCTTGCCACGGTCGACGAGCAGGCGGGTGTAGCCGCGAGCGGCCGGGTCTCCGCCTCGTAGCCATGCGTATCGTCGCCGGCAAACACGCGGGTCGCCACCTGACGTCCCCCGCCAAACGGATTCGGCCCACCGCGGAGAACGTGCGGGACCGCTGGCTCGGCCGTCTGAAGGACGACCTCGATGGCGCGCGGGTGTTGGATCTCTTCGCGGGCTCGGGAGCCCTGGGGCTCGAGGCGCTGTCGCGAGGTGCCGCCTCGGCGGATTTTGTGGAAAACGGGCCAGAGGCGCTTCACTCGCTCAAGGCCAACGTAGCGGCGCTCCGAGAGAAGAAACGTACCCGAATCTTCAAGCGAGACGCCATCGTTTTCGCTGAAGCGCTCGATGAACACAGCTACGACATCGCGTTCGTCGACGCGCCCTACGGGTCGAAGAAGCTGGACCGCATCGTCCGCACCTGGGCCGATTGTCACTTCGCCCGGATCCTCGGCGTGGAGCACGCACGGGACCACGATCTCCCGAATGGGCGGCTCCGAGGCCGCACGCGGCTCAGCGGTGAGACTGGGGTGACGATCTTCCGCGCCTCGGTCGTTGAGGAGCTGCAGGCCAGGGCTCGCTCGCAGACCCCTTCGGAGACCGGGACTCGTCCACGAGCTCCCTCGGGTAGATGACCAAGGTCGATCAGTTCGAGAGTGTGTTCCGGTCGGCAACGCGCACCGTATTCCAACCGGTGCCGGTCGAACTCGATTCCGTTCTGGTCGTCTCTGATGCGGACGGATCCGCCGCGGAGGAGTTCACGGCGCGGTCCCACTCATTCCTCGCCATCCTCGACGAGCGCGAGAACCTTCGCTGGGTGACCGTGCAGGGGAGTGAGTTCCACACGGTTCCCGACCTTCTCGACCGGGTGGAAACCGAACGCCCCGGCCTCATCTGTACCCATCGTCATCTCCACTCCGAGAGCTGGAGATGGCCGTACACTCTGGGTGAATATGTGGACGTCCTGACCCAGGCGACGACCACACCCGTGCTGGTCATGCCCCATCCAGAGCGGCCGGAGTTTCAGGAGCTGGCCGGACGTCGCCCGCAGTCGGTCATGGCCATGACCGATCACCTGACCGGGGACCACCGGCTGGTGAACTACGCAGCCCACTTCACTCAACCCGAGGGACGCCTCCTGCTCGGTCATGTCGAGGACGACGCGATCTTCGAGCGTTACATGGAGGCCATCTCCAAGATCTCCACGATCGACACGGACGGGGCCCGCAAAGAAATTCGGGACCGACTGCTGAAGGATCCCCAGGATTACATCGACTCCTGCCGGAAGGGGCTGGCCCGCATTGCGCCCGAGCTTACGGTCGAGGCGATGGTCACGTCTGGACACCACATTCGGGCTTACCAACGGCTCATAGAGGAGCATGGAGTCGATCTGCTGGTGATGAACACGAAGGACGAGGATCAGCTCGCCATGCACGGACTGGCGTACTCATTGGCAATCGAGCTGCGCACCATTCCGCTTCTGATGCTGTGAGGCGCTCGCTGTGACAATCGCTCATTCTGCGCCGCGTCTCGTAACATCGATGGTCCAGGAAGCCACTCAGGGTCCGAGCCCGGAGGTCTCCCTGACGGTCACACTCTTCTTCGCGGCCCTCCTCGTGGGCATGATCCTGTGTCTGGCGTTCGAAGAGAAACTCCACGCCCAGAAATCTCTCATCGTCGGGCTCTTCGCGGTGATCACGCTGTTCGCCGGAGCGGTCCTCCTTCCCCTACCGTATGGGCCCTACCTGATCGGCGAGCACGAGGTCGCCCTGCCGGTATACATTCCCGCCATCGACTGGGGTGTCATCACGATCATCTTGGGCGCAAGCCTGTTCGTGGACGTCACGTCACGTTCGGGGCTGTTCACCTGGGTCGCGATCCGGCTCACCAAGACCTCGCGGGGCGACCCCAGAAAGCTGCTCTGGTACTACGGCCTCATGACCGTCGGGTTTTCGGCCGTGCTGAACAACGTCACGGCGATGATCATCGTAGGGTCACTCTCGGCCGTCTCCTTGGCCAAGCTCGAGCGATCCGACAAGTTGCTCGGATTCCTCTTGATCGAAGGGCTCCTCACCAACGTGGGCGGGCTCCTCACGCTCATCAGCTCCGTGCCCAATATCATTGTCGGGACCGCGGCCGGTATCAGCTTCATCGATTTTTTTGTCAAAGCGGCCCCGTTCGTGCTCGTCGTCACGATCGCCACGCTGCTGATGGGCGCACGGATCTTCGAGATCCGGGGGCTCGCCACCCCAGAGGAGATCGAGGAAGCGGCTCGACTCGTCGAGGGCTTCGACGAGCGAGACGGTATCGAGAGTCGAGGGTTCTTTTGGTTCGGTGCGGTGATGCTCGTGCTCTTCATCGTAGCGATCGCGACGGCATCCGTGACTCCTTACATACGCGATCTCGGGATGGGTTACGTTGCGCTCGCGTTCGCCGCCGTCATGTTGATCCGTTATAAACACGAGGTCGACGAGTTCTACCGCACCATCGATTGGGATCTCCTGGCGTTCTTCGCCGCCCTATTCGTGGTCATCTCCATGATGGAGCACGCGCAGGTTCTCGCGCTCATCGGTCGTGGCGTCGAGGCCCTGATCGCCCTCGGTCCACGTGCCGGAACATCGGCCGTTCTTCTGTCCTCGGCGGCGTTCAGTTCGGTAACCGACAACATCCCGCTGGCAGCGATGCTGGCCAAGATCGTTGCGGGTATCCCCATGCCGGGCGGGGGCATACGCCCACCGGGAGATCCCCTCTGGTGGGCCGTGATCTTCGGGGCGAATCTGGGCGGCAACCTGACCCCGATCGGGTCGGCCTCGACGCTGGTCGCGGTCACCATCATGCGTAAACACAACGTGCCGCTCTCGTTCGTCGCCTTCGTGCGCAAGGCGTTTCCCTTCGCGGCCATGCACCTGGCCCTCGCGGTCGGATACGTCCTTATCGGGACGTAGCGGTCGACCTCCAGCTCTTCAACAGCTTTCGAGCCCCGACCGGCCTGTAAGCTGACCGACAAAAAAAGCATATTACCACGCCGAATTCGCTTGTAGCTTTGATTCGTAGGGGGACGTCGAGCGGCTAAGGGGGGCAGGATCTGTGCGAGAGTCTATCCTGAGGCATAAATGGCAACAGTTGCGCCACTTGATGGCGCGATACCGTTCCCGGCGTGAGCTCCACAAGAAAGGTTTCACCATTCTGGAACTGCTTGTGGTTACCGTGATCATCGGTACGCTCTCGACCCTGGCCGCGCCCCCACTCCAGAGGGCACGGGACATGGCCCAGGTGAGTCGTGCGATCGCGGAAATCAGAATCATCTCATCGGAGCTGGCGATCTATATCGAGATCAACTTCGAGCCACCGGTGAGCCTGGCCGTGATCGATCGGGCGACCCTGCTCGATCCGTGGGGCAACCCCTACATGTACGTGCCGCTCGCCGGGTCGCATGGTAATGGGGGGGCGCGGAAGAACAAGTTCGACGTGCCGCTCAACACCGACTTCGACCTGGGCAGCGCCGGACCAGACGGTGAGAGCAAAATTGCACTGACCGCAGCTGCGAGCCAGGACGACATCCTCCGTGCCTGGAACGGAGCCTTTGTCGGCCCCGCTTCGGATTTCTGATGTCCTCAACAGGATGAAGGGGACCGAATGAGATTCGACCTCGAGCACTTCCAGACCAAGCTCGGTCGGAAAATCGTTGGTCTGTTCCTCCTATGCGCCCTGCTTCCGACCGCAACGCTGTCGTTCTTCTCCTACCGCACGGTCCGGCGGGAGCTTCGCGCTCAGAGCACCGAGCTGATGGCTTTGGGCGCGACCGACGCTCAAATGGGGGCCCTGGAAAGGCTCCAGTCCGTCGAGAGCGAGCTGATGCTTCTGGCCAGCTCGCCCAGCGTGGCACGCGCGCTAAGTGGAACGGGTGATGGCGCGAGCGGGACGGAGTCGCTGCGGCGGCTCGATGCCCTGACCCTGACCACCTCGGATGCGACCATTCCGATCGTGGGCGACCTGGTGGTTACGCCGGAGCTTTCATCCGCGACGCTCGCCAATCTCGACCGGGGTGAGAGCGCGTTGGTCGCTGTCCCGGGTGCCGGAAGCAGGCCGGATCTCTTGATCGCACGAGCTCCAGGGGGAGCGGGCACCGACGCAGGCGTGATCTGGGGGCGGATGATAGGAGACAGCCTTTGGGCTACGGCACAGGTGTACGCCGTCGGAATCACCGCCAGCGAGATCAACTTCCAGGACGACAAGGGATATTGTGTGCTGGACGATGAGCAGGGGCCGCTGGACTGTGCCGGGGCACTGCTGAGCTGGCTTACCGACGGGGTTCCCGAGGACGTCCACATCCCGGAGGACGCCATTCACGGAGCCCTCTCCTGGGCCACTGAGGAGACGGTGTACGCAGGCCACTATCGCCATCTGTTCTTGAGCGGCTTCAACAGCGAGAACTGGACCATCGTTCTCGGCAGGGACGAACAAACCATTCTGCGACCGTTGGTGGAGTTCCAAAAAACACTGGGGCTTCTCTTGGTACTCGTATTCGCTTTTGTCCTGCTGTTGAGCGCAGCCGGCATTCGCCAGAACTTGGGGCCACTGGCCAAGCTGATGGAGGGTACCCGCCGGCTCGCCGCACAGGACTTCAGCGCCCGCGTGATCATTACGAGTGGAGATGAGTTCGAGGAGTTGGCCGGATCTTTCAACAACATGACCCAGAAGATCGGAACTTTGGTTGAGGAGTTGAAAGATCTCAACTGGAGCACGATCACGACGCTCGCGCGTACCATCGATGCGAAGTCTCCCTGGACTGCGGGTCACTCCGAACGGGTGTCTCAGATGTCTGTGGGGATCGCACGTGTTATGGGGCTAGGCGAGGTTGAGCTGGAGCGGCTGTATCGCGGCGGACTCCTCCACGACATCGGTAAGATCGGCGTACCCATCTCCATCATCGACAAAAAAGGACGGCTCACCGATGAAGAGATGGCCGTCATGCGGAGTCACGTAACCATCGGCGCGCGTATTCTCGAGCCGCTCAAGGCCCTCGAGGACGTGTTGCCGATCGTCCTCTACCACCACGAACGCTGGGACGGGAAGGGATATGAGGCCGGCTTGCCCGGCACCGACATTCCCAGATTGGCGCGGATCCTGTGCGTTGCAGACAGCTACGACGCGATGCGCTCCGACCGTCCCTACCGCACCGGAAGAAGCCCGGACGAGTCACTCGAAGAGATCGCGTTATGCTCGGGAAGCCAGTTCAATCCGGACGTGGTCGCGGCATTCGTCGAGTACATGGCGTCGGACGAAGGAGAGCTCGCGTCCATGGGGATGTTCTCGCCACCCTTCGGCGTGCCTGCCGAGGCCGGTGCAAGGTCGTTCCGCTCACTCGCCGGCGCTGGGACATAGAAGCATGAAGGGCGGCAGATGGTGCACATCGTTAGGTGCCTTGCTCCTGATCCTTGCTTGTGGCTCCGATAGGCTCGAGGCACCGCTAGCGAACGTCCAGGGGCGATGGACCACTATCGACGAGCTGTACGCGGATCGCGCGTTCGAGATCGACGACGATTTCCTCTATCTGCTACGGGGGGGGAACACGTTCTCGGTATACAAGATCCACGATGTGTGGATCATCGACGACGACCTTCCACGCTACACGATCCAGTATAGGGGAGACGAGGGCACCTTGTTTTCGTTCAATTTCTACCTGTCGCAGGAGGAGGGCGGCACCGTCCTCTTCCCGTATCAGATGCATATGAAGTGGCGCAGAAACCCCAATGCCTCCGTGCCTTGGGGCGTTCTCATGGATATGGAGAGAGAGTCCAGGCCCTCCTCCGATTGATAGGAACTCAAAGGCCACGCCCGATCGGCCCGCGGAAGAGTGAGCCCGTCCAAGGGTCTCGCCGGCTGTGACCTCCAGTTCGCTTGCGACCGGTGCGCCATATGCCCAGGTTGATGACGAACGAGGCGGTTCGTGTATGACGCCCCGTACCGGGTCTCCGCGCCGGCCCAAATCACCGAGAGTCCCGGCACACATACGGAGAAACCAATGACAGCACCCAGCGTGCCGACCGTACCGAATGTGGACCGCGAGATCCTTCGCGAGGCGATACAGGAGGAGTACGAAGTGGTCGCGCGTGAGCCCCAGCGCGGTTTCCACTTTCATACGGGCCGCCCGCTCGCCGAGATCCTGGGCTATCAGACGGAGTGGCTCGACGGATTACCCGAGGGCTCCATCGAATCCTTCGCGGGCACGGGTAATCCGTTCAGCCTGGGAACGTTGGCCCACGGAGAGCGGGTCGTGGACATCGGCTGTGGCGCCGGCATCGACTCGCTCATCGCCGCAGGGATGGTGGGCCCGGAGGGGGCGGTGATCGGCGTCGACATGACACCGTCCATGCTGGAGAAGGCGCAGGCCGGAGTGAGAGACCTGGACCACGTGGAGTTCAGGCTCGGGTTCGGAGAGGAGCTTCCAGTGCCGGACGGATGGGCGGATGTCGTGATCTCCAACGGCGTCGTGAACCTCATGCCGGACAAACATGAGGCCTTCACGGAGATGGCCAGGGTGCTCAAGCCAGGAGGGCGCATTCAGATCGGTGACATCCTCGTGGACCGACCGGTGCCCGAAAACGCGAAGGAGAAGATCGAACTCTGGACCGGCTGAATCGCAGGCGCTCTGCTGGAGGCAGAGCTCAGTGCCACGGTCGTGGCCGCGGGATTCACGGACTTCGAGATCACCTGGCGGGCACCCGTGTTCGAGGGAGCGCCTCAGCAGTCGAGCGCCGCGCAGTTCGGAACGAAGGGAATCAACTACCGGGCAACGAAAGCGGGTAGCTGAATGGGCGGGCAACTGAATGGATAGACGGTCCATGCTCAAGACCGGGACGATGGGCTTCCTGGGGCTGGGGCTCGGAGGTGGGCTCGGCGTGGGGATCGGTGGGTGTGCGACGGGATCGGGTGGGGGAAGCTCGCTCGTGCTCACCCCGGTTCGTGTCTCGTGGGACCGCGTCATTCGAACGACCGTGGGCCTGCGTCCACATCGGCCCTCGGGCTTCGTACTCCGCGCCGAGAGACTCGACGCCAAAACCGTCATCCACAACTACGGCCACGGGGGCTCCGGAATGTCGCTCTCCTGGGGAACGGGGTTTTTGGCCGCCGAAATAGCAACCCAGCAGGAGGACCGTAGGGCCGCCGTGATCGGCTGCGGCATCGTGGGACTGACCACGGCGAGGCAGCTTCAGCGGCGCGGCTTCGATGTCACCATCTATGCCATGGCCGTCCCGCCCAACACGACCTCGAACATGTCGCTCGCTGGCTTTACCCCGACGTCCGGGCTCGTGGACACCGATCGGCGCACAAGGGCGTGGGACGCTCAGTTCCGGCGTGCGGTGGAGATTGCCTACAAGCAGCTCCAACTCCTGGTCGGCCCGAAATACGGAGTCTCGTGGATGAATGGCTACTCGATGCAGGCCGCGCCCCCGGCGAACGCTTCGGCACAGCCGGCGTCGGCACCGAGCCGGCCACGCCGCCCGAGCCTGCTGCCGCCCGAGTTACGGACGGGTAGTATCACGCTTGGACCCGGAGACCATCCGTTCCCGACTCCTTACGTGAGCTACCGGCCCGCGATCCGCATCGAGCCCTCGATCTACCTCGACGCGCTGGTGGAGGACGTCCTTCTTTTCGGGGGCCACATCGTCATCCGGAAGTTCGACACACCACGGGATCTGATGTCGCTGGAGGAATCGGTCATCGTGAACTGCACGGGTCTCGGATCCTCCACGCTCTTCAACGACCGGGAGCTGACACCCCTCAAGGGCCAGCTCACCGTGCTCGTTCCCCAGCCGGAGGTTGACTACAACACCTTCGGCGGTCTACGCCGCACATCAGGCGGGTTCGGTATTCACATGCAACCCCGGAGCGATGGGATCATCCTGGGCGGCACCTCCGAACGAGGCGTCTGGACGCTGGAGCCAAATGAAGAAGCCCTTAGGCGAGTGGTAGAGGGACACATCGAGTTGTTCAACGCGATGAGAGGGCTAGCTCGCCCGACGCAAATCGCGAGTATGGGCCCACCCGACCACGTTCCACCTGTCGAAAGCTTTTTCGGGTTGACCTCGTAGATGGCGAAGGTAAGGGCCTTTGCGCTCGCGTTGACGGTAGTAGGTGCCGCGTGTACCCCCGGCTCCGCATCCGTGGGATCCCAGAGTGTCATGGACCAGGTTGCCGAGTCCTACGTGCGGTTGGTCCTCGCTGTGGGGGAGTACGACGCGGACTACGTCGACGCGTACTACGGTCCCCAGGAGTGGCGCGACGAGGTCACGGCCGAGCAGCTCGGACTGTCCGCCATAGCGGCCCGAGCCGATACGCTGATCGACCTGCTTCGCGCCCTCGATCCTCCGGGCCAGGAGCTGGAACGCCTTCGTTATACCTACCTCGCGACCCAGTTGGGTTCACTCGCTGCTCGAGTGGACATGTTGGGGGGTCGCACGATGACGTTCGACGAGGAGTCTCGGGCCCTTTATGACGCGGTGGCACCGACCAACCCCGGAGAGTACTACCTCTCGATTCAGGAAGAGCTGGATGACCTTCTTCCGCCCGGTGGATCGATCGCGGAGCGATTCAGGTGGTTTCAGTCCGGGTACGTGATTCCGCCCGACCGACTCGACGCCGTGTTCACCAGGGCCATCGAGGAGTGCCGTGAGCGCACCCTTCGGCGGGTCGACCTGCCCGATGGTGAGAGCTTCGTGCTCGAGTACGTAACGGATCAATCGTGGAGCGGCTACAACTGGTACCAGGGGGAATACCAGAGCTTGATCCAGGTTAATGTCGACTTTCCCAGCTCGATCGACCGGGCGGTGGACCTGGCCTGCCATGAGGGTTATCCCGGGCATCACACCTACAACGTCCTCTTGGAGCACAATCTGGTGAACGGCAGGGGATGGCCCGAATTCTCGGTCTATGCACTCTTCAGCCCCCAATCGCTCATCGCCGAGGGTAGTGCCAACTTCGGGATCGAGATGGCCTTTCCAGGGGACGAGCGACTCACGTTCGAGCGTGACGTGTTGTTCCCGCTGGCCGGTCTGGACCCCGCCACCGCCGCGAGCTACTACCGGGTACAGGAGCTCATGGCCCGAATGAATTACGCCGGGAACGAGGCCGCACGACTCTACATCGATGGTGACGTCGACGCCGACGGAGCCGTCGCCTGGCTCGTTCGGTACGCGATGTACAGCCCCGGAGGCGCTCGCCAACGCCTGCGTTTCATCGATCAGTACCGCAGCTACGTGATCAACTACAACCTCGGACTCGATCTCGTGAGAGATTTCGTCGACGGTGATGGGGCTGACCCCGCTCTCGACGCGCGCTGGGATCGCTTCCTGGGGCTGCTCACGTCGCCGAGGTTGCCGGGGGATCTGTAGAAGGCTCGGAGCCCCCGCCGAGTCGGCCGGGTCGGCCCGATCGGAAACGGCGCCCGGACCCACCGAGCAATCAGAAAATGTACCCCGTGTTGATGTAGAGGGCCGCGCTTGATTCGCTGGAGTGTCCGACATCGAGCCCGGCGACGAAGTTTTCGCCAAACCCCACCCGCAGGCCCCCACCGAAGGCCGTGTGCAGATCGGAAAGGAGCTCCCCCAGGACGAGGCCGTCTTCCCAGACCCGTCCCGTATCGACGAAGGTGGAGAGGATCATGTGAAATGACCGCCCCATCACGGTGAAGTCCGTCGCATGCCAACGCAGCTCGGCGTTCCAGAGGAATAATCCCTTGCCCACGTAGCGGTTTCGGGGGATACCCCTGAGGGTTCGGCTTCCGCCAAGTCCTTCCCGTTGTTTGAAGGACGTCTGTATGATGCTCAGGTCATAAAACGGCGCGTCGCCCCGCACGTCCTGGACGATGATCCGGTTCACGAAGGTGAGCCTGTCGCCAAGGGGCACGTAACGCCGATCCACCAGCGTCCACCTGATATATCCCGACTCGCTCCCCAGAAACTCCGGCACCACCTGGACGAGCACCTCCGACCACGTTCCACGGTGCGGGCCCGTTTCCCGATCGCGCGTATCCCAGATGAGGCCGGTCCGGACGTGATTCGACCAACCCCCCGGGATCGTTTCGGGAATCGAGCCGGGCACGCCGGCGTTTCCGATCACTTCACTGAGGAGCGTCGTGGTCGCATCCTTGGGGAGCGGATCGACCTTCGTGCGGGTGGCGCCCACGCCGGCCAGCACTCGGAGGGGGGTGTCCCCAAGGCTGCGTTGGACGTTCACGGCAGCCTGCCTCTGGGTGCCTCCGAAGCGGTAGTAGTATTGGCCCTCCGTGTCTTCCAGGAGGGCGTCGTATACGGAAGTGTTCCCCAGGCCATAGTAGGGAATCGCGAACTGACGCTTACTTCCGAGCGACGCATCGATCCGCCATCCTTCGGGAAGCAGATGGGGAGCATCGAAGAAGAGGGTGAACTCGCGGCGGCCCCCGGTGGTCAGAAACACCGTAGGCTGTATGGTGAACCGATAAGGCGAGAACCCACCATCGCCGTAGTTATACAACTCGAACAGGACGCCGTAACCGAAGCCCTCGTCGGAATCGTAGTTGAGCGCCGGAAGGCCGGTGGGCTCCCATCCGGTAGGGCCGGCAGACTCCTGAGCGTCGAGCGGGGAGAGGCCAGGCGCCGTGAGGAGCATCACGGCCATGGTGCCGCAGGCAGCCATCGACCAGGACATCATGGTGCGGGCGACGGGACGTCCGAGTTGCAGCGTGTGCTTCTTCATTTGATCCCCCTCCATGACCGTTGTGAGTATTGAGGAGAAGATGCGTTCATTCGCGTTCCGATATGATACGTCAGACTACGTAGCACACGAGTGCGGAGTACGTAGCGGCAACCGGCGCATATTGACACTATATTCGTGTAACACGATATTCGTGTCATGGCTAGACGACTCAGGAACGTCACTATGACGTTGGACGAAGAGACGGCGCGCTGGGCTCGAGTCGAAGCGGCAAGACGGGATACCTCCGTGTCGAAGCTCCTCGGCGAGATTCTACGGGGCGAGATGCGCCAAGAGGCTCAGTACGAGGCCGCCAGGCAGGCCTATCTGGCCCAGAAGCCCGGGATTCATCGTTGTGGGGACCAGCCCCTGCCCTCCCGAGAAGAGCTGCACGATAGAAGCGCTACTTGAGGGCTACTTGATAGAGGAGCCGCACGATGGTGACGGTCTTCGTTGACACGAACGTGCTCGTCTACGCTCGCGACCGAAGCGAGCCGGACAAGCAGCGTCGTGCGGCGGAGTGGATGGCGAACCTCTGGGAGACGGGCCTAGGAAGGCTGAGCTTTCAGGTCATCCAGGAATACTACGTCACCCTGACGACCAAGCTCGATCCACCTCGCTCCACCAAGGACGCACGAGACGACGTCGTGGCTCTGGGTGCCTGGAGTCCCGTGGGCATCGATCATCGCACCATCGAGGGAGCCTGGGACATCCAGGACCAGTACGGCTACTCGTGGTGGGACGCGCTCATCGTGGCGTCGGCCCTCCAGTCCGGATGCCGATACCTACTGAGCGAAGACCTCCAGGGCGGCCAGGTGATCGATGCGATGACGATCATCAGTCCGTTCACTCAGGAGCCCGAGCAGATTCTTCCGGGTCGGTGAGGGGAGCAGCACTACCAGGCCCGGTTCACCTCCGAGGGACCGAACGACAGCCACGTTCCCTGATAACCCTCTGCGTGGAGGTCTCCCCGGGTCCAATCGCACACGCCGTTCGGGAAGATCGTTTCGAGGGCAACCCAGTCCTCGCCGGTAAACTCGACTTCGTAGTCGGATGCAGTGAGGCTCTTCAGTTGACAGCTCACAATGTTGTTGGCGAGCGGGGCCCCCGCGACCAGTCGAGGAGTCGGGTAGGCCGGGTAGATCGCGCCACATGCACCAGCCCCATCGTAAGCGAGGGTTTCGGTCACGTTCATCCGTCCCGCGTCCTGGGTGTCCCAGCAGTTGTCCACCAGATCGGCAGGTTTCGCCCGCACAACCTTCTCCGAAAGCCGGATCGGCCCGTCGTCGGCCTGAATGTTGGTCAGCCAACGATCCATCTGCCGGAACAGCGCACCAAGATCCGGCCGCTCTTCAGTGAAGCCCCAGAGCCCACCCACGTTCATGACGTGGTTGTCGGCGTGTCCGTTGGCGGCCGCGATGCGAGCCCGCGTCGAGAACTGGTGGACGATCATGTGGATATCCCCACCCGCACGATGGTCTGTGTAGCTCCGGTAGTCGATCACCGGAGTCGTGGCCAACCCGCCGCCACCGTAGAGGATTCGCCCGGTGTCCAGAGCACGCCTAGCCGCCGTGGGGTTGGCGCGATGGCGCTGGGGCACATGGTTGAGATCGGCGTCGTATCCTCCAACGTCACGATTGAGGCTCAGGAACTGCGCCTTCGTGATCTGTCCTCGATTCAGTGCGTCGAGGCCGTACTGTACGCCGTAGTTGTCCAGGGGTCGTGCCGCGAATCCGGTCGACGCGTCGACGCCGTAGACATTCACCATGTGGTCGTACACGGTCGCCCGAATCCCGTCCGGTTGTGACAAGCTGTAACGGAGCGGCTCCAGCTCGGGAAGGCTCACCTCCGCGCCCTGTTCCTCCGCGGAGGCGGTCTCCGAGTACGTGGCGTCGATCCGTGCCGCGCCCCGACTCAGGTTGGGAATGCTCCCCCAGGAGCCGAACCCCGAAACCAGGCGCTGCTCCTCCTCGGTGAAGGCGCGTGGAGCGATCTCGGTAAAGTAGAAGCTTAGGAGGCGCGCGTCGGCCAAGGTGAAGATCGTGACCGAGGTCACGTCGGGAAAACTGGACGAGACGATGATGCCATCGAAGACACCCGGGTAGTTGTCGGCGGTCAGATGGCTCTGGTACGAACCCCCCGAGCCCCCCGTGGCGATTGCGTAAATCGGCTCGCCGTAGCTCTCCACGAACCGCTCCTTCACCATGATGTGCGTCTCGGAGGCCAGAAGGTCGTTACAGTTCTGCCCGAACACGTTCAGAGACGCGGACGTGAGGGCGTAGCCCATTTCGAGCAGCCCCGGGCTCAGTACGCTTCCGGTCGAGCGTCCCTGCTGGAACCAACCACTCCGGCAACCTCCACCGTGGGTGTACACCAGCTTTCCGTTCCAACCGCGGCTCCGGGTCCAGGGGTCCGGTGCGGGATCGGCCGGGTCGTGGAGCATGGCACTCTGGTAGATCGCGCGGTTGACCGTCCCGGTCTGGACTCGGACGATGAACGGCACGGTTTCCCCGTCCAACGTCGTCGCTTCAGCCATGTCGGGGGGCAGCGATCCGCCGTACGGCTTGAATTCACCATCCAGGGTAGACAGGTACACGTACTCGACCCGTGTCTCGATCGAACAGTTCTCGTCGAGCGGGGCGCCGAGCATTTCGCCGCCGGCCGTCATGAATTCCTCGGTCTGGCAGAGGTATGGCATTTCGTGGGGCCCGGAGATGATCGGACCGGAGATCGGGTAGTTCGTGAGCTCGAGCGCCGCCATGGCGTCCGACCCTGGAATCCGAGCCTCGATCTCGTTGTCACCAATGCGGAGTCCCTCGACGAGCCCGATGAGCGAGCCCCCCTGTACGGCGGGGCTGAACTGCTCCGTCACGTCCATCCCGTTTGCGGACACGCGTACTTG
>SMVB01219394.1_pt1 | contig 20656 bp, 23 predicted proteins | sample 2456461 | NCBI WGS metagenome assembly SMVB01 (sample SAMN11095934, study PRJNA526329) | marine sediment metagenome | biome: Marine sediment; feature: Surficial sediment; material: Deep marine sediment; isolation source: Hadal surficial sediment | place: Pacific Ocean | collected 2014-05 | depth...
CTTTCGGGGTGCAATTCGAGCTCAGTGTGCCTGATCGTCTATCGGCGGATTGGAGACGCTCTCTCGAATCAATCAAACCCTCGAAGAGATGGGCATCAAGCAGCACCCCTGGGAGGTGAGACACCCCGTGATGGATCAATTGGAAGCGCCCGATTTCATCATGGCCATGAGCGCAAACCTGTTCTCTACCACCGATCGGGCGATGCGCGATCTGGCGATGCGTACCTGAAGCGTGTGAACGACCTGCAAGACACGGCCTGGATCTGCATCGCGCGCGGGGCTCGCGAGACTCTGCTGGAAGCGAGCCTGGTGCTCACCGCGGTGTCCATTGACCATCGCATCGAAGCAGACGACTACACTTTCGTTCTGCTGGTGCCAGCGACCCTGGCAGCGCGGGCAACCTCCGAACTGCAAACCTACGACCACGAAAACCGTCTTCTACCCGCACCCGCACCCAGCTTGTTCACAATCGACAGCGGCTGGATCGGCGTTCTGGGCTATCTGCTCGTCATCTGGATGCTGCCATGGCTGGAGGCAAACTGGGCGTTCGCGTGGCGTGAAGCTGGCAACATGCAAGCGGGCCTGGTCAGGAACGGCGAGTGGTGGCGTTGCATCACCGCCCTGACCCTGCATGCCGATCTGGGGCACATCATTGCCAACTCCGCGTTCGGCGCGGTGTTCGGGCTCTTCGTGGGCCGCTACTTGGGATCCGGTTTCGGCTGGCTGCTGGTATTGATCAGCGGCGCGCTTGGCAACGGCCTGAACGCCTGGATTCAGCTAGACGAGTTCCGCTCCATCGGGGCATCGACCGCTACCTTTGGCGCGTTGGGCCTTGGCGCTGCCTACGTCTGGCGACGCGGTTACTTCAAAGGTCGCGGTTGGCGGCGCGGCCTGACACCCGTATTCGCGGCCATCGCACTGCTCGTGTACACGGGCGTGGGCGGCGAGAACACCGACGTGGTTGCCCACTTCATGGGTTTTGCTGCCGGGGTTGCGCTCGGCATTCTGGCGGCTACCTTCGATGTCAGGCGCCTCGGGGTGTCTGGGCAGTACCTCGCCGGCATGGCTGCCGTCGGGCTCGTCACGCTCGCCTGGAGGCTGGCGCTCGGCGCGGGCTAACACGCCGTTCAGCGGCGGCCCTGAATGGCCGCCGTCAGCACCAGCCGCATCGCCTCTTCTGGCGCCAGATCGAGCGGGGTCACCTTGTCCCGGGAAACCAGCAATGTGTAGCCCCCAATCTGGTAGCTCATCGGTAGATACACGGCTATGCGCCCCGAGCCGGAAGCGTCAATGAGCGTGGGCGCGCTATCGGTAACAAAACCGATCAGCGATGCGCCGTCTGCAACCTCGACACTTACCACCGTAGATGCGCCCTCCGTCGGTCCCCGCGAGAAGAACTCAAAGAAATCGCTGATGGCGGTGTACACCGTCTTTACCAGCGGAATGCGCTCGAAGACGTTGCTCACCGCCTCCCACAAACGCTTGACCACAAAAATCTGCACCAGCACGCCCGTCGCATAGACGACCACCAGCCCGAACACCAGCCCTAACCCGGGCAAGTAGTATGCGTGCGGCAGGAACACCAGGAATACAGGCCGCAGCAGCGCCTCGGTGCCGATGGCCAGCGCAATGACGATCCAGATTGTGAGCGCGATAGGCAGAATCACGCCGAGGCCGCGCAGAAATGTAGAGGTGATGTGACGCATGAGAGCCGACCTTAAGAAGTTCGACCACAGTCTATCCGGACATTACCGGGCAGACCCTACTTGGTTTAAGCTCGAGACGAATGCGGTCGATGCGCGAGGCACGGCGGAGTGCGCCCGTCTGAACTTCGCCGCGGACCAACCAGCGAGGGAAACTTCGGGAATTCTGGCGCAAAAGGGAGAAACAAGGTGTATCCAGGCAAGTGGGCGAAGGTGTTTCCACACAAGCCAGCGGTGGTGCATTCGATCAGCGGGGAATCCGTAACGTTTGCCCAGCTCAACGACCGCTCCAATCAGCTCGCACAGCTGATGTGGGACAAGGGCCTTCGCCCCGGTGATCACGCCGCCATCTTCATGGAGAACAACGTTCGCTACTTCGAGGTGATCTGGGCGGCACTGCGTTCGGGGTTGTACATCACCACCATCAACCGTTACCTCACGGCCGAGGAAGCCGGCTACATCCTGGACAACTGCGAAGCCCGGGTGATCGTCGCTTCGAAGTATCTGGCAGAGGCCGCAGCGGAACTGTCAGGATCTGCGCCCAACTGCCATACCTGGCTCATGACGGACGGCACGATCCAGGGCTACTCGGGCTACGAGGAGGCGCTCAACGGCTATCCGGCCGTGGCGTTGGAGGACGAACCCGCCGGTCAGTTCATGCTGTACAGCTCCGGCACCACTGGCCGACCCAAGGGCATCATGCGGCCCATGCAAACCCATAAGATTCACGAAGACGCCGGGCCCGTTGGCGCCCTGCAGAAAGCCCTGTGGGGATTCGACGAGAACACCGTGTATCTATCGCCAGCGCCCCTGTATCACTCCGCGCCCATCAGCTTCACCATTTCGACCCAGGCGCTGGGGGGCACCGTCATCATGATGCCGCGTTTCGACGCAATCGATGCGTTGCAGGCCATCGAGAACCACAAGGTTACCCACAGCCAGTGGGTGCCTACCATGTTCACCCGCATGTTGAAACTCGACGAAGAAGCGCGCTCAGGGTTCGATCTGTCCACCCACAAGGTTGCCATCCACGCAGCCGCCCCGTGCCCGGCCGGCGTGAAGCAACAGATGTTCGATTGGTGGGGCCCCATCATCTACGAATACTACGGCGGAACGGAGCTGAACGGCCTGACCCATTGCGGGCCCGAAGAATGGCTTGCGCATCCGGGAACTGTCGGCAAGCCGATCCTCGGCATCGTTCACATCTGCGGCGACGACGGCCGCGAACTGCCCAACGGAGAACCGGGGTTGCTCTACTTCGAGCTGCCGGAAATGCCGTTCTCCTACCACAAGGATGCGCAGAAAACGAAAGACGCTCAACACCCTGAACACCCCAACTGGAGCGCGCTGGGCGATATCGGTTACGTGGATGATGAAGGCTTTGTCTACCTCACCGATCGGGCTAGTTTCATGATCATCTCGGGCGGCGTGAACATCTACCCTCAGGAGATCGAGGACGCGATGATTCTGCACCCCAAGGTGGCAGACGTCGCGGTGATCGGGGTACCCAACGAGGAGATGGGCGAGGAGGTGAAAGCCGTCGTCCAGCTGGTTGCCGGGGCCGAGGCCTTAGCGGAGCTCGAAGAAGAGCTTCTGGCATACGCCCGCGAACACGTCGCCCACTTCAAGTGCCCACGCAGCGTGGACTTCGTGGACGAGTTGCCGCGCCTGCCCACTGGCAAGCTGTACAAGCGCCTGCTCAAAGACCGTTACTGGGGCAAGACCGACTCGAGAATCGTGTAGGGGCGCTCACGATTGGTCGTTGCAAACGGCTGCTACGCCGTAGCGAGGAAGTCCAGGAGTAGTTCGGTTACTTTATCGCCCGCCTGGTCCGTAACAAAGTGACCAACGCCCGGCAAGACTTCAAAACGGTATGGCCCCGCGACATGTTCGGCCGTTCCATCAGCAGCCACGCGACCTACCGTGGCGTCCGCATCGCCCCAGATATAGAGCGTCGGCACGCTGACCGGGCCAGCGCCGGGATTCACCAGAGCCGACTCGCGCGAGCCAGCCGCCCGATACCAGTTCAGCGCGCCCTCGAGAGCCGATTTATCGAGCAGTACGGTGAGGTACGCGTTCACATCGACTTCGGCTACGCCCTGATCCGCAAATGCCCGCCGCAGCCTGCCAGCATCGTTTTCCAACAACAGGCCCGCCGTTTTCGGATCGAGAAATGCGCGATGATGCTTGGATCGTTCCGACTGGGCAGGATCGCTGTGCATGGCCGCGGCAAAGGCCGACGGGTGCGGTCTAGACAGGACCGTCAACGACACTACGGCTTCGCGGTGCTTGGATGCAAGCAACCAGCCGAGCTGACCACCCCAGTCGTGGCCGACGAGATGAAACTTCTCGTAGCCCAGTTCCCGGGCCATGCCCAGTACATCGGCTACCAACAACTGGGTTGTGTAGTGTTCGGGTCCTTCGGGTCTGGCGCCCGCCGAATAGCCGCGCTGGTCCGGCGCGACCGCGTAGTAGCCAGCACGCGCCAACGGCGCCAGTTGATGGCGCCAGGTATGGCTGGTTTGCGGAAAGCCGTGCAGCATCAAGACCATCGGGTCACCGCGCACGCCGCAGGTTGCTGCGTCAAACGTCATGCTGCCAACCACAATCCTGGTCACGGTTGCGGATCGCCGAGTTCGCCGCAAAGCTCGCCGACCCTGAGCTCTCCTTCCCGGGTCTGCCCGCCAATCTCCAGGAACCTGCGCATGTTGCGCTGCGCGCCTTCGGTACGCAGCAGTTTCTGAAAAAGATAGGCCTCATCGGCCAACCCGTCATGGAGCGGTTTGTCGGAACAGTTTACAGCCTGTTTTGCAAGCCGCACCGCCTCAACAGGGAACGATGCTATTCGCTGCGCTAACGCATCTACAAAGGGGCCAATCTCATCGGGTTCGAAGACGCGATTGAGATAGCCCCAGCGTTCGGCTGTTTCCGCATCCAGATCGTCGCCGCCCAACACGATCTCCATGGCACGAGCCCGACCCACCAGCCGCGGTAATCGCTGCGTGCCGGTGCCACCCGGTAAAATGCCGAGCGGCACCTCCATCTGATTGATCTTCGTTCTGCCGCGAACTCCAAAGCGCATGTCGAATCCAGAAACCAGCTCACTGCCCCCGCCACCAACGCGCCCTTCGATCTGCGCGATCGTCACCTTGTCCATGACCCGAAAGCGCTCACACATGGCGTGATACTCGTTGAGCTCGGCCGAGTACTTCGCATCCTGATCGACCGGAAAACGGAGTATGGCCTCTACGTCATAGTGGGCGAGGAAAAAATCCGGATCTGCGCTTTTCATCACGACCACCGTCAGGTCGGAGTCATCTCTGAGCTCTTTAGACAACCCAGCGAGCTGTGCATAGAGCTCGGGCGTGATCAGATTGATCGGTGGGTTGCTGATCGTGACGCTAGCCACCCGGCCGCGCTTATGTACCGTCAACAATTCATATTCGTAGGCCATTTGTTGCTCCTCTGGCTGGCCGTTCCGGTCTGGAGACCGTGCCGGCATTGCCCCATACTGACAGGCATTATCAGTAGGGGATACGCAAGGCGGGAGACATGGACAAGTGTGGGCAAGCGATCGTCGATCGCATAGACCAGCTCGCTGACGATCTGCTCGCTGTTTCGCACGGCATCCACGCCAATCCGGAGCTGGCGTTCAAAGAACATGATGCGTGCGCACTGTTGGCGGGTACCGCTCGGCGGCTGGACCTGCCGGTAAAAACCGGCGTCTACAGCCTGGACACCTCGTTCGAAGCCAGTTTCCAGGGCGCTAAGCCCGGGCTCACGGTAGCAATTCTAGCCGAGTACGATGCGCTGCCCGGCATCGGCCACGCGTGCGGGCACAACCTTATCGCAACGGCCGCGCTAGGCGCTGCGCTGGGGCTGCACGCAGTTGCCGATCAACTCGTCGGAACGGTGCGCCTTTTGGGTACTCCGGCCGAAGAGCGGGGCGGTGGCAAGGAGCTGATGGCCCGGGCTGGTGCCTTTGACGGCGTGGACGCGGCGATGATGATTCACCCCGCCGGAGTCAACCTCACTACCATGCCGTGCATCTGCGTAGCCGAGGTGGAGGTCATCTACCACGGTCGCTCGGCGCATGCCTCAGCGATGCCTCACAAGGGGGTAAACGCGCTTGACGGTCTGCTTCTGGCATACCAGGCAATCTCCAATCTACGCCAGCACATTCGTGACCACGAACGTATCCACGGGATTGTGGTTGAAGGCGGGCAAGCTCCAAACATCGTGCCCGATCGCGCGGTAGGTGATTTCTATGTGCGAGCCGCCAACGAAACGAACCTTGCCAAGCTAAAACCACGTGTGCAGGCTTGTTTCGAAGCCGGTGCAAAAGGCAGCGGCTGCGAGGTGGAGGTGAACTGGGCCAACGTCGACTACCTTGACCTCAACACCAACTGGCCGCTGGCCGATTGCTTTCAACGCCACGGCGAGGCGCTGGGTCGCGTGTTTTTGAAGCACGAAAAGTTCGCCGGCGCCGGCAGCACCGATATGGGTAACGTAAGCTATCGGGTACCGTCGATTCATCCAATGCTTGCCTGCGCACCCCCCGACGTGGTGATCCACAACCCCGAGTTCGCAAAATGGGCTCGTTCCGAGCAAGGCGACGCGGCAGCTCTCGACGGCGCCAAGGCGTTGGCCTTGACCGCTGCGGAATTTCTAGGCAGCAAATCACTGCAGAGCGAGACGCGCAAGGCGTTCGAAATTTCCAGTGGCTTGGGCTAGTGGCCCCTCCCCTGCCGCAGATCGTGGCCGACCCGGCAGACGTTACCCCAGCATGGCTGACCGAGGTGCTCGAACACAGCGGCGTGCATGCAACGATAGCCGAGTTCAAAGCCAGCAGCGTCGGTACCGGGCAGGTGGGCCAGAACATTCGCTTTGAGCTCGGTTATCGCGCGGGCGACGGTCCAGCATCAATCGTCGGCAAGTTCGCGTCCGCCGATCCAACCAGCCGCAGTACCGGAGTCGCCCAGAACAACTACCTCAAAGAAGTCAGGTTTTATCAGGAACTGCGGCCAACGCTGGAAGTTCAGACCCCCGAAGTGCTGTTCGCGGCCATCGATCCCGCGACCCACGCCTTCTGCCTGATGATGGAGGATCTTGCCCCCGCCGTGCAGGGCGACCAGATCACCGGCTGCAACGCCGACCAGGCCCGCCTGGCGATAACCCAGGCCGTCAAATTGCACGCGCCGCGATGGGGAGACGCAAGTCTGAGCGAGCTGGACTGGCTCGGCCACCGGACGCCGGAAACCTCGGCCATGGGTCAGCAGATGTATCAGCATCTGTTTCCGGGCTTCGTCGAGCGATACCAATCACGGCTGGCTCCAGAGCATCTGGATATCGCTGAGCAGTTGGGCGCAAATTTCGCTCAGTGGTCCAACGGCTATGACGGTCCGCTGACCGTCACTCACGGAGATTTTCGCCTGGACAACATGCTGTTCGGCGGGCCCTATCCGTTGACCATCGTGGATTGGCAGACCCCCGGTCGCGGCGCCGCGATGTCTGACGTCGCGTACTTTCTGGGAGCCGGGTTGACCCCCGAGAAACGCCGACGTCACGAGCATGACCTGGTGCGGAGCTATCATGAGCAACTGCTCGCCAGCGGCGTCACCGGTTACCCCTTTGAAGCATGCTGGGACCACTACCGGCGGTTCAGCTTCAGCGGCCTCCTGATGGCCGTGATCGCATCGATGATCGTGGGCCAGACCAAGCGCGGTGACGACATGTTCATGGCCATGGCAACGCGCCACGCCCAGCAGGCCATCGACCTGCAAGCCGATGCCTTTCTCGCGTCATGAACGTTTGGCTGTTTGGTTACGGCTCGCTGATCTGGCGGCCAGACATCGCCTACCTAGAACGCCGACGCGCCAGGTTATGGGGCTGGGAACGCCGCTTCTGGCAGGGCTCTCACGACCACCGCGGCCTGCCGCACCATCCCGGCCGGGTTGTGACACTGGTTGAAAATGCTCAAGGCCATTGCGATGGCATGGCCTATCTGGTGCAGCGCGAGGTCGTGTTTGAAACTTTCGAAGCGTTGGATCACCGCGAGAAGAATGGTTACGAACGGGTCGAAGTCGGACTCGAACTCCCAAGCGGTGCACCACACCGGCGTGAGCCCACCCCGGGGGCGCCCACCGCGGGGGCGCCCACCCGGGGCGCGCTCACGCCAGGCGTCGTCTACATCGCAGCCATCGACAACCACGCCTTTCTGGGCCCGGCGCCGCTTCCCGAGATGGCCGCGCAGATCAGAACCTGCGAGGGCCCAAGCGGCCGCAACATCGACTACCTCATGGACCTCGCCCGCGCGCTGCGGGAACTTGACGCTGACGATCCCCATGTGTTCGAGTTAGAGGCCGCGGTTCGAGGGGGCGGTTGATGGACATTTCGTTCAGTTCAGAGCACGAGGCATTTCGGAGCGAGGTTCGAGCGTTTCTGGATGAGTCTCTGGATGACGACCTGCGCCAGGCACAGCAATTGTGTCCGGGCATCTTTCTCGACTACGAGCACAACATCCGCTGGCACCGCATTCTGCACGCTAAGGGCTGGATCGCCCCGTCCTGGCCCAAGGAATACGGCGGCACTGGCTGGGATCTGACGAGGCGCTACATCTGGTCAACGGAAACGACGCTTGCGGGCGCGCCCAGCGTGGCCCCGATGGCTCTAGGCATGTGCGGTCCCATGCTGATCGGCTACGGTACCCAGGCGCAAAAAAACTACTACCTGCCGCGCATCCTATCCGGCGAGGACTACTGGTGTCAGGGCTACTCGGAGCCAGGATCAGGGTCCGATCTGGCCTCGCTTGCGCTGCGCGCCACCAGCGATGGTGATCACTACGTGCTCAACGGCACCAAGATGTGGACCACCCACGCGCACTACGCTAATCGCATGTTCTGTCTGGTGCGTACCGACGACAGCGCAAAGCCGCAACAGGGAATCACGTTCCTGTTGCTGGAAATGGACAGCCCCGGCATCAGCGTCGAACCTATCGTGTTCGCCTCGGGAACCCACGAGGTGAACCAGGTGTTCTTCGACGAGGTACGGGTCCCGAAGGCCAACCGGGTCGGCGAGGAAAACCAGGGTTGGACGGTGGCCAAGTATCTACTCGAGTTCGAACGCGGCGGTGGCGGCAGCGCCGGCTATCGAGCGGCCCTCGACCGAGTACGCGCACTCGCAAACCTAATCGACCACGGCAATTCCACGCTGGCTGAGGAACCCAATTTCAAACGCGCGCTCGACGAAACAGACGTTACGCTGCAGGCAATTCAGTACACCGAGTTTCGAATCATGGCCGCGCTGTCAAAGGGTCAGAACCCCGGGCCGGAGTCATCGATCATGAAGAATCTCGGCGCCAACGTTGGCCAGCGGCTGACGGAGCTTGCCATAGAGGCCGTGGGCTGCTACATCGCGCCGCATCAGCCCGAGGCCAGGCAGGTGGGCCGGAACGTTCCGGCCGTCGGCCCGGCCGAAGGCATCGTTGCGTTTGCGCGCTATTTCAATCTGCGCGCCAGCTCCATCGCCGGTGGTACCAACGAGGTGCAGAAGAACATCGTCGCCAAGCTGGTGCTTGGGCTTTAAGGGCCGCACGACCAACGAGTCAAACGTCTCGAGGGAGGCAATGTATGGATACTCTGGTATTGAGAGATGACAGCGATGGGCTGGCCATCCTGACCCTGAACCGGCCCGAGGTGCTCAACGCCCTGAACCCGGCCCTGTTTGTCGAATTGCGTGAGCACATCGAGGCGATTGCAGACGACACGGACAACGTCGGCTGCGTAATTCTATGCGGCAAAGGGCGCTCGTTTTCGGCGGGCAACGATCTGAAAGCGATACAAGCCGGCGAGACCGCACCCAGCCGCCACTTCCAGGCGGAAACTCTGGACGCTATCGAGGCGTTGCCACAACCGGTGATTGCGGCCGTTCATGGGCATTGTTACACGGGCTCGTTGGAGCTGGCACTGGCGTGCGATCTCATGATTACCGCAGAGAGCGCGAAGCTTGCGGATACCCACGGTAAGTGGGCGATGACCCCCACCTGGGGCATGAGCCAGCGCCTGCCGCGGCGCGTCGGCATCCTCAACGCCAAGGAGTTGATGTACAGCGGCCGCGTGGTCACCGGCACCGAAGCCGCTGAGATCGGCCTTGCCAACAAGTGCGTGCCAGACGAGCAACTCATGGATGCGGCCCAAGCAATGGCACGCAGCTTTCTCGAGAACTCCTGGTTTACCCTGCGCGCCGACAAGATGCTGGTGAATCAAGGGCTCAACTACACCCTGGCTGACGGCCTGGACTTCGAGCGCAACAACAGCCCGGGCCGTGGCCCGGATCTGGAAGAGCGCTTGAAGAACTTCGGCAGCTAGCCTACCGCTATGGATTATGCCGGGCCATGAATGCCTTCGCGACTTCGGCCATCTCTTCGAAAACGCCGGGCCCCTCGACGCGCTGGCGCTTCAAGATCTTGTAGGAGTGGTCGGCGCTCTCCAGCCAATGCAGCTGGGCTCGATCACCGAGCCCCGCCACCACCCCTTCGAGCAGGTCGCGCTCAGCGAGCGCATCACGGGTGCCGCTCAGGAACAGCATCGGCAAACGAATCTGCGGTAAATGCTCCGCCCGCCTGCGCGCCGGTTTGTTCGGTTGATGAAGCGGAAACGAACAAAAGATGAGACCGTTGACGGCAAGATCGCATTCGGCAACCGCAAGCGATGCCATCCGCCCGCCGAAGCTGTGCCCACCCAGATATAGCGGCAGATTTTCGCGCGCAGCTGCCTCCACGGCTGATGCGATCGCAGCAATGGAAGTTTCCGCGCGATCCACCCGCCGCCTGCCCTGTTCCATGAACGGAAAGTTGAACCGCAGGCTGCCAATTCCCTGGGCGCCGAATGCCTGGGCAATACCCTGCATGTTGCTATGGCGGAAGCCGGCGCCGGCGCCGTGGGCGATAACGATCAGGGCGAGGGGCGCTTTTGGCAACAGCAGCTCGGCGCTCAGCGGACCCTGCGGGCCCGCCAGTGTGAGCACCCGTGATTTCACGGACCCCCGATCAGCCCAACTCGGATATGTCGCGGATTATCTTACCGACAATTCCGTAGGCCACAGACTCTTCGGCGCTCATCCAGTAGTCGCGATCGGTGTCCTTTTCCACCCGTTCAACGGGCTGGCCCGTCTGCTCGGCGATGATTCTGTTGATGCGCTCCCGGGTTTTGACGATCTCGCGCGCGTGAATTTCTACGTCGGTTGCCGATCCACCGAACCCGCCGGCGGGCTGATGGATGAGAAACCGCGTATTCGGCAGGCAGAAGCGGTGTTCCTGCTCCGGAGCGAGATAGATGTGGGTTGCGATGCTGCCCACCCAACCTGTGCCAATGGTTTTCACCAGCGGCTTGATGTAGCGGATCATGTCGAAGATGGTATCGCCGGATTCGACGTGTCCACCGGGCGACCCGATGTACAGAACGATTGCCTCATCTGATTCGTACGCCAGCGCCAGTAGTTTTTCCGCGGCGCGCTGAGCGACGTCTTTGTTGATCTCACCGAACAGAGTCAGCGTTCGGTTCTTGAGCAGCGTGTTTTCAAGGAACTGAAACTGCTTGGCAACCTCCGCGGCCTCTTCCATGCCATCCAGCGTGGTCATCGCGTGTCTCCCAAAACTAATCTCGTTAAACTAACGGCGTGCCATTCTACACTGGGGATCTTTATGCCGTTAGCACCCGAATATCAAAGCATGCTGGCCGAACTCGCCGAAACGCCAGGACCCGCATTCACCGATCTCACCCCAGCTGAAGCCCGAGAGATGTATCGTCTCATGCGGCCCGTAAACCCGGAGCTGGAGGTTGCCGACGTGCTCGATCACAGTATCGAGTCTGCATCCCCATCAGGAGAGGCGATCCCCGTCCGGATATACACACCCTCGGGCAGCGGCCCGTTTCCCGTATATGTGAACTACCACGGCGGCGGCTGGGTAATTGGCGATCTCGACACCGCCGATGCGGTCTGTCGCGATCTGTGCAACAGCGTGCCGTGCGTCGTCGTGTCAGTGGACTACCGGCTGGCTCCCGAGCACCCATATCCCGCGGCGGTGGAGGACTGCTACTCGGCCGTTTCCTGGGCGGCCGACAACATGCCCCTGTTGAACGGCAACGGCAGGCTTGCCGTTGGCGGCGAAAGCTCCGGTGGCAATCTGGCGGCCGTCGTGTGCCTGAAAGCCCGCGACGAGGATGGGCCCCGGATCGATTTCCAGCTGCTTTTGTATCCGGTGACCGATGCCGATCTCACCCGTCAGTCCTACCTGGACAACGGCGAAGGCTACATTCTGGAAACCGCGACCATGGCCTGGTTCTGGGATTACTATTGCCCCGACGTCGCCACTCGGGAGCAACCGTACGCCTCCCCCATCCGAGCAGACGATCTTTCAAACCTGCCCGCGGCGCTAGTGATCACGGCCGAGTTCGATCCACTGCGTGACGAAGGAATGGCTTATGCGCAGGCGTTGAGCGACGCCGCCACCCCCGTGGAAGCAGTCTGCTACGACGGGCTGGTACACGATTTTTTCGCCACCGCCCAAATCTTTCAGGTCAGTCGGCCCGGGTTCGAGCGTGCCTGCCAAGCGCTACGAGCCGCGTTTGCAGCTTGATCGCCGCTGATTCACTCTGATTTATAGGAAGAAGGAAAATCATGCTTTACGTTCTGTTTTGCGAAGACAAACCAGACAGCGAGGGGCTTCGCCTGACCAATCGCAAAAGCCATCTCGATTGGGTGGGTGGGAAAACTGACCAGATACGTCTAGCCGGACCCATGTTCAGCGACGATGGCCAGCACATGGTGGGGTCCATGTTCATTCTCGAGGCCGATTCCGTCGAGGCAGTTCGCGCGTTCAACGGCGATGATCCCTATACGCTGGCAGGGCTGTGGGGCAATGTCATCGTGCATCCCTTCCGCCAGGTTGTACCTTCGCTAACATAACAACCAACCGACTGACAGGAGAGTCAATGTGAAAAATGCCATCGTGATCGGCGTGGGTCCCGATCGTGGGCTCGGTGCCCAACTTTGCAAACGCTTCGCGGCCGAGGGCATGCACGTATTCGTCGCCGGGCGCACCCAGGACAAACTCGAGGCCGTTGTTGCAGGCATTGAATCCGACGGCGGCACTGCCACGGCCGTCGTGGCCGATGCCACCAACGAGTCGGACGTGGTCGCGCTGTTCGGCGCCGCCGGGGACGATCTCGATCTCGCGATCTACAACGCCGGCAACAACACCCCCGGACGGATCATCGACATGGACGCCGACTACTTCGAAAACGCCTGGCGCGTGTGCTGCTTCGGCGGGTTCCTGTTTGGCCGTGAAGCAGTGCGACGTCTGGTCCCAAACGGAAGCGGAACACTTCTGTTCACCGGAGCCAGCGCGTCCATGCGCGGGCGGGCGAGGTTCGGCGCTTTCAATTCATCCAAGGGCGCACTGCGAAATCTCGCTCAGGCGATGGCAAAAGAGTACGCCGCTGAAGGCATTCATGTCGGCCATGTTGTGATAGACGGCCCCATCGGCGGGGAGAAGATCATGAAAAGCTTTCCCGAATATGCCGAGAAACTCGGCACGCAGGGCATGATCAGCATAGAGGGTATCGTCGACGGATTCGTCTATCTCTACCGGCAAACGGCTACGGCTTGGAGTTTTGAGGTGGATGTACGCACGTCGCTCGAGAAGTGGTAGCTCTCCAGGCAAGCGGCCGCTCGCCGCGATTTGCTGGAGTTCCTGATACTGTCCATGCTCTACCTTGTGGTGGAAGCCAACTCACGCCACGATCGTCAGTCTACGCGAGCCTCGGCATAGCCGGTCACCACGACAGCACCGTCCTGGTTGGTGGTCTCCACCTTCAGCTTGACGATCCCGTCGGCGACCTCTTCCACCGTGGCGGTGGCGTTCAATGTGTCGCCCGGCCACACCTGGTTGGTGAAGCGAACACCGTACTTCTTGAGCCGTCCATCGCCTACGTAGTTGGTGACCATACGCCCAGTCATGCCCATGGTGAGCATGCCGTGAGCGAATACGGACGGGTATCCGGCTATCTGCGTGGTGAAGACCTCATCACTGTGCAGCGGGTTGTAGTCGCCCGACGCGCCTGCGTATTGCACGATCTGAGTGCGGCTGAGGTTTTCTACCAGACACTCGCTGTAGGTATCACCTACGTTCAAGTCACTTGCATTCAATGCCATTTTTTAAGCTCCTACTGGTCCACCGGGCGCTCGGTACGCACCCCGACGCCACGAGCGGTGATGACCAACTCGCCATTCTGATCCCGATATTCGGTGATCGTCTCTGAGAACGTCAGCTTGCCGGCGCGCTTGCTTTCTTTCTCCCAGGTTTTGCCCGGCTTTACTTCCGCCTTCAATACATCACCCGGTTTCAAGTGCCGGTGGTACTCGAAGTGCTGCTCGGCGTGCAGACCTCCCCCGCCCCCGCCGCCGCCCCCACCACCACCTTCGCGCTTTACTCCGGTGGCTTCCTTAGCAGAGCCGAACCACGGCTCGGCAATTTTCGGGCGAAGGAAATAGTCCGGGTCGAACTGGGCGCTCGCCTGAGCAAACGTGGGCGGCGCAATGACGCTGCCGGGCTCGGTGCCCTTGGCATAGTCGTCGTCGTAGTAGATCTTGTTGCCATCGGCAATCGAGCGAGCAAACATCATGATGTGGCTCGCCTCGACCGGAAACTTCTCCACAGCCATCTGAATTTCCCCCCTTAAGGTCGTGAACTGGTCGTGAAACGCAAAGGAAAGGCAGTATCCCTTATGGTTTGAGGCGGATCAACGACCCTTGAATTTCGGATCGCGCTTTTCCAGAAACGCGCTGATCCCCTCGATCTTGTCTTCGGTCTGCATCAGTGCGCCCTGCGCATACTTTTCGAACATGAGAGCGCCGGCCAGGCTCGCCTCCATACCAAAGTGAACCATGGCCTTCATGGTTCGCGGTACAAAGGGGGCGAACCTGGCCAGATGGTCGGCCATCCGGCGCGCCTCGGGAATGAGTTCATCGAGCTCGACGATGCGGGTTATCAAGCCGATCTGCAGCGCGCGCTCAGCATCGATGGGCTCGCCCATCAACAGCATCTCCATTCCCCAACCCCGGCCGACAATACGCGGCAGCCGAGCGGTGGCACCTCCCCCCGGAATGATGCCGAGCTTGCCCTCGGGTGTGCCGAATTGGGCATGCGGTGCGGCGATACGGAGGTCGCATCCCAGCGCTACTTCCAGCCCGCCACCCATGCAGATGCCGTTGATGGCGGCGATGGTGGGTTTCGGGGTTCGTTCAAGCTGATCGGCCAGGCCCTGCACAATCGGCTCCAGAGCCTTTTTGAAATCGCGATGCAGCACTTCGGAGAGATCCGATCCCGAGGCGAAGGCACGATCACCCGCACCGGTGATGGTGATCACTCGAACGGCGTCGTCGTCTGCGGCCAGCGTCACTGCCGCACGCAGGTCGTCCAACGTCGCCAGCGAAATCGCGTTGTGCTTGTCGGCCCGATTGATGGTGATCAGGGCCATCTGGCCCTGGATCTCATAGGTAATGTTTTCGAAGTCGCTCAATCTGGGCCCGCCAACCGATTGGTAAGGCTTTTCAGTCCGCCGCCCAGCTTTTTGGAAACCTTGTCCTTAACGCTGCCCTTGAACCCTTCGATATCGAGATCCAGGCCCTGAGCGATCATTTCCCTGCTCACACTCTTGTACACCGGATCGAGCAACTGCCGAATCACCTCGCCGATGGTCGCGCCATTTGAGGCTCGACCGACGTCTTTTAGATGGATATCCGGAATCTGCACGGACAGATCGCCGAATATGTCTGAGCGGACGGTGGTTTTGGCGTTCGTGAAATCGAGCCGGTAGAGGATGAGCCTCACGTCGGAATCTGTATCTGACGCGAACTTCTGCACGCCCACCGGGGTCGTCACGTTGTCCATCATCTGCTGCAGGTTCATCGCTTTGCCTCTAACCACCGCGGCAATCTCAGCCCCATCGATCTCCACATGCTTGAGCGCCACCAGATCCTCGCTGACTGAGACCGTCATCTTAGCCTCTGCCCCGCGCATGCACCAAGGCCCAGGTAGTTTAACGTATGTGCACGAATTAGCTGGCGGACAGCTCCGTGAACATCACGGCGCGTCTGGGTCAACGCGGCCGACCATTGAGGCTTGTACTGCGACTTGCGGAAAAAGTGAAGCTTACGTTTGACCAGGAGAACATCTCGATCCCATTTCCCCAACGGGACGCGCATGTGCACCAGGTCTGGGGCTGAGGCCAGGTTGCTCTTACGGTAAAACGTCCAGGCAAGGACGCCGTAAAATTTTTCAGTACTCCAAAAAAAGACCGCCGGCTTGGAGAGGAAGCCGGCGGGACAAGCGACCCTACGAATAAGGTCTCAAGGGGATAGAGATTACCTCATATCAAAGCAGTGTCACCCGCTTTGAGGCTGACTATGGCGGAAAGCTGTTTCGCGCGAATTTCGCAGCCTCGTCAATTTGTGTCATTTTGTAACGCTATTCCGACTACAAATTCACGCAAACGTCGGTGCCGCCATCAGGACCATCCTGAATGGCCACCCGCCAACCCTGGGCCTGGCAGAGCTGCTGCACAATGGCCAAGCCCAACCCGCTACCCCCGGTCACAACGCTGCGCGAGCGATCCAGGCGAAAAAATGGCTGGAACACCTGCTCCCGGTACTCCTCGGGTATTCCCGGCCCGCAATCGATGACGTGAATCTCCCGACCAATGAGCTGCACCCTGACGTTCTCTCCATGTTGCTGCGCATTGGTAATCAGATTGAGCAGCACCCGCTGCAGGGCGCCGGGCGCCAGAGACAGACGAACATCCTCGCCTTCACATGACAGCGGAATCTTGTGATCAAATCCGCCCAGGATGTCGACCACAAAGGGTCTGAGTTCCACTTCCTGCGGAACCTCTGCCGCACCGCGGGCGAATCGCAACGTGTCGCCAATAAGCTCGTCCATGGATTCGAGGTTGCGTGCAAAGCGCTCCACCAGTTTGGGGTCCACGTTGTCCGGCAACAGCTCCAGAGCCAACCGCATTCGGGTCAAAGGGGTACGCAGGTCGTGGGAGATACCCGCAAGAAGGATCGTTCGGTTCGATAGCAGCGCTGTGATCTCATGCGCCATGGTGTTGAAATTCCGAGCCAGCGACGCCAGCTCCCGTGGCCCCTGCTCCGGAAGCGGCTCGAAGTTTTCCCCGCCCCGATATGTCCCGACGCGTTCGGCCATTTCGACCAGAGGTCGGGTGATCCGCTGAACGATGAATAACGAGGTAACGAACACAACGCCAGCACCCAGCCCGACGATGATGATGGCCACGGAAAGCGGTTGAATGTCGCGCCGCCCCGGCGAGAATCCAATCTGAATGTCATAGCCACCCATGGCAACGTTGGCCCAAATGAGATCGTCGCCTTCCAGGAATTGAACCCGCGTGTTCAGGCGCTCACTGAGTTTATCTTCGACCAACGACAAGTATGGCTGGTCTAACCGCGCAACCGGCAGATCACGAATCTCCCCGCTCACGATGAGGTCGTGGTTCTGGGCTAGTTCAAGCTCGAAATACGGGCGCGCCTCCGGTGGCAGCTCGACCCAGGTCTGGGCCGAGAGCACCAGCAACGCGGCCTCATCATCTGCAGATTGCTCGGCAATGGGTACGATGACAAAATAATTCAAAGCAGCGATCGCAATGGCGACAATCAGCAGCGAGCTGACAACAAGAATCAGATTGGTGCGTGCCAGCAACGATGCCGGGCCCCAGAAGCCAGAGCGTTCCTCAGCCATTCCCATCGGGGCAGAACATGTACCCTTTACCCCAAATGGTCTTGATGAATACCGGCGCGGATGGATCAGGCTCTATCTTTCCCCGAAGGCGAGTCACGCGCACATCGATGCTGCGATCGAACGGGGATCGTTCCGCGCCTGTCAACAGGTCCAGAATTCGATCCCGGTCGAGCACCTTGTTAGGATGGGCAACGAGTATTTCCAGCAGGTCAAACTCTCCAGAGGTCAAGGGTACCTGCTTGCCATCCGAAGTGAGTTGATGGGCCGACAGATCCAGTTCGAACACTCCAAACTGCACTCGATTCTCGCCACCCTTCACCGCCTGCCCCGTGCGCTGTGCTCTACGCAGCACTGCTCTAACCCTGGCCAGCAGCTCTCTGGGATTGAAGGGTTTTCCGATATAGTCATCGGCCCCGACCTCCAGGCCGACGATGCGATCGATGTCGTCGCCCTGGGCGGAAACGATAATGATGGGTATGTCGCTTTCGCTCTTGAGGCGCCTGGCAATCGACAGCCCGTGCTCGCCTGGCAACATGAGATCGAGAATGATCAGATCTACGGAGTTCGATGCCAGGTAGGCGTCCATGGCCTCGCCGCCGTCGACGCAACCCACTTCGAAGCCCTGCTGGGATAGATAGGCCTGGATCAGCTCACGAATCTCAGGGTCATCGTCGATCACCAGAAGCTTGGCGTTTTCAGACTCCACAACAAACGACTACGGCGATGAGTCCTTGACCGTCAGGATGGGGCGGGTCTCCTGCTCGGCCTCTTTACGCGCGGCGCGTTGCTCAAACCCGACCCCATAGGACTCCGTGGCAGGTCTTTTCGGGCGAATCTGAACGACCTCCGCTTCGATGCGCACCACGGACCCATCAGGTTGGCGGATGATGCGCCCGAATCGGCGTCGAGTAAGGATGCGAATGACCCCTTCGGGTGCATTGCCGCGCGCCATGCGCATCTTAACCTCAATCAACAGAGCTCTACGCTCGGTATCGCTCAGAGCATCCCATTGAGCGGTGAGTTCAGTGAGTTCCTGGTCGGTTTTCTCTGCATACGCCTGGGACACGGGCTCCAGCTTAGCGGTTTCCAGCGAAATCGGCTCAGCGGCCATCCCGATGATCGGCATCAAAGAAATCAACAACAGGCTGTAACCAAGCCTCTTAATTTAACCAACCCCTCTATCTAACGAAGCCAACCTGCGTCGAGTACACGCCTCATGTTGCTACATTTGGACAACACCCTGGCATATCGGTTCGTGTCCGACACCCGCGCGAACTCTTCAAAACCTCCTCATCCACGGCCACAATTCTGCACTGCCGCTGTTTCCCCACCATTTCCCTCGGGTTTCATATTGTTACCCCAATCGCCCTACGGAGCGCCGTTATGCCGCCTCGAACAGCCCCGCAGCACCCTGGCCCCCGCCAATGCACATGGTCACAACGCCGTATTTTTTGTCGCGTCGCTTCAGCTCCCGCAGGATAGAACCGGTCATCCTGGATCCAGTCATACCAAACGGATGGCCGATGCTGATGCTGCCCCCGTTCACATTGTAAATTTCGTTGTCGATCTCCAGGGCATCCCGACAATATACGCACTGTGAGGCGAACGCCTCATTGAGCTCCCATAAATCGACGTCTTTCTGAGCTAGCCCGGCATTCTGCAGCAGTCTGGGGACAGCGAACACGGGACCGATTCCCATTTCGTCTGGCTCGCAGGCGGCGACGGCAAAACCCCGATAGATGCCAATCGGCTCAATTCCGAGCTGTGCGGCGCGCTCGGCGCTCATGAGCAGCGTCATGGAAGCCCCATCGGAGAGCTGAGAGGCGTTGCCCGCGGTTACGGTGCCATCCTCCTCGAACACTGGCGGTAAACCCGCAAGGCCTTCTAATGTCGTGTTCGGGCGGTTGCATTCATCCTTGTCGACGACGACCTCCAGGCGGCTTTCGTCGCCGGTTTCCTTGTCTACCTTCAACATGGTAGCCGCCATCGGCACGATTTCGTCGCTGATGCTCCCGGCGTCAACCGCTGCTGCATAACGCTGTTGGCTTTGCACCGAGTATTCGTCCTGAGCTTCCCTGGTGACCTGATAGCGGCGCGCCACTACTTCGGCGGTGTTGCCCATGGCCATGTAGATGTCGGGTTTTTCTTCCAGCAAACGCGGGTTCTGCTCGGACTTGCCGTGCTCCTGACGCGTGCGCATGGAAATAGAGTCAACGCCACCGGCGATTGCGACCTGGCCCTGGCCCGAGGCGATCTGGTTGGCGGCGATCGCAATGGACTGCAATCCCGACGAGCAGAATCGATTGATGGTCAAACCGGCGGTGGTGATCGGTAGCTTCGAAAGCACGACGGCCAACCGCGCGAGGTTGCCATCCTGCTCACCGACGTGGCTCGCGGCGCCAACGACCACGTCCTCCACTTCATCGGCGGAAACGCTCGGATTCCGATCCAGCAGAGAATCGATGCAGTGCGCCAACATATCGTCGGACCGCGTGAGGTTGAAGCTGCCGCGGAATGATTTAGCCAGGCCCGTGCGAACGCTATCGACGACAACGACGTCTGTCATGGTGCTCCCCTTTCAAGTGCGCTTTGGCTGAGAAGTGCCGGAAATTGCCCGGCCCAGACCCCCTTTTGGGCGCCGATATTACCCCTTAGCGGCCGCTACTTCTAGCGGCCGCTACTTCTAGCGGCCGGGGATCCCAACCATCGCACCCAGCCCAGAAGCCGGCGTTCGAGGTCGGTGGGTTCGCAAACGCTCGCCTACCCGCCTTCGACTTCCTCTGCAGCGTCCGTATCTTCTTCGCCCGCCTCTTCGAGTGCCTCACCCGTTTCGGCGGCCATATCGCCGGCTTCTTCGGCAACTTCTTCCGCCACGGGCTCTGCAGCCTCAACGCCGGCTTCGAGGTCGATGGACCCGCTGTCACCAACGTCATCGGCTGCTGCAGGCGCGGCTCCAGTGGCTTCATCAGCAGCGCCGCCACCCTGACCGCAGGCGCCCAGAACAACCATTAACAATGCGGCAAACAGGTATTTCGCGACATTCATGTGTCTCTCCTTGTTTTACTGACCACTCCCCGGATCGGAGGACTGACACACTACAGAAAAATTCGGCCCGGGCCAACTATGCAAACCCGGA
>SMVB01007559.1_pt1 | contig 20653 bp, 15 predicted proteins | sample 2456461 | NCBI WGS metagenome assembly SMVB01 (sample SAMN11095934, study PRJNA526329) | marine sediment metagenome | biome: Marine sediment; feature: Surficial sediment; material: Deep marine sediment; isolation source: Hadal surficial sediment | place: Pacific Ocean | collected 2014-05 | depth...
TGCGGAACATTTATTGGAGTTTACCTAATTGGCAGATATCAGGGAATGTGAAGAAAAAACGATGCCTCAAAAAGAAAGATTTCGCCACAGACCATAGCCAATTCATTCTATGTGTTGGTAAAGTTTTTATCTCAAGTTTCTAATGGAACAAGAATATTTATAATTACCTTAACCATTATACAACCCTGCGATTATGAATAGACTTATTCTTATCTTACTTGGACTATTGACTCCTTTACTTCAGCTAAAGGCCCAGGAGACTTTCCCATTAAATGATATCAAAGACTGGCGGAATGGCGCCTATGCTTTTACCAATGCCACCATTGTTCAGAATAGTGAAACCAGGCTTGAAAATGCAGCAATGCTGATCAGGCAGGGAAAAATAATCGCGATTGGAAAACACATCGAAATTCCAGAGGCTGTTACGGTCTTTGATTTGAAAGGAAAAATCATTTATCCATCTTTCATTGACATCCACACGAGTTATGGCCTTCCTGATCTTGCTCCACCGGTTATGCCAAATATCATGCAGCCTGAACAAATAGCGCCAAAAAGTAAAGGGGCTTATAATGCCAATGAATCCATTAGATCAGCGTATAACGCAGTGGAAGTTTTTGAGATAAAAAAGGACGATGCGAAAGCCATGCGCGAACTCGGATTTGGTGCAGCGCTCACCTTTAATCCGGATGGTTTGGCAAGAGGAACTTCAGCATTAGTTAGTCTGAACGATAACAATGCCAATAAAGCGATAATCAAAGATCGCGCTGCAGCACATTTTTCATTTAAAAAAGGATCATCCGGCCAGATGTATCCTTCTTCAATTATGGGATGTATTGCTCTGTTAAGACAAACTCATTATGATGCATTATGGTATCGAAATCAGCGATCTGAACATTTTTATGATGAATCGCTACAGGCATATCTTCACTCCGAACAGCTTCCGCAAATATTCTCGGTTACAAATTTATTGAACGTCCTGAGAGTTGATAAGATGGGTGACGAATTGGGAAAGCAATATATTATCAAAGGAAGCGGTGATGAGTACCAACGAATTGATGAGGTGCAATCGATGGAGGCCTCGCTAATCATACCGATTAATTTTCCGTCCCCACCGGAGGTTAGTGACCCGTTTGAAGCCCTCGATGTTTCTCTTGAGAAAATGAAACACTGGGAATTGGCTCCAACTAATTTGAGCTCACTCGAAAAGAAAGGGATAAATTTTGCAATCTCCACAACGGATTTGGACGATAAAACTAAATTTTGGTCAAACCTCAGAAAGGCCATCACGCATGGATTAACTGAAGAAACAGCCTTAAAGGCGCTAACTGAGACCCCTGCAAAGTTGGTTAATGCCGGGGATAAACTAGGTCAGCTCAACCCCGGAATGCTGGCAAATTTTATTATTTGTACCAATAGTATATTCTCTGATAGCGTTAAAATTCATGAGAATTGGGTACTTGGTGAGCGCTATATACTAAGTCCCATTGACACATCGGACTATTCAGGGGCGTATGAACTTTCGATGAACGATACTACATATCAAATGGTGGTGCGCGGTAAGCAGGGGAGCCCCGAATTCGTAATCACGAAAAATGATACGGTGGATATAAAAGTCAAGGCCAAGATTGAAGCCAAGTTTATCAATCTTGAGTTTTCACCAAAATCTGATGGACAATCCATTATGTTATCTGGTTGGATTGATCAAAAAAGCATGAGCGGTAGTGGCCAATTATCTGATGGAACCTGGATCAAATGGACAGCAAATTTTACCGGCCCTGCTGAAAAGAAGGAGAAAGAAAATGACAAAGCCTCTGAAAAAAAGGAGAAAACGGAAGAGGAAAAACCCGGGCAGATAATATTTCCTTTCATGGCCTATGGAGATACAATCCTCCCCACACAGGAAAATTTATTAATTAAAAATGTTACAGTTTGGTCAAACGAATCTGATGGAATACTCAGTAATACGGATGTGTTGATCCGTAATGGAAAGATTGAAAAAATAGGAAAGGATCTGAAATCATCCAAAGCCAGGATCATTGATGGTGAAGGGAAGCATCTTACGCCGGGCATCATAGATGAGCATAGTCATATCGCCCTTTCCAATGTAAATGATGTTGCTGTCAATTCATCGATGGTACGGATGGAAGATGCCATCAATCCGAAAGATATAAACATATACAGACAATTGGCAGGAGGAGTGACAACCGCTCAGTTATTGCATGGATCCGCTAACCCAATTGGTGGACAATCAGCCATTATAAAATTGCGATGGGGTCACACAAGTGAAAATATGCTCATCAGTGGAGCAGATAAATACATCAAGTTCGCCCTGGGAGAAAATGTGAAAAGAGCAAGACGTCCCGTTTCTATCAGGTATCCTCAAAGTCGAATGGGTGTTGAGCAAGTGTTTGTGGATGGATTTACCAGCGCAAAGGAATATGGAGAAAGGTGGGATAAATACAACAATCTTTCTTCGACTGAAAAGGCAAAAACTATTCCTCCAAGAATAGAATTGGATATGGAACCTTTATTAGAAATAATAAAAGGTGAACGATTTATTACCTGTCATTCCTATGTACAATCTGAAATTAATATGCTCATGAAAGTAGCCGAAAAATTTGATTTCAAGGTCAATACTTTTACCCATATTCTGGAGGGTTATAAAGTGGCGGATAAGATGAAAAATCATGGCGTAGGCGCATCGACGTTCTCTGATTGGTTCAATTACAAATTCGAAGTCATTGATGCCATTCCGTATAACGCGGCAATTCTCAGGTCACAAGGCGTCATTACCGCGATCAATTCTGATGATGCAGAAATGGGGAGAAGACTTAATCAGGAGGCTGCAAAATCAATAAAATACGGTGATATACCAGAGGAAGATGCGCTAAAGATGGTGACACTTTATCCTGCTAAATTATTGCATCTCGACCATAGGATGGGTAGCATTAAGGTTGGCAAGGATGCTGATGTAGTTTTATGGTCAGCCCATCCGCTTTCTATATATGCGCAAGCAGAAATGACGATCATTGATGGTACAATTTATTATGATAAAGAAAAGGATCAGAAGATGCAGGATTGGATTGAAAAAGAAAGAGCCCGATTAATCCAAAAAATCAACAAGGCTATCGAAAACGGTGAAAAGAGCAGCAAATCCATTCCAAAAGAAAATTATACCTGGCACTGCGATGACTAATATAAGGTGCACTTCCAAAATGTGGAGAAAGGTGTACGACAAAAGTCCTTAAGTCCAAAAACTTCTTTTTTATATTTCACCCCATACCCTAAATGGAACTAAAAAAAAGAAGTTTTTGGAAGTCCCCTGCCTCGACGGCAGGCGGGCCTTCCGGGGAAATAGAGGTAAAAAGGGAACTTTGTCGTACACCCATAAAAATCCACATAACTCCATGATGTAAATTTTTTTATATATTGCACAGACACTAACCTCAATAATTCATAAATATAACCATTTTGCAGATAAGGTATTGACAGTCAGATCGAGACAATAAATTGCAAGAAAAATAAAATTTTCAGAAGTGTTTTTTGAATTCAATGTCAACCTGCCTGCCGCAGGCAGGTACCGTGATTTCTAACTCTTTACAAGTATCAATAATTATTCCCTGCATTATGCAGGCTAAATTAAACGCCCATTTATTAATACACTTTTTATGAGAAAGAAAGGGATTGTTGCCCAGCTGGATTCAGTAAATGAATATGAACGAGAACCTATACCAAGATCAAAACTCAAAGGATTAAAAAGCTTTATCGGCATGTACGCGGGGGAGCATACTGCCGGAACGGAATTTGTCATTGGTCCATTGTTTGTCGCACACGGAGTTACGGCAATCGACCTGATTATTGGTCTCTTGGTTGGGAATTTACTTGCTGTGCTAAGCTGGGGATTTTTATGTGCACCAATTGCGGTAAAGACCAGGATGACGTTGTATTATCAATTGGAGAAAATCTGTGGTACCAGCCTGGTAAAAGTTTATAATTTGGTAAATGGCGTCATGTTCTGTTTTCTTGCCGGGTCCATGATTGCAGTTTCAGCAACAGCTGTTGGCATACCTTTTGGTTTGTCCATGCCTTCATTGAGCGATATGCTTCCAAATAGTGTTGGATGGATCGTGGCTGTTTTTTCTATCGGTGCATTAACAACCGTAGTAGCTATGTTTGGCTACCAACAGATCTCTAAATTTGCCAATATCGCAGCGCCATGGATGATCCTGATATTCTTTGCAGCAGCTTTTGCAGTACTTCCGCAGTTAGGAGTACATTCTATTTCAGAATTCTGGTCAGTTGCTAATGAAAAAATTTGGACTGGAATACCAATGGAAGGACAAAGTCAGTTTACGTTTTGGCATGTGATGTTTTTTGCATGGTTTGCCAATATGGCAATGCACATTGGTATGTCTGACCTTTCCATTTTTCGATATGCTAAAAAATGGCAATATGGATTTTCCTCTGCAACGGGTATGTACCTTGGTCATTATTTTGCCTGGTTGTCTTCTGGAATTTTGTATGCGCTTTTCTTACAACAATCCAACAATAGCACTGAATTCGCTCCCGGTGTAGTTGCCTATAATGCTGCCGGAATAGCCGGGGCTGTTTGTGTGGTCATTGCCGGTTGGACCACCGCCAATCCGACTATTTATCGTGCAGGGCTTGCCCTTCAATCAGTTGTTCCAAAATGGAAAACCTGGAAAGTTACTTTGATCACTGGTCTGGTGACAACCATAGCTGCTTGTTTCCCGGCATTGGTGATGAAGCTGCTGGACTTTGTCGCTATTTACGGCTTTCTGCTCATGCCAATGGGCGCTGTGATTTTTATTGATTTTTATGTGTTGAAACGATTTGGTTTGTCTGATTTTTATGCCGAAAAAGCAGGTTTGAAATTGAATTGGGCAGCTGCAAGCGCGTGGATAATTACCCTGATTATCGGATTGATAATGAATAAATTTATGGGTGTTGAAATATTCTTTCTCGGTTTACCCGGATGGTTTATTGCTTCGGCTATTTATATTCTCGTAAGTAAATTATATCAATCAAAAGTATCATCTAAAATAATTGCATCATGAAATCAATTACATTAAAAATCATTTCTTATTTAGCGTTAGCGGGTACAATTATCCCTTCTTTGATGGTGTTTTTTGGAGATATGGATCTTCAGTTAAATAAAAATATCATGGTAATTTCAATGATTATTTGGTTTGTGACGGCACCTTTGTGGATAAATAACAAAGCGGATGAGGCTGTAGAATAAGGAGAATCTACTTGATAAGGCACCCTTTCAATCCTTTTTCAAGAACTTCGCGTTTTATATTATTTCCAATAAATACGATCTTACTTTTTTTAATTTCGCCCTCCATCCAGGGATTGCCAAGTTCAATTTTACTGTTAGACCTGACAGATTGAAAAATAATCTTACGCGTTTCACCTTCTATGTTTAGGATGCCTTTGATCCTATAGATCTGATAGCCACTCAGAAATAGTAACATATTAATCCAATGTTCAAATTTATTTGCAATCAGTGGTTCTTTGATATCGAAACTATGGGCTACAAGTTCATGATGACTGTGGTGATGTTGAGGATTCAGCAATTTATTTTCAAGCTGATTTCCATCGTAAGCCTTCAGACTTAATATATCTATATCTACTTTACCATAGCTGCAATTATAAATTGGCGCCTCGGCATTGTATTTTTCCAAACACATTATTGCTTCTTGCAATTGAGCTTTTGAAACAAGATCTGTTTTATTTAATAAAATCAAATCGGAAAAGGCAACTTGTTTATGTACTTCACCGCGTTCTTCCAGATTTTTAATAATATCATGTGCATCTGCCAGACAAATTGTGCCATCCAGTAACAATTTCGATGACCTATTTCCTCCAATAAAAGCAGATGCAATACCATCTGGCTCAGCGATGCCCGTGGTTTCAATAATCAAATGGTGGAAGTTGTATTCATCCCCCATGAGCTTTTGCAGCAATTCTCCAAGTTCTACATTAAGAGAACAACAGATGCAACCGTTCGACATCTCAAAAATTCCGTCTTTGGCATTAACTACCAGCTCCTGGTCAATGGGAATATCTCCGAATTCATTTTCAATAATGGCAAACTTTTTATTTGGATTATTCTTGATTATTTGATTCAAAAGCGTTGTTTTTCCAGCGCCAAGAAAACCTGTGATGATCGTGACTGGTATTTTATTTTTTGTCATGTCTGTGTTCTTTTGGTGGTACAGGATCATAACCACTTCTTCCCCAGGGATGGCAGCTTTTAAATCGTTTTAATCCTAAAATTAATCCTTTCAACGGGCCATGGATTTTTAACGCTTCCACCATATAATTAGAGCAAGTAGGGGAAAACCTACATGTGCCGGGAAATAATGGTGAAATCGCCAGTTGATAAAACCGGACTAATCCAACAAAAAGCTTTACAATTATTTTTTTTGCCACCAAACCTCTAATGTTGATTATAGATATATAAATTTCTCATTTACCTGAATTTCAAAATTCATTTTTCAGTTCCCAATAATAAATCTTTCAAAACATTTTTCATTTAAAATTGATTTAGTATTCAATGGTTTCTAAAAACATGAAACATTGTCATATAAATTATGATAGCTACAAAATTAATTAATTACATTTGAGAGTTCACATTTATATATACCTCAAAAAAGTGGTATTGGTATGATTTCACCTGATAAGTTTGAAGAAATAAGGGAGCTGTTCAAAAAGTACCTGGAAGAAAAAGAATTGCGTAAAACTCCTGAAAGGTTTATAATACTTGAGGAAATATATAGCAATGAAGGGCACTTTGATGTAGAGTCGCTCTACATTAATATGAAAAACAAAGACTACCAGGTGAGTCGTGCGACAGTTTATAATACACTTGATTTATTGTTGGAGTGTGAATTAGTAAAAAAACATCAGTTTGGTAAAAATCTTTCCCTATACGAAAAGTCCCACGGTTTTCGACAACATGATCATGTCATTTGCACGGATACAGGTCAAATTTTTGAATTTTGTGATCCCAGATTAATGGAAATTCAGAATCTTATAGAAAACACATTCGACTTTACTGTCTCCAGTCATTCCCTTTATTTTTATGGTCGTTTAAATAATCCGAAGAAAAATAAAGGGTGAAATCAATCAGATTTCTTAAGGGACATATATCACATAGTCCTCGCCATGACAAAAGATTAATTTAATATTAGATATTTCTCAAAATATTCTACTGAATTTCAAATAAGTCGTAAGTATTTTTGATATATAATGTTAATTGGCGTAAACTTGCAATTCGCTTAAAGTAAAATCAATACATGAGCTTAAGACTGAATCCGGTAAACCAAAAAATTTCTGCATCAAAACGATGTGCCTGCTGGTACTGGTGTTGTAGCGTGGAATTTTTTGAGAAAGGCTTATTGGGTTTAATTCGTAAAAGCTAATGATATAAAACCAATATTTAAAATATAATTCAAGCCTTTCTCAACAATCAGGGAAAGGCTTTTTTTATTTGTAAAAAATAATAATTACCATGCTTAGCTTCAGAAGTGAATTAGAAAATTTAAACAATCCGGTAGTCGAAAATGACATCATTGATCTGGCGGATAAGATCTCGCTATTTAAGAACCTTCAGTTAGACGAAGAGAAATTCAGAAGTCTTCGCCTTGCAAGAGGTGTGTACGGTCAGCGTCAGCCGGGCGTACAAATGATCCGAATTAAAATCCCTTATGGGAAAATGACATTTCGCCAACTAAGAAAAATTGCTGATTTGTCTGACGAATATGCCTCCAGCAAGTTACATGTAACCACAAGACAAGATATTCAGATTCACTATGTAAGCCTGGATAAAACGCCGGAACTTTGGGCAAAACTGGAGCAGGACAATATCACGCTGAGAGAAGCTTGTGGTAATACCGTCAGAAATATAACTGCCTCTGACAAAGCGGGGATTGATCCAAACGAACCATTCGATGTAAGTCCTTATGCGCATGCCATGTTTGAATATTTCTTGCGAAATCCTGTATGCCAGGAAATGGGAAGAAAATTTAAAATAGCCTTTTCTTCAAGTAAAGAAGATTCGGCATTTACGTTTATTCACGATGTCGGGATCATTCCAAAAATGAAATTTGGAAATGGAAAACCAATCAGAGGGTTTAAAGTATATATTGGAGGAGGACTTGGGGCGCAACCTTTCCTTGCCAAGCTTGCCTATGAATTTCTTGAAGAAGATCAATTAATTCCATTTACCGAAGGATTGTTGAGGGTATTTGATCGATATGGCGAACGTGCAAGAAGGCAAAAAGCAAGATTGAAGTACTTGCTCAATGACATTGGTCTTGAAGAGCTTTTGAAACTTGTATCTGAAGAGCAAAAGGCGCTAAGTGTAAAATCATTTAAAGTCGATTATTCGTCATTTGATGAGCAGCCAACTCTTCCTGTTGCCGAAGATTATTCTGAAGTAAAATTGAATGATTCGGTAAAATTTGACCAATGGTATCAAACCAATGTATTCAAACAGAAGCAACAAGATTTCCATGGAGTTTATGTGAAATTACTGTTGGGAGATATGTCTTCTGACCTTGCGCGAAGATTTGCAGATATTGCGGAAAAGTATGCTGCTGATGATATCCGAATTACGGTAAATCAAGGCTATCTGCTAAAATTTGTGACCAAAGATGCCTTAAAACCATTGTTTAATGAACTGAACAAAGTTGGTTTGGCAGAACCTGGATTTGATTCTACTGCAGATATCACAGCTTGCCCGGGAACTGACACGTGTAATCTTGGAATTTCAAGCAGTACAGGTATCGCCAAAGTGTTGGAAGAGGTGGTCAAAAACGAATATCCGGATTTACTTCATAATAATGACTTGAAAATAAAGATCAGCGGTTGCCCGAATTCATGTGGTCAACATGGCCTGGCATCTATTGGATTTCATGGAAGTTCCATAAAAAATGGGCTGAACGTATTGCCGGCAATTCAGGTAATGTTAGGTGGCGGTGTGAATTCTGATGGAGAAGGTGAAATTGCGGAACGCGTCATCAAAGTGCCAAGTAAAAGAGGACCTGAAGTGTTGCGAGTCCTATTGGATGATTATGAGGCTAATGGAGCAAATGGAGAATATTATAAAGATTATTTTAAACGTCAGGGTAAAATGTATTTCTACCATTTGTTGAAACCTTTAGCAAATCTCGAAAACGTTCAGGAATCGGATTACATCGACTGGGGATTGGAACAAAAATTCATGGTAGAAACAGCAGTGGGAGAATGTGCCGGTGTAATTATCGACCTGGTCAGTACATTATTATTTGACTCTGATGAGAAACTGGTTTGGGCAAAAGAAACTTTAAAAGAAAAGCAATATTCAGATGCTATATATCACAGTTATAATGTGTTTATAAATAGCGCTAAAGCCATGCTAATTGGAGAAAATGTGAAGAACAGTTCGCAAATGAGTGTGATCAATGATTTTGATAAGCTTTTCGTTAACACTGGAATATTTTCTTTTCCTGAAGGGTCGTTTAAGGAGCATGTTATGCAAATCAATAAGCATGAGCCAACTGAAGATTTTGCTACTGCATATGTAGCCAAAGCGGTAAATTTTCTGAACGAAATAAAATCAGTCAGAGAAAACCAGGTAGCAAAAGCTGTATAAGTATGAACGAAAATTCACCAACACCGAAACTCACTTTAGTAGGAGCAGGACCAGGGGATCCGGAATTGATTACGGTGAAAGGAATTAAAGCGCTTGCTGATGCTGATGTGGTGTTGTATGATGCGCTGGTAAATGAAGAATTGCTAAATTATACTTCAAAAGGAGTAAAAATAATATTTGTAGGAAAACGCGCAGGAATGCACTACCTCCAACAACACGAAATAAACAGGCTAATCGTGAAGTATGCCAAGAGCCATGGCCATGTGGTTCGATTGAAAGGAGGAGACCCGTTTGTCTTTGGCAGAGGCCTGGAAGAAATAGAGCATGCCAATGCTCATGGAATCGAAACAAATGTAGTTCCTGGAATAAGTAGCGCTATTTCTGTACCTGCAATGCAAAATATCCCACTTACGCATCGTGGTATTTCGGATAGCTTCTGGGTTGTAACCGGCACGACCAGGTCTGGAGAATTCTCTCATGATTTACATTTGGCCGCACAATCAAGTGCAACTGTGGTGATTCTCATGGGCATGAAAAAATTAGATGAAATCTTAGAGGTATATAAAGTTTATAATAAACAAAATACTTCAGTAGCAATCATACAAAACGGTTCACGGCCTGATGAGAAGTTGGGTGTGGGAACTGTGGCTACGATTTCTGAAATTGCACGGGGAAAAGGATTGTCTTCTCCGGCAATCATCATCATTGGAGAAATTGTGAGACACGCGAAGAAAAAGGAAATTTCAACGTTTGTACAGGAATATGTTAAAATTTAATACATAATGGGACAAAATAGATTATACCCGATATTTCTAAAACTCGAAAATTTGCAAACTTTATTGGTTGGCGCAGGTGACGTAGGACTCGAAAAGCTAACAGTATTTCTTAAAAATAGTCCTAAAGCCATGATTACTATAGTTGCGGATCAAGTTTGCGATGAAGTTGCTGCCATAGTAAAAAGCAATCCAAATATTAAACTGCTGGCAAGGAAGTTTTTTATTAGCGATCTCAATGGAAAGGATTTGCTTATTCTTGCTACCAACGATCGTGATCTTCATCGACGCACCAAATTAGTGGCACGGGAAAAGCGCATTTTAACCAACGTGGCTGATACTCCGGAACTCTGCGATTTTTATCTGGGTTCAGTTGTTCAGAAAGGAGATTTGAAAATCGGTATAAGTACCAATGGAAAATCTCCCACTTTTGCAAAGCGCTTGAGGGAATATATGGAAGAATTTTTCCCCGACAGTCTCCAGGAATTGATGGATAATTTAAATACTTTCAGAAATAATTTGAAAGGCGATTTTAAGTATAAGGTCGATGCTTTAAATGATTTGACTTCCTCATTATTAATAAAAAAGCCAACAGCGTAACATGATAGCGGCAGTAAAAAATAAACCGACGTATAATCCATTAAGCGTATCTGTGAAAAAGCCAGACCTTAACTTACTGAATGAGAAATATCAAAAACTTTCTCCTGTAGAACGGATAAAAGAGATCTATAATGATTTTGATGATATTCTGTTGTCTTCTTCTTTTGGAACCACCGCGGTGTACCAGCTTTACTTGTTTTATAAAGCTGGGGTCAAGCAGCCGGTTCATTTCATTGATACTTCCTATCATTTTAAGGAAACACTGGAATATAAAGAAAAACTTGCCAAATTATTCAATCTCGACGTGATTGATATTCTTCCTGATAAAGAACAAAATGAATACTCTAAAGTCGGAGAATTGTGGAGATACGATCCCGACCAATGCTGCCAGATTAATAAAGTAGATCCATTCGAAAAAATAAGAGATCAACATGAACTTTGGATATCCGGATTGATGAGCTGGCAAAGCAGTCATAGAGAAAAACTTAATATTTTTGAGGAGAAAAAAGGGATAATCAAGTTTTATCCAATTCTGGATGTAAAAGAGAGAGAGGCGCTCAAATGTATTGAAGAAAATGATTTACCGATTCACCCTTTAAAGCCATTGGGCTATGAATCGATTGGGTGTAAACACTGTACACTAAAAGGAAAGAAAAGAAAAGGCAGATGGGCCCAGACGGTAAAAACGGAGTGCGGTCTCCATCTCTAAGGAATTAAGGTGACAAGTATAGCGATCAATTTCTAAAATTGTTTGAGAAATCAGATTTAATTAGTTAGAGGTAAAATAAATCCGATCCTCTACTAGTTTACCTTATTTTATCCTTCAGAAATGTTGGATAAACTTTATTGATAAGGTAAACAGGCGGAATTTCCGCCTGTTTCTATTTTAGGGCAAATTCAGCTAAATTTGCTTTTATTGCCTGGTTCCAACCAGGTGATTAATATGAAAATCCTATCCAAAGGCATTTAGCCAATTATAAAGACAGTTATTAACAAGTGATATTAGGAGCTTGATCAATTTCGTCCAGTTGGCGTATTCCTTTTGGAGACCCCAAAGCAAACGCGGGATCATTAAATCAGACCCCTTCAGGACCGATTGTCGGATTACATGTCATTGGTATGGCAAGGATTTCAAGAAATTACATTATTTCATGTATCACAAGTTAATCAAAAAGGAATTTTTGTTTAACTTATTGAATTTACGGTTGTGAATACAGGGGAACATGAAGCGAAAAACATCATTCCGATGGAAAACCCTATGGGATTATCCATAGTAAGAATTTTTACACTAAAAAATGAAGACGTCACTGCTGTAGAAACAATCGCAAATAAAGAAGATTAGATGGCGATCTTGGATCGAAAAGAAATTGTCATCCAGATCTGAGCTGAAGAACTAGATAGAAAAGTAAATTTAAATAATTTTGAACGACCTTAGATGGGTACAGTTCTGAAGTTGTGATGAAATGAAAAATACTGGTAAATGTTAGGAGAAAGAAACTTGCTTATTAGGAAGAGTATCATTGGCAACATGACAGATCAGGCACGAGTTCTTCTGCTTATAATTTGCTTATCTCTTTCTCCAATTCTTGGATTTGGTCAGGATAGTGCTAAAGGAAGTCTCAGGGAAATGAAAGGATACGCACTTGATAGTGTAAAGCTTAACATGGATGGAAAAGTAGATGAAGATTTTTGGTTGAATATTCCGGGGAACGGTGGTTTCTTGATGCAAGAACCAATAGAAGGAGGTGAACCCACTGAGGCAACAGAAATACGAGTCGCATTTGATGATCAAAATATTTATATAGCTGCAATTTTATATGATAGTGATCCATCCGGGATAAAGGCGTTTCAAAAGAAGAGAGATGCTTCTCTTCTAACGGATGATAGATTCAGATGGATTTTCGACACGTTTAGTGACAAGCGGAGGGCATATTTTTTCGAAATCAATCCGTTGGGATTGCGTGGGGATGGACTTGTGTCTTCAGGGCAAGGTCAAAATTTAAATATGGATTGGGATGGTATCTGGAAAGCCTGGACACACGTTGGTGATTTTGGCTGGTCTGCGGAGATCAAAATTCCCTTTAGGAGTATAAACTTCGATTCTAAAAGTAATAGTTGGGGAATTAACTTTCAACGAACTATTCGTCGAAAAAATGAAGAACTGCTCTGGACCGGTCATCGTCGTAATCAAGGGTTACTTCGACCACAAAATGCCGGTATACTTACAGGATTTAATGATCCATCACAGGGGATAGGACTGGAGATTGTTCCCTATGGGATAGTCCAGGGTGGCAAGGAATATGATGATGAGATTGATGAATCAATTGAAAACAGATCTGCCAATATAGGCTTTGATATCAATTACAATATTACGCCCAGCCTGAAGGCTTCTTTCACATATAATACTGATTTTGCGCAGACTGAGGTCGATGATCGACAAATTAACCTTACACGTTTCCCTTTACGTTTTCCAGAAAAAAGAGACTTTTTCCTTGAAGGATCTTCGATTTTACAATTTGCTCCCCGTAGTGGAGTCGATCCTTATTTTAGTCGCAGGATCGGATTGGTTGGTGGTGTGCCCATCCCTATCAACTACGGTGGTCGCTTACTGGGAAATATTGGAAGAAATAATATCGCACTTATTCAAGTTCGTACAAAAGAAACAGGTGAGCTGAACCAGGAAGATTTCACAGTGGCCAGGTACCGACGAGATTTCTGGAAGGAGAGCTCAATTGGTATTTTATATACCAGGAGAAGCACCAAATACGATGTACTGTTGGGAGAGCCGGTACAAGACCGAAATACTCTGGGTGCTGACCTCACATTGAGTACCTCTGAATTTTTAGGAGATCTTGTATTACAATTTTCAGCGTTTTTTGTTGGGCACAACCCGGCTTCGCCTCTGGAGGATTCAACTACTTTGATGGATAGGTCAGTAAAGGGGATACGATTAAATTTCCCGAACCAACCCTGGTCGGCATGGGTTTCCTACAGGGAATTTGGAGATGAATATAATCCAGCAGTTGGGTTTAACCGACGCAATGGCTTTAAAAGGCTACAGCCAGGGTTAAACTACTCCCCTTTGTTTGAGAAAAGTAATGTGATAAGGGAAATTGAATGGGGCATTTACTATGAGTATCTCACTTCTTTGGATAATGAGCTTCTCACCCAGAACCTGCGATTTACTTTGGGTGAAGTAAAGTTTGAATCCGGTGAAAGAATAGGAGTTAAAGTATCAAGAAACTTCGAATTTCTTGACGAATATTTTGACATACTCGGCGATAGTTCTGTGATTGTGGTTCCGGGTAAATATGTGAATTGGAGTTATGAATTAGAGGTATCGTCCGCATCTTTCAGAAAAATTTCCGGATCTGTTGGTTATGAAGCCGGGGGCTTTTGGACAGGAGATATTTCCAGTATTGAGTTGAGTTTAACCATTCGTCCCATTCCGGGCATCAACCTTGGCGGCGAATACAGGTATACCAAAGTAACTGCTGAAAATGATGGGTTTGATACAAATTTGTTTAGAATCGATTTGGGATTTGATTTTACCCCTGATATCTCATTTTCTTCTAATGTTCAGTTTGACGATGTAAGCAAGATTCTAGGTACCAATACACGTTTCAGATGGATTATTACTCCGGGAACTGACGTTTTCTTTGTGTACAATCATAATTGGCTGAACAATCCTAAATGGGAAACCAGGCTTCTTACCTTGCAACAGGGTGCGGCATTAAAATTTGTTTATACACATCGTTTTTAATAAAGATCTGTTTTTTTACATCTGTGAAAAATATTGAATATTTACATTTTACTGAAAATTCAATCAGGCGTAAAATTGAGATGGCATGAAAAAGACACGAGCAAATTAAATAATTGAGCAAAAGTCCAATTCATAAATTATCACTTAGTAAATGTCGATTTGTGTTATTCTAATAAAAACACCTTTCACATTACCTTGTAGTGTCAATAAAGTATTGTATAAGGAAGAATTATAATAAATTTGCAATCGCCTAATGCAAAATTTTTATTAACGTGGGCAAATCCGGAACTTTTTGCCCGGGATCTGAAAACTAAATACGAGATGGAACGATTGATAATGGAATTGAATGAAAAAGTACAAGGCTTTTCTGCTCAGGAAGTATTGTCATATTTTATTAATGAGTTTGATGGCGTAGTTGCATTGGGAAGTAGCTTTGGTGCAGAAGATCAGGTGCTCACCGAAATGATTGCCGGCATTGATAAATCTACAAAAGTTTTCACTTTGGATACAGGCCGGGTTTTTCCGGAAACCTATCAAACACTGCACGAAACCAATATAAAATACGGGATAAATGTGGAAGTCTATTTTCCAAACTCCGAACAGGTAGAGCGGATGGTCAATGAAAAAGGGATCAATTTGTTTTACGACAGTGTGGAAAACAGAAAATCTTGTTGCCAGGTCAGAAAAATTGAACCTTTGAAACGAGCCATGACAGGTGTAGATGTTTGGGTTACTGGCATTCGAAAAGAGCAATCAATTACCAGGATCCTCACGGAAGTGGTTGAATTTGATCCTATCAATAATAAAATTAAGATTAATCCTTTACTCGAATGGACGGAGGAGGATCTCTGGAATCACATCAAAGAAAACGATGTGCCATACAATAAACTACACGACAAGGGTTTCCCAAGTATTGGTTGCGAACCATGCACCAGGGCCATCAAAGATGGAGAGGATGTCAGAGCCGGTCGATGGTGGTGGGAGGACCCGGAGCAAAAAGAATGTGGCCTGCACAAAAGAAAAAAAGGACAGATAGAGCAAGAAGTCTAAATCTTTAGGGCACCTCTATTAATTCCTTTCGGAATACCAACGCAGGTATTTTTTTCAGATACAAGGCGCCAAAAAGGGAGTTTAGCATCGCTAAATGAGTATTTTGGGAACCTGCCTTTGCTGGCAGGCAGGCGCAGTAGCTGGAAAAAAGCCCAAGTTGGGAAACAAAATAGAGTTATTAGAGGTGCCCATAAGTTAGTTATAGATTCGGCCTTTTAACTTTTATAAAAACATCAAAGATGACAAAGATTAAGTCAACCACGGTTATCGCAGTAAAACACAACGGAGATGTCGCCGTTGGTGCCGATGGACAAGCCACCATGGGGAATACTGTGGCAAAAAGTAATGTTAGAAAGATCAGAAAATTGCAGGACGGCAAAATAGTAACCGGCTTTGCAGGTAGCACTGCAGATGCATTTACGTTGCTGGAAAGATTTGATGAAAAGCTTAAATCCTATGGAGGAAATATGAAAAGAGCTGCCATAGAATTGGCGAAGGACTGGAGAATGGACCGATATCTCAGAAGACTCGAGGCCATGATTATAGTTGCAAATCAAGATGAAATCTTAGTAATCAGTGGAACAGGAGACGTACTCGAACCAGATAATGACATTGCAGCTATTGGCTCAGGAAGTATGTACGCTCAGGCGGCAGCCTTATCTTTAAAAAAGCACGCATCTGGATTATCAGCAGAAGAAATGGTGAAGGAAAGCTTGCACATTGCCGCAGATATTTGCATCTATACCAATCACAACATTATTGTAGAAAAAATTTAGTCAGCCGGTTTTTCTGCCATTTTATGACGACGAAAATCTTCAATATAAGATAAGTAATCTCCGGCATCTTTGAGATAAATGCAAGTGGTTGGCACATTTTCAAAATGGCCTCCAGCTTCCTCAAAATAATCTTCAATAATTTCATTTGCCTGAGTTACCGGCATTTTCATATTCATAGCTTTTTTATATAACTCTACGCCAAGTTCATAATTAAACACCCCTTTTTGATAGTTCATTTCAACTTTAATTACTCTCCTGGCCTTGAATAATCCAATGTTTTTCGAGCACTCAATCACATTCCATGCAGAATCCAAAGTTGAATAAAAAGCGGTGGAGAGTATATCTGCCGTATCAGACAGGTGTTGAAAATCCAATTTCCAAAGCTCATCGGTCATGGAAATTCCTTTATACAAATAAGCAAAACATAGGGATTCGACAAGAAAACTATTCCTTGGATTAAAATGTAAGGAGCGTTTGTATTTTAAAATATCCTTATCATACGCATTCATTCCCGCGTAATTCTGAGGATAATATGCTTTTATATGCTTTGATATTGTACTTGGTGCATCTCCCGGACTCTTTTCAAAATCAGTTAGCGACAACTTATTTTCCATCAATTGCCAGGTTGGGTCTTCGGGCAAGTGGGTTTTTATAAATTTTTCAGGTGATGCCAAAAAATAAGTCTCAAGATCAACTTTTCTCTGGCTTCTTGAAACATAAATTGGATTTCCTACAGCCCAGGTCACATCTAACAGATACCAAGATCCATGGATAAAAACGGCATTCCATGCATGATTTGAATAGTTGAATCGTTGACCCTTTTTATAATCAAATCCCTTTGCATACCCTTCAAGAATTTCAGTTTCGATACCTGCCTGTTCACAAAAATATTTAAAGAGAATACTATACCCCTTACATAGCGCTTTCCCTGATCTCAGCACATCACTAACGTTCTGGTTATCACTTCTATTGAGATTTTCTGCCATAAAATCATAATCAATATTGCGCGCAATCCAAACATAAAAGGCCCTTACTTTGTCATAGTCATTCGTCAAATTTTCAGTAAGTTTCTTTACCAGAAGCTGGGGGTGATAAATCATTCCCCTACTTACTTCATTCACATGAGCATCAACTTTGTCAAATCTGGATTCTACTAATCTCGATTTGGCAGTAGAAATTTGAAATTGAAATAAAAAAATAGTCAGGAAAATCGTGTAAAACTTCATCTGTTCATTACTTTTATTCAATTATAATACAACTAAATACATAAATAATTATGCATGCCATAGATCAACTAACTACCGGGTCTTTACTTGCTTTAATTTTCGGCCTTATTATTTTCATAGTAATTTCTTATCTTATTTTCAGGAAGAAAAATAATTAGATCGCATACATTGCTCTATCCTGCCAAACAAGTTAACGAATTCTGATGACGATGTTAAATATGCTTACAATTTTAACAGTTTACCCTGGTAGGGTAATGGATTTTTTAACCATGTAATCTAATTTTTAATTAGTAAATGAAAAAATGAAAATTAGCCATTCATGGATTTCTAACTACTTTTGTGCCCCAAAATCTGATGACGATGAAATTTACAGGTCTTACAAAAAGTAAACATCTGTGGTCAATTGCTACTGCATTGTCCATGCTCGTATATGCAGTGGGAATGCTCGTGCCGATTATGGAAATTGATGGGGCGGTTTACGCTGAGATATCCAGGGAGATGGCAAAAAATGGAAATTATCTGGAGCTCTACCTCAAGGGCAATGACTGGCTCGACAAGCCTCATTTTCAATTTTGGATGACGGCCTTTTCATTCAAAATATTAGGAGTAAATAGCTTTAGTTACAAATTACCCGCAGTATTATTTATGTTGCTTGGGGCTTTCTATACCTACTTGTTTGGAGCGAAATTTTATAGTAAAAAACATGGCTATCTTGCTGCTTTATTACTTATGACCGCGCAGCATATTCTCACTTCAAATTCCGATGTCAGAGCCGAACCTTATCTAACAGGACTAACCATTTTCGCTTTATATTACTTGTCCGTCTATTTGAAAGAGAAAAAGTTCATCCATTTGATTATTGGTTCGTTGGGTCTGGCATGTCTGCTGATGACAAAAGGGTTATTTACAATTATCCCGGTAGCATCCGGTATTGGACTTGCATTAATTTACGAGAAAAAGTGGAATGAGATTATTCATTGGCAATGGCTCATGGTAGTTGGCCTCTGCCTGTTTTTTATCACTCCAACGCTCTATGGATATTATATCCAGTTTGACAGTCATCCTGAAAAACTACTATTCGGACAACAAAATATATCAGGGATCAAATTTTTTCTCTGGGACAGCCAGTGGGGCAGGTTCACAAATACCGGCCCGATAAAGGGTAGTGGAGATCCGACTTTTTTCCTGCATACGATGCTATGGGCATATTTACCATGGGCATTTATTGCATATTTCGCTCTTTTTATTAAATCAAGAAACCTCTTCAGACGAGAAAATTCAGATGAGTCCTACACGTTTTTCGGCTTCGTTTTCTTATTTATAATTTTCAGTTTATCGAGTTTTCAATTACCACATTATCTCAATGCTCTTTTCCCATTTCTATCAATTATTACAGCAAATGCACTTTTAACTTTTGCGAAAAACAGGAAGTTTCTCCAAGTCTTTTATCATATCCATTTGTGGTCAAGTGTCCTTTTGCTGACAGCTATTTTGCTCATACATTTCACTTTTTCTGATCAATCGCCAACAGTAGATTTCTACGTTGTATTTTTAGCCGGGCTTGGATTAATTGTGCTGCTGCTCATGTCAAAAGTCAACAAGCTCAAAAAAATCATATTCATTCCTGCTATTACGGTATTGCTTGCTAATTACTATATCAATAGAAGTTTTTATCCTCTACTACTCAACTACCAGGCAGAGAGTGAGGTTGCCTTTTATATGAAAAACCATGGTTTGCAAGAAGATAAACTTGTGACGCTTGGGATGAGAGAGGAGATGGTAAGTTTTTTACAAAATCGAATTGTTCCATTGATAGAGCTGGAGTCAGCTACATCGGAGGAGTTACAAGGACATTTCGTTTTTACAAACGAGGATGGAATAAATCAACTAAAATCCATGAAACTAAGCTTTGAAACAATCCAGACTTTTTCTGACTTTAGAATCACCACACTGAATGGAACTTTCCTGAATAAGAATACAAGAGAGAAAGAAATCGAGACTAAATATTTAGTGGAAATATATTGATTGTTGAATGGATTATTTTTGAAATTAAAATTCCTATTTCCCTTCCCTCAAATACGCAGTTAACCTGCCATTGATCCAATCTGGTGAAATCCCGGTTATACATGGTATCGTTGTGCAGGAAGTCTTTCTGTGATTAAATGCACTCACGCATGGAGAGCATGGCAAACCCAAATAAAATGGTTCCGCATTTCCAAGCGGCAAATACAGATCGGGTGTTTCAGGGCCAAAAATCACAAACACTTTCAGATCGGTCACAGAAGCAAAATGGGCGGGGCCCGAATCATTTGTCAACATCAGGGTACTGACACTATATAATGGCACCAATTCTTCAAACTTGAAAGCCCCGGCAGAATTTACAAATCTCTTGTCATCTACCATATCCACGACATCCTGGACATATTCTCTTTCTGTTGGAGCCCCGGTACCTATAAGCAATACGTCATCAAAGTTTTTCAATAAATGCTTTGCAACTGCAGCAAAATTCTCCGGAAGCCACCTTCGCTGTGGCAACAAATCAGAAGCATTTACATTTAATAAAATAAGCTTCTCTCCATTCCAATCTTCGTAAAGTTCCCTGACAGTATTATTGACCAAACTTACTTCTGATTCATTAATATCTGCCTTTTCCAGAACCAGCTCTTCTGGCGACACTGCTGTGGTTGCATATGGATTTTCATGCTTGCCGAGTGTGGTGTTTACAAGCGACATAAAATTTACTGAAACATGTACATGAGAATTATATCGTACCGGAAAATTAATGAGGTTGCCTCGGTACA
>SMVB01063746.1_pt1 | contig 20644 bp, 19 predicted proteins | sample 2456461 | NCBI WGS metagenome assembly SMVB01 (sample SAMN11095934, study PRJNA526329) | marine sediment metagenome | biome: Marine sediment; feature: Surficial sediment; material: Deep marine sediment; isolation source: Hadal surficial sediment | place: Pacific Ocean | collected 2014-05 | depth...
CCCATTTCGGCGTCGTCGGACATGTAGATGAGGTCGCAACAGGTCGCGAGTTCGCTGCCACCCGCGAGGCAATAGCCGTGGACCTGTGCGATGACCGGTTTGGCAAACTCCCAGATGCGCATCCAGCCCGCGGTGACGTGCCGGGGCCAGTGGCCGTCGCCGCCGGGGGTGTACCAGGGAAGTTCTTGACCCTCGTTGCCGTCTGCGAGCTCGTAGCCCGATGAAAAACAAGAGCCGGCGCCGCGCACGATCATCACGCGAACGTTCGGGTCTCGGTCTCCTGCTTCGAGGGCGTCCATGATGCCGCCGCGCAGTTCGTGATTGAGGGCGTTGCGTTTATCCGGGCGATTGAGGGTCACGCGACGAACCGCGGGTGCAGGATCGTCTACCAGAACGAGATCGGTGCTCATGAGGGGGTCATCCTTCCAGGTTGCGTGCGAGTCTACACCGCCTGGAGCCAGTTTCCGTGGAAACCGACGGGCACCCGCTCGTCGAGCCAAAGCCGAGCCAAGGGCTCAGCCCCGATCGCCCGAGCGTCGTGGATCTCGATCGCCGAGCGATCGCCCACGGCGTCGAAGAGCTGATTGAGGACGAAGCCGTCGTCTTCTTCGGCACCTTCGCAGCGAGGAACGAATACCGGCTCGCCTACCCACTGGCCGTGAACGATGGGTCGATCGACCGAAGGGCCTCCCTGACGATCGTACTTGGTGATGCGGCGCGCAAAAGATCCCGCATCTTCTCCGGGTTCACCAGTTGCGGCGTATCCCCAGCGATTCTTGTAGCCGATCAAGCGATCATCGATGCGCGGAAATTCTGCCGAGATGTCCGAAAGCTTGGTTTCTTTGCAGGTGCCGGAAGCGAGATCAAACTCGTATAGATAGGGATGTGCGATAAAGCCGTCGCAGTCCACCGCGTTTCGAATCGAACCGAGGGAGTCGAGGAGTCTCTGGGGATCTTCGTACGTGCAGGCGTCCATGAAGATCTTTCCGTCTTCTTCATAGGCGTTGCCGGGATGGAACATGTATGCCGACGAAGGCGCGTCGAACCATCGGACTTCGCTGCCCGCTTCGCGGCGGCGGATGCCGAATTTCATGTTGAGATCCGGGCGGGCCTTGAGGGCGTCGCCAAAGGTTCCGCCCTCGGCGATCGCCTGAATGTCGAAGTAGACGCTCCCGAGCGGGAAGATCACGTAGTTCTCGGTGATCGCAAAGTCGTGCATCATCGAGGGCCAGGGGGCGTCGATGGCTTCGGCCAGCGAGACACTGCCGTCTTGCTCGACCGCGTAGAGCTGGACGTAGGGTTCGATGGGCTGATAGCCGTGGATCCACATCTGCCCGGTTTTGCGGTCGATCTTTGGGTGCGCAGTGGTGGCCATGCCGAGCATCTTGTCGTCGTAGCGCCACGGGCCCACGGATTCGAGGCTGATGGGGTCCAGTTCAAAGGGAGGCGCGTTTTCCACCAGGGCGAAGAGTCGGCCCGCATGGGACACCACGTTGGTGTTGGGTTGAATGCCCGGCGGCGGGTCTTCCAGGACCTTGTCGGCGAGAAGGTTGCCTCCGCCCATGCAGTAGACGCCTTCTTTCTGTTCGCGCAGAAAGCTTTCGGTTTGCGCGAAACGACCGCGACAGCTCGCCTTGCCGTCGTCGAAGCGAATCGCGTTGATGAGCGCATCGCCGTCGAAAAAATGCAGCGCGCGGTTACCCGCCGCGGGTGCTGTTTTCTGGTTGGGGCCGTTGCGGTAGAGGGTCCCGTTGAGCTCGCGCGGAATCTCTCCTTCGATGTTCGTGATCTCGTAGTCGGTTTCGACCGGGTTGGGTCGGCTGATTGCGGCGAACATTTCGTTGGCTTCGTTCGACATCGTTGCATCCTTTCGGTTGTGAAGCGTGAATCTCAAGCAGTGGAAATCGTCGGGCCAAGCTGTCGTTCGAGCATGGCTTCGATCAAGTCTTCGAGTTTGCGGCCCATCATGAGCATGCCCGAAAAGTGCAGGGCCACTAAACCGTGCACGCCGGCCCAGAGCAAATGCGCGAGCACGTCGGGGTCGCCTACCAGAGTGCCGGCCGCAACGGCTTGCTCAACGGCCCGGTGCATGAAGGTCCAGCTCCTGAGGTCGGCCTCTTCGTGGAGTTCCGGACGCTGGGCTGGATCGAGTTCGAACATGATTCGGTAGGCGTACGGCTCTTCGAGGGCAAAGTGAACATAGGCCCAACACAGTGCCCGCAAGCGCTCAGCGTGGGCTTGATCCTCGCGACATGCGCCTTCGAGTGCGTTGGCGAAGCGAGCGAACGCCGCACTCTGCACGGCTTGAAAGATCTCGGCTTTGTTCTTGAAGTAGCGGTACGGGGTCATGGGACTGCAGCCGAGATCCGTCGCCAAAGCGCGCATGGTCACGCCCTCGTAGCCGTGTTCTGCGAAGAGTCTTACCGCGTTCTTCAAAAGCAATTCGCGAAAAGCTTCGACCTCGGTCTGGGAGAGGGCGGCTCGGGGCATGCGATGTATAAACGTCGTAAAAATTACAGTGTCAAATTAATAATTAGATCAATCGGTCGGGTTCCCTGGGGGATCAAGCGCTTCGAAGCGCCGGCCGAGATTCAGCCGAGAACAACCGCGCAAACCGCGCCGGTGAGTACGTCAATTTGTTCGGGTTCCGTCACGAACGGCGGCATCAGATAGACGAGGCGGCCAAACGGGCGCACCCAGACTCCCTGATCGACGAAGGCTCGCTGGATCGTGCCCATCTCGACGGGCTGCTCGAGTTCCACCACACCGATGGCCCCGAGCACTCGCACGTCGGCGACTCCCGGCGCGCCCCGGCAGGGCTCGAGTCCCTTTCGCAAACCAGCTTCGATGGTCTTTACTCTTTCGCGCCACGGAGTTCGCTCGAGCAGGTCGAGACTCGCATGGGCTGCGGCGCATGCGAGCGGGTTCCCCATGTAGGTGGGGCCGTGCATCAGCGCGCCGGGTTCGCCTGCGGCGATCCCGTCGCACACCTTCTGGTTGACCAGGGTGGCGGCCAGGGTCAAGGTGCCGCCGGTGAGCGATTTTCCGAGGCTCAAAATGTCTGGAGAAACGCCCGCGTGATCGGCCCCAAACATTTCTCCCGTGCGCCCAAAGCCGGTCGCGATCTCGTCGAAGATCAACAACACATCGTTGTCGTCACACAGGGTCCGCAAACGCCTCAGGTATTCCGGAGCGTAGAACCACATGCCACCGGCACCCTGAACCACCGGTTCGAGGATGACCGCCGCAATCTCGCTGCGGTGCGCGTCGAGCTTCGCCGCTAGATCGGCGATGTGACGATCTTCGAAGCGCTCGTCAAAGCGACAACTCGGGCGCTCCGCAAAATAGTGCGAGGGCAGGACGCCGCGAAAGAAGTCGTGCATGCCATTGACCGGGTCGCAGATCGCCATCGTGGCGAAGGTGTCACCGTGATAGCCGCCGCGCACGGTCAGCAGGCGGTTGCGCTCGGGCATGCCCCGGGAAAACCAGTATTGAAACGCGATCTTGATCGCGACCTCGACTGCGATCGAACCCGAATCACATAGGAAGACCCGCTCCAGGCCATCGGGAGCGATTTCGACAAGGCGTTCGCATAGTCGCACGGCGGGTTCGTGGGTGAGCCCTCCGAACATGACGTGGGGCAGGCGTTTGAGCTGCTCCTCGATCGCCGCTTCGATGTGGGGGTCGCGATAGCCGTGGATCGCCGACCACCAGGAAGACATGCCGTCGAGCAACACCCGACCATCGGCCAGTTGGAGATGAACGCCTTCGGCGCGCTCTACCACGTAGAGCGGGTCCGTCGTCGGCGGGGCATAGGGGTGCCACACCCGCTTACGGTCCCGGGCGATCAGGTCGGCGGCGGGGTCCTTGTCGCGTTGGCTCATCTTCAGGTCGCCTAGTTGGACGAGGCTTCTTTCTCTTTGGCTACTTCGGTGATCATCTGTTCGACGACGCCGATCAACGCGGCGGCTCTGGGGTAGCCGGAGTACTGCGCGACCATCAAGAGCAGTTCCCGAAGTTCGTCGGGTTCGAGTTCGCCGTTCTTCAAGGCGGCTTTGGCCTGGATGCCGAAGGTCATCTGCTCGCCTTTTTCGGCGATGATTCCGAACAACAACAGGCGGCGATCGCGAATCGAAAGCACGTCCCGGGACCATACTTCTGCAAAGACCTGTTCGAGCATTATGTCGGTAAATGCGAACCCTTCGGGCGGCACCACCACGTCGCCCGCATAGACTTTCTTGAGCATCTCGATACCGCGCTGTCGTCGCTCTGAATCGGCCATGGTCCTGCTCTCTCCTGTTTCGGTGTCGGGGGTTTTCGCCGGGTTAATTCTTCTTGATGTTCAAAACCTGGGAGGAGGTGAACTCCGCCATGCCCCAGGGGCCGTTCTCCACGCCCATGCCGGATTCCTTGATGCCGCCAAAGGGGAGAAAGGGACTGAGGTTGAAGTGCTGGTTCACCCATGCCGACCCGGTTTCCAGTCGCTCGGCCATTTCGGTGGCCCGGGCGACGTCTGCGCTCCAAACCGAGCCGCCGAGGCCGAAGGTCGTGTCGTTGGCGCGACGCAATACGTCTTCGTCGTCGTCGAAGCGAATGATCGGAAGGATTGGACCAAAGGGCTCTTCGTCGACCAGGCGACTGCCGTCGCTGAGGTCTGCGACCAGGGTAATGGGGAAGAAATAGCCCTTGCCCTCGCTGGGTTTGCCGCCGGTCAAGAAGCGCCCGCCCGCTTTGCGCGCGCTCTCGGCCAGATCGCAGACAATCTCGTACTGCATCTTGTTCTGCACAGGACCGTAGTCGACGCCGTCCTTCATCCCATCGCCGACGGTGCGCGTGTTTGCCTTTTCGACCATGGCTTCACACATGGCTTCGTAGATGTCGCTGTGCACGTACAACCGCTTGATTGCACCACATACCTGGCCGCTGTTCTGAAACGCCATGTCGAAGATCGGGCCCGCAATTTTCTTCGGGTCAGCGTCTGCGCGCACGATGGCTGCGTCGTTGCCCCCCAGTTCGAGGGTGATGCGCTTGAGGCTTCCCGCGGCGCTCGCCATGATCTTCTTGCCTGTGGGCCCGGAACCCGTGAATGAGATTTTGTGAATGTCCGGATGCTCGGTCATCCAGCGCCCCAGATCGTCGCCCCCCGAAACGACGTTGAGAACACCGTCGGGCACCACGTCGCGCACGATTTCACCGAAGCGAAGAACAGTGAGCGGGGTGTAGGGCGAAGGTTTGAGCACCATCGTGTTGCCGGTGGCGAGGGCGGGGCCCACTTTCCAGATCGACAGCAGCAGCGGGTAATTCCAAGGCGTAATGGCGCCCACGACGCCGAGCGGCCTGCGGCGAATTTCGACGCGCTCACTGTCCGAATCGGAGAGAATTTCGATCGGGAGGTCGGTCGCGGTGGTCGCACGCAGCCAGGCCGCGGTGCCCCCCACTTCGAACTGCGCGTTTGCGAGGGTCTTGCCCTGTTCGTGCACCAGCAGTTCGACCAGGCTCGCAAGCTCGGATTCGACCCGGTCGGCCATGGCGTTGAGGACTGCGCGGCGCGCTTCGAGTTTGGTGTCGCGCCAGGCGGGGAAGGCGGCGTTTGCCGCGCGTACCGCAGCGTCGAGATCGTCTTTGGAGGCGTCCGGTGCCCGAGCGAAGACTTCTTCGGTCGCGGGGTCGATGACGCCGAAGTTCTGTTCGGCGACGACCGCCTTGCCGTCGATCGTCAGGGTGAAGTTGGTCATGGGTGGGTCCTCGTCGAGAGTTGAGGGAAGAGACAGATCCGCTTGCGAGCATAGAACAAGCGAGCCGCGATGGGTTCGGATCGAACTGGGTCGCGTCGAACGGGCGACGCGACCACGCAGTAATTCAACCGCGCACAAAGGCCTCTGTGTATTTGCCGGTTGGCCAGGGTTGTTGGTCGCGCATCGTGTTGATCTCGGTTTCGCCTTCGGCCAGGACCCCCGTGACGGCGTCCACGGTTTTCCAGGCCATTTTGCTACCGAACAGGGGTTGAGATTCGACCATCACGACCCGCAACTCTCCCTCTTCGAAGCCGCACTGCTGCTGGATGGCATCGAGGAGTTGCATCTCGTTCAGGTGTCCGTCGCCGAAATTCCAACCGAGTGCCAGGCCGGCCACGACTTCGCCTTCCATCCACTCATAGTCATCGATGTTGTCCACGGCCGCGGGAATGGCGTCGAACAGCACTTTGCCCTGGAGATACATGAGACGTTGGGCGGGCATGGCCATCATCACTGCATCCACTGCGATCTCGTCGTCGAGCATGCCTTCGAGTTGTTCGCGCATGGTCGCCGCGGCTTTTACGAGTTTGTTGAGCTTCTTTGCGCTGTCGCCCCGGAAGAGCCAGATGTTGTAGGCCCAGTTTCCGGCGTAGTAGCGCATGGCCAGCAGGAACGAGACCTTGGATGGGACGAGATTGCCGTAGAGTGGAATCGCGACGAGGCTGATGGCCAGAAACGCGGCGAGCAGCGGCACACTTCCCACTGCGAGCACACTCACCTCGGGGTTGAACCCGAAAAGAAAAATACCGCCGTAGATCATCAAGATATTCCACTCGATGGGCATCCCCGCCGGGTTGTTGGCGGCGATGAAACCGTGGAAGCCAGTCATCACGAACAGCGCTCCGCCCGTCACGAGCATGCTGTCACTCAGGAGCAAGACGACGGGGATCAGATACTCCGTAGCCGTTCCGAAGTAGGCCATGAACGTCGCAAATTTTGACGGGCGCAAGTCGTCGGGGTAGGCGTTGAACAGCCGCTTCTTCAGTACGGAGGGAAAGAAGGGGCCGCAGTTCATCATCACCTGAATGATTGTTGGAAAATGATGATTCAACTTCGAGGTCGCGGCCCAGAACCAGATGAGACACCAAAGGATCTGACAAGCGGGGATCCACACGTCCTGGGCGCTTGCTGCGACGATGCAGATCAGGGCGACGAAGTAGTGCTCGGACCGCGCGGCGAGGTAAATGGTTTTGTCGGCAAGGCCGAGTAGCGGAAGCACGACACATACCGGGATCAACAACTCCGGCGTGATGTCCGGGGCGATCAACGCCCGCAGCAAGCTGAGCAGAAGTGCTGCGTAGAGAAGGACATCGAAGTAACTCCGGGTGATCCCGCCGAACAGAGGCAGGCTGGGGAACAACGAGAGCTTGGTCGTGCCGGGACGCAGGAAGTGGAGGAAGCCTCCCATCGGAGGATTGAAGCGAGCATTCATGGGGCCAAAGGAACAGCCAAAGCCGAGGACTTCGTAGAGCATGGCGAACGCGATGGCCTTCTTGAACGCGATCCCGGTAAACGCCCAGTCGCCGATCGACAGCAGGCCCGTGTAGTTCGTCGAAAACGAAGAGAAGAACGCCCAGCCTCCGACAAAGAGCAGCAGATACTTGAGCCAGTACATGGCGATCACCACAAACGGGGTGGCGTTCTGCTGCGAAGCCCACATGCGACAAATGAGCCGCATACGTTGGGGAAAGGGCAGGGCGCGGACGTCCGGGACATCCTCGATCTCGTAGGGCGGAAGTTCAGTTTCCGATATCGCCATCGCGAACTCTCCTGGCTGGATCCGGTAAAGAGACTGCTTATTGTTCAACGTCGGGCAAAAAAGATCGACTCGCGTATTGAGCGCTAGTCGCAGTACTCTGGCGTTCGCTTTTCGAGAAACGCCGTCATGCCCTCGATGACATCGGGTGACTGGGCGCAGAGGATCTGGTTGCGGTCTTCCATGGCGATGACCTGCTCGAGGCTGCCCGCGTCGAGGCTCATGGCGAGGGCCTCCTTCGTGAGTCGCACGCCCAGGGGCGAGTTGCTCAAGATTTCGCGCGCCAGGCTCTCTCCCGCGGCGTCGAGTTGATCGTCGGGAACCACGTCCGACACCAGGCCTCGGGCCAGGGCGCGTTCGGCATTGATGAAGCGGCCCGTCAAGAGCAGCTCCGAAGCCAGCGACGCGCCGACCAGGCGCGGCAAGAAGTAGCTCACGCCAATATCGCAGGCCGAAAGACCGACGCGAATGAAGGCCGCGTTCATGCGCGCAGTTTCTCCCGCGATGCGAACATCGGCGGCGAGCGCCAGTGCAAAGCCGCCGCCGCTCGCCGGACCTCGCACGCAAGCGATGAAGGGTTGGGGTGCGCGCCGCATCGCGATCACCAGTTCCGCAATGCGCCGTTGCCCTCGGAGGCCCGCGGTGACCCGGTTGCCATCGCTCCCGGCACCCCCCGGCGCACTGGCTTCCTTGAGGTCGAGACCCGCGCAGAACGCTCGGCCGGCGCCCCGCATGATCACGACGCGGATGTCGCGTCGCTCAGGGAGTTTGGCGAGGAAGTCGCGCAGGTCCGTTACTAATTGACGATTCATTGCGTTGAGTGCTTTGGGGCGATTGAGGGTCAGCCAGCACAGGTGGTCGTCGACGCGCACTTCTATCGTCTCGTAGGAATCTGTTTCGGAAGAATCACGAGCGGACATGGGGGGCTCCCTTACTGGGTTTTAGGAGCGCAGTCTATCCCATTCCGTGTCCCGCACCGCCGTCGATTTTGATCACACCCCCGGTTGCGTAGCGCGACGCGTTGCTCGCGAGGAAGAGCGCGGCGCCCACGATCTCGTCGGGGTTGCCCCCGCGCTGGAGCGGCACCGCCTGTTCCATCGCCTCGTGCATCTCCTTGGGCCACGCTTTGCTGATGTCCGTCAAGAACGCACCCGGCATGATGCAATTGACCCGGACCTTCGGCGCAAACGCGCGAGACAGGCTCTTGGTGAGACTGTGGACTCCCGCCTTGGCAGCAGCATACGGGACTTCACCCGGAGAAGGCTGGATTGCCGCAATGCTGCTCACGAAAATGATCGAGCCCCCGTCGCCTTCCTTCATGGCGTTGCCCAGGACGGCAGACAGACGGAAGGCTCCCTTCAGATTCACGTCCATCACTTTGTCGTACAAGGCTTCCGTGATTTCGACAATCGATGGGTAGATCGGCGACATCCCCGCGTTGTTGACCAGGATGTCGACCTTGCCGAAATGATCGAGGGCCCGACGGGCGAGTTCGTCGCATTCATCCCACTTGCCGACATGAGTCCCCACCGCCAACGCCTTGCGGCCGGTTTCCTCTTCGACCTCTTTGGCCAGGGCCGAGCAAGCTTCTACTTTGCGGCTCGCGATCACCACGTCCGCACCGCAGCGCGCGAAGGCGAGAATCATCTCTTTGCCGAGCCCTCGACTGCCTCCCGTGACGAGCGCCACCTTGCCGTCGAGTCGGAATTGAGCGGTTGGATCAATGGTCTCTGACATCGTTCATCGTTCCTCTGCAAGGGCGGGCGCACACGCCCAGATCAGGGCTCGACTACGATCTTGCCGATGACTCGGCGGTCCGTCATGTCGCGCAGGGCGCCCGGGGCTTCGTCGAGGGTGTAGCGTCGCGAGATGTGCGGGCGAAGTTCGCCGGAAGCCATGAAGCCCAACAAGTCGCGCTGAATCTCGGCTGCGGTTTCGGGTTCTTTGCTTACCATTGCACCCAGAAAGACGCCGACGATCTGGCAACTCTTGAGCAGCGCCAGGTTGAAGGGAACCGCGGGGATGCCGGCCGTGAAGCCGATCACGAGGTAGCGTCCTCCCCACGCGATGGCGCGCAGGGCAGATTCGGCGTAGTCGCCTCCCACAACGTCGTAGATCACGTTGACGCCCTTGCCGCCGGTGAGCTCCTTGGCGCGCTCTTTCAGGTTTTCGCTTTCGTAGTTGATGGTTTCGTCTGCGCCGCGTTCTCTGCACAGGGCGAGCTTGTCTTCCCGGGAGGCGGCGGCGATGACCCGCGCGCCCATCAACTTTCCGAGTTCGACGGCCGCCATTCCCACGCTGCCCCCCGCACCGAGCACGAGCAGGGTTTCGCCGGGCTGCAAGTTGCCCCGGTATTTGAGGCCGTAGTATCCGGTTCCGTAGGCGTAGAGCAGGCCCGTCGATTCGGCAAAGCCGGCCTCGTCGGGAAGCTTGCGCGCACCCTTGGCGGGAACCGCCACTCGTTCGGCGAAGCCTCCGGTGACGCCCGCACTGGCAGCCACGCGATCGCCTACTGCGAAATCCGTCACCCCATCCCCGACCGCGCTCACGACACCTGCGACTTCGCCGCCCGGGATGAAGGGTGTCGAGGCCTTGAACTGGTATTTGTCCTCGATGATCAGGGTGTCGGGAAACGTCACCGCGGCCGAGTGAACATCGACGACCAACTGTCCTTCGAGGGCCTTGGGGTCGTCGACTTCTTCGACGGTCAAGTTCTCGGGCGGCCCGAAGGCGTTGCAAACGACGGCTTTCACGAAGCTCTCCTTTCTTCCTTCTATCTCTATCTATCTATCCAGGTATCTACAGGTCGGGTCGATCCCATTTGCCCGAGCGGGACGACAGCATACTGGTTTCAAACCCCGAGCGATGCCACCTCTACGACTTCGGCCAGCGGGGTTTCGACGTCACCCACCGGCATCACGAAACGCCAGTAGACCATGCCAAAGGGCCGTCCCTCGGTATCGATCCAGTTTGGCACCCCGGGATCGACGTGGGCGATCACCATCCGAAAGCTGCCATCCGCTTCGAGTTGCGTCTGCTTGCGGTTGAGCGAGATGCGTCGGTTGTTGTAGTCATAGCTCTGGATGTAGCGATTCCAGAGGCAGACGTTGGCGAACTTGCATTCGGGAAAGCGACCGGTGATCAGCAGCGCTTTGTCGGGGCCGAGCAAGTAGGGCGCCATGGTGTATGCGATGTCCATGGCGGAGAACGCCATGTCGCCCGGCTTTTCGGGTTTGTTGAAGACGTTGGGTACGCTCGATACCCAGCTGGGTTGATCTTCGGGCTTTCGCGGCAGCTGGTCGAGGGTGTCGCCGCGCAGAAAATTCATCACCCGTTGAATGCCCGCGGCCACGCTGCGGTCCTGGTCTTCGGCGTCGAACGCGGGCGGCGGGCCCGGGTCGACTGCGGGCCGGATCGTCATCGGCACGTGGCGCGACGGGTCTTTTGCCGCGCAAATTTCTTCTTCGAAGTAGTGTCTGCTCGTTACCCGCATCGCGTCCGAGCTGAGTTTGAGCCAGTTTTTCTCTCGCTCCTTGCCCGGACTCTTGGCGGACAGAACGATTTCGAAGTTGCCATCGGCGTCCACGTCGAACTCGCCGTCGTGTAGGCCCGCAGCGGTGCCCGTGGCGTAGGAGCCTTCGCCGGGTCCTTCCTCGATGGTGAGGGAGACGTAGACCGCACCGGCCATGTTGCCGCGCACGATGTAGTCGCGATCCGGGCGGATCGCGGCGTCGAAGTAGATGGCGTCGCCGTTGTCGCCGCGAAATTTTCGGGTCGGCGAAACGATCCGCCGAAACACCGGCCGCTCGGGATCGGCGTCGAAATGCGAGAACAACCCTCCCTCGAGCAAGTGCATCAGGTTGCGATGACCGTCGGCGATATCGCCCAGGCTTTCGATGCCCCATTCGCTGCCGTAGCGCCGCTCGTCGATCTCGCGGATCAGATCGAGCAGTTCGTGGAGTTTCTTTCGGCTCTCAGTCGTGGGAGTGGACATTGGGGGGCCCTCACAAGCGCTGTTTGTTGAGTTTTCAATCGGTGAAGTCGGAGGCGGTGCGTTTTGCCATTTCTCGCAGGAACCAGTCTGGGAATTGTCCGACAAACGAGGAGACATCCCAGTAGTCGCTCCATTTCGAGATCTTTCCATCCTTCATCTCGTGCAGAGTGGCGAACTGATTCGTCGCCTTCTCGCCGGTCTTGAACGTCCAGACTTCAGTGTGGTCCAGGAACACCACGTCATTGTCGGCGACCAGGTGGTGAATGGTGTGCTGGTGATCTGTCAGCTGGTTGAACGCGATCGCCAACCGCTTGACGACATTTTCGGGGCCGCGAGCGCCCGGATCGTCGGTGGGGACGTCTTCGTAGTGGATGTCGTCCGACAGACAGCTCTTCAGGGTTTCCCAGTTCATGTCGCTGAGCGCGGCCCACATGGTTTCCACAGTCTTCTTGTTTTCTTCGATCGACATTCATATCCCCTTGATTTCGCTAGTCGTCGCGTCAGCTCTCGAGTTTTACCGGAAAACGATCCGTATAGAAGCGAAAACGCTCGCGCAATTCTTCGGCGTCGAGATCGAAGTCGGCGAGGTTGTAGCGCACGCGTCCAAAGCGACCGCGCGGGTGATCGTCCTGATAACCCGTGAGCGCCGCTTTCGATTCCGTATCGAAGGGGACCCCGGCCAGGCGATAGATCTTCTCGACCGTCTCAATTTCTTGCCCCATGTAGTCGTGAAACAGAACATCGAGGGAGTGGTCGGCGGCGATCGTGTCTCGATCTTCGACGCAACGCTGCAGCATCGTTTCGATTCGATCGGCCCAATAGTGTCCGAGGCCGACGGGATCCGCCTTTGCGGCGGACAGGCGCGACGCGTAGGCGATCATGGTCGAAAACGACGCCACGGTAGCGACCGGGTCGCGGTGGGTCACCACGAGCGTCGCACCCGGGAAGACCCGGGCGATGGGCTTGATTTGTTCGAGGTGCTGGGGGCTCTTGAGGATCCAGCGTGTTCCTCCCCGCAGCCACTGCAGGGTGCGGAGAATCTTGGCCAAGTAGCGGTAGTGCGGCGTCTGGTCGTGCTCGAGGTAGTAGTCGCGATAACCCGGGGCGCGTCCGATGCCGAGGGTTTCCATGATCATGGTCGAGAAGTCGATTGCGAGGAGATGGACTTCTTCGTGGATGTGGTCGACGGTCATCTCGTGCATGGCGTTGAAGTGCGGCATGACCGAATCGCGAAACTCGATACCCGCGGCAGCCCGGGCGAAGCGCGGGTCCTCTTCTCCGTCCGCCGGGACCTCACTGTCTGCCAGCACCGGTTCGAGAGATTCCCACCAGGGGAGTGAGCGGAACTTCGGATCTGCACCGATCATGCTGTGGAGATGTGTGGTGCCGCTGCGGGGCAGGCCGGCGATGATGATCGGAGGCTCTTGTTCCACCTCCTCGATCTCCGGGTGCCTCTTCCACAGGTCTTCGAGCAGCAGGCGATTCTTCAAAAAACTGACCAGCTGCGCGATGCCGCCCAGCTTGCCGATCGGAGTCAGCGGTGCGTCTTCGCGAAGTCCGGTGAGGATGACTTCGACGCGCTCTTGAAAGTCGAGTTCTCCGAAATCGCTGAGACCGGTTTCCTTCGCAGCCTGATCCATGAGCGCAGAAAGTTCGAGTTGCATGGCGTCGGCCATGGGTGCTGCGAGCTTCGACTGCTCGATGAAACTTTGAGGCAATTGAGGATCGGCGAGATCGAGAATGCGTATGTCTTCGGCCATGTCTTCTCCGGGGAGAGAGCCAAGGTACCGGAATCTCGCGCAATCGGTAGACTCAAACCTGGATGCCGCTTCTCCCGCCCGAAGCTTTTGAACGTCAAGACGAAAGCGCAGATGCGCTCTTCTATCTGCAACCCAGGATGGTTGCCCACATCGACCCGGCGACCATTGAAGCCCTTTCCGAATTTTATTTCGAAGCCTTCTTCGAGGGCGCGAATGTTCTGGATTTGATGTCGTCCTGGGTCTCACACCTGCCGGAGACCCCAAAACTGGGTCGCGTCAGCGGCCTGGGCATGAACGCAGAGGAGCTGGCGGCCAATCCGCGGCTGAACGATTGGGTCGTCCAGGACCTGAACGCTTCGCCGGTACTCCCCTATGAAGCTCAAAGCTTCGACTTCGTCTTGAACGCCGTTTCGATCCAGTATCTCACCCGACCCATCGAGGTGTTTGCCGAGATTGCCAGGGTTCTGCGACCCGGTGGAAGTTCGCTGGTCGCGATGTCTCACAGGTGCTTTCCGACGAAAGCCATTCGCTTCTTTCACCTGGCATCCGGTGCTGAACGCTGCGAACTCGTGCGGAAGTATCACGAAGAGGCGGGCGGATTTTCCGAAATCCGCACACTCGATCGCTCGCCCGGCAGCGCCGATCCGCTTTGGTTGGTTGTCGGCGTCGCTAGGGCAGACCGCTAGAGCAGCCCGTTGAAAAAGTCCCACTGTCGCCATGCACCGGCCTTTCGGCCCAGCCCTGCGTTGCGAAAGCTTGCCCTAGCCAGCTAGGGCTGCGCTTCCGCGCCTTGATCTGGACCGAAATTCCGGCACATGGCGACAGTGGGACTTTTTCAACGGGCTGCTAGCTCACGCCTTAGGAGGTCTCTCGAAGCAGCCGCTGAATTTCCCGCGCAAACAACCACAGCCGGTCCTGACCCCACAATGCCAGCACGACGTTTCTGTCCGCGTCGATCAGCCGGTAGCTCGGAACCCCCCACGAGCCAAAGTCGTACATGGCCAGGCGATTGGTTTCGAGTTCTTCTTCCCAGTCCCGGTTCCCCATGATGCCCGCGGCTTCTTCCCACGAAAGACCGGCCGCTTCGACGACTTTCATCATGCCCTTCCGGCTGTTGATATTCGTTCCCTCAAAGAACGCTGCGCGCAAAAAACTACTCAACAGCTCCGTTCCCTTTTGTTGTCCGCAGGCCCAGGGATACAGTGAGTAACAGTTGCGGACTGGTTCACCGACGGGATCGAAGATATTGCCCCAGTCGATGCCGAGAGCCTCGGCTTCCCGCGCCGCATCGCTGAAAATGTAGAGGCCCTTTTGCCTAGTGGCGGGCACGCCGCGCATCACCATGGGAAGCACCGGTCGAAGCTCGAGGTTGACCCCCACCTCCTCGGCAAACTTTACCGTCGTGTCGAATATCATGGACGTGTAGGGACTCCGCATAGACGGGTAGAACTCGAGGGTCAGTGAGCCATTGTCCTTGAGTGGACCCGCTTCGATCGCTGGGCGCGGGCAGATCAGCGGGCTGCCCGACCGGTTGCAGACCCCCGCCTCGATCAGCCGCTGCTCGAGGTGATAAAATCGATCCGCGCCCCAGTACCACTCTCCGCCGCAGTAGAACATGCCCGCGGAGTAGTGCTTGAGTTGGGAACGCCTGGCGGTTCCGCGATCGAGTTGGAGATCCGCTTCGGACCGAGGGACGCTGCCGAGGCGGTCAGCCAAGGCGTCAAGTTCGGCAATCTTCCCCGACCACAGGGCATCCCCCACCGCCACGGAAGCTTCGGGAAACTCTTGCTGCGAAACTCCGGCGAGAATGCGTTCCGCGAGATCGAGCAGTTTCGGGTCCGGGGCGTCGGAGTTCACTGGGAATCGCAAACCGTAGTGTGGCGCGATGTTTTCCGCGTCGTAGCGGGACAACGGCAACAACAACTCCGGTTCCGGGAGGTTGTCGTCGTGAGGGACGCGAACGAGATGGCAGACCAGCTCGACGTCGTACTGCTCGAGCAGAGGACGGAGCAATTGCGCGGCCAGGTGGCTATAGCCGTCTTCGATCTGATGAAAGTATTCGATCCGGTGGCGCTCGCCCGTCCGCTTGCGCGCCGCTTCGGTCTTGGCGCGTCGCCGCGCCTGCGCGGGCGCGGTGGCGATTCGGCTCATGACCTTTGACATGACCCAGCGCACCAGCGCCGGTGGATTCGAACTCGCCGCTCCGCCCTGATCCTTGAACTGCTCCATCGTGTGCTGCTCCGGGATGCGGCACGTCTATGCCGAGGCGTCATTGTGGCACGCTCACTGGTTTGTTCCAAGGGAGCAACTTGCGCGGTTCGCAGTGGGTTCAGAGCGCGTCGAACTCGGCGAAGACCTGATCTCGATAGGCGTCGATCTCCATCAAGAGTTCGTGTTTTGCCCCCTCGATGATCACCTGCTTGCCATTGGGGAGTTGGTCGGCCACGAGTTTTTGCGCGTCGACGGAGACGAGCGCATCCGCGCCGGCAGTGCAGACGCGAACCGGCGTCTCAATGGACTCGGCAAATCCCGGGGCGTGAATCGTGTCCATCGACCTGATCCCCTGTCTCGCCCATTCGAACGTGGGTGCGCCGAGTTCGAGTTCGGGTTGCGCTTTCAGTTGGGCTACGAAGCCAGCAAAACGCGCCGGGTCGTGGGTGAGCACGTTCTCTTCGAAGCTGCGGTCGGATTCGCCGTAGTCCTTGCCGCCCGGGATGTACGAAGTGCCGAGGCGCAGCAGGTTCGCGGCACTGCCGGCCAGGCGCAGCAGTCGAGGGGTGCGCGCGTGTCTGCCGATACCCCACATCGGTGCGGTAAAGACCGCCGATTCGATGGTCGAAGCGTATTGGCCGAGGTAGCGGATGCCGATGTTGCCACCCATTGAATGACACAGCAGGCGATAGGGAGCCGGGCAGTTTGGCTCGATAAACTGAGTCATGGTCTGGCGAAGATCCGAGACATAGAGGTCGAAATTTTCGACGTGGCCCTTTTGACGATTCAGCAATGGGCGATCCGACATTCCCTGACCCCGCCAATCGAGGGTCGCGACGCTATAGCCCCGGTTCTGCAGGTCGCAAATGACCTCGAAGTACTTCTCGATGAACTCGGTGCGACCATTCAGCAACACCACGGTTCCGCGCTCGCTGTTCGAGTGCACAAAGCGAGCGACCCGGAAACGGGTTGCGTCCGCCGCCCTGAGCCACTCTGAAACGCCACCAGAGGGAACCGGGCTTTGATCGGTCGTGACAAATGTCATGTGTCTTTTTATAGCGAATCGCAGTACTTGCGGCGTTTTAGGGACGGAGCTCAGACACGCGGTTCGATTCTGCTTTACAGCGCCTCAGGAATCGGCATCCTCTTGCCTTCCGAAACCATACGTGCCCATGACCGGAGTAGAAGTAGGAGTAGAACTCTCCATGGAATATCGTCTCGCGCGGGTCGTCGCCAAGCGGTGTGCCCTCTTCATCGCATTCGTCTTGCTCGGATTCGGATCTGCAGGGCGCGCATCGGCCGCCCCGGTTACGGCGCGACTCGTCGCGGTGGAAGGAACCGCAGTCGAAGCTTCGGAGATCGAGATTGTTCGGAGCCTCGTCGAAAACGATCTCATCGGGCACCAGCAGGTCCGCCTGCTCGCTGACGATGAACCCGGCACGGCCCAGATGGAAATTACCGCGACGCTCACGCGGCTGGGCCAGAGCTATCTGCTGACCATTTCGGCGCGCTTTGCGGACGGCAGCCAGCGCAGCCGCAAGCACAAGATGTTCTACTTCGATGAGATCGATGTTGCGGTGGAAAGGCTCGTCGCAGCTTTGATCGAAGACGTCGATCTGTTCAGTACCGTTGAACGAGGAGCCGTCCTCGACGCGGAGCAGGAACCCGAGAGCCTGGTTGCGTCGACGATTGGATTCGAACTTGGAGTGGGTCCCGCTTGGCCTGTGTCTAATGCGCTGGGCGAAAACGGGACGATGTGGGGCTTTCACGCTGCGGTGGTCTGGGATCTCAGAGACATCCTTGTCGATCTGCGCACCGACTTTCTGTTCGGCAACGACAACGTCGATACTTTTGCCTTTACCGCAACGATCGGCGGGCGCTATGTCTGGTACGAGGCGCGTCGGTTCGGAATCTACAGCGGTGTCGAGGTGGGGTTTGGTCACGTGGAGTCGAAACGGTCGAAACGGCCGAATCTAGAAAGCAATGCCTTTTTGGTCGGAGGCAACACGGGAATTCTCATGCTCCGGCACTCCGACATCAATCTCGATCTGCGGGCTCGTCTCGTGATGTTGACGGAATCGACCCAGGGCAAGGGGTTGCCCGTGCTAATCGGCATTGGCCTGGGACTTCGCTTCTAGATCCCGCGAACCGCGAAAGTACTTCGCCGGTGTCGTGCCCATGGCGCGACGAAACATCGCGATGAAGGCGCTCGGAGTTTCGAAGCCGACCTCGAGTGCGGCTGCGGTCACGCCAAGACCCGCGGCCATTACCTCGAGCGCACGGAGCAGCCGCGCTTGTCGCTGCCATGCACCAAAGGTCACCCCGACTTCGTCCCGAAACAAGCGCTCGAGGGTTCGCTCACTCGCACCTGCGAACCGCGCCCAGGCCGAGATGGGTCTTCGGTCGCTCAAGTCCAACTGAAATTCCTCGGCGACTCTGCGCGCTCGCGGATCTTTGGGCTTCGGCAAATGGAGTGGTGCGGTTTCTGCCGCGCGAATCTCATCGAGGATCACCGCGACTAGCCGCGCCTCGCTGCCGTGCTCCGGGTACGGTTGTTCGAACTCGATCGCGCGCAAAATCGCGGCCCGCAGGATGGCTGAGACCTGAACCACGCAGCAACGATCTTTTGCGATGGGGCCGAGCGAGGGTTCGAGATAGAGGCTGCGGAGCGCTACCGCGCCGGTCATGCGAATGGCGTGGCCTTTGAAAGCCGGCACCCACACCGCGCGCTCGGGCGGCACCACCCACAGACCCTCGTCGGTTTCGACCGTCATGACGCCTCGGGTGGCGTGGATCAACTGCGAAAGATCGTGGTTGTGCCACAGAATGCGCGAGCCGCTCTCGTGGTCCTCGGCACGGGCGAGTATCGGTGACTTGGCGTCGAACGAGATCAGCGGAAAGTTTTGACGGTTTTGCGACATTAGTTGTCAGGATACGCGAAGAAAACAGCTTTGGAATCCTCCAAATTGCCTCTGTTTCCAATCGATTCGCCCCGAGGGGCTTCGGATTGAGCAGGAGGAGGAAAATCATGAGGCTTCGACCAGCGCTTCGCGCGCTCGTCCGCTTTGGCTACTTCCCCGTGATGGCCTTTGGGGTCAACGGCACGGCGATCGCTGTGATTTTTTCCGGAGGCACTCCGACCGCAATCGCCGTTCAGATCCTCTTCGCCATGGTCGCAGCGCTGACGCTCGCGTTCGGCAGCGAACGGTTTTTGCCGTACTGCAGCGCATGGAACCAGGGCCGGGGCGACACACGCCGGGATCTCATCCACTTTGCCGTGAACGAAGCCATGAGCCTGGTGCCGCTGCTGATCGTTCCGATCTTTGTCGTTGCAACGCCGCTGCCCGCATCGCCGCTGTGGCCCGGCGAGTGGCCCCTATTGCTGCAGCTGACGTTTGCTCTGTTGATCTTCGATCTCGGACAGAATCTCTTTCATCGCTTGGCCCACGTTTGGAAGCCCCTCTGGCGGCTTCACGCGGTGCACCACGAGGTCAAGCGGATGTACGGCCTGAACGGAATCATGAAGCATCCGATCTATCAAATGCTCTCGGCCGTCGTCAGCATCGGGCCGCTGGTGTTGGTCGGCATGCCGAAGGAGTTCTCCCTGGCCCTGGTCTTCATGTCGTTTACTCAGCTCTTGTTGCAGCATTCCAACACCGACTACGTCCTGGGACCCTTCCGCCGCGTATTCGCGACCGCCGAAGTCCACCGCTTTCACCATCTTCGGGGGGTCGCGGGAGACGTGAATTTCTCGCTGTTCTTTTCCTTTTACGATCATCTGTTTGGCAAGGCCTACTACGAGCGCAGGTCGCTTGGGTCCTCAGACATCGGTGTGGACTACCTGGCTTATCCCCAGAGCTGGTGGGGGCAGATGAAGGCTCCGTTTCAGGAATTCGAATCGCGCAGGGTCGATGAGCCACAGCAGGTGCAGCTGCGACTCGATCCCCGGCTGGTTCGGCTTGGAGGTGAAGGGCAGGGGGCCTAGACTGTCTCCCACACGAGAGGGGACCGTCATGGAACGATTCATGAGTCACGAGCATCTGGCCCGGGACAGCCGCTTCAAGCGCGCCGACAATCGCAATCAGTTGATGCGCTCGCTGCCGAACGACGTGGTGGAGATCGTCCGCATCTTCGAGCGGATCGCGCACAAGATTCGCGAGCGGATCGACGGGACAGAACTCGTAGCGGTCTATGACGAACTCGGTCCGGGCTTCCAGTTCTTGATTGCGTCCGGTGGACGTCAGTCGAAGGGCGGCCGCTCGCCGCTACAACTCAAGACCCAGCTCCACGGAATTTTCGTCGGAGAGATGCAGGCGCTGGAGGCCGCGGGGCGCACGGTCTGGGATTTTCCCGACTCGCCCTGGGAGTTCCAGATGAACATGGCCCGCCAGTGTTGGGACGAAGCCCGCCACGTTCAAACCTTCGAAAAATTGATGGATCACGTCGGAGCCGAAATCGGCCAGTATCCCGAGAGCACTTTCCTGTTCGAAACCTCCTGTCACGACGATCCCGTGTTGCGGGTTACCGGCGTGAATCGCTGTCTGGAAGGACTCGCATGCGATGCTTTTCGATCGCTGATCGAATACGGCAAGCAGGTCGGAGACATGAAGATCGCACAGGCCGTGGACTTCGTACTGGCAGATGAACTCACCCACGTCCGCTTCGGCAGCGACTGGACTCGAGAGTTCACCAAAGACGATCCAGAACGAGCCCAGCGCGCAAAGGACTTCCAACGCGAAACCGACCGCGCGTTCTCCTTCCCCGGCCGCGAACTGGCCCGCGAAGACCGTCTCCAAGCCGGCTTCACCGAAGAAGAACTAGACGAAATCGAGCGCATCGACGCCAAAATGCCAAAACGCGAGATCCTGGTAGAGGCAGCCGAAATCCTCCGCGACCGCCACCACGCCCGCAAACGCGGCGAAGAACTCTCGGAGTATGTGGGCGAAGCGTAAGTTGGTGACCGCGTTGCGTTTTGATCGAGAGGCTTCGGGTTGAGCCTGGGGCGCTCGGTTTGCGGACAGAGTGCCATTTGGGTGGTTAGGGAAAGAGTGATTTCGGAGCTGGGGCGTTGTTCGGGAAACTCGGGTTTGCGGAGCGTTCGGTTCCTAGCCCGGGACTTCAGACAGCC
>SMVB01441576.1_pt1 | contig 20642 bp, 17 predicted proteins | sample 2456461 | NCBI WGS metagenome assembly SMVB01 (sample SAMN11095934, study PRJNA526329) | marine sediment metagenome | biome: Marine sediment; feature: Surficial sediment; material: Deep marine sediment; isolation source: Hadal surficial sediment | place: Pacific Ocean | collected 2014-05 | depth...
CGCCTACGCGAAGAGATCCGCGCTCTTCTCAGAACCCCGAAGCTGGGAAAGAAGTAGATGAAGCGAATCGTCGTCTCGATGTTGATTTTGTCGACCCTCGCGATCAGCACGGGGTGCGTCCAGGTCAAGCCCTGGGAACGCGATCTGCTCGCGCGCCGCGACATGGCCTGGGATCCCGATCCGGTCGAAGCCAAGCGCGAGGCCCACATCTACTTCAGCAAGGAATCCTCCATGCCGGGTGGCAGCGGCGGCGGCGGCGGCTGCGGCTGTAACTGATACCGGCCGATGAACAGGGCGCGAAACATCAGGGGGGAACGAGGGATGGACGGCGCAGAGCCGAAAGGGACGGAACAGCGGAATCGAGAGGCCGATAAACATCCGGCCATCGCATTCCCCCGTCCGAGCCGCACGCTCACCGCACTCACGACGAGTGCCATAGCACTCCCCGGAATCGCGACACCTGCGAGCGCGGACGTACCCATCGAACGCGCCACGGGCTCGCTGGCCTCGAGCTACTACTTCGAAGACAACCTCTCGCCCGGAGATTTCCTCGACGATGGCGTCGGCTCACGCGATCGCTACGAAATCTACACTCAGCAGCTCCGCTTCGATCTTCCGATCTCCGACCGCATGGATCTCGGAATCGACCTCCTCTACGAAGAAATGAGCGGCGCCTCCCCGTGGTTCGTGGTCGCCGAGGCTGGAACCGGCAAACCGCTCCAGGTCATGAGCGGCGCCACGATCGATGATCACCGCTTCGATGCGGCGGTCGACCTCGACTTCTACATGGATCGTGGCAAGGACACGATGTCCGGTGGTTTCTCGATCGAAAAAGACTACACGTCGTTCAATCTGGGCTTGGGCGCCGAGCGCAACTACAACGACAAGAACACGGTGCTCAACGCCTCGCTGGGCTTTTCCTACGATTGGATCAACCCCACCGACTCCGATGGGGCCCCCGATCGTCCGGGCAGCGATCAAAAGTGGAGCATCGATCTCTTCGCCGGGATCTCCCAGATTCTCTCGCGCGCTTCGACCCTGCAGGCCACGATCAAGTACAAGCACTCCCAGGGCTTTCTCAACGATCCCTACAAGCTCGTCGCGACGATTGAGCCCAACGAGGGTCTACTCTCCGACGAACGACCCGATCAGAAGGATCAGGTCAGCATCCTCTTTCGCTACCGGCATCATTTCGAATCCCTGAACGGCTCGGCCCACGCGGACTACCAGTTCTACGCGGACGACTGGGACGTTCGCTCGCATACCATCGAGCTGGCCTGGTACCAGAAGGTCTTCGAGTGGCTGACCTTCGCGCCGGGCTTTCGTTGGTACAGCCAGAGCAAGGCGGATTTCTACGAAGCGGTACTTCCCGGTGGCACCCCGCCGAGCGAACGCTCGAGCGACTATCGGCTTTCACCCTACGGCGCGATCTCGTTCAAGGGAAAGCTCGAGGTCGAGCTACGCGACCTCTTCCAATACGAGCCGCCGAGATTCCTCGAACGCTTCGGAATCACCGACGGTTTCGACCTGCTCGCGGCACTCTCCTACGAGCGGTACCTGTCCGACGGCGACTTCGGCTTGACGAGCGTATCGGAAACCGACGAAGCCCCCGGATTGGTCAACTTCCACGTCGTCGCCGTCACGCTCTCCGGCCGCTTCTGATCATGCGACTCGAACGGTTTGCCTTTCGCGCGATGGGCAGCCCCTGCGAACTCGCGCTCTACGGAGCATCCCGCGCAGCGGTGGCGCCGATTGCCGAAGCCTGCAGCCGGGAAATCGCTCGGCTCGAGCAAAAGTTCTCACGCTTTCGGGACGACAGCCTGACGACTCGGATCAACCGGAGCGCGGGCGATCCCGACGGAATCGAACTCGACGAGGAGACGGCTGCGCTCCTCGATTTCGCAGACACGAGCTTTCACGAGAGCGACGGCCGCTTCGATCCGACCTCCGGCGTATTGCGCCAGGTCTGGAACTTCAAGTCCGGACGGCTGCCCTCCCCCGATTCGATCAGACAGACGCTCGATCGCGTCGGCTGGTCAAAGGTCCAATGGAATCGCCCCCGGCTCGTCCTGCCCACCCCGGGAATGGAGCTCGACTTCGGCGGCTTCGTGAAGGAATACGCTGCGGATCGTGTCGCCGAGCTCGCCCGCACGCTGGGCGTACGCTCCGGCATGATCGACCTCGGCGGAGATCTCGCGGTCGTCGGACCCCACCCGGACGGAACGAGCTGGCTCGTCGGAATCCGCAATCCACGGCACCCGGAGCAGCCGATCGCGAGCATCGCCCTGGATCGCGGCGGGCTCGCAACAAGCGGCGACTACGAACGCTTCATGATCGTCGAGGGGATTCGCTATTCCCATCTTCTCGACCCGCGAACGGGGCAGAGCTTCCGAGCCGGCCCGGCCTGCGTCTCCGTCACCGCAGAACATTGCCTGATCGCCGGCGCCGTCTCGACGATCGCGATGCTGCACCGCGAGGACGAATGCGCTGAATTTCTCGAGCGGGTGGGTCTGCCGCATCTCGTCGTCGGCCAGGACGGTCACGTGGGAGGCACCGCGCGAATCGTTCGCGGGTCTGCCGCGTCCGGCTCTTCGCGCTATTCGCGCTCTCCGCGCTCGGGTAGCACGACCAGATCCGTCTCCCAGCCGTCTCTCGACAGGGTCTCGGCGACCTCGGCGGCGGCGACCATCGAGCCCAGTCCGATTACGTAGACGTCGAAATAGTCCCTGCCCGAACCCGACCAGGCATGCGTCTCGGCCTGGTAGCCGCGCAGCACCAGGGAATCCTCGATCGCTTCGGCATCGTCCTCCCGCGCTCGCGTCGTCACCCGCACGCCGTAGGGCGATCCATTCGCCTTGGGTAGGGTCCCCTCTCGCGCCCTCCTCCGTTCGAAGACCAGCCTGCGTCGGATCGTGTCCGCGATGAGCTCGGAGGGGTTCGACACGCGACGTGTACGAGCGGCGATGATCAGATGAACGTCTTCGATCAATGTGCCCGTCGTGCGAAACAGGAATCCGATGAAGGGAAGGTCGCGAAGGAACGGGACACCGGAGTTGATGCGGGTCTCCACCTGTTTACGATTCATCGCGAGCACGGCGATTTCCCCGTCGTAGAGCCGCGCCGTCACGGTCAGATATTGTTCGATGAACGACACCCCGACATCCCTCGGATCCCCGCCGAGGCCGACTTGCGTCGGATCGAGGGCTGAGAGTTCGATCTCGAGGTCGAGCTGGATCTTGCCCTCCCGGCCGGCCGTCACATCGATGCCGATCCGGGTGCCGATATCCTGTCGAACGATCGTCGTCGTGCGCGAGAGCGTCGCAGACAACCTGGCATCAGAATTCGAGGTGGAGTCTGTCGTCACCGGAATCGGGATGTTGTTTCCGACGAAGATTTCGTGGTGATCGCCAGCGGTCACGATCAGATTCGGCTGGATCAGGATCTCATTGGTTCCCTTGAAATCCGCAGCGGCGAAAGCGCCGGTCTGCATAATGGGAACATTGACCGTCCGCCCTCCCGGACCGGTTTCTTGAAACGAAATCCCGGAATCGCGCTGAACGCGACCGACAACCGTCGGAACGAAGGGCAGCGAAGTCTGTGTGGGGAGGGTATTGATGACCCCCACGAGATCGCTCGCATCGCTCCCCGTCGCAAAGGGGATCTGGAAGCCAAAAGAGAGCGCGTAACTCTGGGGTGTTCGCAATTCGGAGATCGTGATGTCGACTGCGATCAGCTGGGGTTGTACGTCGAGAATTTCGAGAATCTCACGGATTGCCACATGGACCTGAGGGGCTGCCCGAATGACGAGCGATCGGCTCCGCCCGTCGACGGCAATCGAGAAATCGGCGCCCGACAATGGGATCGCCGAAGTTGCCGCTTCGCTCGTTGCACTCTTGATGGGATCGGCGAAGGTGCGAATCAGATCGGCGACCTCTTCGGGATCGCGATGCAGGACGCGTAGGATTCGAATCGATCCGGCGGTCTCGATCGGCCGGTCGATGTCGTCGACGAAGTCGAGCACGCGCCTGACATCCTCGCCTTCCCCTCGCACGACGAGACTATTGGTTCGTTGGTCGCTCCAGACCTGAAGGCCGCGAACCGAGACGCCCGCCGATTCGAGGAAACCTTCGACGAAGGATTCGACTTCCGCGACATCGCGGTAGCGCAGAACACGCAGCCGAAGCGTCTCTTCCTCGATGCGATCGAGTTCGTCCGCGAGCACCGTGAGCCGCGCGATCGCTCGCTCCGGCCCGCTCGCGATCAGACTACGGTTCGTCTCGAGGGGCACCAGCGTGACCCGACTCCCCGCCAGCGGCTCGAGCACCCTGAGCACGTCCGTCAGTTTGGCCACGCGAAGGGGGATCAACGTCGTCACATACGAATCGCTTTCCGTCCCCGCGTCGATGCGAAAGGGAGCCTCTCCGACGGCCTCCGCCACCTTCGCGATCCGCCAAATCCCGACCGTGGAGGGCAACAGCGAATAGCCCAGGAGAGAGAGACACGATCCGAGAATCGACCAGGCCTCGTCGTGGGTCACGGGCCGCTTCGCCACGATCGAGACCGTGCCACGAACATCGTCGGGGAGCAGGATCGTTCGCTCGGTCGCCTCGCCGATGCGCTTGACGAGCTGCTCGATCCGGATTCGCTTCTGGTTGAGCGAGATCGTCGGCCCCTGCGCGAATGCCTGTGCGAATATCGGAGTCGACGTCGCGGTCAGCAGACCCAACGTGAGGGCTGCAAGAAGGGCCCGAGCAAAGCATGAGGATCGAGCGCGACACGGCACGCGGGAAGGCTATCCGAGGGCTAGGCGGGGTGCTACGAACGATCCGATGCGAGTCGGGATCAGCGCCAGGGACTCCGGAAGTCGTAGACCTCGACGCGGATCTGCACACGAAACTCGTGCACATCGGGATCGAATTCCACGTCACCGCCGACGGGTGCCCCGCCACCGTCCAGATCGATCTTCTGTTTGCCGAGCCCGAGGTAACGATACCCGATACTGAGATCCACCTTGTCGGTCAACGCGTAGTTCACGCCCGTACCCACATTCCAGGCAAAATCGTAGATATCGTCCGAGCCCGACAAGGCAACATTGTCGGATCCGTCGATCTCGAGGACGCTGAGCCCGATTCCCCATCCCAGAAAGAAGCTCCCGGGCTCGAGCCATTGGCGGAGTCGCGGCTGCCGGCCGAGGCCACCGAGGTACTGGACCGGACGCCACATTTCGATCAGCGGAATGTCGAGCCAGTTGTTCACGAGCAGGGTCGTGGCCTTCACGCTCGTAAAGAAACTGCCGGCGCCGCGCTCCGTCTTCAGTTCGAACTCGCGAAGGCCCGCGGCCTCGAGTTCGAATCGCACGGGCCAATTCGGAAGTCGCACATCGAGCAGCCATTCCCTGGGCACGAGCTCGTCCATCGGAATTGCGAGCCCGACTGCGCCGTCGACCAGCGGTGAGGAGTCGTCATCGGATCCGAATAGCAGGATCGGCCCCGGCGCGTTCGGGCTCTCGCCATCCGTGTCGACGACCGCGGTCGAGATTCCGAGCCCCGCCGACACGTAGACGTCCCAATCTGCCGCGCTCTCGGCCGAAACGAAGAAAGAGCCTGCGAAGAGGCCCGCGGCGAGGAGCCAAGCCGCCCGCACACTTCGAATTCGCTTGCCGCCCGCCACGTGATCGCCCCCTCGAGTCCTGCGGACTCGCTGCATACGAAACTCCGTGATGTATCGGCCGGGCGCGTGTGAACGCTTGATGATCGATGTCACACTTTGTGTGATTCGCCGCCCGTTGACGCGGGTTCCCCTCGGATCGAGGAATGCGCGGGCGAGCCCAGCGTGCGCAGGGCGAGAAGGGTCCGTGCGATCACGGTGATCGCGAGGATCACGACCCAGAGCGTTGTCGTCACCCCGAGTTCATTCGGGAAGAGCAGGAAAACGCTGTAGGCGAGGCCGGTCTCCCCGCCTTCCGCGAGGCCCGCGCCGAGCCGGAGCCCTCGATCGTCCCGCGGCGACATCTCGCGCTTCGCCTCCTGCATGCCCAGGGCCAACGCGCTCGCGATACACAGGATGTACAGAAAGAGCATCATCGTCCATTGGGGTTGGAACGCAGGCGCCGCGAAGCCAAAACCGAGCACCATCACGCCGTAGGACGCCATGTCGAGCACGATGTCGAGATAGGCCCCGAAATCGCTCGCCTGACCGGTCTCCCGCGCGTAGAGCCCGTCGGTTCCGTCCGCCAGACGTGACACCCACCAGAGCACCAGAGCCACCCACCAGAAGTGGGTAGCAACCGCTGTACTCGCCGCCAGCGCAATCGCAAAGCCCAAAGCACTCACGTGGTTCGGCGTCCAACCCAGACGTGTGTAGAGGGAGAGCAGCGGACCAGCAAAACGGGGAAGACGAGCACGAAAGGCGTTATCGATCATCCTGCGATTCTACCGGACGCCGTTCGCACACCACCCGAACGCAGCGCAGCCGCAGATTCCGACGGGCACCGTGCTCGAACCTGTCGGGACCGGATCGGACGACATACCCTCATCGATGGAGCGCACCATGACCCGGACGATCGTCGTCCTTCCGACATACGACGAAGCGGAGAACCTCCCGCTCATCGTCCCCGAGATTCTCGCGCAGGCACCCTCGATCGAGGTCCTGATCGTCGACGACAATTCGCCGGATGGGACCGGAAAGCTGGCCGACCAGCTCGCCGACCAATACGCCCTTCCGTCGTCGCGGGTGCACGTGCTCCATCGCCCGCGGAAGCAAGGGCTCGGGGCGGCCTACCGTGCCGGTATCGCAACCGCCCTCGAACTCGGAGCCGACCAGGTGATCCAGATGGACGCGGATTTCTCGCATCCTCCCGATCAGATCCCGACGCTGTTGCGCGAAATCGAAACCCACGACGTCGTCCTTGGCTCGCGCTACCTCCACGGCATCACCGTCGTGAACTGGCCGATCGAACGAATCGTTCTCTCCTGGTTCGGAAACCTCTATGCCCGTCACGCGACGGGGCTCCCGATCAGCGACATGACCGGCGGCTTTCGATGCGTTCGGCGCAGCCTGCTCGAAAAGATGGGTCTCGAGCGAATCCGCGCGGACGGATACGCCTTTCAGATCGAGATGAATTTTCGCTTTGCCGCCGCGGGTGCACGAATCAAGGAGATCCCCTTCTTTTTTCTGGACCGAACGCGGGGCGAATCGAAGCTCACCTGGCAGATCGGCTTCGAAGCGCTCTGGATCGTCTGGTGGCTTCGCCTCGCCCACACCCTCGGCCGCCTCTAAGTTCCGGATTATTCGTGAACTTCTACTCTGGACACCATAAGCACTGCGCCTTCACGGCCTTCTCCCTGCGACCTGCTCGACGTACTGAAAGTACGTCTGCGCGGGCCTTCGGTCCGAGGTCCCCGAAATCACAGCACTTCTGGAGCCCTTGTGGCGGCCACTACGAATAATGCGGACGAGCCTGCTCCGCGATCGGAATCCAGCACCTTGACTCGCCGGCGACGCATCCTGCTCCTCAACGAGCGAGATCTGGGACACCCTCGCGCGGGAGGGGCCGAAATCCACCTTTCGCGGATCTTCTCGCGCCTCGTCGCGCGGGGTCATGCCGTCACCCAATACTCGTCGGGTTTCCCGGGCGGGGATCGCTTGACAGAGATAGAGGGTGTCTCGATCGAGCGGCGCGGTCCGCTGCCCGTGTATTATGCGAGTGTCCCCGGTCGGGTGCGCGCGGCGGTGAAGAGCTCCGAGTTCGATCTCGTCGTCGAATGCCTCAACAAGATCCCCTTCTATACGCCGCTCTATTGCCGCCTTCCCATCCTCGCGATCTGTCACCATCTCTTCGGACGGGTCGCCTTCGACCAGGTCGCGTTCCCGATCGCGGCCGCCGTCGTGCTCGCGGAATCGGGCATCCCTCGCGCCTATCGAGACACATTTTTCGTGGCCATCTCGGATAGTACTCGCGAGGATCTGGTCGAGCGGGGGATCGCCCCGGAGCATGTCGTCGTCAGTCCACCGGGCATCGACCCGCCCGCCTTCGAGGTCGACCCGCGCGCTGACCGCCCTCCTCGCGCGACCTACGTCGGGCGACTCGAGCGCTACAAACGTGTCGACCTGCTGCTTCGCGCGGGCGCATTGCTCGTCGATCGCTTCCAGGATCTCGAAATCCTGATCATCGGAAGGGGACCAGAACGGCAGCGGCTCGAAGAACTCGCGCGAGATCTCGGCCTGGAGGGCCGTACGCGCTTCACAGGCTTCATCGAAGATCGCGAACGCGACGCGCTCCTGGCGGGAAGTCGGGTCTGCGCGTTTCCCTCGGAGAAGGAGGGCTTCGGCCTTACCGTGATCGAGGCGAACGCGTTGGGGACGCCGGTCGTCGCGCGCAACGCCCCCGGCCTGCGCGACTCCATTCGGCACGGAACGACCGGTCTGTTGATCGACCCCCCGGACCCGGCCACTCGTGGGCGAGGTCGCGGAGGAGGTCGCGGATCCGATGCAACGGATGAAGCCAGATGTTATGCCGATGCGATGTCGATGCTCATGACCGATCGAGAAGAGGCACTCGAGATGCGCGGTGCATGCCTCGAATGGTCTCGGCGATTCGACTGGGACCGCGCCACGGACGACATGGAAGCCGCAATCGAACAACGTCTCGGGAAGCAGCGGTCATGACGATCGATCGATCCGCCACGCCCTCGATCGCCTCACGCCTCGAGCGAAGCGCTCGCATGTTCGTTCCCTTCCTCGTGAGCGGAGCGCTCCTCGCCTATCTGCTTCGCCGAATCGATATTCGCGTGGCCCTCGACTACATGACCGCCGAAGTACTGATTCGTTTTAGCTTGCCGCTGCTGCTCTTCCTCGGGATCACCCTGTTGATCGAGGCGCAATGTCTCCACCGCGTCGTTTGTGCGAACCCCGCCGACGCCACGTCGCTTGACCGGACGACCGCCGCCCGGATCAAGGCCGCCTGTTATCTGCTCGGCCTGCTGAACTACGCGCTCGGGGCCGCCGGCCTCGCGGTCTTGTTGCGCCGGCGCGCCGCCGCGAGCCTCGCCGCCGCCGCGGGGATGGTCTTCCTGATCTCGCTCTTCGATATCGGCGCCGTGCTCGCCTGTGCGGCGACCGGCGCCGCGCTGCTAGAGAGCGATACCTTCGGTGTGAGGCTCGGCGTGCTCGCAGGCTTGATTCTCGCCATCGTGGCGGGCTTCGTCTTCCTGCGAGCACCGATCTCGATGGGCCCCCTCGACGCCGTGCGGGACCTCCCGATTCTACGCGCCCCGCGTACCGCTCCCCTTGCTCTTCTGGTCGAAATCGGAATCTTGCGTCTGCTCTTCGTCGGCTGCTTCGTCGCCCTCGTGGGCGCCCTCTTCTGGTCCTTCGGGATCGAAGTCGGCTGGATCCGGCTGACGCTGAACGTCGCCATCATCTTGGTCGTTTCCGCCCTTCCGATCGCGGCCGGCGGGCTCGGAACGGGTCAGATCGTCTTCGTCGCGCTCTTCTCGGGCGTAGCCCCGGACGCGCAACTGCTCTCGGCGAGCATCGTCCTGTCCGTCGAGATCATCGCCGCACGCGCCCTGATCGGGCTTTGCTTTGCACCCGAATTCACGCGCGAAGCGCTCGCCGCCGCAAGAGCCGGGACGGTCGAGGCCGACGACGGGCCGGACGAGAACGCATCCAGATGAGCGACGCCGAACTCACTTTCACCGGGGAACGCCTCCACCCCGGCGATGCGCTCTTCGGGGTCGACCTGCTGCGACATCGCGCCGCCTATCAGGAGGCGATCCGGATCGCGCTCGCCAGCGGGGCGCACGACATCCTGGAGATGGGCTCGGGAACGGGCTACGGAAGCCGAGAACTCGCGGCGGCCCTGCCCTCGCTGGTCGCCGTCGACCGGGTGGCTCCGCTTGCCCCTGAGCCTGGCGTCGGGCCCGGCGCGGGGGCCACCGCCATTCCCACGGCGGGGCCCGCGCCGGGAAGTTCCCACACGGCTCGGTTCCTGCGCGCGGACCTCGGATCGATGCCGCTATCGAACGCGGCCTTCGATCTGATCGTGAGCTTCCAGGTCATCGAGCACCTGATCGACCCCGCGAACTACCTCGACGCGCTCGCGCGACTTCTTCGGAGCGACGGCGTCGCACTCGTGACGACGCCCAATCGCGCGAATTCCGACGGTGAAAATCCGTTTCATGTCCATGAATACGAGGCGGAGGAACTCCGATCGCTGCTTGCGACGCGTTTCGAATCGGTCGAGATGCTCGGCCTCTTCGCCCGGGGCGAGGCCCATCGCTATCACGAGGAACGGCTTCGCCGCATCCGGCGAATCGTCCGGATCGATCCCCTCGGATTTCGCAAGCGAATCCCACGCCCCCTGGTCGAATGGATCTTCGCGCGCCTGGCGCGGGTCATTCGACGTGGGATCGCCGCCGGCGGTGGAACCTCAGGAGTTCGGATCGAAGATTTTCCGATCGAGCCGATACGGCCCGACTGCCTCGACCTCTTCGCCGTTTGTCACCGCCCTCGTCGCTAACGTCGCTAACGGTGCTGAGGGTGATGAAGATGCCGCGGGTGCCGAAGCGGACCCCTCTGACGGCAATCCAATCAGGGTGCTTTTTACCCCGATTATCCCCAGCCACAATATGAGCCATCGAACCCACGCGTGCATTTCGCTATCTCGGAAGCGGCTCGGCGCTACGCCCTCATGGGGTGTGGGTTTGCATGAGTTCATATGCGTGGGTGTGAGAGCGTCTGAGACGGTTTGAAAGCCGATTTCGCGCTCGAGGCACCTGATAGCGGTTGACCTGTTCCGAGTGCAAAGCGAGCGAGGGGATCGAACGGCGATGGATCGATTCGAAGAGGCCCTCGGTCGGGCGCTGCTGCTCTGGGTTCGTTTCGTCAATCGGCATGCCCGGGTCGTCCTCGGGCTGACTGGCACAACGACCGCGGTCCTGCTCGTCTACGCCGCCCTCAGCCTCGGCATCAACTCCGACAACGTGAGTCTGATCTCCGAAGACATCGAGGCTCGCCAGAACTATCTCGAGTTCGCGCGCAGCTTCCCGAACATCGAGAACGTCATGCTCGTCGTGATCGATGGGGAAACCCCGGAAGTCGCGCGAGAAGCCACCCACACCCTTCGCGACGCGCTCGCGGACCGACCCGATCTGTTTCGCGAGGTCTACATCCCGGGCTCGGGCCCCTTCTTCGAAAAACACGGGCTGCTGTATCGGGATCTCGAAGACCTCGACGAGTTCGCGCTGCAGATCGCACGCGTGCAACCGATCCTGGCTGCCCTCGAGCGCGAACCGACGGTGGCCAACCTGGCGTCGCTCATCCAGACCAGCCTCGAACAGATGAACGAGACCGACGGGGCCCTCGACGACCTCTCGGTTCTGCTGGATCGCGTGGGTGATGCGACGGTCGAGGCCTACCAGGAATTTCCGCTCAGGATCTCCTGGGAGGAGATCCTGCTTCGGGGCTCGTCGGTCGAAAGCGTCAAGCAATGGACGTTGGTCGTCGATCCCGTGCTGGATTTTTCGAGTCTCTTCGCCGCGGCCGAACCGATGGCCGAAATCCGCCGAATCGCGGAAGCGGAGGGCCTCGATCCCGAACACGGCGTGACGGTCCGACTCACCGGCAACCCCGTACTCAACTACGAAGAGATGACGGGACTGCTCTGGGACATCGGCCTGGGCGGTGTCATTACCTTTGGATTCGTGGTGCTCGTGCTCATGCGGGCGCTGCGCGCATTCGGGCTCGTCGTGGCTTCCGTCACCACCCTGCTCGCCGGACTCGTCTGGACCGGTGCCTTCGCCGCCGCTGCAGTCGGTTCGCTCAACCTGATCAGTCTCTCCTTCGCGATTCTCTTCATCGGCCTCGGCGTCGACTTCGCAATCCACCTGGGAATGGCCTATGTCGACGGTTTGCGGCGCGCGATCGCCGACTCCCCGGATGAAGGCGCGGGCGACTCGGGCGAGTCGGACTCGGATCTCCATTCGACCGCCCTCGGATACGCCATCGAGCAGATCGGCAGTTCCTTCGTCATCTGCACGATCACGACGGCGACCGGCTTCTACGTGTTCATCCCGACGGATAATATCGGTGTCGCCGAGCTCGGCCTGATCGCCGGAACGGGAATGATCATCAACCTGTTCCTGATCACGACGATCTTCCCCGCGCTCATGGCCACTTTTTGTCGGCTCGATCCCAGGCGCGATGTGCCCCGCGCGATGGCCTTTCGAAATACCTGGTGGGACGTGTTCTCCTCGTGGCCTCGAAGTGTCGCGCTCGGCGCCCTTGTCCTGCTCTGTCTCGGGGCCTGGCAGGCGATCGACGTGCAATTCGACGCGAACGTCATTCGCCTGCGAGATCCCGAGACCGAGAGCGTCCAGACCTTCAAGGAAATGCTCGCCGAGGCGGGACGACGCTCGCCCTGGCCGATGGACACGATCGCAGCCGATCTCGAGACCGCGACCCGGATCGCCCGAGAAGTCGAGTCGCTCGAGGTCGTCGAGCTCGCTTTGACGCTTGCGGACTACATCCCGAAGGACCAGGAAGAGAAGCTGATGCTGCTCGAAGACGTCGGGCTCATCCTCGACGCGCCGCGGGGCACCGCCGCTCATCAGGCCAATCCCACGACCGCGGAGCAGATCGCGGCGCTGCGCTCGCTACGTGATTTCCTCACGTCCCCCGCGATCGATGGCAGGTCGAGCGTGCTCGCGGCCAGCATGCGCACGCTCCGCACGAGCCTGGATGATTTCCTCGTCAAGCTGGACTCGGACGAGGACGTCGATGCGGTCCTCGCTCGGCTCGAAGGGGTCCTGCTGGGGGGCCTGACGGATCAGCTCGCGCGCCTTCGCGAAGCCACGCTCGTCAACGAGGTCAGACTCGACGACCTCCCCAGCCAGCTCCGAAACCGCATGATCACCGCCGACGGGCGCGCACGCGTGCAGATCTATCCCGCCGAACAGCTCATCGAAGAGGCCGCCTTCACGCGCTTCGCGCGCGAGGTCCAGGCGGTCGTGCCCGGTGCGACCGGCCTCCCCATGAACCTGATCGCCTTCGCCCAGGCGACCCGACAGAGCTTCGAGGAAGCGATGCTCTACGCGGTCGTGCTCATCTCGAGTTTCCTGATCATTCTGTGGCGCCGTCCGGCGCCGGTGATGCTCGTCCTCGCTCCCCTCGCCCTGAGCAATATCGTCACGATCGGCCTGATGTCGACCTTCGGAATCGCCTTCAACTTCGTGAACGTCGTCGTCGTCCCGCTCATGTTGGGGATCGGCGTCGATAGCGGAATCCATCTGGTCCACCGCGCCGAAACCCTCGCCCGAAGCGGACGCCGCCACGACCTGCTCGCGAGTACGACCGCCCGCGCCGTCTTCTACAGCGCCCTCACCACGACCGTCAGCTTCGGCACGCTCGCCCTTTCCTCCCACCGCGGCGTCTCGAGCCTGGGCGTGGTTCTGAGTATCGGTATGACACTCACCGTGATCAGCAATCTCGTCGTCTTGCCAGCACTCCTCGCGCTGCGTCCCGATTCAATCCCGGATCTGAGCAGCAAAGACGCCTAGCATACTTTTTTAATACGTTAGGTCAGTCGTCGATCTTCGCGGCGAGCACACGTTCGAGACGCGCGGGTTCCCGACGCAGGTTGATCGACTTCCCACCCGACACGTAGACCAGCCCCCGCTTGGCGCCCTTGGGTTTCTTCACGTTCTTGATCGGAACGACGTGGACATCCGCCCGTCCGGCGTTCTTCTGCTTGGAGAAATGAACCGCCAGCTCGCAGGCGTCGAGGACGGATTCCGGCGGCGGATCCGCTCGGCCCTCGGTCCGGAGGATCACATGGCTGCCAGGGGCCCCATCGAGGTGAAAGAAGAGATCCCTGCCCCGCGCGAGCCGCGTGGAGAGTACGTCGTTCGCCTCGTCACTCCGGCCGACCCAGATTTCCATCCCATCGACACTCAAATAGCGACGTGGGTGGAGCTTCCGGGGCATGTGCCGATAGGCGGACGGGAGCGCGGGCTTTCGCGTCTCACCCGGCCCGGCCGGACCCTTCGACTTCGCCGCGTGTCGCCCGAGCAATCGTCGAATCTCGTCCCGCTCGAGAATTTCTACCAGCGACTCGGTCTCCCTAACTTCCTCTTCGAGCGCCTCCATCGCTCTCAGCTTTTCGCGAGCCAAATCCACCTGGCCACCGGCCTTCGTCAGCCGCCGGAGTAGTTTCTGATAGCGCTTGAAGATCGCTTCGAGGTTCGCCTTGGGAGAGAGCTTCGGATCGAGCGGAATCACGATCGGTGCGCCCGTCTCGAAATCTTCGACGCCAACCGAGTCGGAGCCCGCTTCGATCCGCCCCAGGTTTCCCTTGAGAAGTTCACCGTTTCGCGCGAGCGTGGTCGCTTCCTCCGATTCCGCGAGTTCGGCTTCGATTCGCTCGACCCGACGCGCGGCGGATTTCCGCTCTTTCTTGAGCGCGCTCATCAGCCGGCGACGGTCCCCGTCCGCTGCACGATCTTCGACTTCGGCCCCATACCATGCGGCGATTTCGGCCAGCAGCGAGAGGCCCGAGGCCTCTGAAAAACGATCCTTCCCGTCGCTCGGCGCCTGGCTCCCCGGATCCTGATAGGCGGCACCCAACTCGAGTTCGCCACGCGTGTCGGCGAGCGGGCGAAGCGCCTGGATCACCCGGTCCTCGCCATCGAGCAGATAGAGATTGGAGCGGCGTCCGAAAATCGAGAGCAGGAGTGTGTACTCGCCGTCGCGTGTGGAGAAACGCAGGGCGAGTTGTCGATCGTGTCCGCGCAATTCGGCGCCCTCGAGTCGAGCGCGGGACAGATGGGCCCGGAGGTAGGCACTGAAGGCGGGCATGCTCGAAGGCGCCTTGGGCATGCGATCGAGCAGACCGAGATGGGCGAGTTCCGGGCGTGCATCGATCCCGATCGTGCCCTTGTTCTTCGAGTCTTCGTCGCGGCGATAGATCGAAAAGGCCAGCCGACCGCGTTCGGGCTCGACCCAACGCTCCACACGGCCCCCGACGAAGCCTTCCGTGAGCGCAACCGCCGCGCGTTCGAGTTCGACCAGGCTCAGCATGGGACCTCCGCGAGGCGGATTCTAGCCCGCACCGAAACGGCCGCAGATCCCTCCACCCAGGCCGTCAGCTCTGGCATCGCGAACAATAGTGGGACGAACGTTGAGCGATGACCCGGCGCTTGATCGAATCGCCGCAGGTGGGACAGGCCTCCCCTTCTCGACCGTAGACCTTGCGTTCGTCCTGGTAACCGCCGTCGGAGCCGTCGGGTGCCACGTAGTCGCTGATGCTCGACCCGCCGGTTTCGATCGAGCGTTCGAGTACGCGGTGGAGCGCGTCCGTGATCGCCTGACATTCTCGTCGCGTCACCCGACCGGCCGCTCGCCCGGGACGCACGCCGGCCAGGAAGAGGGCTTCGTCCGCATAGATATTTCCGACCCCCGCTGCGACGGACTGATCCAGCAGCATCGTCTTGATCGCGACCCGACGTCCGCGATTGGCTCGGAAGAGCTCTTCGCCCTCCAGGACGAGCGCGTCCGTCCCGAGCCGATCCAGCCGCGCGTTGGCCTCCCCGGCGGCGAGCCACTGCACCTTTCCGAATTTCCGCACGTCACGGAAGAAAATCCGCGGGCTCGCCCCTTCCATCACGAGCTGGAGATGGGTGTGTTCGTCGGGCTCGAAGCGGAGCTGGGCATCGGGCGGGAGTGCCGCCCGCACGGTCGCCGAAAGCAGCCGAACACTGGTCGCCTCGCTGGAAAAAAGCTGCCCCGTCATGCCGAGATGGAGCAACAGGCGATCTCCGCGACCGAGCCCGGCCACGAGGTATTTTCCGACGCGATCGAGCGATTCGATCCGGCGCCCTTCGAGCAATTCCCGCAACTGCGCGGGCGGGGTCAGGAAGAAATAGCTCGGCGCGGTCGTCACGACGCGCTCGATCCGCTTTCCCACCACCAGGGGGGCGATCATACGGCGCGTCGTCTCGACTTCAGGCAACTCGGGCATCGACTCGCGGCCCTCCTCATCTGGCCCGTGGGCCCTCGGGGCTCGAGCCTTGCGCACCGGCTTCAGCGACGGCGTTCGATTTGGTAGCGTGCGACCCATGGAACCGCACCAGCCGCGACACCCGAAAAGCGATGCCGAGGGCCTGGGCCGGCCGCGCACGCGACGCGACGCCCTGCCCCTCGATGCCGCGTGGCTCGAACGAGAAGCGATCGGCTACGTGGCCCAGTGGGAGACCACTCGGCATGGGCTGAGTGGCGTCCTCGAGCGGCGTCTGCGAGCCCGCTGTGAACGAACGAACGAAGACCCGAGCACGATCCTCGACCGGATCCCGGAGGTGGTCGATCGGCTGGTCGGTCGCGGCTATGTCGACGACGAGCGCTTCGCCGAGCAGCAGATCGAGCGCGGCCGTCGCCAGGGTTGGTCCCGCGCTCGGATTCGGGCGCGGCTCGAGGCCAAGGGCGTCGACCCGGCCAGCTTCGACGCGCTGGAGGCCAGATTGAGAGAAGCACGCAGCGAACGACGCACGAGCGATTTCGACGCGGCGCCCGAGTCCCCGATCGACGAAGATCTCGAAGCCGCCTGGCGGACGGCTCGAAAGCGCCGGCTCGGACCCTATGCGAAGGACCCGAACGAACGTGTCGAGCGAAGACAACGCCACCTCGCCGTGCTCGCCCGCCAGGGCTTCTCCCAGGACATCGCCTATCGCGTGATCGACGCGAAGTCCCCCCTCGAAATCGATCGACCCGAAACCGACGGATGCGAGACGGGTCGATGAGAGTGCTCGTCCTCGGATCAGGCATCGCACCGGGTGTCCCGGCCTGGAACGACGGCTCGCAGGCGGCGCTTCGGGCGCGGGCCCAGGATCCAACGTTTCCACGTCGCGAGGGTGCGGCCCTCGCGGTCTCCGCCGATGGCCTTCGCTATTCGCTTCTGGAAGCCCCCTTCCATCTGCCCGCCACGCTTTCCCGCCAGCCGCGCTTTGCCCCCGCTGCGGGTAGCCGCGCCGTCCCGATCGACTCTCTGGTCCTCACGTGCGGGGACCTCGACGCGAATGCCGGCGCCCTGGCACTCCGAAGCGGACTCTCGATCCGACTCGTCTCGCCCGCCGACCTGCGAAGCGAGCTGCTCGACCACGACGCCGCCTTCGCTTCGCTCGAACCGCTCTGGACGAGTCTGCCCTGGGACCGGCCCTTCCCCCTCGATCGCAACGAGGACCTCGAAGCGCGGCTCTTCCCGCTCCCCGGCCCCGTTCCGGACCACCTTCGCGATCGTTCGACGAGGGCGGGGCGTGCGCGCTGTGGCGTCCGAATTACCGATCGGCGCAGCGGTGCCCGGCTCGTCTGGGCCCCCCGCATCACCCGCTACGACTCCGCAACCCTGGCCGAGCTTCGCTCGGCCGATGTCCGCCTCGTCGATGGAACTTGTTATGCGGAGGACGAAGCGCGCCGAATCCGCCCGGGGGCTCGCTGCGCAACGGATCTCGGCCATGGCCCGATCGACGGACGCGAGGGATCTCTCGCCTGGCTGGCGGGGATGGGCGGCCGTTCGATCTACGTCCATCTCTCCGCTACGAATCCCATCTGCGACGCGGCGAGCAAGGAGACCACCCGCGTGCTCGAGGCCGGGATCGAGATCGCACACGACGCAATGGAGTTCGAATTGTGAACGAAACGACCGCCGGGCTTTTCGACCTCTCGCGACACGCTGCGCTCAAGACCCGTCGGGATGGCGACGTGCTCGTCCTGCCCGAACGTGCGATCCGAATCGGCGGCAGCGGTGGAGAAATCCTTCGACTCTGTCAGGGGGGCCGGGGCCGCGACGCAATCGTCGCCGAGATGCGGGAACGCTATCCCGACACGCCCGGGATCGAGGTCGAGGTCGACCATTTCCTCTGCGAGATGCTCGAGCTCGGCGGGCTCGTGAGGGTTCCCCTCGAGGCGGAGACTTCGCGATGACGCAGGCGATCCCGACGACCCAGACGACGCCGACAACACCGACCTCGGAGCCCCTCCCCGGTCCGCTCAACCTGATCGCGGAGCTCACCTATCGCTGCCCGTTGCAATGCCCCTATTGCTCGAACCCGCTCGGGTTTCGGGAGATTCGCGAATCGCTCTCGGCTTCGGACTGGGGACGGGTCTTCGAAGAGGCCGCAGCCCTCGGCGTCGTACATGTGGGTCTGACGGGTGGCGAGCCCAGCACACGGCGCGACCTCGAAGAAATCCTCGAACGCGCGGTCGCGGCCGATCTCTATCCCCACCTCGTGACCGCCGGCCTGCCGCTGGACGTCGAACGTTTGAATGCGCTCGCCGAGCGGGGCCTGCGCAGCGTGCAGGTTTCGATCCAGGACACGACCGCCGAGGCCTCCGACCGGATCGCCGGGACCCGCAGCTTCCAGCAGAAACTCGCGATCTGTGAGCGCACCGTCGAACTCGGGCTCGCGCTGACCCTCAACTGTGTCCTCCACCGCGACAACCTGGCCTCGGTCCCCGATCTGATCTCGCTCGCCCAACGCCTGCATGCCGACCGCCTGGAACTCGCCAATACCCAGTATCACGGATGGGCGCTCCGCAACCGCGCGGCCCTGATGCCCACCCGGGAGCAGCTCGCCCAGGCGAGCGAAGTCGTCCGCGCCGCGGAGCAGCGTCAGCGTGCGGGGGAGCCCGGACCTACGATGTTATTCGTATTGCCCGACTATTTCTCGGAGCGACCCAAGCCCTGCATGGGGGGATGGGGGCGGCTGGCGATGATCGTTGACCCGACGGGAAAGCTGCTGCCGTGTCACGAAGCCGGTGAGCTCCCCGGGCTCGAGTTCTGGAATGTCGCAGACCATTCGATTGCGGAATGCTTTTACGAAGCACCGGGGATGCAGACCTATCGCGGCACCGAGTGGATGCCGGAGCCCTGTCGTAGTTGCCCCGAACGAGAACGCGATTTCGGGGGCTGTCGCTGTCAGGCGTTCAAGCTGCTGGGCGACGCGGGGCTCACCGACCCGGCGTGCGCGCTTTCTCCGCACCACGATCAGATCGTCGCGGCGCGTGGTGAGTCCGTTCCCGACTTCGTTCCAAGACGTTAGGCGTCATGATGAGTCGTTAGGCGTCTTGTCGGGCGGAAGAAAGGCTTCGAGTTCTACCGTCCAATTGCTGAACAGTCCGCTCCCGTTTTCCGCGCGAATCCGAAAGCGATGCGACCCGGTCGCTTCCCGCGGAAATACGCCGCGAAGGAAAATGCGTCCGCCCGGAAATCCGGGATCGTGGATTTTCAGCTTCGCCCGCGCCGGATCGATCCCCTCGACGGCCTCGATCCGGTACTCGAGGGTAGACGACGTCCCGCGCCGGGCGCGAAGGGGAATCGAAAAGGGGCGCCCGGCCCGCACCTTTGCCCCCCGGCGGCCCGTGAGGTCGGGCAGCGCATAGCTCCAGATGGACAGCTGCCCGGCCCGGCCGTCTCGCCAGACGAGGCGATGCCCCTCGAGCGCGATGCCGTCCTGCCGCGCCAGGGAGCCCGAGAGTCTTTGCTCGATACACTCGCGTGGAGACGGCTGGAACTCGCAGAAGCGAATCGACACCTCTTCGACCTCCGAAGCCATCGACCAGGCGATTCGACGGCCCGAGACCTCGAGGCCCGCCGTATTCTCGACGCGGGCTGCGCCCGAGATCGGGATCGAATCGCAGACGTTGGCGGCGTCGAGTTCGCAGGCGCGGTAGCGCACCACGACCGCGAGCGACGGGATGCATTCGGGGATGAATTCGCCGGGCAGACATCCCGGTGGCGGGCGTGATTCGAGCATCACCTCGCTGAAGGCCAGCAGTCGGCCATCGTGAACCGGCTCCGTGGGCGACGGGGACCCCGTCGACTGGACGATTTCCTCGGGCACACACGGCCCCCCGTCGGCGCGAACGCCGCAGAGTGCCAACCGACCGCCGCCCTGGAGCAGCAGGCTCCGACCGTCGAAGGAGCGGAGCGTCCAGCGTGTCGTTTCGTCATCCTGGAGGAGAGCCTGCACGACGCATTCGCGTCCGGCTCTTCCCACCCGGCAGCCTTCGATGGCTCGATCCCGGACATCGTCGCGCTGCCAGACGATCCAGCCCCCGGCCGCGATCGGCGCGGACACGAATCCCGGTGGGAGTTCGATCGCCCGCGGATCACATCGGCTCGGCGGTGTCCGCTCGAGGTGTGCAGTCCCGCGAGAGCGGGGCGCGGGACCTTTTACCCGGCACCATTCGAGCACGGTGTCGGTGCCCTCGCGGATTCTCCAGACGAGGGTGCGCCCGTCGAGCGACACATCGTCCTGGTCGCCTTCCGCTTCGAGCAGGCTCCCCGACCGGGGTTCCGTCCGGGCCCTCCCTCCGGTCCCTCGAAAGCGGTCGGCGTGAAACACACCGTCGGCCAGATCGAAGGGGGCGGCGGGCTCCTCCGATTCGTCGACCGGCCAGACGATCCGCCGGCCGGACAACGTCGGCTTCCCCACGCGCAGGTCGCCCATCGAAACGCGCACCGGTGTCGCGCGTTCGACGCCGAATACCAGGTACTCGTCGACGAAGGTTCCCCCGAAAAGCGTGGCCCGCATCCGCAGCACATAGGGTCCATCCGGGACCTCCGCGATATCCCAGACCGCGAGCAGATC
>SMVB01009749.1_pt1 | contig 20628 bp, 20 predicted proteins | sample 2456461 | NCBI WGS metagenome assembly SMVB01 (sample SAMN11095934, study PRJNA526329) | marine sediment metagenome | biome: Marine sediment; feature: Surficial sediment; material: Deep marine sediment; isolation source: Hadal surficial sediment | place: Pacific Ocean | collected 2014-05 | depth...
ATCGCGAAGCGTGCCATTGATCAGCGCAACATCGTCCTGATTCTCGGTCAGAACGGCAATAGATATGCTTTGGCGCCCGTTCAAATGCGTTCCTTGCGACGGCTCCGGAAACCTCCGTGGTAACCGGATTTTGTTAAAGAGCATGGAGTCTAGCATCGCCGTGGATCGAGACCCCCTCGGGGTGCCAAAACCGTGACGAGTATCTAGTTTCGGGAGGCATTGCTGCGCATTGATGCAGGTTTCCCGCCAGGGCTGGCGTCCAGCAATGACTCCGGTATCATAGCTGCCGCCGCAAACGGGAGGCTAGCGACACAGAAATGGCCAGTTTCAGCACCAATGAGTTCCGATCGGGGCTCAAGATCATTTTCGACAACGACCCCTGTGTCATTGTCGAAAATGAGTTCGTCAAACCGGGCAAGGGACAAGCATTCAGCCGGGTCCGTATTCGCAACCTGAAGACGGGCAAAACAATCGATAAGACTTTCAAATCGGGTGACAGCGTCGAAGCGGCCGACGTTATGGAAACTGACATGCAGTTTCTCTACAGCGACAGCGAGTTCTGGCACTTCATGGTCGCCGACACGTTCGAGCAATACGCCGCGGACAAGACCGCGATCGGCGATGCCAGCGACTGGATCAGCGACGGCGATGTGTGTCAGGTCACGCTGTGGAACAACTCGCCGCTCGTCGTCGACGCACCGAATTTCGTCGAGCTCGAAATTACCGAGACGGATCCTGGCGTGAAAGGGGACACGGCGAGCGGTGGCGTGAAGCCAGCGAAATTATCCACAGGCGTCGTTGTTCGCGTGCCGCTGTTCGTTGATCAGGGCGAGGTAATAAAAGTCGACACGCGTTCAAGAGAATACGTTTCTCGCGTCAAATAAAGGTGACGACATTGGCAATGTTGTCGGCTTGCGCATGAATCATTTGCAGTCGTTCCAGACCCACGGCAACTCCGGCGCAGTCGGGCAAGCCATGGTCGAGCGCGGCAAGCAGTTGCGCATCGGGTAGCAATACCGATTGCCCGGCGTATTTTCTCTTTTCAATATCCTGATCGAAGCGGAAACGCTGTTCATCAGCGTTCGTCAATTCTACATAGCCGTTGGCGAGTTCCAATGCGCCGTAAAACACCTCGAATCGATCGGCAACGTGTTTGTCACGCGGGCAGACACGGGCCAACGCGGCCTGACTGGCCGGATAATGCTGCAATACAGTGAGCTGATTCGACGTGAAGGCCGGGGCGACCACTGTGCTCAGGATCAAGTCCAGCCATGCGTGCTGATCGTTGCCGATGGATTCACGCAGCGCGTTGTCGGCGGATGCCGCGTCAGCGAGTTCGTCGATCGTGGCATTAAAGACATCGACGTCCGCGGAATCCTGGAACGCGGTGCTGTAGTCGACAACGGTGGCATCTTCGTGAAGGGAGGGTTTGTCGATACAGGCGGCGATGAGTGCGGTCGTGTCTGCAATGATGTCCCCGAGATTAAAGTTCAGTCGATACCATTCGAGCATCGTGAATTCCGGCAAATGGTATTGACCGATTTCTCCGTCACGAAAAACGCGGCAAATTGAATAGATATCGGGGTAACCGTCAGCGAGCAGGCGTTTCATGCAGAACTCAGGAGACGTGTGCAGGAAATACCGGCTGCCGGTTGCCAGTTGAACGCTGCAACTTTCGATATTCGGATCGGTGCTTGCAAATTCGCTCAATGCCGGCGTATCAACGGCGAGTACCTGCTGGTCGCTGAAGTATGTGCGCGCGCGCGCGAGCAATTCAGCGCGGTGTCGAGCAACCGTCACAGATGACGAGGCACGCCAGTCGGCCATGTCAAACGCCCGTCAGCTTTCCGAGAGCTTCGCCCATGCGCACGGCCACGCCAGCGGACAGGTTCTCGTACCAGTTGCAGGTGCCTTTCGGCAGCAGCAGGATCACCGTCGAGCCCATGTTGAACCAACCCAGCAGATCGCCCTTGGCCACAGTGACGGTTGGTGCGCCAAGCTCAATCGTTTCTACAACGCCGGAGTAGCGTGGACGAATGACACCGCTCCAGGGAGTGCTGATGCTGCCCACATTGAGCGCCCCGACGAAAATCACGGCGGCCGGTCCATGCGTGGTACTGAATCGCAGAACCAGGCGCTCGTTGCGCCGGAACAGGCCGCGAATTGTCTCGGCAGTCGCTGTGTTGACGCTGAACAAGTCGCCGGGAACATAACTGGCAGACACAAGGGTGCCGCCGATCGGGGCATGCACCCGATGGTAGTTGTACGGGGCCAGGTAGATTGTTGCAAATGAACCGTCCGCGTACGCGTGCGCATCGTCGATGTCGGTGGCAAGCAAGTCGTCAAGTGAGTACTCGATGCCTTTGGCTTGTAAAATAGCGTCGTCACGCAGTTGTCCGATCTGGCTCACCGTCCCGTCGACGGGCGAGGTCAGAATGTTCGGGCCGGGATCAATGGGCCGCGCGCCATCGGCAAGTTCGCGAATAAAAAACTCGTTAAAAGTGAGAAATTGATCTGGCACACTCAGTTTTATGTCGCTCGTATCGACGCCATAGAGTCGTACAAACCGCGAAATCAAAAAGTCCTTGAACCCGGCATGAGGGATACGCGCAATGCGGTACACGAGCGCCGTCAGCCAGAATTTTGGTAGCAGGAACTGCGCGTAGGCGAACAAGCGGGCAAGCATTCGGGACTAGTCCTTAAGCGTGGTGTCGACGGACAATAGCAGCGCGTCGCCCGCATAGAACTGAAGTGTAACGACGTCGGGAATGTTGAGCGAATAGCGGAGCATCAGGTGTTTTCCTCCTGGCTCGAAGTGTACCGTCCGGCCCGGCAGTATTGCGACTTCATCAAGTTTGACCATGCGCGAGATGCCGTCTTCCAATACTGACTCGTGCATTTCAACGGATGCAATATTCGGGCTCATCACTTTGGTGATCAGAATTCTTTGACTCGTTGCGTTGGTCAGCGACAAGTAACCGGCACCCATGCGAATACCCGGTAACGGTCTCGTTACGACAATATCAGTGGCGACAAGCGGCGCGTTTTCCAATTGACTGGCCATGATGATCGGCAGGTCGTGTTCAAAACTTGCGGCTTCATGTGGCGCACTGAACAACGCATGGAAATTACTTTGCGGGTCGACAACAATTACGACGGCCGAGTGATTGACCGAATAGTCGCTATCATCGACGCTGGTTTTTTGGAAGAACACACCGAGCCCGTCGGTCAGCTTGCGTATTTCTGCAAGGTCGCCAGTAACACCGATGATGCCGGCGCCGAAATAACTGATGTACTGACCGATTATCTCCGGTGTGTCGCGTTCCGGATCGACACTAACGAGAACAATCCGCGGCAACACCTGCGCACCAGCATCGAGCATCTGTTGTCGTGCATTTGCCAGTACCTGTAGCGTCAATGGGCATATGTCGGGGCAATGCGTGAATCCGAAGAACACGAGATTCCAGTGGCCACCGAAGCTGGTGCGCGAAAACGGATCGCCGTTCTGGTCCAGTAACGAGAATTCGGCCAATTCACGCGGCGTCGGCAACACCGTTGCCGTTTGCGGCTTCAGCGTTGGTGCGGTGACCCAGACAGACAACCACGCGCCGGCCAGGATGGCGACGACTGCCACGCCGGTAATAGCCAGTTTCCTCGAATCCATGCTCGAAACGCTCTGGTTTTAACGAGCCGGCCATTCTACAGGCACAATGCACGCTTTGGTGATAGATTGCCGGCACTCCTTATATATGACCAAACCAATACGCCAGAGCGTCAGTGTCGAGCAACTGATTGATCAATTCGCCGAGCGTTTCACGGCGGCCGGGCTAAGCTACGGACATGGCACTGACAACGCGGTTGATGAGGCAGCATGGTTGGTCTTTGCGCAGCTCGGGCTGGCGCATGGCGATGCGCCCGCCGTGTATGCCCAGATCGTCGAGTCGGCGCAACTCGACGATTTGGAAACGATTGCAACACGTCGCATCAATGAACGGTTGCCACTCGCATACTTGCTTAACCAGGCGTGGTTTGCCGGCCTGGAATTCTATGTCGATGAGCGAGTCCTGGTACCACGCTCACCCATCGCAGAATTGATCCGCAATAAATTCGAACCGTGGCTCGCGCCCGACTCGTTGCGATCTGCCGCCGATCTTGGAACCGGTAGTGGTTGCATCGCCATCGCGATCGCCAGCACATTTCCCGCCGCGATCGTAGACGCTGTCGACATTTCGAACCAAGCGCTTGAAGTTGCCGCAATCAACGTAAAACGCCATGGTCTGGTTGATCGTGTGCGGCTCATCAGGTCGGACTTTTTTGCCGAACTTGCGGGCAAAACCTATGACCTGATTGTCAGCAATCCACCCTACGTCGACCGGTCTGACATGGACTCACGATCCGACGAATTTCGGCATGAGCCGGTGCTCGGACTTGCGGCGGGCAATGACGGTCTGGATTCGGTCAACGTGATCCTGCATCATGCGTCGCGATTCCTGAATGACGGTGGGATTCTCATTTGTGAGGTCGGAAACAGCCAGGTGGCGCTCGAAAATCGCTACCCAGGTGTTGCATTTGTCTGGTTGGAGTTCGAGCATGGTGGGTCTGGCGTGTTTTTGCTGACGAAAGACGAATTGAAGAGTATCTAAAATGTCCGGCAATAGTATTGGTCGCAGTTTTGTAGTCACCACATTTGGGGAGAGCCACGGGCGGGCATTGGGCTGCATCGTGGATGGCTGCCCGCCGGGGTTGCCTTTGGCTGAATCGGATATCCAGATCGATCTCGATCGCCGCCGTCCGGGCCGGTCGCGCCATACCACACAGCGCAAAGAGCCCGATCAGGTGCAAATTCTTTCGGGCGTGTTCGAAGGAGTCACGACCGGAACTCCGATCGGCCTGCTGATCGAAAACAAGGATCAGCGCTCCAGGGATTACGGCGATATCAAAGACAAGTTTCGTCCTGGCCACGCTGACTACACCTACCAACAGAAATACGGCATTCGCGACTATCGCGGCGGTGGCCGTTCGTCCGCGCGCGAAACGACCATGCGTGTTGCGGCCGGCGCTATTGCACGCAAGTACCTGCGGGCCAAGCTGGGTATCGAAATACACGGTTACCTTGCTCAGCTAGGGCCAATTGAACTCGACGCGATTGATCTGGGCATCGTCGAAGACAATCCTTTTTTCTGCGCCGACCCGAGCCGGCTCGACGAACTCGAATCGTTCATGGACGAGCTGCGCGAACAAGGTGATTCGATTGGCGCAAAGATCAGCGTCGTGGCAAGCAATATCCCACCCGGGCTGGGAGAGCCGGTGTTCGACAAACTCGGAGCCGATATTGCTCATGGGTTGATGAGCATCAACGCCGTGAAAGGGGTCGAACTCGGCGCAGGTTTTCGCGCCGTGACACAGCGAGGCAGTGAGCATCGCGACGAAATCGGAGCGGACGGATTCAGCAAGAACGATGCCGGCGGCACGCTGGGCGGTATTTCGTCCGGTCAGGACCTGGTCGCGAGCATCGCGCTGAAACCGACCTCCAGTATTTCGATTCCCGGCAAAACGATCGACAAGACTGGCGCGGAAACCGAGATCGTCACCAAAGGTCGTCATGATCCCTGTGTAGGACTCCGAGCAACGCCGATCGCCGAAGCGATGGTCGCGCTTGTTCTCATGGACCACTACCTGCGACATCGGGCGCAAAACGCCGACGTCGAATCCATGACGCCAGTCGTATGAGCAGGAAATTTGATATTGTGGTCGTTGGCGCTACGGGCGTCGTCGGCGAGGCGATGTTGGGAATTCTTGCTGAACGCGAGTTTCCCATTGGTAAGCTGTATGCCCTGGCCAGCGATCGATCGATTGGCAAGACGGTGAACTTCGGCAATCGTGAGGTGGACGTTGATAGCCTCGCTGATTTCGATTTTTCGCAGGTTTCGATCGGGCTATTTTCGGCCGGTGCGGCCGTATCGGCGGAGTATGCGCCGAAGGCCGTCGCTGCCGGCTGCGTTGTAATCGACAATACGTCGAATTTTCGTTACGACGACGACATTCCGCTGGTTGTGCCGGAAGTCAACGCCGACAAGATTGCAGATTACAAAGACACCGGCATTATTGCGAATCCGAATTGCTCGACGATCCAGCTGGTCGTTGCACTCAAGCCGATCTACGACGCCGTCGGAATCGATCGCGTCAACGTTGCGACGTATCAATCTGTGTCCGGCGCAGGTCGCAGTGCCGTCGAAGAACTTGTGCGCCAAACATCAAACATGCTGAACGGCAAGCCGCTGGATATTGAAGGTGAGAACGTTCAAATCGCGTTCAATGCGGTGCCGCATATCGATGTTTTTCAAGATAATCGCTACACCAAAGAAGAAATGAAAATGGTCTGGGAAACTCGAAAAATCCTCGGTGACGACGACCTCCTGATAAATCCGACAGCGGTTCGTATCCCGGTTTTTTATGGCCACTCCGAGGCGGTGCATATCGAGACGAAGCAGAAATTGACAGCCGCGAAAGCCTGCGAACTATTTCGCTCTGCTCCAGGTATCACGTTGTTCGACGGAATCGAAACCGGGCATTACCCGACTGCCGTCACCGAAAGTTCGGGTACCGATCCTGTCTACGTCGGACGAGTGCGGGAGGACATATCCCATCCGCGCGGAATAAATCTCTGGGTCGTGTCCGACAACATACGTAAGGGCGCGGCTCTAAATAGCGTCCAAATTGCTGAAATATTGGCGAAAAACCATTTATAAGATATAGTTCGACACCATATGTTAAACCGGTCTGCCTGCCATCTAATGGCCCCGCACCGGCGTCACAACGGGGCTCTTGGGGAGCTGGAGAAAAACACTATGACGCGACGACTCTCTCGAATCTCGCTTGCGCTCGTAATCTTGCTGACAAGCGAGGTTTGGGCCTTGGGGCTGGGAGAAATCAAGCTGGATTCGGCGCTCAACGAACCGTTGCGCGCTGAAATTGAATTGCTTTCTGCAACGCCGGACGAGCTTGACGGCTTGAAAATCAAATTGGCGTCTGCCGAGACGTTTGATCGTTATGGCCTCGATCGCCCGACCTATCTGCAAGATATGGAATTCCAGATTGTTCGTTCCGGAAGCGGGACTGGCAACGTCGTAGAGATTCGATCTGCAATAGCTGTTACTGAACCGTTCTTGACGTTTCTCGTAGAAGCGAGCTGGTCTCGCGGTCGTTTATTGCGCGAATACACTGTGTTACTTGATCCACCGACGTATGCACCGCGAGCGGTGACACAATCAACACCGGCCGTAACGGCACCGACGCGTAGCGATCCAGCGGACAGTGGTCGCATTGAGCGACCAGCGCCCGATGTATCGACGCCACGGCAGGCTCCTCCGCCAAGCTATGAAAGACCTCCTCGCGACGTAACACCACCGCCTGTCGTCGATGATTCGCCGTATGACAATGCGGTCGGCGACGACGTTTACGTCTACGGCGGTGAGACGTTATGGGGCATTACGTCACGTGTACGGCCTGACAGTCGTCTAACGATGAATCAGACGATGCTGGCGATATTTGAAGCAAATCCGGATGCATTTGGCGGCAATATCAACGTTCTGCGTGAAGGCGCGTCGTTGCGAATTCCCAGCGCCGATGAAATCTTCCAGATTACCCGTGGCGAGGCGCTTGACGAGGTGCTGCGTCAGCACGCTGCCTGGGATCCCACCTATACCCGTGTGCCCGTGGTTGAGGACACAACGTCGCAACCCAGCCTGACACTGGTTCCGCCTGACGACGACTATTTCGACGACTATCTCGACGACACCGCCGGTCTGGATACCGAATTAGGCGATGAACCACTGTCGCGCGAACAGGAAATCGAACAACGCATTGCAGACCTTGAAGGGGCGGACGTTCCGGAGCAGCGTTCGCTGATCGAAATACGCAACAACGAATTGGCGACTTTGCGTGAAGAACTCGCCAATATTCGCGGCGAAGCGTACGAGCCACAGATCGATGATGGGGCGACTGATGAGATTCCTGTCGAGGACGTGGTGGCCGATGAAGTGGATGCGATCGAAGAGCCCACGACGACGGCGCCACCGCCAAGTCGATCCGAACCGAGCCTTTTCGATCGGATTCTCGGTGCACTGACGAGCTGGTGGGTGTGGATTGCCGGCATTGTCATCATCGTGGGTGGCTTGTTGTTCTGGTTCATGCGTCGCGGCGACGACGACGATGAGGAAGGGGAGGCCTGGAAGCCGCTGGATGCCGATGACGCGAGCATAGACGCGCTGTCTGCAACAGGAACCATGCAGGCACCAACAATGAATGAGTCCATTGTCGTCGTAGAGCAGGAATCAGCGATCCGTGATCCGGATCATACGGTGGATGCGCCGGCGCCGGATTTTTCCGCCGAACCGACGCAAATAATGGTTGCAGAATCGACGCCGGAACCGACGCCGGAACCGGAACCGACACAGGTACTTGAAAACATCGACGATACGGGCCAGCTGCAATCGATAGAGGACACGTTCAGTAGCGAAACTGCCATTAATCTGGATCAGACCGACCCTATAGCGGAGGCTGATTTTCATATGGCCTATGGCCTCTATGATCAAGCGGCGGATCTCGTCAATGGTGCTCTGACCGCCGAGCCGGAGCGCCAGGATCTTTTGTCGAAACTTTGCGAGATCTATTTCGTGTGGGGTAATCGCGGCGACTTCGTTGATGCGGCCCAGCGACTGAAATCTGCGGTCGGCAGCGCCGAAAGCGCCGAATGGGACAAGATTGTAATCATGGGTCAGCAGATTGCGGCTGACGACAAAATGTTTGCAGGCGCCGGTGTACATGCGGTGACCAAGGCCGTCGATCTATCGTTCGAATCCGAAATGCAGGACGCTGGCGAGCTCGATATGGAGCTGGTTGCCGAATCCGGTTCTCCAGCTGATGTGGTCGATCTTGGCGGTGGAGATCCTGATGCAGACGCCGAAGCCACAGATCTCGATGTAACGGCGGAGATGCCGACCATGGAATCCACACTTGAATCGCCAACTGTCGAAGAGCAATTCGATGTGCTTTCCGGCACGGCGGAATTGCCGTCCATCGACGATACCCTGGGCGCTGCAATTGAGACCAGTGGCAAGTCAGCGGATGAGACTGCCGAAATCGACCTCGATGAACTTGGGCTTGATCTGCAGGCACTGGACGGACTGGACGAGACCGAAGTGGCCTCGCTGGACGATCTGGACGCGACGGCATCCCGTTCTGCCCTTGACGATGACCCAACGGGCGTCAACGAGGCTCTGCCCGATCCCGAAGCGACCCAGGTCGCCTCCGATATCGCGACCGACGTTGGCATTGACTCGAATTTGCTGGATGCAACTGGCGTTACGCAGATACTGAGCGATGATTTTACGGTCGATACGATGTCGGATGTTGCAGACCAGATTGCTGACGATCAAGCAACCATGTTGGCGCCCCTGGACGATGACGATACCGCTACAGAATTAGGTGATGACGACAAAACGATGCTGGCGGGACTCGATGACGAGGACGACGAAGCCGATTTCGATTTCGCCAAAACGGAGGCTCTGCCGGCCGACGTATTCAGTAGCATGTCGAATCTGGACGAGACGGGTGAAATGCCGGGCATTGCAAGCAACGATGTCGACCTCGACCTCGATGACTTGACGGCTGCGCTGCAGGTCAGCGAAATTGGCGACACGATTCAACAGATGCGTGATGACGCGACCATTGAGCAGCCGCGACCCGACATCTCGGGGATGGCGGAAGAGGATGATATTTCACCGACAATGAATATTGAAGCCGGTGAAATGAGCGACGATCTGAACGACGCCCGAACAATGACCGAAGTGGGTACAAAATTGGATCTCGCCCGGGCCTACGTGGACATGGGCGATCCGGCGGGCGCGCGTTCGATCCTCGAAGAAGTGGTCAATGAAGGGGACGAGGGTCAACGTCAGCAGGCACAGCAGCTGCTGGAATCGCTACCTTCCTGATTGCGCATTGCTCTTGGCATTGAGTACGACGGGACCGCGTACAACGGTTGGCAAACTCAGCGGACCGGCGACGGTATACAAGCAGTCGTAGAAAAGTCGCTCGCCGAAGTTGCCGACGAAGACATCAATGTAAGCTGCGCGGGGCGTACGGACACCGGCGTGCACGCAAGCGGCCAGGTAGTTCACTTCGACACCAATAGCGATCGCAGCAAGCGCGGTTGGCTGCTCGGTGCAAACAGCAATCTGCCTGATGACATCGCAGTCACCTGGGTGCGGCCCGTAGCCGATGATTTTCATGCGCGGTTTTCGGCGACAGCACGACGCTATCGTTTCGTCATACTCAATTGCAAGGTCCGATCTGCACTGCATCGACATCGAGCCTGGTGGGTACCGCAGCCGCTGGTCGCAGAGCGCATGCACGATGCGGCGCAAATGCTGCTCGGCAAGCATGACTTTTCCGCATTTCGCGCCGCAGGCTGCCAGGCATCAACGCCGGTGCGAGAGATCACGTCGATTTCGGTGGTTCGCGACCGGGACTGGATAGTCCTCGATATCACCGCGAATGCATTTCTAAAGCATATGGTGCGAAACATTGCAGGATCGTTAGCGTCGGTGGGGGCAGGTGATGAATCTGTAGAGTGGTTGTCGACACTTTTGGCGAGTCGAGATCGCAAGCAAGGTGGCGTGGCGGCGGCGCCGCATGGCTTGACGCTGGTTGGTGTTGACTATCCTGCCGAATTCGAATTGCCGTCGGAGTCAGGGCCCGAAAAGGGCTCTGACCCCTGTTAGTATGCGCTCATGAGCTGGTTTGAAAAACTAATGCCGTCGCGCATCAGCACCGAGAAGCGCACTCGCTCGGTACCGGAGGGCGTTTGGATAAAGTGTCCGATGTGCGATGCGCAATTGTATCGCAATGAACTCGAGCGCAATCTGCAAGTGTGTCCGAAATGCGATCACCACATGCGTATCGGCGCACGCCAGCGCCTCGATATTTTTCTTGACCCGGATTCGCAACAGGAATTATCAGCAAACCTCGAGCCGGAGGATCCGCTGAAGTTTCGTGACAGCAAACGGTATCGCGAGCGGATAACGTTGGCGCAGAAAAAGACCGGCGAGAGAGATGCACTCGTTTCGACGACGGGCACCTTGTTTGGCCGTCCTGTTGTCGCTTGTGCTTTTGAGTTTTCTTTCATGGGTGGCTCGATGGGTTCGGTTGTCGGAGAACGTTTTGCGCGCGCAGCGAATCATGCGACCGACAACAAAATGCCGTTGATCTCGTTTGCGGCAAGCGGTGGTGCTCGTATGCAGGAAGCGCTGTTCTCGTTGATGCAAATGGCGAAAACGGCGGCGGCGCTGGCGCGACTTGGCGATATGAATGTGCCCTATGTTTCGGTGCTGACCGATCCAACGACGGGCGGAGTATCCGCAAGTCTGGCGATGCTGGGAGACGTCAATATCGCCGAGCCATTTGCGTTGATCGGGTTTGCCGGGCCGCGTGTCATTGAGCAGACCGTGGGGCAGAAGTTGCCCGAAGGATTCCAACGCAGTGAGTTCTTGCTCGACCACGGTGCCGTGGACATGATCATCGACAGACGCCAGATGCGTGATCAGATCGCCGATCTGCTTGCCAAATTCGAACACCGGGCGAGTCCCGTCAAGCAGTAGGCAATGCACACCCACGGTTCGCCTCTCGACGAGTGGCTGACGCAAATTGAAGCGGTTACGCCGCAGGAGATCACCCTGGGGCTCGAGCGAGTCGATGCACTATTGCAGCGACTGAACCTTGACCTGCCAGAAACTATATTTCATGTCGCCGGCACCAATGGCAAGGGATCGAGTGTCGCGATGCTCGAGTCATTACTGCGTACGACGGGTGCCAGGGTTGGCAGCTACACGTCACCGCATGTATCGCGTTACAACGAGCGCATCTGTGTTGGCGGCACTGCTGCGACCGACGCGCAGATCACCGCTGCTTTTGAACTGATTGAATCCGTTCGTGGCGACATACCGCTAAGCTATTTTGAATTCGGCACGCTGGCCGCGATGGCTGTATTTTCGCGTGCTGATATTGAAATTGCGGTGCTGGAAGTCGGCATGGGAGGGCGGCTTGATGCCGTCAACGCCATTGAGCCAACAGCGAGCCTTATCACCAATGTGTCACTTGATCATTGTGCCTGGCTTGGCGACGACGTCGAGGCTATCGCCGGGGAAAAGGCTGGCATCATGCGAGCCATCAAACCAATTGTTTTCGCGGCAAGGGATCGCCCGTCGACGATTACGGAGCGCGCCGATGCACTGGGTTCCAGATTGATTGCGGCTGGTCGCGACTACGAGTGGTCAATCGATGGCGATCGATGGTCATGGCGCGGCGCAAACCATGAATTGCACGGCCTTGCCCGGCCGAATGTGAGCGGCGATATCCAGATCCAGAATGCAGCTGGCGTGCTTGCATTGCTGGAAGCGGCCGGCTTCGAATCATTACTCAGGAACGACGTCATCGCCAGTGCGCTCGGAGATCTGCAACTCCCGGGACGCATGCAATCAGTGGGTGAGAACTGGTTGCTCGACGTGGCGCACAACCCGGCCGCAAGCGCCGCTCTCGCAGACGCGTTGGGTGAGCAAAAGGTGGCCGGCAGCACGAGCGTCATCCTGGGAATGCTCGATGATAAAGACATTGAGGGCGTTGTAGCGCCGCTGTCCGGTCACGTCGATCAGTGGATCGCTGTGACCGCGGATCACCCCCGCGCCACGCCGGCGAAAGAGTTGGCGCGCCGGGTTGCCAATGCGGCCCATCGCGCCTGCCTGATCGCAGGTAGTCTGTCGGATGCAATCGAGTATGCTCGCGACCGCGCCGGCATGGATGACCGGATCCTGGTCACCGGTTCGTTCTACGTCGTGGGAGCGGCGTTGGAGCTGTTGGAGGCGTAGTGGAAGCGCCTGAAGGCCCCTCCCACGGATACGCTATACTCGCCGCCACAATGATGGACAGAGCATTGAAAGAGCGGATTATCGGGGCGATTATTCTCGTCCTGTTCATTGTGCTGGTTGTTCCTGTCTTCCTTGATGGGCCGGCCAAAGACGGCGAAATAATATCTGAGCACGTGTCGTTGCCGGGGCAGTCCGGCGAGCAAAATCGCACCGTTGTGCTCAAGCGCGATCGCACGGAACCGGTTCCTGCGGCAATCGTGGATAAAACTTCGACGCAGGCAGTAAATGTCCCGGCGGAGGTCAAGCGTGAAACCGCGCCTGCGCCAATTGCGGCCGAGACGTCTCCCACCGGAATGTGGGCCGTGCAACTTGGCAGTTTTAGCGAGCGAGAAAATGCGGAGCGGCTTGCGGCCGAGCTGAAGGAGCTGAAGTATGCCGCGTTCCTGAGTCAGTCGCCGAGCGAATCAGGCAACTTGCACCGTGTGCGAATAGGACCATTGAAGGATCGTGCGAGTGCGGATGCAATGGCTGAACGACTGCAAAAAGCCGGCCACAAAGGACAGGTGGTGCCGGTTCTGTGATCTGTTAGAATCTCCCTCCAATCAACCCCAGAGCACAGACTAACCGACATCTCTGATGCCGATTATCGACATACTCATCGCCATCGCACTGATTATTTCCGTGATCATGGGCGTCGTCCGCGGGTTCATCAAGGAAGCGATTTCAATCACCGCATTGCTGACTGCCATCTGGGCAGCCCTGTATTTCGGGCCCGGTGTTGGCGAGGTTTCTGACAGTTGGATCAGTTCGCGGGAAATGCAGATCTGGTTCGGTCGCATATTGGTCTTCGCGATCGTCTTGTCCCTGGGTGGACTAATCGGGTGGGGCATCTCGAAGCTCGTCAGACTGTCGGTACTCAGCGGCATCGATCGCTTCCTTGGAGCGATGTTCGGAGTTGCTCGCGGGATATTGCTGGTCGCGCTTTTCATTCTTGCGGGCCAGTTCGCGGGATTCGATAATGACGATTGGTGGCTTCGGTCGAAATCGATTCCACACCTGGATGTTGTCACGGAGTGGATCAAGGTGATGGCGCCGCAGGGCTTTAAATACCTTACGCCGGACGCATATTCCGGTTCAATTCCTATCGAGTTATAAACATGTGCGGTGTCGCTGGAATTGTCAGTCATCGAGCAGTCAGTCAGGCGTTATATGACGCGCTAACCGTGATGCAACATCGTGGTCAGGACGCCGCAGGCATCGTCACCTGGGGCGATGACGGATTGCGGGAGCGCAAGAGCAACGGTCTCGTCCGGGACGTATTTCGGCAGCGCCACATGGACGGATTGACTGGCAACGTCGGCATCGGTCATGTTCGCTATCCAACCGCAGGCGGCGCTCTCGCCGCAGAAGCACAGCCATTCTACGTCAACTCACCGTACGGGATTGTACTCGGCCACAACGGTAATTTGACCAACAGCGATGAACTGGCTGAGCTACTTGTCAAAGAGGATCGCCGCCATCTCAATACGGGTTCGGACTCGGAAGTACTGTTAAACGTTTTTGCGCACGAGTTACAAATCCGTACCAATGGCAAGCCGACACCCGAACAGATTTTCGACACAGTCGCTGCCGTGCATAAACGTTGCCGCGGAGGCTACGCGGTCGTTGCGATGATTGTTGGCATCGGCATCGTTGCGTTTCGCGACCCGAATGGCATTCGTCCGCTGGTGCTCGGCGTGCGCCGCGTGGATTCACGATCGGAGTACATGATTGCGTCAGAAAGCGTCGCGCTCGATATTCTGCAGTTTCAGCGTCTGCGCGACGTGCGGCCCGGTGAAGTCGTATTTATTGAAAATGACGGGGTGTTTCACTGCCGTGAACTCGATGGTGAGGTGCGTCATACGCCCTGCATCTTCGAGTTCGTGTATTTCGCTCGACCGGATTCCATTCTCGACGACCTGTCCGTATACAAAGCGCGACTGCGCATGGGCGAAGAGCTTGCGGGCAAGATCGTGCGGGACTTCCCGGATCACGATATCGATGTCGTCATTCCGATTCCCGATACGAGCCGTACGTCGGCGGTACAGGTGGCGTATCACCTGGGGGCGAAGTATCGCGAAGGATTCATCAAGAATCGCTACATTGGTCGCACCTTCATCATGCCTGGTCAGAAAGAGCGCGCACAATCGGTGCGGCGCAAACTCAATGCCATCGATCTCGAATTTCGCGGCAAGAACGTTTTGCTGGTGGACGATTCGATCATTCGTGGGACGACCTCAAGGCAAATCATCAAACTCGCCCGCGAGGCAGGGGCCCGAAAAGTGTATTTCGCATCGGCTGCTCCGCCGGTCCGATACCCGAACGTGTACGGCATAGACATGCCGGCGGCGTCTGAACTCATCGCTAACGGCCGGACTGTCGAGGAAGTGCAGGAGTTGATTGGTGCTGACCGTCTCATCTACCAGGACCTGCACGGCTTGATCCGGTCCGTGCGTCACGACAATTCATCGATCACGGAGTTTGATACTTCCTGCTTCTCCGGCGAGTATGTAACCGGTGACGTGACCGATGACTATTTGCATGAACTCGAACAGAGGCGCAACGACGCCGCGAAACAATTGCGTGACGCGAATCACGATGGTTATTTTACGGGTGACGATGTGCAGGACAATCAGGACGCCGTCGTCGGAATGTAGCGCGGAGCCTGGCAGGCAACTCGCCCCATGAGCGTCAAGATCATGATCATCGACGGTCAGCCGGACTTTCGCAGTCTGATGTCGCACCATATGTCCACGCACTGGCCGGATGCGAGTATCACTGCCTTCGATCCGCTCACGGCCGGGCACCTTCCAGACGAATTTTCCGGCGCCGGCAATGACATCATTCTGCTGGGAAATGAACTGGGTGATCGCGACGGGCTCGACGTGCTCAAACAGTTTGCAAAGACGAAAGGATTTCCAGCCATCGTCTATTTCGGTGCCGAACACGAAAAAGCTGAGGCCGAAAAATTGGGCTCGGACGGCTTTTTCGTTCGCGACGATGTTCGCCACAAGGTCCTGATGGTACGGCTGAGTGACATCCTGGAATCGCGTCGTGTCGTAGCCTCGACGAGCTCGCTATTTATTGGTGATGAAAAAACTGGCATTCGACCACTGATCCGCGGTTATCAATTGGTCAAAAAAATTAGTGCGTCATTACATTCGACGGTCTACCTGGCCAAAAGAAAATCTGACGACAGGGACGTCATTGTCAAAGTGCTTCAGCAGGTAGCCGAAGGTATGGATAGCGTCGGAGCTTTCGACCGCTTCCTGCAAGAATACGAACTTATCGCGGATATTGATCATCCGAATATCGTCAAAATCTATGACCTGGGCGTCGGCGACGATCACGCGCATATCGCCATGGAATACCTCGACGGCGGCGATCTCAGGCATCGCATTGCATTAGGAATCAGTGAGCCCGACGCCGTGCAGTACTTGCGCCAGATCGCAAGCGCGTTGGCCAAGGTGCACGAGGTCGGAATATTGCATCGCGACCTGAAGCCGGGAAACGTGATGCTGCGCAAGGACGCATCGGTCGCTCTAATCGATTTCGGATTGGCAAAGCACATGCGGCTGAAAATGGCGATCACGGACACCGGTGAGATTTTTGGCACGCCGTACTACATGAGCCCGGAGCAGGGTCATGCGGAGAGTGTTGATGATCGCAGTGACATCTACAGCCTCGGCGTGATTTTTTACGAAATGTTAATGGGCGAAAAACCGTTTCAGGCAGACACTGCAATGGGAATAATCTATCTGCACGCCCAGGCGCCGGTGCCATTGTTGCCGCCGCGTCTGTCCAGTTACCAGGCAATAATCAACATGATGTTGGCGAAGAAACCTGCAGATCGTCTGCAGTCTGCCAGTGAGGTCGAAGAATGGCTGTAGTGCCAGCGGCAATCGCCGGTTTCTTTGATATCGCAACACCCGAGGAGTGGGTCGATGAGGCGTGTCGTCGAATTCCGGAATTGTTGCTCGATCATGCGAACTGCGAGCTCAAAGCGGCATCAACCGCGCTGGGGTTTCTGTATCGATATCCGGATCGCACGGCTTTGGCGCAGCGCATGTCCCGGCTGGCCCGCGAAGAGCTCCGGCATTTCGAGCAGGTTCGTTCCATCATGCAGGACATGAATGTGCCGTTCGATCGACTGTCTGCTTCACGATATGCGGGTGGACTGCGTGCTGCGGTCAGGGACGATGAGCCGCATAAGTTACTCGACCTGTTATTGGTCGGCGCGATAATCGAAGCGCGGTCGTGCGAGCGCTTTGCGAAACTGGCGCCACATCTTCCGAGCGAGCTCGGCAAGTTCTATAGCGGACTTCTGGCATCCGAGGCCCGCCACTTCGAACATTACATCGCGCTCGCAAAAACAGAGTGCGAAGTCAGTGACGATGAGGTCGAGGCCCGCCTGACAGAACTGAAGCAGCTTGAAGCGAACCTGATCACGGATCCCGATCCGCAGTTTCGCTTCCACTCCGGAAAACCATCGGGGTCAGAGCCCCTTTAAAAAAGGGGCTCTGACCCCTAATCGGCTTTAGCCGCGACTTTCAACTCCTCGGCATCACCTCGAGCTTCGGCCCACGCAGATCCCAGCGCACCACGCTACCCTGCGAGTACCAATCACCCAGCACGACTCGCTTCGCCTTCCGATTGCCCAGATCGACCGTGTGTACGTCGGGTCGGTGAGTGTGGCCATGCAGCAGCACGTCGACGCCGTGCTCGTTGATGATTCTCATTACCGCACCCTGGTTGACGTCCATGATGTCCATGCTGAGATTAAGCTTCTGTTCGAGGCTTTGACGCCGGGCTTCCTCAGCGATGCGTAGTCTTTCTTTCAGTGGCTTGGCCAGCATCGATTGCTGCCAGTCCGGGTCGCGCGTCATCAATCTAACCCGTTGATATTGCACGTCATCCGTGCACATCGCGTCACCATGGCTCAGCAGGGCTTTCTGGCCATACATCTGGACTGGATACGGGTCTTTGAGAATCTCGACACCGGTCTCGTTGGCAAATTTCCGGCCGATCATGAAGTCGCGATTGCCGTGCATGAAATAGACCGGGACACCGCTGTCGGCGAGTTTGCGTATCGCTAACTTGATAGTCGCATAGTGGGCATTTGGATCGTCGTCGCCTACCCAGGCTTCGAACAGGTCGCCGAGAATGTACAGGGCCTCGGCCTCGGTGGCTTCGGTCTGCAAGAACCGAATAAATTGATTGCCGATCTCGGGTCGCTCAGCTTCAAGATGCAAGTCGGAAATAAACAGCGTCGTCATTGCTGCTACTCGAATGTGTAACGCGACATCTTTTCTATGACAATCGGGACGACGGGAACGTCGGAGGCGAATGGTCCTTGCGCTCCTGTTTGCACATCGACGATTGTATCCACAACTTCCATGCCCTGAATGACGCTACCGAAGACGGTGTAACCCCAGGTGCCTCCGACTGATTTCTTGCCGGGATCGAGCCGCGTGTTGTCTGCGATATTGATGAAGAATTGGGAATTTGCCGAATGAGGGTCACTCGTTCGGGCCATTGCCACTGTTCCCCGAACATTGCTGAGTCCGTTACCTGACTCGTTGGGAATCGAATCGTCGTTTTCCTTGAGCTTCAGATCGGGCGTATGAGCGCCGGTTTGCGCCATGAATCCCGGGATCACTCGATGGAAAATGATGCCGTCATAAAATCCGTCATCGACCAACTGTAGAAAATGTCCGACGGTCAGTGGGGCCTGTTTGCCATCCAGCTCGAGGATGATCGTGCCCTCAGTGGTCACGATCTCAATGTACGGGTGCGGCGGAACCTCGTCAGCGGCGAGCGCAAGCGAGCAGACGAGCCCGAGCAACAGGGTGATCAGGGATTTGTTCATGGATGCCTCAAGCGCTGAATTGACTGTCTCAAGTCTAAGATACCAAAGAACCGTAGGAGGCCGCCGTCTTATTAGCAAGGTGGAGTGCCAGATTGGTATAAGACCCACTAGCGGACCGGGCGATCCAATTCATTGACTGCCCACCAAACCCACCTTATTATCGTGCCCCGCGAAAACCCGGCTCTGGCCAGGTGATGGCGCGGCAGAATATATGGCATCGGGGCATGGCGCAGCCTGGTAGCGCATCTGCTTTGGGAGCAGAGGGTCGGGAGTTCGAATCTCTCTGCCCCGACCATATTTACCGCATACGGCTAAGGATTAAATCCTTCGAGTCCTTCCCGTAGTGCAACCGCCCAATGCCTTATCAACCGCGCGGGCGAGAATCCTGTTGGATTCGGAGTCCCGGATCTCCAGCACCAGCGTCGCGTCGCCGATATTGGAAAGATAATAACGGGAACGACCGCCTACAGGATCTGGAGGCACCTGTGAAGTAACATTGAGTAATCCACCGCCGACCAACAATGTATCAGGGCCTGGCTCATGGACGATTTGAAATCGGGTGATCTTCTGCAGCTCCTCGCTAAATATTTCACTGACCAGGTCCTCGAATTGCGCCCGGGCTTTGTCATCGATGAAATAGGGCCCGCCTTGTGAACGTGCTACTTGTGAGCTCCCCTTATTACGTACCTCTTTGTACTCGATTCCAAGATTGACGAAAATAATGTTCGTGTAACCGGATAAGTCAAAATCCGGCACGGCCCACGCCGCGTCGCTGCGGGCGTTGTCAACTTTGTGCAAGCCATCGTAGGACGTCTCGGCATCGGGGCCCGTCTGAATGCTTGGCGGGGCAGTCGTACAGCCCAGAGGGCCAACCAAAAAGATAAACGCCGTCATTAGCGTTAACACTAATCTAATTATTTTCATTGCTCACCCCCATTGGATTTTGCCGCAGTATTCTCGTTATTGACGACGTAGCGGCAGTGCCGGACGAGAATACTAGCATTGGACTATTGTGGGGTGGCGTCAATATTCGCCTTCAGGCATAATCCGCGCCCGTCGAAGAGGGCAATTTTACTGCCCGGGCTTGAAGATTTTGGGGTAATTTTCGAATTGAGATAATGAGCGCCCGTAGCTCAACCGGATAGAGCACTTGCCTTCTAAGCAAGATGTTGCAGGTTCGAGTCCTGCCGGGCGCGCCAATGTGCCGGGCACGGGTTAAGATAGACAAAACATCAATGGTGGGCGTAGCTCAGTTGGTAGAGCCCCGGGTTGTGATCCCGGTCGTCGTGGGTTCGAGTCCCATCGTCCACCCCAACTCCTTGTTGGAGCGCCTCTCGAGGCGCGATCGATTCAAGATCAAAACGCGCTCCATGGAGCGCTTTTGCCCAAGGCCAAATGTTAGGGAGACTAGCTCAATCAGGCAGAGCAACGGACTCTTAATCCGCAGGTTCGGGGTTCGATTCCCCGGTCTCCCACCATTCATCAGCAAATAGTCAGGAAAGCATCATCGCAGGGTCAGGTCTCTGCTCGCGTGTGCCGCCATTATCGATGGCAGTTCAGAACGTGATAATGGAGACCGACGATGACACATCGATCCGATTCAGAACCTTGCCAGGTGGGCTACCTGGTGATCCTCGTGATTTTTGCGGCAATTGCGGGCCCGGCGCTCTTGGACCTGCCGTTATTCTAGCTCAGCAATTCGGCGCCGTAGATGCCGTCAGCGGCGTTATCCTGCAGGCCAAATTGACTCGACATGAGCTGCATGGCTGCGTTCGCTTCGCTCTCACCTTTGAAGCC
>SMVB01034410.1_pt1 | contig 20605 bp, 14 predicted proteins | sample 2456461 | NCBI WGS metagenome assembly SMVB01 (sample SAMN11095934, study PRJNA526329) | marine sediment metagenome | biome: Marine sediment; feature: Surficial sediment; material: Deep marine sediment; isolation source: Hadal surficial sediment | place: Pacific Ocean | collected 2014-05 | depth...
ATCGGGCTTTTTTCGCTGATGTCGCTACCCTATACCTGGAAATTCCTGTGGTCGCCGCTGATGGACCGGTTTTCTCTGCCGTTTCTCGGCCGGCGGCGCAGTTGGGCGCTGATCACCCAGCTTGCGCTGTTTTTCGCCATTGGCATGATGGGCCAGTTCGACCCGGCGCAGTCCCTGACCGCTATTGTCGCGGTGGTGTTCACGGTATCCCTGTTTTCGGCCAGCCAGGACATTGTGATCGATGCGTACCGGCGGGAGTTGCTGGCGGATGATGAACTCGGCACCGGCACTTCATTTTTTGTCAATGCCTATCGCCTGGCGTCACTGGTACCCGGTTCCCTTGCGCTGATCCTGTCAGATCACCTGCCGTGGTCCACGGTCTATTGGATCACGGCCAGCTTCATGGGGGTGGGCATTGTGACCACGCTGGTGATCCGTGAAGTCAGCGATGACAAAATGGCGCCTCATTCCCTGCGCGAGGCCGTGATCGAGCCTTTTCGCGAATTTTTTTCCCGTGACGGCGTGGGCGCAGCCCTGGCGATTCTCGCCTTCATGTTCCTGTACAAGCTGGGCGACAACATGGCCACTGCGCTGGCAACGCCGTTTTATCTGGACATGGGTTTCAGCCGCACCGAGATCGGTTCCATCGCCAAGGTGGCCGCTTTGTGGTCAGTGATCGCGGGCTCGATTATCGGTGGCCTCGCCATGCTCAAGTTCAGCATTAACCGCGCTTTATGGATATTCGGCTTTGTACAGTTGATTACCATTCTCGGCTTCGCATGGCTCAGCGTCGTGGGTTACAGCCCGATGGGTCTGTTCCTGGTGGTCAGCGCGGAATACCTGGGGGTTGGTCTCGGCACGGTGGCGCTTACGGCCTATATTGCACGCGAAACCAGCCTTGCTTTTACAGCGACACAGTTCGCGTTGTTTACCAGTTTAATCGCTGTACCCCGCACCTTTGCCAATGCCAGCACCGGTTTCCTGATCGAGGCCATGGGTTATACGCAATTCTTCCTGTTGTGTACCGCGGTCGCCGTGCCGGGGATGCTGATGCTCATCAAGGCAGCGCCCTGGAAGGAATAGCAGGAGTCAGGCATTCCAGCGTGTAAATGATTTCAGCTCACTTATTCGGTCGATTCGGAATGTAGTGCGATCCTGTTGCCTTCCGAGTCCATAACGATCACCCACAGCCTGTGTGCTCAGATAAGCGCGCCAGATTTTGTTATCCCCGCCATTTGCCTCAGCCAGCGCCTGACAATGAGCATCAGCACTGTTTGATTTGCATCCAAATTTGCACCGGCACTTGCATTAAAAAATGAACCACCTGAAGCACACTATCATGTTGTTATTGCTAGGTATTATTAAAACTACACCGGTGCAATTTTGAATGCGTATAGCTATTAGATACGGTAAATATTTAGATGCAAATCAACAAATCATGTGCCTAAACACCACTTTTGACAATAACTCATGGCTGATCAGGATAGCCGAAATTGGGTAAAAGCCGTGTCATATTGATGCAGAAATGAACGAACTTGAGCAACGCCAATTGGTTTCAGTATCGTTACCAAGCGGTTCTTAAGTTGACAAACACCGTTTGGCTTAATGTTTTGCTCAGTGGCAGTTTAAAGTGGTACATTTCTGCGCATGAAAAAAAAGAGCCGCTTTAAACTGACCGTTGGAGTTATTTGTTAGCCCTGCCTTGTAATAGAGTTCTGAAGTAAATTAGTACAAAGATGGTTAAGGCTTTCACCAGATTTCACTGCTTTAATAGCTAGTGCTTTATGTAAATCTTTACCAACACGAATAACAAATTTTCCTGAAAATGATTTACTAGCAAATGACGCTGGTAAGGGAATGCCTTCTTGTTGATGAACATCCACCCATTCTTCAACAATGCCACAAAGTTGTTTATAAACCTTGGTTTCATCTTTGCCATGACAGCAGGGGCCAATAAATCCTGGAGATGAACCCACATAGCATTGATCCTCCTCTGACCACTCTACAAGCTTTATATATTGGTCTGCGATTTTCATTTTTTAACCTCTGCAATTTTCGACTTAACTTCTTTCTCTTGGTATTTAAGAGCATCATTACCGAGATTCCCGGAAATAGTTACTTTTACGCCAGAAGGATGAAGAAAATTTCGGTGACTACCTTTCCCGCCTCTATTTATGAAGCCGGATTTTTCTAGCATTGTGATTAACTCACGTATTTTCTTTGGCATGAGTATATGATACTACAATAGTACTACTTTCAAAAGTAAGGGGAGCTAACGCGTGCATAACTTTCCAAAAATACAGAGCGAAGCAGCATATTCTTGGTTTCCTGTCCTTAAGGTTGGTGGGATTGGCTGCGCCATATCCAAGGATTTCAGGCAATAGGGTGTTTAAATGCCTATACTCAGATTTTTTGAAGCAACATCACGTTTCCAGACAGTTCCTGGATTTAAACTGAGGCCAAATTCGTTGTGGTTACAAAAAAAGCAGGTAAAAAAAGCAGCAAAAACAGCGCATCCGGGAAATTACGGATTGGTGACGACTGGAATGCGATCAATATCATTGCACTGTCGCAGACGAATCCGCTGAAGGCGGTGGCGGAATTCATCGAAAACAGTATTGATGCCAATGCCCGCAATATCACGATAATCCGTGGCCGCGAACACGGTGATTCCTATTTGCGCATCATAGACGATGGGGACGGTATTCCCCGGGATGAAGAGGGGAAACCGAACTTCAAGTATGTGGCAACGCATATTTGTGACTCCATCAAGCGGCAACTCAAGGTTAACGGCGCCCGTGGCATTCAGGGTGAATTCGGCATAGGGTTGCTCAGTTTCTGGATCGTGGGAGAGGGCGTCAGCCTGACCTCGTCTGGCGCCGATGGCAAAACCTATCAGATGCACATGAAGAAGGGCAGTCCGAACTATACGATTACACCAACGCGCGCACTCTTTCCCGAAACGGGCACCACACTTTTGATCAAGCCGTTGCTGGCCGGTGTCCGCCAGTTGAACGGCGAAAAAATTCAGTGGTACCTTGCAGCGGAATTGCGCGACCGCATCCGGCATTCGGGTGTGCAGATCAATATCGTCGATCGCACGGCTCGCAAGCAGTATAAGGTTGAGCCGCGGCAGTTCGACGGTCGATTGTTGCACGAACTTCCGGCGCCAATGGCGGCAGATGGTGAAATCCATTTGGAACTGTATCTCACCGAACCGAGCGCCGATTGTGCGGTCAGCCTGTCTCGTATGGGTACGCGGGTACTCGCAAATTTGACGGAACTCGATGAATTCCAGCGTGAACCGTGGAGCAGCGGATGTCTGCAAGGAATTGTGGATGTGCCTTTTCTTAACCTGACGCCCGGCACGCGCAGCGGCATCATCCGGGACGACCGGTTTGAGCGCTTTTGTCTTGCGCTCAAGAATGTAGAGGCCCTGTTGTCGCAGATCATTGCCGAACAACGCAGCGCGGAGGATGAACGCGCCAGTCGTAAAATGTTGACGACGATCCGGAAGGCTTTTCAGGAGGCGTTGATGGTGTTGCCGGCCGAAGAATATGACTGGTTTGATATTCAGGTAGGCAACCAGGGGCGTGGATCGAGAACGACGTTGGAGTCCACTGATGGGGCGGTCGCGGAGGAAGCTGATGGCGTCCCATCGAGCGAGGAAACACCGCGCATGCAGAAACAGTTTTTCGAATATGCCGGTCCGCTGTTCAGTGTACGTGTTGCTCCACAATCGAGTGTCGTGTCCGTTAACCAGGCTAAATCGTACCGGGCGGTGGCGCGTGATCGATCACGAATCAACGTGGAGCACGACCTTACATTTCAGTGGCGAATTATCGAAGGTTCAGGGACTTTGGACAATGATCACTCTGAAATCGTCACCTTTAATGCACCAGATCAGCCGGAGCTCAGCCGCATTGTTGTGACCGTTTCGCAGGGTTCGATCCGCTGTGAAGGCGAGGGCATCATAACAGTGACGGATTCATTGCTGCCTGAGATGAGGCAACCCGCTGCGAACCGTCACGGCCTGCCTGGCTACACATTCAAGAAAGCAGCGGGGGAGTTGTGGCGTTCAAAATATGAGGCGGACATGAATGTCATCATCATCAACAATGGCCACCGTGATTTTGTTTATGCCTCGAAAAACAGGTCGTTGAAGATTCGCTACATCTGCCGCTTGTTTGCCAAAGAAATGGTTCAGAAGAATTTCCCCGGTAGTTCACCCGACCAGTTGCTGGAGCGGATGATCGAGCTGTCGTTGTACACAGAAGAAAACCTTCGGTGACGCCGGACGATGGGGCGACGCCGATCAGTGAAGAAGAGCGGGAAAGTTTGATTCCTTCAAAAAAAGGGGCCCCTTTATCCTTCGTTGTTCGAAGGTCGCTTCCGGTCAAGCCTGGTGCAAGAAGATGAATATTTCATGGCCTGCCTGCGCTACATTGAACTCAATCCGGTTCGTGCAGGCATGGTGAGCGACCCTGGTGACTTTCGATGGTCGAGTTATAGAGCACACGGCCTCGGCGTTCGAATTCGGCTGTGGGAGCCCCACGCTGTTTACCTCTCGCTGGGTGATGACGTCATAGCAAGGCAACAAGCCTATCGTGGTTTGATGAGTGAGCTTCTGGATCTGGATGTCATAGCCAAGATTCGTCACTGCGCCAACACCGGGCTAGTTCTTGGTACAGAAAAGTTCAGAAAGCAGGTTGCAGACATGGTTGACTAGCAGCTTACCGGGCGGGGCTAACTGCTTGCCATGCGCGGCCTACCTGTTTACTCTGGCACTTTACTCTGACCCCATAATTTTGCAGGCAGCTGATCAGGCACAAGACCAAACCCCAGCGGAGAAACGGGCATCAATGACCTGGCCGCTCCCGCACATCCCTGTGCTACGCGGCACCGGGACATCCTGACCAATGGGCACGAAGGTTGAAACGTGTCTTCAATATTGATATTGAGATTTGCAATGAATGTGGCGGTACCGTGAAGATCGCCGCTCCTGCGCATCCATGCACCCGCGGCATTAGTGCGTCCATGCACGTCATTGCCAGTATCGAAGACCCTGCCGTCATTAAGAAAATACTTGCTCACTTGGAGGACAAAGTAACTTCTGTAGCAACAGGCCTGTTGCCGGAAAGCCGGGCTCCACCACAAATTGACTTGTAGAAAGAAGTCCATCCATCAAATTATTAGCTGCAATGAGCCTGCGGCCTGGAGTCGTTTATATCGAGAGATGGAATGGGTCTGAATTAGAGGCGAAGCAGTGATGAAACCAATCGTGAATAACTAAATCGCCAGGTTTCTGGAACGAATGGGGAGAAAATCCGGGGATATGGATGAACAGATAAGCATTGATTCTCGGGAAAAGGGCTTTTATCCTGCCTAATCTCCCCATCGCTTTTAAAGTTTGGTGATATGGGAGAGACATGTGTGTCATCACTCATGTCAGTTTACGCGGACCAAAAAACCCACCCCGTCGAACCGGGGTGGTTGTTCTTGAAACAAAAACAGACATCTATGGGCTGGCTTTTGCCTCTTTTGAGGGGCTGAGTTCCAGCGCAGCTCGCAAGTCATCAATACTGGCGATACGTGGGCTATGGGCCCCAACTATCGTTTTAACGTCAAGACCCAGATCGTCAATCATCTTAGCCAGGTGTTTTGTCACCGCTTGTGCCGGTTGCATGTAACCGTTGGTTGGATTGGGGAAATGATCGGCTTCAAACAAGATACCTTCTTCCGGCAGCCAGGCTACCAGCAGATGCTCTGCATGTGGCGTTGGTCCGATATCAATGATTTCGAGTTTGCGGCTGCCGTCATTGAAGACGTACTTGCCTTCAATGAATTTCAGCTTGAGCGAATCGGCATCAGTGGCCGCCGCGCGCATGACTTCCTCATTTTCCTTGACCGTGATGACAACCGCGTCCACCGCCTGATACGCAGGCACGCCCAGCACATGGTCGTTGTGATGGTGCGTCATCACGCCATACTTGATTGGCTTGTCCTTGATCACTTCACGTAAAGCTGTGATGCGATCCGGTATACCGGCGGTCCCGCCGACGGCGATCACATGATCATCCATTTCAACAAACAGGGCATAGGTGTTACCTGAGCCAACCAGGAAAACGCCTTCCTGGATTTCCTGTAATTCAACTTCCGTAGGAGGAGGTGGCGCGGCTTCGGTCATTTTCAAATTTGCAGGCAAAGTTGCGTATTGATCGATTGACTGGTTCAGAACCGTGGATAAAGCGTCAATAAAGACATTGGGCTGATCATTAACATACAGCTTGAAGTTTTTGCTGAAAGGAATGCCATCAATGGTTTCATAGTTGGTAAAACGGTAGTCGACCTGTCCGAACGGCGGTAACACACGTTCACTGCGGCTCAACAGGTGGGTTTCCTTATCGAAATACAGGCTTAATGCCGGCCCGACTTCCATCACCAGCGTGATGACGTCATGCGGGCGACCATTAAATTCAACCTCACCGAGCCAATGTGATGTGTGGCGCCGATTTTGCAATTGTTTCACCAGTAAGGGTGCCGTAACACGGATAAACGGCCCCGATGTGGTATTAAAATCCGGCTGCGCGATGGGGGTGACGGTACCGCCGCGGTAATTGACCTGCCAACCTTTTTCGCCTTTGATGATCTGTTTGCCGTCAAAATCAAAACCACCCCCACTTCCCTTGTTTTTGCTAACAAAGATCTCGTTTTCGAAATCGATCGCGACAAAACTTGATAGCTCATTTTCATCCCAGGGAGCGCCGGGTGTCAGGCTTTGGTTTGTCGCCCAGGTTTTAGAGTGGTTTTTACGGATCACGCTGTTCAAATTGGATATGGCCTCGGCCCCGCCATAGGCTTCCAGTGCTGCATCAATGACCTCGCTGGCCTTATTGACCGCTATCAGCGGGAGCGTGTCTTCCGCAGGTACAAGTGGTGTTGCCAGCATCAGGCTGGTTGCAATTGCCAGGTAGATTGGCTTTTTCATTAGAACTCCTCAACAGATTGGTACACAGATTAAATAGGAGTCGGTTCACTGGCCCGGCACACCAGTGCGGGCTCCGACAGCACTTAGCACGCAGTGTGCAGTGCGAAGAAGCGTATGTCGTTGATTATTCGATAAACGGATACAGGGCTGCGGTGAATTGCTCTACCAACGAGCTACGGTGGGTGCATCGTCCCTCTGTGTTTGCGACGCACGGTGTTGGATCAATAGCTGCACCCTGTGTCAGAAAGCCGGATACATTTTTTGCGTTTAATGTATCCGGCCCTTTATTACTGGCCAAATGTAGGAACATCTCCCGACAGATATTGCGCTTCTTCAGGCGTGCTTTCGCGGTTCAATACCTTGTTGCGGTGGGGAAAACGCCCGAAACGGGCAATGATGTCCCGATGCAGGCGCGCGAAAGCTGCAAAGCCTTCCGCAAACACCGGCCACTCAGGATTTTCATCCGCCAGCCTTTGGTAAAGCCGGACGCCGGTTTCCTGCGCCTGCAAGTCTTCAAAATGTTGCAGTGGCATGTAAAGAAAAGCGCGTTGAATGGGTTTTAGTGCCTTGTCTTCTCCCGTATGGGCCGCGGCGAGGCACAAAGCGGCAGTGTAGGCGTCGTACTTGAAAGCGCGAGGTGTACCACGGAACAGGTTGCGTGGCAGCTGGTCCAGCGCAATGATCAAGGCCAGGCGGCCCTCGGGATCGTCCAGCCAGTGGTAGAGATGGCCGGCTGCGCACTCTTCCACCATGGTACCGAAAAGATCAGCGATCACCTGATCACGCTCTTTGTCAGCTGAAAACCACCAGCTCATGCGTCTCTTGATGGTTGCATTTTCATTCAGGGTTTCAGCAAACCAGGTGGCAATCAGTTGAGCCCAGGCCGGATCGCTCATAGATTCATATCTCTCACTTCGAAGCCGAACGGCAGGATCGCCAGCCGCGTCATTTTCAGGTGTTGCGCCGCCAGCGGCAGGCCGATGATGGTGAGCGCCAGTAATAAAGCCATTAACAAGTGAAAAACTGCCAGCTCGAGCCCGGGAAGAATGATCCAGATGACGTTCATGATGACCGCCAGCGCCCCGCTGGGGGGTTCTTTCTCGCGGATTTCACGGCCGAAAGGCATCAGTGCCAGGCCCGCCAGCTTGAAGCACTGAATACCGAAAGGGATGCCGATGATGGTCAGGCAGAGAAGAATGCCGCCCAGCAAGTAGGCGATGACGACGACAAAGCCGCCCAGTATCAACCAGATGATGTTTAGCAGGAGATTCACTTGATTTTCCCGACCGGTGAATATCAATGGAATGGTAAGGCATTTTTCCTGGGTGTGCCTTGTTTGTTTTGGAAAGTCGCCTGTATTCAGACCAGGGCGTTTCAAGACTGAATTCCAGCATCGCTGACTGCGTCCTGCAAGCAAACAGGGCCCCGTAATGGGGCCCTGTTTTCATACTGCAAAGAACAAAATTGTTTAAATCGTGTACTCAGCAATTCCTGTTGCTGTATGTATCTGTCTAGTAGTTGGTAACGTCAATCAGCTCCACCCATACTTTGGGACCACCGGAAACCTCTTCTATCAGAATCAGGCCGTCATTAGGTGACCCTCCCGGACAGTAATACTTGTGTTCAACCGAACCGGGCTCCAGCGGTGACCATTCTTTGGTCTTCAGGCAATCTTCGTTGTCTTCAATCGGGACAAAATTGAGCACCCTGGCCCAGTCCTCGGCATTGTCTTCATCAAATTCCTGTTGGTAAAAGTCGCCTTTTGACGGGTAAGCCAGCATAATTAGCCCGGCCTCGGCGCCATCTTCGCCCGACTTAAATGAGCCATCCAGGCAACCAGTCAAAGCAAATACACCGTCAGGATTGGCCCAATCGTCACACTCATCCTTGTCAGCGTCCAAAGAAACGGTGTGTTCTCCCAGGTACCAGATGTTGCCGCTGTCGTCTTGGGCATACCAGTCATGGGTTTTTTCAGCCAGATCGCCATAGGGAAAACCGCCGGGATAATTATCAAGTTCATCAGCACAATCGTCGGATTCGTCCAGCCATTCCTGGTCCAATACGACTCTGACGGCGATACCGTCGATGTTATCTGTGGAGTAAGTGACATCAACCCTGTTCCACTCACAGCCATCATCGGTTTCGGCGAAGTAGGTGGAAACAGTTCCCGCTACCTGTGGCCAGTATTGATTGTCTATGAGCAGTGGAGTGGTAAAACCAACGGTATCGAAATCGACCTCAACCAGCCCACCGGCCAGCGCGTTGCCACTGCCTGACATTGCCAGTACGATCACCAGTGAAACCCAAATGGAATAAATTCGTTTTTTCATGATATGGCTCCTTCTGTGTTGCGGTTGCAAATTGGGCATGACAATGGAATTGGTATCGAACACGGGCAAGCCCACTCGCTTCTTAGACGAGCGTAGCAAGCAAAATCAATCGCTTTGAAGCCAAACCGAATTTGAAAAAGAGAAAGTTTTGGGGTGATGGTCACCGACAGCTCAGGTATAACGGCGAGTTCAGAACTCCCAAAGCACCCCTATGGCAGGGATAATCGGCAGCCATTGATCCACCGTGCGGTCCAGGAAGACATCGCCGTTGCCGTCCTCATCGATGTCGTAATCGATACAGCATTTGTTCTTGCGGTTGGTCGCGTTAGTCACTTCGAAGAAGCCGGACAGGCGCCCCAGACGCACCGGGAATTCCCGGCTGACGCGGAAATCGAGCGTGCCGAAGGTGCCGAGTTGCTCGGCATTTCTGGGTCCCGGGATTGGAAAGTATTCATAATTTTCGTCATCTTCCCCGGCATCATCTTCGGCGGGTCTGATGCCCAGCGCCATGCCGGTGATCGGCCAGCCTGAATGGATGCTGACTGCCACGCCCATTTCCCATAGCCCGCGTTTCCAGGCCACGCCGGCCTGCAGAGCATGCCGCTGATCCCAGCTGCGGCGCTCACTGATACCATTGATCAAATCCTCGGCTTTCGCCCAGGTGTAGGTAGCCCACCAGTTCAACTCCTCTCCACCGCGGTATTCCAGCGTAATTTCCACTCCCTTCATACGGGCCGACTGCGGTGCCAGCATCACGCGGTCGGGCTGCAGTTCAGGGATCAGGGCAAGCGAATCGAACAGGTTCTCGTAGCGGGGCTTGAGTCGGTCGTAATCTTTCATAAAAGCCTCAACCCGCAGGCGATAGCCTCCCGGATAACGGAACTGGACACCGGCAATCCAGTGGTCTGCCCTTTGTGGGGCGAAGAATTGATCCACGCCATCCTCAACCTGTAGTTCCTGTATCGCCTGTGACTGGTAATACCGACCCCAGGTCAGGCGAATTTCCATGGAGGGGTTAAGTGAGTGAAGAAAGCTGATCCTGGGGCTGAACTGATCGTCAAAAACCGGATCGGTATAGGTTTGCCGGTCCCAGCGCAGGCCCAACTCCAGCGCGCTGTCGGTACCCAGTTGCCAGCGGTCTGACAGGAAGAGGGAATAGGATTTACCCTTCGGCTTTGCATGGATCTCGGACTCTGTCGGGTTTTCGATCCCCGGGTAGAGCTCAAAGAACTCATTGTATTCGGCGCGGGAGGCGTAGTCGTATACGGCTTCCTGGTGCTGAATCGCGAACCCCAGGCGTAGAACATGGCCTTTGACGCCTTCGTACAGCCAGTCCTGGCGCAGGCCGAAGATTTTTGCTTCGCGCTTGTCTGAAACAGTCCCAATCACTTTTTCCGGGTCATTCATTTCAGCCCTGTGCCGGTTATCCAGGGCACTGTAAGACAGCACGGTGTCGCTTGAGAGGTATGGTGTCCACTGGTTTTCCAGCAACAACCAGAAATGTGTGTTTTTCGTGTCACTGTCAGATCGTTCCAATTCCTCGGGGTCGGACTCGGTAACCACGACAACCTGGTCATCTGCAAACATTGCGTTGACGGAAAGCCTGGTATTTTCAGATGGTTTGATCGCCAATTCTGTGAATACGTCAAAGTATTCTGGTTTTCCGATGTTTTCCCTCAGGACCAAACCCAGATTGCTGCGGCGGGCCGATACCAGCCACTCAAATTTTCCCTCAGAGGTGTAACCGCTGGAAAGCAGCGAGGTGTTGAAAATGCTCAGGCCCAGTTCCGTGCGCCGCGGTTCTTGCGGTTTCTGCGTATCCAGCAACAGCACGCCGCTCATGTGGTCACCATAATTGGCCGGAAAGCCACCGGTGTAGGCTTCCACACCGGAAATGGCACGGGCGTCAATGGAACTGAAAATACTATGATAGTTGCGGATATGAAACGGGTCCATCAATTGCATGCCGTTCAAGTAAATTGCGGTTTCATTGTGTTCGCCACCACGAAAGTGTGAACGGGATGACAGCCCGCTTGCAGCGGCACCCGGGAGGCGCTGCACCGAACGTATCGGGTCCTCACCCAGGTCCGGCAATGCCTGGATGGCTCTTTGGTCGATAAAGAACTGCGAATTGGAAAACAGGATGTAACGGCTGGCCGTCACGTTTATTTTTGCTAGTTCTGCCAATCCAACTTCCAGGTGAACACGCAGAACCCGGGTCTGGGACGCCCTCAGTTCGATGGAATGTTTCGCGCTGATGTAGCCTGCTGCCGCGATCTCAATTTCGAAAATTCCTGGTTTCATCCCGGAAAATTCATAGATACCCGGAGCCAGAAGGTCAGCGCCGGGTAATGCCGGGCTGGCGTTGATTGCTACCCTGCCGTCTGTCGACAGGGTGTCGATGTTGCTGATGATCACCAGCAAGGAAGACCTGCCTTCGGCGTCCGATAGATCAGCCCGGCGAACCACCAGGTACATGCCATCAAATTCGTTCAGGGTCAGCCCATGTGGTTCCAGTATTTCAATCAATAATTGAACAGGCTCCCGGTTTTCCGGTTCCGCGACAACGGTCAGTGAGTCAGTCACCAGGTTGGTGCTGTAGACCATCGTCAGGCCACGCTTCTGAATTTCGTCCAGAACTTCAAAGATCGGACGGCCCTGAAAGGCTGCTTCTTCGGCGTGGACAAGTGTGGTGAGAAAAATGAACGAACCGCCGATACAAACCATGCTTGAGATCAGTTTGCTTGCACTTAATCTGGTTCTGGATGAAATTTGACCCACGAATCAACCAACAATTTCCGTTACAACCAGATCAGATTGTGCGCTGCAAAAGCAGTGACTTCCAGCATCACAAAAATCAAGCCCGTGGTGGGCACCACAGTGACTAAGGAATCAGTCCTGTGCAAGAAGGCCTACGACGATCGTGCCTGCGCTGACTTCAGAAATCAGATCGCTGGTTTGCAGTACCACCGTAAGCGCCCGTATCGGTTCCAATTCAAGCTGCCCGCGCAGTAGGGTATCGTGGGCCAATTTTTCCGCCTGAGGTGAAGAAAATTCCACCACGCGGCCGGTTTCTCGAGCCACCCAGTCCAGAAAATCTGCCATTGAGCGTCCATCAAGTGAAAAAATCGGGGCGAGCTCTTCCGTCCATTTCCACAGTGAGCCGTACGTTGAAATCCTGTCCAGTGTGTGGGTGCCGGAAGTGCTTACTGTCAATTGCTGGCCCCGTCCAGTCACGGTTTCCTTGCCCCCGGCTTCCAGCAACACCCGTCCATCCCTCACACTCACGGTCGTACCTTGCGCCGAAACCGAAGTCATATAGCGTGTGCCAAGGTGCCGGACGCGGCCTGCAGGGGTCATGATGATCAGTTCCGCACCGGGTTTTACCCCGGCCGTATCCAGGTAAATACGCCCTGCCAGCAATGTGATCCCGGTGGCTGAGTTGAGCTGGAGTTTGCTGTGTTCATCCATACGGATCGACTCGCCATTAAGCCACCGGATTGCCACGCGTGAACCGGCGGCTGAGACAATTTGCTGGCCGGTTTCCAGCCTGCCGGAGATTTCCAGGGTTTGGGTGGCAGGGGCGCCGGATGACTGGACCAGCACGGTACCCATCACCTTTTCAACTGCTGCAAGTTGCATGGCCGGCCCCGGGCTTTGCGGACCCTGCACCTGGCTCCAGACGATAAGGACTGTGAGCAAGACCGATGCAGCGGCCGCCCAGGCCACTAGTCTCCTGCGCCGTCTGCGATGCCGGCTCAAGCCGGTCCACTCAGCGTGCAGGGCCTGGCGAACAGACTGTTCACTAGCGGCAGGCGGCCGCTCCCTTGCAGAAGCGTGACGGAACAATTCCTCCAGCTTGTCCTTGCTTGACTGGTCCCCGTGATTTTCTGTGCCTTTCATGTTCTTGCCTCTTTAAATACCGGCCTGGTCAAGGTGCTGTAAATTTCCTTGAAGGCATTTTTTGCTCTTGCCAGCAAGGACTGTACAGCTTCCGGACTCAGGTCCATTTTCAGGGCGATCTCTTTGACCGAATACCCCTGTATGTATTTCCACTCCAGGACATCACCGTATTTGGGCGGTAGCTTGTCCAGTGCCACTTGAATCAGCCGTGATGCTTCGTGCCTTTGATAATGACGGCCTGGATCATCCGCCTCCGGCGCCAGGAACGAGTCAACGGCTGCCTGTATTTCGGGGTAATCCTCGGTAAGTACAATGTGCTTACGGTAGCTTGCATTGCGTCTCATCCAGTCCACCATTTCATTGCGGCAGATCACACACAGCCAGGTAAACAGGGCCGATTCGCCGCGATAGGTATGCGCTTTCCTCAAGGCACGCGACAGGGCAGCCTGTACAATTTCTCCGGCCAGATTTTTATCATGTGAAACCCGTGCGAGCACGAAACGGTAAAGCCGGCTGAAATTCTCATCGAAAAATTGACTGAACGCCTGCTCTTCGCCCGCCAACAAGCGCCTGACCAGTTTTCTGTCATCGAGGTAAATCGCCACTTCCAATCCTTTTTGCGTGGTCTTGTCTGAATATTAGACGATCACGGGCGGAAAAATCGGTCGTGTGAATAACCGAAACTCATGTAAAAGGTCAAATGGGATGACTAAGGGCAGGATATTTGGGGTCAGAGTCAGGTGCCAGAGTTAGCTGCTTTTTGCAGGCGCATACCGGGGCTCAATGATTGAAGCACCAACGACCCTTGAACTCACCTTCAGTAGTTTACTCTGGCACCTGACTCTGACTTCATCTATTCTAAAGCAGTATGTCGAGTTGGCCCGTAGAGGCGAAATCGGGATCGAAAGATCCAGCCCGGACTGGCTCTTGTCTTCCAGCGAAAAGCTATTGAATGTGATTTCCAGCGTGAGTCGTGATATCGGGATGGATCGGTGTGAAGCGTAAGCTGATGCCGGCTGAGGAGCTGATATGTATCTACAGAGAACTGGCCGCAGCGGCAGATATACTCGTATTCAAGCCGCCCACGACGCACGTTTATAATCCCCTGGTTTATGCCTGGAACCCGGTTGAACAATACCTGCGGCTGGCAGGTGATTCGACCAAGGAAACCGTGTTTCTCGGCATGAATCCCGGGCCCTGGGGGATGGCGCAAACCGGTGTTCCTTTTGGCACGCTGAAAATGGTGCGCGACTGGCTGGGAATTGAAGGGCCGGTTGGTAAACCACCCGAGGAACATCCCAAGCGGCCCATCCTCGGTTTCCAGGTCAAGCGTGAGGAGGTCAGCGGCACGCGCTTCTGGGGCTGGGCACGAGACCGCTTCGGCCAGGCCGAGAACTTCTTCGAACGATTTTTCGTCGCCAACTACTGTCCGTTGGTGTTCATGGAATCATCCGGCCGGAACCGCACGCCCGACAAACTGCCTGCGAATGAAAAACAGGCCCTGTTCGAGCTCTGCGATCACGCATTGAGGCAAGTCGTGGAAACCCTGCAGCCGCAACGGTTGATCGGTATCGGGAAATTCGCGGAAGATCGTGCCAGGCTGGCGCTGGCCGGCATGGATATCCGGATTGACCGGATTCTCCACCCCAGTCCGGCTTCCCCGATCGCCAATCGCGGATGGGCAAGGCAGGCGGAGGCTCAGTTGTCGCAATTGGGCGTGAATGTGACGGTCGGCTGCCAGTTTCCGACTAAAGACGATTAATGCGGTCGGTGAGTCAACTAGTGTAGATTTATAACAATATGGCATTTCTTTCTCCAATACCTTTTAAATACTGAAAAAGGCTGACAACATGCAAAAACCAATCCTCATCCACGTCTTGTTTTCAGGACTTATATGCTCTGTCATATTATTTTCAGGCCATATTGACGTCGCTGCTGATGGATCGTGGACTGGTACGGTTAAATACGCGCCGCAAGGCTGGCTGGCGAAGTCGCTGCCCGAGTTGTCAGTGGCACTGCGAACCGGTGCGGTAACCAGCGAGGCTCTCGTTGAAGACTACCTTTTGCGTATCGAGCAGATCGACAAGTCGGGGCCAACACTACAGAGCGTCCTGATGCTCAACCCGGACGCGTTGACGCAAGCCCGAATGCTCGATGCAAGGCGCGAGGCTGGTAAACCACTTGGGCCTTTGCATGGAGTCCCGATTCTGCTCAAAGACAATATTGAAAGCAAGGACGCAATGGCGACCACCGCTGGAGCGCTGGCACTTGAGGAAAATGTAACCGGGCGTGACTCACCCCTGGTTGCAGGTCTTCGTAATGCTGGTGCGATCATCCTGGGTAAAACCAACCTCAGCCAATGGGCCAATTTTCGCTCAGAACATTCCATGAGCGGATGGTCTGCACTGGGTGGCCAGGTGCGTAATCCGCATATGCTGGACCGTAACCCTTGTGGTTCCAGTTCAGGATCGGCAGCGGCAGTAGCAGCATCCCTGGCGGCAGGTGCGGTTGGCACGGAAACTAATGGCTCGGTTATCTGCCCGTCGAATGCGAATGGCATTGTCGGCTTTAAGCCCACCGTCGGATTGTTGTCACAGCAATATATCATCCCGATCTCTTCGTCCCAGGACACTGCGGGACCCATGACCAAAACGGTAACAGGTGCTGCCATGATGCTTGAAGCGATGGCGACAGGCTTGGCCAAAAAAAATTACCCCCAGTTGCTCGACGCTGGCATGCTAAAGGGGGCCCGGGTCGGGGTGCTCCGCTTCGCCGAGGGCGACAGCGCTCACATCAAGGCGCGATTTGAGGCGGCTCTTGCGGTGATCAAGGCTGCGGGCGCCGAACTGGTAGAAATCAATGACTTCCAACCTGAAGGGGAAGATTTTGATGATGACTCCTATACGGTACTCAAGTATGAATTCAAGCACACGTTGAATGAATACCTGGCTTCAACGCCGTCGAGTGTGAAAACCCGCACACTGGCAGAGGTGATCGCGTTTAATAACGAACACGCCGATATTGAACTTGCCCTGTTCGATCAGGGTATTTTCGTTGCTTCCCAGGCTCTCGGAGGGATTGATGATCCAGCCTATATTGCGGCGCGCACTAGTGTACAAAGAGCCACAAGAGAGCGCGGCATCGACCTGCTGATGCGCGAATATGATGTGCGGGTACTGGTGGCGCCATCGGGGGTACTATCACCAAGAATTGACCCGGTCAATGGCGATGTCTGGCCTTCATGGGCTGGTGCAGGGGGCCTTGCCGCCAAGGCCGGCTATCCGCATTTGACGGTGCCCATGGGTACCGTAAAAAGTATACCTATCGGGCTGTCATTCATTGGTGGAAAAGACCAGGACGCAGCGGTTTTGTCGTACGGTTTCGCCTATGAGCAAGCCACGAATTTGCGCGCAGAACCCGGTTTCCTCAAGTCTGCTGAAGACCGGGTGGATGTGGCTGCCGCGATGAAATCGCGACAGTAGCAAATGGAGAAAATTGAAGGGAAATAGACCATGGGAAAAGGGGAAAATGAAAACTGCACCATAGCACAGGCGAAAGCTGTCATTGGTGGCCTTGATTACCTGGTGGCCTGAGGCAGGAAAGAAGATGGCAACGTCGCGAGTGGTTTGTTAGTTACCCGCCAGAGCTTCGCGTTCTTTCTTGGCGTACCAGAATTGCAGCAATTTCATTTTGAAGTGCGACTAAGGATTGTAAATTTGCCCCAGCAGAACGGGCTGGCGGGAGCCTGTAATTGCCCTGGTGTCCTGGGCCTTGCCTTTGAGGCGTTCGCGGGCCAGCCAGGCGAACAGGGCGGCTTCAACCCAATCCGGGTCCAGTCCCAGGCTTTCAGTTGAACCCACGGGAATGCCGGGCAGGAGCTTCTGAAGGCGGCAGAGCAAGTCCGTATTATGTACGCCGCCACCGCACACGAGGATATCAATCGGGTTTGACGGAAGGATGGCTGAGGCTACCGTGCTTGCGGTGAGTTGCGCCAGCGTTGCATGGACATCGCGAGGTTCGATTGAATCGACCCGTTTCTGCTGTTTCAGCCAGTGCAGATTGAAGTGCTCAACTCCGGTGCTTTTGGGGGGTGGTTTCTTGAACCAGGGATCCATCAACAGATTCAACAACAGGAGTTCGTTGACTGTACCGCCTGCGCTCCAGGCTCCTTCCCGATCAAACAATTTCCCTCGCTGTTCCTGTATCCACCCGTCCAGGAGACAATTCGCCGGCCCTGTGTCGAATCCGGAGACTGAACCATTGCTGTTGAGGATGGAAATATTGGCGATGCCGCCCAGGTTAAGAATGATGCGGGTCCCGTTTTGAGGCTTGAACAAGGCGCGGTGCAGCAGCGGTGCCAGGGGAGCGCCCTGGCCGCCGGCTTCAATATCTGCGCGACGGAAATCGCCAATGGTTACGATGCCTGTATCAGCAGCGATTTGCTGTGGATCTCCCAGTTGGATGGACTCGGGCATGATTCCGTCCGGGCTGTGCCAGACGGTCTGTCCATGTGAGCCAATTGCAGTAATTTCTGACGCTTGCAGTTTCGCTTTTTTGAGCAAGGAGTGCACTGCCTCGCTGAAGAAACCAGCCAGGCAGCCATCCATTTTCTCAAGCTCGTTTTTTTCCGGCCTCTGCCCGGTTTCGATCATGTTCCTCAAGGACTCTGCCAGGTCTGGCGGGTAGCTCAGGCACTGCGTTTCAAGTACCCGGGGCTTGTCGCCTTCAAATCTCACCAGCGCCGTGTCAACGCCGTCCCGGCTGGTGCCCGAGATCATGCCGATGAATAAATTCGCCTTAGTCACGTTTGGCGTACAGCGATGCGGACTCAAGCCGGCTCAGTTGAGTCAGCATGGGTGCTGCATGCGCCTGGAAGGCTTTGAGGTTTGCACCCTTTAGCGGTTCAACCTTGGGCAGGGACACCGTCCTGGGGTTTCGATGCACGCCGTTGACTACGAATTCGTAATGCAGGTGCGGGCCGGTCGCCAGTCCGGTTGAACCAACGTAACCGATGGTCTGGCCCTGTCGAACGCGCTGACCTTTTTTCACTGTCCGCTTGGTGAAGTGCAGGTATTTTGTCTGGATGCTGTTGGCGTGTTTGATGAACACGTGGTGCCCGTTGGCCCAGGAGTAGTCGGAACGAATGACGGTGCCCTCGCCGGCAGCATAGACCGGGGTTCCGCGCGGGGCGTGGTAATCGATGCCGTTATGGGGCCGGATACGTTTCAATACCGGGTGCATGCGTCGCGGATTGAAGTTGGAGCTGATATAAGAAAAATTCAGGGGTGCGCGTAAAAATGCTTTACGCATATTGCGTCCATCGGGTGCGAAATAAGCGGAGATTTCGCCGTTCTCGAAATAAACAGCCTGGAACCGATCACCCTGGTTGATAAAAGTGGTAGCAAGTATGTTTCCGTCACGCAGGAACTCACCTTCCCTGTAGAGTTTTTCATAAACCAGCATGAAACGGTCGCCCTGGCGGATATCCAGCACGAAATCGATGTCCCAGCCAAAAATATTGGCCAGTCTCATGATCATCGGGTCGCTGAGACCGGCTTTCTTGGCGGCCAGGAACAGCGATGAGTTGATTACGCCCTCCGCTTCGGTAATTTCTGCGAATATCTCACGGTGCTGTATTTCAGCGGTCAACTCACCGTTTTCATTCCGGATCAGCAGGTAACGGGCCTCATCCAGGGCGTAGCGCATCTGCATCAGCTTGCCGCCGGCGTCTTTTCGAAACTCAAAGGTTTCGCCGGGGCGGATTTTGGTCAGGCCTTCGGTATCTTTATTCAAGGCAAGAATTTTGTGCATCAGGGAAACGCTGAACCCCTGTTTCCTGAAAATGGTGTCTAGCGTCTGGCCGGAGCGGACCGTGACGGTGTTCCATTGATTCATTACACGGTCATCAATCACTGCACTCGACGAGCCTTCCCGGTTCGCAGCCTCATCACCCGGAATTGAAACATCAGGCCGGTTCAGGTCCGGCAAGCTCAGCTCGATGATTTCTGAATAGATTGTGCCCTCAGGCTGTGGTTGACTTGATTCGAAAGCCCCAATGGAGATGCCGATCACGATCAACGTGCTTCCGAAAACAGCCAGTTTTTGGCGGGTCAGCCAATGGTGGTCGTCTTCGATCAGGTGACGGATTATTTGAATTATTTTTGGAATTTCCATGCGGTGATGTGAAAGTGTCCTGCCTGCCTGGTTCGGGCATCGTTACGATACTGACGAATAGTGTACTGGTCAATCGATACATTCTTTTCAAGCTGAGTAAAATTCGAGGTGGAGCCGAAGCCTGCAAAGCCATAGAATGCACCGGATGCGATGGTGGAAACGGAAATGACCGATATACAACAAGCACTGGACCTGATTGCCCGTGGTACAGACGATATTATCAAGCTTGAGGAGTTGGAAGAGCGCCTCAAGCTGGGCAGACCCTTGCGGGTAAAAGTTGGATTTGACCCGACAGCGCCGGACCTGCACCTTGGCCACACGGTAATCATAAACAAGATGCGTCAATTTCAGGATCTGGGGCATACCATTATTTTCCTGATTGGCGATTTCACCGGTTTGATTGGCGATCCCAGCGGAAAAAATATTACACGCAAACCGCTTACACCCGAGCAGGTCAAGGAAAATGCTGAAACCTATGCCCAGCAGGTATTCAAAATCCTGGATCGGGACAAAACACAAATCCGCTTCAACTCAGAGTGGTTGAACGAGCTGGGTTCGGTGGGTATGGTCAAGCTGGCAGCCAAATACACGGTTGCGCGCATGCTCGAGCGGGATGACTTCGAGGCCCGCTACAAGAATAACCAGCCGATTGCGATTCATGAATTCCTTTATCCGCTGGCCCAGGGTTATGACTCAGTTGCATTGAAATGTGATGTCGAAATGGGCGGTACCGACCAAAAGTTCAACCTGCATGTCGGGCGTCATCTGCAACAGCATTACGGCCAGCCGCCGCAAGTTATCATTACGCTACCCTTGCTGGAAGGCCTGGACGGTGTGCAGAAAATGTCCAAGTCTTTGAACAATTACATAGGCATCACAGATTCGCCCGAGGAAATGTTCGGCAAGCTGATGTCGATTTCCGACGAACTGATGTGGCGTTATTTCGATCTGCTGAGTTTTCGCAGCAATGAGGAATTGGCGGCATTCAAGTCGGATGTGGAAGGGGGGCGCAACCCGCGAGACGTCAAGTTCCTGCTGTGCGAGGAAATCATTGAACGCTTTCATGACGCCGCGGCGGCGGTTGCTGCGCGGGAATCCTTTATCGCACAATTCCAAAAAGGACAGATGCCCGATGATATTCCTGAAAAGACCCTGGAGACCGGTGGCGAGGGTATTGGAATCGCAGCAGCGCTCAGCCAGTGCAGCCTGG
>SMVB01242121.1_pt1 | contig 20597 bp, 18 predicted proteins | sample 2456461 | NCBI WGS metagenome assembly SMVB01 (sample SAMN11095934, study PRJNA526329) | marine sediment metagenome | biome: Marine sediment; feature: Surficial sediment; material: Deep marine sediment; isolation source: Hadal surficial sediment | place: Pacific Ocean | collected 2014-05 | depth...
CGATAATAGCCACCTGCTCGATTGGTACGGCATCCGTCCCGCACCGCCACCATTGAGTTTCGTCGTCAGCCAACACTGGCTCACCCAAGCGGGCGACCGGCTCTATTTCGATACGCAATTCGTATCGATGACCGATGGTCTGCTCATCGGGGCGGTGCCTGCTGGCGACGAAATTCTGGTCGCGACCACTGCATGGCTATTGCTCCTGACCAGCGACGGTAACGTCGCGGAACGACTCGGCGCCACCGCCGGGGTACCGCCGGACCTCACCCATATCGGCATCGCGGCTGACCAATCAATTATTGTGCGCGCACCCAATGAACGGTACGTGTTCGACCCGCTGATAGCACAATTGCGCGTCGATAGCGCCCAACAGCCGGTTCGTTGGCGCTACGCCGCCGCCGCACCGCAGGGTTTGCTACGCACTATCAACCGCCGCTATCGCGGGGCCGGCCTGTCACTGGAACGCATAATTGTTGATCTACATACCGGCCGTTTGTTTGGCACCGCCGGCGTTGTGTTGATCAACTTGGCGTCCATCGCCTTGGTGGTGCTGATATTTAGCGGCATCGTGCTATGGTGGCGCCGCGCCCGCGGCGATGGAGCCAATGGCACCAACCGGTGAGTTACCGCCGGCGTCACCCATAGAGTGTAATTGACCGTTAAACGGAACTGAACGACCGTTTGCGCGGTCACACCGTGTGTTGCCAACGGTTAAGGCCGTTCCAGCAACAGCCCCGGCACAGCAATGGGCGCAATGGAAAGCGCGCAATGGACAGGTAAAACGTTGGTGTACGTCGTGAAACTAAAAATCTCGCAGTCATCTTTTGTGCTGCTACGGGCCCGTTAGTTGGCCCAGCGCGGCCAGCGCCTGCCTTGATCTAAGCCGATCTAAATTGATCACCAAAATAATGTATCCCCAACCATTAGATCCTCACCGGTGAATATTCCGAACTACGTCATTGCAGGCATTTTGGTGATCGCGACCTGGCCGGCGAACGCCGAACAGATCAGCGGTCGCGAACTTCTCGCGTTTTGCGTCGGTAGCGACGGCGACGGTGGCAAAAGATATTGTGATGGCTATATCGCCGCGGCGATCGAAACTCACGCGACGTGGGCGTTGTGGGATCGCCTGGAACGCGTATTTTGCTTTCCCGAGGGCGATAAATTCGACTATGCCCTCGGCGCCGCCGTCGAGTACTTACAAGAGCACACCCTAGAACTCGATTATGAGGCGAGCTCGCTGGTGCTTAGCTCGTTGAACAAGGCCTACCCGTGTCAATGAACAGCTACGCCCGCGCCGTCGAGCCGCCATCGATCGCGAGTATGGTGCCGTTACAATACGAGGCCTCGCTGGAGGCGAGATAGAGGCAGCCAAAAGCGACCTCCTCGGTGGTTGCCGGCCGTTTCATCGGCGAGGTCGACTGCGCATTCTCTTCTGAAAACAGAACATCAAGCACTAGCTCAACCATCTGCGTCGTGACAAATCCCGGTGCCACGCAGTTTGATCGGATACCGTCGTCGACGTAGGCGATGGCCATCGACTTGGTGAGATTGATGATCGCACCCTTGGCTGCGGTGTAGGTATGCGCGTCGGGGGCGCCGCCCATGCCGAAAATACTCGCGACGTTGACGATTGACCCGTGTTGCTGCTTTTTCATCTGCCGGATCACGAGGCGGCTGACGAAGAACAGACTATCAAGATTGATCGACATCACCTCGCGCCATTTGTCGATCGGCGTTGTGTCGATGGGATCCATGGAGCCGATGCTGGTGTCCTTCAGGCTGTAGCCGACGCCGGCCGCGTTGAGCAGGATATCGATCCGGCCGTAATGGTCGATCGCGCGATTAACCGCCACCTCAACCTGATCCGGATCGGATAGATCGGCGCTAAAGACACTGCCTTTACCGCCGGCGGCGGCGACTAGGCGCAATGATTCATCCAGATTCGCCTGCGTACGGGCGACCCCGAATACCGTTGCGCCCTCGCGCGCAAACATGGCCATACATGCGCGGCCGATACCGGAACTCGCCCCGGTGACCATCGCGATCTTGCCGTCCAACCTACCCGCAGATTTCATCGTCAAGGTTTTCCATTACGATCCATTTAGTCTTCACGTTCGTGCCCGAGGATCCGCAGCAGATCCTCATGCATCTCGAACCACACGCTATGATAGCTCTCGATCTTAGCATCGCTGACCCACTCAACCGCACCGTCTTCGGCTTGGTCCAGTGCACTGCTCAGTTTACTTTTATACCATTCGAAGCGCGGTTGGCTCGCGATCATCGCGTCCACCAAGGGCTCGAATCGTTCATGCAGATCGCCAAGACGTGCGATCACGTCATCGTCATATTCTCGATTGGAATGGTCGTTGACCACCCGCTTACCGGCAAGTTCCAAGGTCTGCCAGTCCGTGATCAGCGCCTTGAGTTCTGCATTGATGACTTCGAAGCCCGCGTACGCCTCGTTAAAGGCCGTATCATCGGCCAGGTCGGCATAAAATCGTGAGTATTCCCCAAATAAAATCATCTGCCCGGCCGGCGACAACATATATTTCTCGTCGACGGCGACAACCCGACCGCGGGTCTCAGCCGCGGCAAGTTCGGCGGCAACCATCGTCGGACTTAATCCGACTAGTTCGGCGATGTCGCCACTGCCACAGTGTTTTTTTATCGCGACCCCGTGCATCACCAAATGTAGATTACTAATCACTGCACCGTCCCCTTTATCTCCGAAAAGTTTGCCGCGAATTACTGACTACCGCGCAGACGCTCAACGTCGGCGCTGCACAAACCAGCGCCTTTATCCTTGAGCACCCGTGAGGCACGCTGGTCTAGTTTGAAAAGTTCGTCAGCCAGGGGGGTGTCGTAATGATATTTCACCCAGTCCGCGCAGAGGTAGCGGTAACGCGCCTGGCACGTGCTGGGGACGAATTCGCGGCTGCGGCGATTGTACTCTTCGAGGCTAAGGATGCCCTCGGTTGTGCGGTAGCGATCATTCTTCAGTGGCAAATTACTATGCCCGGGACGCATTGGTCCAACCCCAGCGGTGTAATCGCCGTCCGCCAGAATGGAATAGGGAATGTAACTCAGCGCTTTTGCTGGTTGATCACTGTGCTGCATCATCGTGTAGTCGTGCATGCGCTGACTCGGGGTGCTGATATATCCCACCAACTCGCCCAGAAACAAGTTCCCGTACTCGTCGTTGAGCAAGGGACGAAAACGCTCGGCGCGCTCGTCTATCATCATCCAGTCTTCCATTTCGTAGACCCCCGCGATGTGGGCAAACTCCTTGATCACGGCGTAATAGGTCAGCGCGCCGGCGTCGAGTTGCTGATCCCGCGTCCAGCCAGTCATTTCCCGCCACAGCTTTGTCGTCGCGTCTTTAACCCGCGCGGTGAGATCATCGAAGGTCGCGGTTAACTCCGCCGCAGAACCCATCCCGACTGGCATGTGACCATCGGATAGGTTGTCGGTGCTGTACAAACCCACCGCGACCATGTGTTCAGAGCGCATCTCCGGCTCTGATTCGAACGAACCCCAATCGTCGAGCAAATTGATGTGACAATCCTCTAAGATCATGGTGACGGTCAGGTTGTTGTGCGGAATATCGCGGCCTACGCCATCCAGCCAGGGCACGTCGAACTCGGAAAGTTCGCGATATTGACGGACCAACATCTCGCGCCTATCGGAAATCTTGTAGGGACCGTGGTTGTGCATAGTCAGGCGACTCTCGCACGCCACCAGAAAACCGTACTGCGCGGTCGTCGCCATAAACGCCTGCGCGGCTTTGTGCAGCGGCTCCCCTTGACGACATTCGAATGCGTCGGCATGGTACACCTGCAATTGTTGCTCAGGCAGGATCTGGGCGCGGTGCCCCGCCTGGCGATTGGTCAGATTGCCGTTGTTGCGATGCCAAGAAAGCTGGAACCGCTTCCAGAAATCCAGTACGTAGATGACGTCTTCAACCGCATCGGTCGGTTTGATGACGCCCCAGTTGATCAGCATCTCACGGCCGAGAAGATAAAAGCAGGGCAAGGTCCACGCAACGATTTTGACGCCTTGATGGCGTGCGCGGTCGCCAATCTCCTCGGCCGACAGGCGTGCCTCAATCTTTCGCAGCAGCGTCGGATAGCGATAAAAACAATTCAGATATGAGAACAAAATGTAGGCCGAGACCGGAAATATCTTGGATTCCTGGACCGTGCGAGTGGCGCACAACCAATAGGTCTCGTCGGCATTTTGCTGGATTAAATTGTTCGTCTCCAGCAATTGGGCGTAGGTAATGTTGACTTCAGACATAGATCGGATTCCTGCGTAGATTGATCAGCGTAGAGTTCAGGTCTTTAATCGCCAGACGAACGCCGGCACGTCCGTACCCGCCGCATAATCGTCCGCCCCTTTTGCCTTGGCGGCGGATTCGACCTCAATTTTGTCACCGTCGTTGATACCGCTTAGACGCGCGTTCATCAAGCATGGAATACCATACTCCCGGGTCAAAATCGCGAGGTGGGAGCGTGTCGTGCCCCCAGCGCACAGCACGGCGGTGAATTTTTCTAGTATTGGGGCCGTCAGCGTACCGCCAGAATCGTCGACAATAGCGATCGTTTCGGCGGGGACGCCCGCGGTCAGGTATTGCAGTACCTTGTCGCTGGTACGCACATAACGCGCGATACCAATAACATTCGTACTGCGCGTGACAACGTTGTCACCAGCGCCGCGCAGTTCGCGTCCCTCGGCATCCGCTGTCGCCGTCGGTGCTTCGGCATGCTCAAAGCTGAAGTTATCATCATCGAGACCAGAATCTTTGTAGGCGTCGGGGCGTTCGGCGGCCGAAGAAATTGCCGAAGGCGCAAAACGATAGCCATACGCCAACAGACGTTCTTCAATTTTCGCGATGTCCTCACCCGTGATCGAATCATAGGCCTGGCCGGCGACGAATGTGTTCCATGGCAATCCGGATTCATCGAACCGCTTGCGCACCAGATCCTTTAATGCACTGTTGTACGCCTCGACGATCGGAAAATCCGCTTGATAGCCATACTTATCGGTATCTTCATACAGTCTCGCCATGGTTCCCCCTTTAACCTCAATGTGTATATTGATCGCGTAGACGTCGCAACTCGGCTGCGCCGAGGCCAAATTGCGCGTTTAAATATTCGATCCCGCCGCCAAAATTCTCGTCAATAAAATCGAATGCGGCACGCAGATACGACTCGCGCGTTTCCAACAACGGCATGACTAAATTCGTGGCCGCGTCACCGACCGCGGCGACCTCATATTTTTCTAACACGCGCTGAACCTCATTCGACGCCGGGAAATAGACTCGTGACAACATGAAATCATAATAAATCGTTTCACGCGGGACGCCTAACGCAGTGAGAATCAATGCGGCGCCGACGCCCGTTCGTTCCTTACCGGCGGAGCAGTTGATCAGAATATTGTGATCTCCAGGCGCCAACAACACCTCAAAGAGCCGCTGATAACGCGCCGCCGAACCGTCCACCATCGAGCGCACGACGTCGTGCACCGCACGCACGACATCGGCGGGATCGTTTGAATCGCGAAAAACGCGATGAAAATAAAAGCGATCCTTGACCCCCGGTGGGATCTCCAGAACCTCGATACGCGGATTGTTGGGCAGCGCGATGCTTTCGTTGGCGCGCTCGACGCTAAGCCTGAAATCGCACACGGTATCGATGTTCAGGCCGGCGAAATAGGCCAATCCTGGCCCGCTCAGATTCGACATGTGGCCGGAACGATAAAGGCGCCCCCATTTTACCCTGCGGCCATGGTTGGTCGCATAACCCCCAAGGTCACGAAAATTGACGCCACCGTCTAACGGCACATCCCGTTGTGCGGCGATTACCCCGAGTTCGCCGCGCGGGCACACACGAAAGTAATGTCGCACGCGAGGCGCTACACCAGAGATCCGCGTACCGCCGATGGCACCGGATACGAGCGCCACCTCCATATTAATTGCGTCGGGGTTGTCGCCTATATAGACGTCAACCGGCCCCGAGCTGAACGCCGGTGTCCACGTCAGTTCGTAACTGCCTTCGCCGTTGCCTTCGATCCGAATCGCTGGCGCTCGCATTACCCCTGCGTCCCAATTTAACCCCAGTGTCAATCGCCGCCGGCCGTTGTGCCGGTGGCTGGATAGTGCCGTCGTCGCTCACTTATACCATGTTCGGTCACCGCGCCCGGCGCGCGAAATTCTCGGGACCACTGGCTCCAATAGACCCATCACGGCTACACTATTGCCGCTATGAGCGACGCACCAAGTTCGAATGACGAATTATTTCAGGGTCGGATCCTCCAAAGGGTGTCGCGCACGTTCGCTCTGACTATCCCGATACTGCCGCACGATCTATATCGCGCCGTCGCCAATGCCTACCTGTTGTGCCGCATTGCGGACACCATTGAAGACGACGCCGAGCTGACATTTGCCGACAAACAGAGGTATTCGCAACACTTCGTCGACGTCATTCGGGGTGCTGGCGATGCAACGGCGTTTGGCACCGAACTCGCGCCGCGCCTCGCCGATCATACACTCGCTGCCGAACGTGAACTGGTGTCAGAAGCCGCGGCCGTCATTCGAATTACGCATAGTCTCAATCCCGTGCAACGGGTTGCGATGGAGAAATGCGTGCGCACGATGGCCGACGGGATGGTTTATTACCAGGGTCAAGAAACGCTCAATGGCTTGCCCGATCAGCGCGCAATGGACGTTTATTGTTATTACGTCGCTGGGGTCGTTGGGGAACTATTAACCGAGCTGTTTTGCGATCATTGCCCAGCGATCGACCAACACAAGCCCGAGATGCTACGTCTTGCCGTGTCATTTGGCCAAGGTCTGCAGATGACAAATATCCTCAAGGACATCTGGGACGACCGTGCGCGCGGCGCCTGCTGGCTGCCGGCGGATGTATTCACATCACGGGGTGTCCGTTTAAGCGAGATTGAGCCCGGCCGCGGTGGACCGGATTTCGAAGATGGGCTGGGTCAACTCATCGCAATAGCCCATGGCCACCTACGCAATGCCTTGCGCTACACCTGCATACTGCCACGGCGTGAAACCGGCATTAGAAAATTTTGCTTGTGGGCGCTGGGTATGGCCGTCCTGACCTTGCGCAAGATCGATCGACATCGCGATTTTGCGCACGGGCGAGAAGTCAAGATTTCTCGCCGTAGCGTGAAGGCGACGGTCGTTTCAACCAACCTGCTGGTGCGTTCAAATCTTGCCTTGCAGATGCTGTTCGGTGTTAGCTCCGTCGGTCTGCCACAACGCGAAATCACGGCGATGATGCCTGAGATCATCGACAAAGCAGAATCGCGAGTCTTTTAACCTTGGGTTTTCGCCGGCCGAACTTGCACTCAACCAACCGGAAGCGCATGGAACTCTTGTTTTCTCGGCCACACGACCATCAATTTCACTGCGCGCAGCGTACCGGTGAGCCGGTGCCTGCGCCAAAGTTCGGGTGCCTTTTACACACCGTTAGCGACGCTTAAGCGATGCCGAGTAGGACTGGCGTAGGTAAGCCGAACCGCCCGCGCTGAGCGGGAACCATGCGCATTGGATTTGTAACGGCATTGGTTGAAGAGGCGCAAACGCTGGCGCTAGCCGGCGATCCAGAATTCGGACATCTGGTGGAAATAGCCGGCGCCGGGGTGGACAATGCCGTGCGCGCGAGTCATCGACTGATCGCTCAAGGTGTCGACGGACTGGTTTCATGGGGTACGGCGGGCGCGCTGGATCCGTGCCATCAACCCGGGGCACTGGTCCTATACGAGGCAGCCGTTGTTGCTTCGGGTTTGCGGCGCGAATGCGATAAGACGTGGTCCGCGGCGCTCATGCGGTCGTTGAGCGCGCTGGATGCGACCACCGAGATCGGTTTTACCACGCCTCGCGCCGTCGCGGCGGCGGCTGATAAGGCCAAAATCCGAGCGCAATTTAACTGCGCGGTCGTCGATATGGAGTCTGCCGCCGTCGGTGAGTGCGCGGCAGCAGCGGACATACCCTTCGTGGTCGTTCGCACCATCGTCGACCCGTCGGATTTCGACCTACCCCGCGCCGCGTTGCGCGTACTGGAACACGGGGGGCAGCCGCGGATATGGCCGGCGGTGCGAGCGTTGATGCGACGACCGCAGGAACTTCCGGCCTTACTTAAATTGTCGCGCTGGTACCGACTGGCGCTGGCGCGGCTACGGCTCGCGGCGTGTGCGTTGCACCCGGATTTTGGCACAGACGCCTAAATTATTGTTCGTTAAGATAGTGCACCGTGGACTCGAGATGCACGGTTGACGTTAATCACGGACGCCTACATGGACCTAAGGAACCCCCAGGGGTAACGGCGGGGTAGAACGAACCGCGAAGCCAGGTCCGACCACCCAACGATGGGGAAAGTAAATACTTAGCGCTGAAACAAAACTCGCGAAGCGCGTTCGGAACCCGTTATCGAGAACGGTTGAACACGACAAGAACAATATACAATTGTCAAAGTAAAAATAATCTATCTCCGTGTTCTTGGTGTTCTCCGTGGTTAATTCGAGCATTTCGAGGCCTCGGTATTTTCGTGTCCGGTATATGCGCCTTACTATTTAGTTAATTATAAAAAGTAGTTTCCGACCACAACCTTAAGCCAAGCTCAATCGTGTTAGAAAAATTTCATCCAGCGGTCGAAGCGATAATCGGTCGGGTAATACAGCTTTCTCAGAGATCCGCGTGGACGGTCATCGTCTGCTCGCTCAGCGCGGCCGTCCTCACCGGGTACTACGTCACGAGTCATATCGCCATCAACACCGATACGGCACAGATGCTGTCGGAGAAACTTCCCTGGCGCGCCACCTACACCGATTACAAACGCGACTTTCCCTACTTCTCTGACAACATCGTCATCGTCATCGACGGCGTGACACCTGATCTCGCGCGCGATGCCGCGACTCAGTTGGGCGATGCGCTACGCGCCGATGACCAGATCATCAGCGACGTTTTTTATCCGACTGGTGACGAATTTCTACGTCATAACCAACTGCTTTATCTCGCTACCGATGAATTGGCGAGGTTAGTCGACGAATTGAGTGAGGCACAGCCATTTCTCGCTCGAATAAGTCGGGAACGTTCAAGCGCAAGCCTATTTGGTCTACTCGATGACGCGCTTGACGCCAGCCTCGACGGGGAAGACGTCACCCTGGCCCCGGCCATGCAGCGGATTGCAATGGCCATCGACGAACTCAACGACGGCAACACCATCCCGATGTCATGGCAGGCCTTGATCATGGGTGGGGCCGACACCACCCCGTCTCGTCGTGAGATCATTGTCGCGCAACCGGTCCTAGACTTCTCAGCCCTGCTGCCTGCAGAGCCGGCGATTAGATTGATCCGACGCTTAAGCGTGGATCTCGAACTCGACCGACAACACGGGATCGCGGTACGGTTGACCGGCGGCGCCGCGCTTGCATATGATGAAATGCGCAGCGTGATCACCGGCTCCCGGAACGCCGGGACACTCGCGCTGGCCATGGTCGTGATTTGCTTGCTAATCGGCTTGCGCTCGCCCTCGTTAGTCGCCGCGACATTGATCGCGTTGGTGGTAGGACTCATATTTACCGCCGGCTTTGCGGTTAGCTGCGTTGGCACGCTCAATATGATCTCCATCGCATTCGCGGTGCTCTACGTTGGCCTGGGGGTCGATTTCGCGATCCATATTTGTCTGCGCTATCGCGAAATGCTCAGCCAGCACGAACCCGATTCCGCGGTTAATTCGGCGAGCCGCCACGTCGGTGTATCACTCATCCTGTGTGCGCTAACGACATCGATCGGATTTTTTGCGTTTATTCCAACGGCCTACCGCGGCGTTGCAGAACTGGGACTCATCGCTGGCGTCGGTATGTTTATCAGCCTCGCAGTCAGCCTTATTCTGCTGCCGGCGTTACTCCACGTTCTGCCGGTGCCGAAAGCGCCGCGCCGCGCGGCCATGCTGCCGGATAAAATCGCATCGTTCCCCCGTCGCCATGCCCGCGGCGTGCTCGCCGGCGCGAGCTTTGTGTGGATCATCGCTGCACTGAACATCCCGTTCGCACGATTCGACCATGACCCGATTAATCTCAACGACCCCAACGCCGAGTCGGTTACCACTTATCGCGATTTGCTCAACGATGTGGTCCGTTCCCCACTTGCGATCGCCGTTACCGTTGATTCGCGCGCGCAATCCATTAAATTTATCGAGGCACTCGGGAACGTCCCCGAGGTCGACTCGGTGCGGTCAATCGACTCTTTCGTGCCGGATAGTCAACCTGAAAAGTTGGCGATGATCGACGATTTGGCGTTGATTCTCGGTCCGGACTTGGAACTCAAGGCACGTAGCGCTCCAAGTGATGCGACCACGCTCGCCGCCATCGACGTGCTGCTGAACAAACTTCGTACCGTGATCCAACGTGGCCACGAACACGACCTTTTCAGTGCGGCGCAAGCGCTCCAGCGCGCGCTTGAACGCTACCGATCAGACCTTGAGATGGTGGCCTTGAATTCGCGATCGCAAGTGCTCGAGCGTCTGGCGGATAAACTTCTCACGAGTTTTGACGGGCGACTAGCGCAACTACACGACGGTCTTTCGCCGCGGTCCGTGACGCGGGCAACATTACCAGACAATATCCGCCGACGCTGGCGATCCGCCAGCGGTCGCCACCGGCTCGAGGTCTATCCGGCGACAACCCTCACCGGGCCGGGAGAGATGCAGCGCTTCGTCACTGCGGTACGCGCAGTGGTCGGTGATGCGGTAACCGGTGTGCCTGTGATCAATCTTGGGGCCAGCGATGCGGTAATACTGGCGTTCATCCAGGCCTTCAGTTTTGCTTTTATTGGCATCATCGCCTTGCTGTGGGGGATCCTGCGCTCGGCTAAAGAGGTCGCTATCGTCATGGCGCCGCTCATTCTGGCGGGCTTGATCACCTCGTCGGCGACGGTGATTTTTTCCTTGCCGTTTAATTTCGCCAACATCATCGCGCTGCCGCTGCTGCTCGGCATCGGGGTCGATAGCGCGCTACACATCCTGCATCGCTACAAGACCGCGCCGCCGGCCAGTGGCAATCTATTACAAACGAGTACTGCGCGTGCGGTGTTTTTCAGTGCGCTAACCACCGTGGTCAGCTTTGGCAATTTGGCCGCGTCGACCCACGCCGGCACCGCCAGCATGGGTGTTCTACTCACCATCGGCGTGGCCGCAACTTTAGTTTGTACTTTGTTGGTATTGCCCGCCATGCTCAACCAGTTCATGGCCCACCAGCCGTGATGAGCGAACGACCCTGGGACGTTCGGCTCGCGACCTGGCTCGTCGCACCGTTGGTAAACTTACCGATCCACCCCAACGTACTGACCAGCATTCGCCTTGTTGTTGGTTTGACCGGCGCCGTGCTGTTCGCCACCGGGTCCGCCTTCAACCTCGCGGCCGTGTTCATCGTCGTATCAAATTTTCTCGACCACACCGATGGGGAACTCGCGCGGTTGAGCGGCAAAACCAGTCGCTTTGGACACCGTTACGACCTGGCCTGTGACGCCATGGTCAATGCCGGATTGTTTATCGGTCTAGGACTCGGCTTGCGAACGGAGCTCGGTTTGCGTTCGTTATTCTTTGGTTTGAGCGCAGGTATAGCGGTCGCGGGTATATTTCATTTGCGTAATATCATCGAAAACCGGCACGGCAAAACGGCGACGCGCCAAGCAAGCTGGGCGGGATTTGAGATCGAAGACGTACTGTATTTGCTTCCCCTTGTTACACTCACCGAGCAGCAATCGACGTTCCTCACCGTTGCCGCGTTCGGGGCGCCGATCGCGTTAGTGATCGTTAGCGCGCAGTTTCTCAAGATGGGCCAAGCCAAGAGTAAGGCGAAATGAAGTGACAACGCTGGTGACCGGCGCGACCGGGTTTATCGGTAGCGCCATTACTCGCCAATTGCTTGATAATGGCGTCGACGTCGTGGTACTTGCGCGTGCTCACGGCGATCGCCGCAATCTTGACGGCCTCAACATTCAGATCCGTGAAGGTGATTTGCGCGACAAGCGTTCGCTCGAGCGCGCTTGTGCCGACTGCGACACGTTATTTCACGTCGCCGCGGACTACCGTCTGTGGGCAAAAAACACCGACGATCTCTACGCCAGCAATTGCGCGGGAACCCGCAACATCATGGAGGCCGCACTCGACACCGGGATCAGCCGGATCGTTTATACCAGTAGCGTGGCGACGCTCGGCATCAATACGAGCGGCGTGCCTGGCAACGAAACAACGTCGGTGACACTCGACGATATGATTGGCCACTATAAGCGGTCGAAATTTCTCGCCGAGCGGATCGTCGACGAACTTGTCAGCCAGCGGGGACTGCCGGCGATCATCGTTAATCCGTCCACTCCGGTCGGCCCACGCGACATCAAACCCACCCCCACCGGGCGGGTGGTGCGCGACGCGGCGGCAGGGAAGATACCCGCCTACGTCGATACCGGACTCAATATCGCCCACGTCGACGATGTCGCTGCCGGGCATTTGCTCGCACTTGAAAAAGGCCGGATCGGGCGCCGCTACATCCTCGGCGGCGATAATCTCAGCTTGGCCGAAATTCTCACCACGATTGCCGACATCTGCGGTCGGCAACCGCCGCGTATCCGGCTCCCGCGCAGGCTGATCTTCCCGCTTGCCTATGCCGCACAGGCCTGGGCCTGGCTGACCGACGGGCCTGAGCCCCAGGCAACCGTCGACGGATTGAAAATGGCAAAAAAGAAGATGTTTTTCGATTGCTCGCGTGCGTACGATGAATTGAACTACCGCGCGCGCCCAGCGCGCGAAGCGCTCGAAGATGCGGTGTCATGGTTTGAACGCAATGGTGCGATATAAGCAAATGCCCGCAGCGTAAAGCAACGGATTCGTTACCTGTTGTAAATAAAAGGTCGAAGTCAAATAGCGCCATCCCTGACCCTCAAGCGCCGCAGCGCAGCAAATGCCTGCGACCTTTTTTAGCCGTCGGGCGATGTCGGTTTCTTTGCAACCAGCCCGGGGGTAACATGAAAGGTGGCGGCCAACGCCAAGCTCAGCGCAATCCAGATCAGTTCACGGAAACGCCGGACCAGTGCCGCCGCAATCCCCGAACTCGGCGAACCGGCGATTGCGCCACAGGCGAACATCAATGCGCCTTCCTGTGCGCCGATCCCGGCCGGGATAAAAAAGGCCGCGGTCCTAACCAGCTGCATCGTCGCCTCGATAACCCAAGCGTCTAGCCAACTCACCGGGTGACCGATTAAACTCAAAATCAAAAATAATTCGGCGACGCCGAGAAGCCAGTTCAACATGGCGTAAAACATCGATAACCAGAGGCGTTTGCGGTGGTCCTGGTAGAAACGCGCAAATTGCTCATCGATGCCGTGCATACCCGCGACGAGCCGACCCAGGCGCGCACCCAATTTAGTCCGGCCGAGGCGAGTCGCAGCGAATGTCGACAGCTTGAGGTGCTGCATCAGAAAAAACACGATGACATTGAAGATCAGCCACACAAGGCCAATGCCGGCCATCAATTTATGGGTCTCGTTTAGCCGCTCGTGCGATAGCGCGATGGCCACCGCGATCGCGACAAATATAACCAGTGAAAACATACTGGCGGTTTTCGCCAAGATGAGGGAGGCGCCCGAATCCCGGAGCCCAATGCCGTAGTTTGTTTTTAACAACCAGGCCTTAACCGGCTCGCCGCCCATCGACGCCATCGGCGTTATGTTGTTATAGGCCTCGCCGATCATGCGCACCACGAATAGGCGCGATGCCCAACGGCCGGTCATCTCAACGGAATCCATGGTGACCTGCCAGCTCACGACATCGGCACCGAAATACAATGCGTAGACACAGAACACGCCGACCAAACCGAGGATGCTGACTGAGCTCACCTGCAACCAAATCTCATCCAAGCTCGCCTGTCTTAATACCCACACCAACAGCCCGACACCGAGCACTAAAAAAAACAGCTTGGCGTAGCGCATAACGTGGTGGTGTTTTCCCGGGAACGTCGTGGCCTGATTAGTACAGGATTGGTAGGTTTATGTTCTCACAGGATCGGGCAGCTCACCACCGTACGATTGATCGCTCGGGGTTACCGCTGTACCCTGCGTGCGCCGTGTGCAAGCCTAAAATCGATCGATTATTTCCTGATGCCATCTGACTTGGAGACCGCGCTACGCGCGCACATACTAACGCTCGATCTGGAGCAGATTACGGGCGATTTCGTCGCCCAGGACGAGTTTGTCCAGGTCGAGAACTTCCTGCCACGCCCGTTGCTCGACGAACTGATTACCATGCTGCCTAAACTGGGGCAGATGGTGCACCGAAATTACATCCCGCGGCACAAAAAGGGCGGCAGCGTCGCGCGCTACGCCCTGGACCGGGCGGCACCGCGCTTCGCCGAGTTGTACCGAGCGCATAGCTTGATGAAATTTTTGCAGACAATCAGCGGCCGCGACCTGCTGTTCTGTCCGCCCGAGGACCCGCATAGCTACGCCTTGTACTATTACACGGAGCCCGGCGATCACATCGGTTATCACTACGATACGTCCTACTACAACGGCGCCCGCTATACCGTGCTGATCGGCTTGGTCGACGAATCGAGCTGCCGATTGGAGTACCAATTACATACCAAAAACCCGACCCATGCTGTAGAAACGCTGAGCGCCGATTTAAAACCTGGCATGCTGATCGCGTTCAACGGCGACAAGCTGTACCACCGGATCACCCCGCTCGGCCATGGCGAACGGCGCATTGCGTTGACCTTCGAGTACCTGACCAATACGCATATGCATCCGTTTCTGCGCTTCGTATCGAATATGAAGGACTCGATCGCGTACTTCGGATTCAAGCAGGTCTTCAACGCCAACAAACAGGGAACCCCTTGAGCAGGCGCCCATTGCAAATATGCGTGCGATAATCCTTGCCGCTGGGGTCGGGCGCCGACTTGAAGGCCACGGCGACCGCCCGAAATGCCTGCTCGAATTCGGTGGCCACTCATTGCTCGAGCGTCACGTCAGGATCCTAAAAAATCTCGGTGTGACAGACCTGACCTTGTGCGTGGGCTACCGCCACGAACTGATCGATGCGGTACTTGGCAATCAGGCTTACGCCGGCGTCACCACGGTAGTCAACGAAGCCTATCACGAGGGCAGCATTGTCAGCTTGTGGGCGACCCGTGAGGTCTTACGCTCAGGCAACAATATTATGCTAATGGACGCCGATGTCCTGTATAGCGAAGGGACCATTCGCCCCCTGGTCGATCCGGTTCCGCGCAATCGATTTCTCTGCGACCGAAATTTCGAGCCGGGAGACGAGCCCGTCAAGATCTGCCTGCGCGCCGGACGCATTGTGGAATTCCGCAAACGCCTGGCCCCGGACTTGGACTATAATGACTGCGGTGAGTCGATTGGGTTTTTTTCTTTCACCGCCGAAATGGCGGCAAGGCTTGCCGATTTAACCGACTCTTTCGTCTCCAGTGGGCGCCGCGAAGAACCCTATGAGGAGGCGATCCGCGAACTTGCCCTCGCCCATCCGACTGATTTTTGCGTCGAGGACGTCACCGGTTTACCGTGGATTGAAATTGATTATCCGGAAGATATCGTTCGCGCTAACGAAATAATTATGCCGCAACTAGATGATTACTAAGCCCAAACACACGGCTATGCCGTCGAAGGCAAAACAACTACGGGCGCTGATTGAATCGCGGCAGCTGGAATTTATCCTTGAAGCGCACAACGGCATCAGCGCGAAGATCGCCGAAGAGGCCGGGTTTAAGGGGATCTGGGCAAGCGGTCTGGCGATTTCGGCTCAATTTGGTGTCCGCGACAACAACGAGGCCAGTTGGACCCAAGTGGTCGACATGCTGGAGTTTATGTCAGATGCCACCTCGATCCCGATTCTGCTTGACGGCGATACCGGTTACGGCAATTTTAATAATATGCGCCGGCTGGTGCGCAAACTTGAGCAACGCCACATTGCTGGGGTTTGCATTGAGGATAAAATTTTCCCCAAAACCAACAGTTTCATTGGTGGCGAACGCCAACCGCTGGCCGATGTTGACGAGTTCTGCGGCAAGATTGCGGCGGGGAAGGACTCACAAACGGACGCCGATTTTTGCGTCGTCGCTCGGGTCGAGGCCTTGATCGCAGGCTGGGACGTTGGCGAGGCCCTGCGCCGCGCCGAAGCCTACCGCAACGCCGGCGCCGATGCGATTCTGATCCACAGCAAACTGGCACGGCCCGATCAAATTCTTGAATTCGCCAACGAGTGGGCAAATCGGGCGCCGCTGGTGATTGTCCCGACCAAATATTACAGCACGCCGGTCGAAGTCTTCCGCAAAGCCAAGATCGGTCTCGTCATCTGGGCCAATCATACGATCCGCAGCGCCGTTCAATCGATGCAAAAGACCGCCGCGCTGATCTTCGAGACCGAGTCCTTGACCGAAATCGAGGATCGCATCGCGAGCGTCGACGAGTTATTTAGACTTCAAGGCGCCGATGAGCTGGCGACCGCCGAAGAGCGGTATTTTTCCAATTCCAAACCCGATACCAAAGTGGTGATCCTGGCGGCGGCACGCGGGGAGGATCTCGCCGGTCTGACCGACGACCGCCCCAAGGTGATGATTCCGGTCGGTGGTATCCCACTGCTGCGGCGCCTGGTCGACAAATGCAAGAAACGGGGCATCGACGACATTACTGTGGTTGGCGGCTACAAAGCGGACAGTATTAACGTCACCGGCATCAATTTGATCGTCAACGAGCAACATGCTTCGAGCGGCGAGTTCACCTCGCTCATTTGCGCAGCTGAAACATTTACCGATGATATGGTCATCATGTACGGCGACCTCCTGTTGCGCAGCTATATATTGCGTGATCTGATGGAAAACGACGCTGCGCTGAGCGTCGTGGTCGATTCGGTGATCGATGAAACTCAAGGTCGCGGTGCACAGGATTTTGCCTACTGCAGCGAACCCGACGACCGTTCCATGTGGGGTCAGGCGGTAAGTCTGAAGCGGATCACGAATAGCACGAAAACCGCCGACAGTGAACAACCCAATGGCCGCTGGATCGGAATGATCCGGGTGAAGGGGGATGGTCGCCAATGGCTCGTTGAGGCCATCGAGGCACTTCGCGACCGCGCCGACGCGAACACTCTGGGGGTCCCGGATTTGATTAATTATATGATCGAATGCGGGCGCGATGTGCGTGTTTGGTACATCCATGGGCACTGGCTCGACGTCAACTCGCTGACCGATCTCGAACGCGCGGGCGATTTTACCGCTGAACAAGATGCTTAATTCTCGCCACCGTGATCGAAGCCGCTGAGTTTGTAAACGCGGCGCGCGAGGCAGGGTTCGACTGGTACGCCGGCGTGCCGTGTTCCTTTTTAACGCCCTTCATTAATTATGTCATTGGTGAGCCCGCGCTCACCTACGTGTCGGCGGCTAATGAAGGTGATGCGGTGGCGGTAGCGGCGGGCGCCGTGATCGGCGGACGCGGCGGTGTCGCGATGATGCAGAACTCGGGCCTCGGCAATGCGGTGAGTCCGCTGACCTCACTGGCCTACATTTTTCGCATACCGCTATTAATCGTTTGCACACACCGCGGCGCGCCCGGTGTAGTAGATGAGCCGCAGCATGAACTAATGGGCCGAATTACCGGATCGCTGTTCGACGCAATGGCAGTCCCGTGGGAATTCTTTCCCGATCAAAGTGCAGACATCGGTCCAGTCTTGGCGCGCGCAAATGATTATATCGAGCACGAACAGCGCCCCTACGCGCTAGTCATGCGCAAGGGTAGCGTCGGGGAGTATCCGCTCGTCGAGCAAGCGCAAGCGCGGCGTCGCCAAGCTACCGCTGTCGTCGGAGAAGCCATGAGTGCCGAGGCAATCGCTACCCGCCCGAGCCGTGCGCAGGCGCTGGCGCGGATCATCGATGAGACCCCGGAAGTCGGTTCAGTCGTCATTGCGACGACCGGCTTTACCGGGCGCGAACTTTATGCGGCGGCGGACCGGGATAATCACCTCTACATGGTCGGTTCGATGGGATGCGCGTCGGCGCTGGGTCTGGGTCTGGCGATGGCGCGACCGGATTTGCGCGTGGTGATCATAGACGGTGACGGCGCGGCGTTAATGCGACTGGGTAACTTCGCCACCCTCGGCGCGTACGCACCCGGTAACCTAGTCCACATTGTGCTCGATAACGAGGCCCACGATTCGACCGGTGCGCAGGCAACGGTGTCCGCCGGCGTTGATTTCGCCGCGATAGCTGCAGCGTGCGGCTACGCTTGCGTCCATCGCGGCGCGGAACTTTCGCGCCTCACGGATTTTCTCCGCGTGCCAACGACCTCCGGTCCCCATTTTCTACATCTCAAGATCAAAACCGGCACCATCGACAACCTCCCCCGCCCCTCGATTTCACCGCCCGAGGTCCTGCAGCGCCTCATTAGCCGGATCTCGAAATGAAAACCATTCTATTGAACCCCGGTCCAGTCACTTTGAGCCCCAGAGTACGCCAAGCACTGCAACGCGAGGACCTGTGCCATCGAGAGCCCGAGTTTGTCGTGCTCCAAAACGGCATTCGGGAAAAGCTTTTGCACCTATACGACCTCGACGGCGCACAATGGGCAGCGGCGCTGATGACCGGCTCGGGTACCGCGGCAGTTGAATCAATGATCAGTACGTTGGTTCCAACCGACGGCACGGTATTGATCATTGAGAACGGCGTTTACGGTGAACGTATGCGCCGCATCGCGGATCGATACGGGATCCGTAACGTCCAAGTGACGAGCGCGTGGCACGCACCGATTGATTACCACAAGGTCGGTGCAGCGCTGGGATCCGATCCGTCGATTACCCATGTCGCGGTCGTCCACCACGAAACCACGACTGGGCGACTCAACGACCTCGCACCATTGGCCGCGATCTGCCGTGAACGAGGCGTAGCCATGCTACTCGATGCGGTGAGCAGTTTCGGCGCAGAGGCGATCGACTTCGACAACTGGCCGCTAGTGGCCTGTGCGGCAACCGCGAACAAATGTCTACACGCGGTGCCCGGCACCTGCTTTGTCGTCGTCGCGCGCGGATCCTTAGGCAGCGCGCACCCGCGAAATCTGTATCTCGATCTCGACGCGTATATTTCGACGCAGGATCATGGCGGTACGCCATTCACCCAATCGATACAAACCTTCTACGCACTCGACGAGGCGCTCGACGAATTGGCCGACCATGGCGGTATTGCGACACGCCGGGCGATCTATCAACACCGAATGCAACAGATCCGACACGTCTTGGTTGAACTCGGCATTACGCCACTGCTTGGCGACGACGAGTCCTCCTGCGTCCTGCACGCCTACAAGCTCCCACAACATAAGGATTACACATCGCTGCACGACCAACTGAAGTCAGCGGGCTTCATTATCTATGCCGGACAGGGGTCCTACGCGGAACAAATTTTCCGCATCTCGATGATGGGGGAGATTTCGGACGCGGATGTGCAACGCCTGAGCACTGCTTTGACCGACGCGCTGCAAACCTAATTAAGACCAACCACTAAGAACACGGAGATTTTAAGAATAATTGATTTTTCTAATTTTTTTCTTCCCGTGTTCTCCGTGGTTAATCCGTTACCCGTTACTACACAACCATGCCACGGCGGAATCTAGCGCGCCGTTCAGGCAAATTTGGCCGCCTTATCAGCGCCGGTCTTTTCCAGATAAGCGCGAATAAAGGCCTCAATTCCCGTGCTTGTTAGCCCCGCATCTGCGAGCATATCGTCGCGTGAACCGTGCTGAAGCAACCGGTCCGGCAAGCCAATGTTGCAAACGAGTTGCGGTATAGCGCGCGCCGCCAAAACTTCATTCACCGCGCTACCGGCGCCGCCGGCGATGACATTTTCATCGACTGTCACCAACAGGTCGTGGGATTCAGCCATTTCCATGATCACGTCTTCGTCGATCGGTTTGACGAAACGCATATTAACCAGAGTCGCATCGAGGTTCTCAGCCACGACCTCGCAAGGCGCAACCATGGTGCCGAATGCCAGAATTGCAATCCCATGTCCGCGCCGCCTGATCGCGGCTTGGCCCAGCGGTAGAGCGCACATCTCCGGGGTGAGAGCGACACCCGGTCCGGCACCGCGCGGATAACGAACCGCGGCGGGGCCATCGTGCATAAATCCCGTGTAAAGCATCTGTCGGCACTCGTTTTCATCGGCCGGTGTCATGACCAACATATTCGGCAGACAACGCAACAGAGTACTGTCGTAACTGCCGTTGTGGGTAGGCCCGTCAGAGCCAACAACACCGGCCCGATCGAGCGCAAACAAAACCGGTAGTTTCTGGTTTACGACGTCATGCACGACCTGGTCGTAGCCGCGTTGAAGAAAGGTCGAGTAGATGGCGACAACCGGCTTGAGGCCGTCGCAGGCCATGCCGGCGGCGACGGTGACGGCGTGCTGTTCGGCGATGGCGACATCGAAATAACGCTCCGGGTATTCTTGTTCGAAGCGTACCAGGCCCGAACCTTCGCGCATGGCGGGGGTAATCGCGACCAGTCGGGGATCGA